>Ga0302324_100028732_pt1 | contig 10565 bp, 9 predicted proteins | sample Palsa_T0_1_FD_201949 | JGI IMG/M metagenome (GOLD analysis project Ga0302324, IMG submission 201949) | Peat permafrost microbial communities from Stordalen Mire near Abisko, Sweden - Palsa_T0_1 | ecosystem: Environmental > Terrestrial > Soil > Palsa > Peat permafrost | place: Sweden: Abisko... | reverse complement strand
TGGCGGACACCGCGATCGACACTGGCATATTGGGGAAGGCCTCATCGGGTTTGAGGGCTTTCGTGCGCTGGCATCCCACCCGGAGCTGCGCGAGAAAACCGCTATCCTTGAGACTCCCGGAGAAGAAGCTGACGATGATCGCAACATGCGAACGATTCGATCGATCTTCGAAGGAGCGGTAACATGATCCAAGGCGCTGAACGTCGGGTCGCGATGCGCGTTAGAGTAACACTCGCCGTGATGTATTCCATCAACGACGGTCCGCTGCGAACCGGTATGGTTGAGAACATCTCACACGATGGCGTGCTGCTCGTCGTCGATGAGATGCTCGTTGCGGGTGCGACCTTACGACTCATTTTTTCGGATCCGCGCACGTCGCTGCGGCATGAAGTCGTAGGTGAGGTCGTGCGCAGCGCGACGGTCCGGTCGTTCGGCGTGTCGTTCGTACATGTCGATGATACCCTGCTCGATTACATGCGCCATTTGCCCAAGGTCGAAAGCGAGACCGTTGCCGCCCAGTAGCGCGCGCCCAGCCGGAGTGACAGGAGTGCCGCAGCGGAAGCCGCAGTAGTTGTGAGCTTCCGTGATGATATTGCATTTCGATCTGGATGCGTTTTACGCGTCGGTCGCGCAGCGCGACGACCCGTCGCTGCGCGGCAAACCGCTGGCGGTCGCCGGGTCGAGCCGCCGTTCCGTCGTGCTCACGGCTTCGTACGAAGCCCGCCCCTACGGCGTGCGTTCGGCGATTCCGCTGTACCGCGCGCTCGAAGCGTGCCCTCAGCTCGTGGTCGTGCCGCCGGACTTCGTCAAGTACCGCGCCGCCTCCGACGCCGTATTCGCGATTTTTGAAGACGGTGCGCAAGCCGTTGAGGGCCTCTCGCTCGACGAAGCATTTGTCGCGATTCCCTCAGACGATATCGGTGAGGCTAAGGCATGGGCCGAGCGCGTGCGCGCCCGGGTACGCGAGACCGTTGGCCTCACGGTGAGCGCGGGCGTGGCGACCGGCAAGATGGTTGCGAAAATCGCTTCGGATTCGTGCAAACCCGATGGTCTGGCGGTCGTCATGCCCGGCACGGAAGCGGAATATCTTGCGGCTATGCCGGTCGGACGTTTGTGGGGCGTCGGACCGAAGACGCAAGTTCGGCTTGAAGCCGCGGGGATTGCTACAATCGGGCATGTTGCCGCGCTCTCCGATGCGCGTGCCGCCGAGCTGTTCGGACGCTGGGGGCGCGAGCTTCGCGAACTCGCACGCGGTATCGACGACCGGCTCGTCGACGGTTCGCGCGAACGCAAGTCCATTTCAACGGAAGAGACGTTCGAATACGACGTTCGTGACGAAGCGCGCGTGATCGCTCTGCTGCGCGTCCAAGCCGACGAGCTTGCTGGGACACTCAAAGCCAAAGCGCTGCGCGCCTCGACGATCGGCATTAAAATCAAGCGGGCGGATTTTACGACCACCGGGCGGCAAACCAGCGTCGACGTGCCGACGAGCGATGCCGACGCAATTTTTGCAGCGGCAGTGTTGTGTTGGAAGCGCGTCGGCTGCGCGGGTCAGCCGATTCGGCTGTTGGGAACGCGCGTTGCTTCGCTCGACGAAAACGAAGCACGAGAGCTTTCGCTCTTCGGGATCGAGTGATGCGCTCGCCCGGTTGCTTGCGCGCCAATTGGGGTATGTCGACCCCGTGAACCTTATCGAAATTCCCGGAGTTAAGCGCGAAAAACCGGGCCGCCCGCCCGGCAGCCGGTTCGTCCACTTTCTCCGCAATCTCGGCCCCGGTCTCATCACCGGGGCGGCGGACGACGATCCGTCGGGGATTTCGACGTATTCCGTGGCCGGTGCGACAACCGGCCTTTCGACGTTGTGGCTTGCGCTGCTCACTACGCCGATGATGGCAGTCGTGCAAGGCATGTGCGCGCGCATCGGGATGGTTAGCGGCACCGGACTCGCTGCCGTGATGCGCAAAACGATGCCGCGCTGGCTGGCGCTTAGTTTGGCGGCGCTCGTCATCGTCGCCAACACGTTTAACATCGGCGCCGATTTCGCCGGCATGTCCGCGGCCGCGCACATGGTCATGGGATTCCCGGCGATCGCCTGGGTCGTCTTTTTCGGGGCCCTGTTGCTCGTTAGCCAGATTTATTTTTCGTACCATGTCTTGAGCAGCATCTTAAAATGGCTGACGATCGCGCTTTTTGCGTACGTGATCACGGCATTTGTCGTCCGCCCGGATTGGATCGACATTCTCCGACACGCATTCATCCCCGAGTTTCATTTCAACGGGCTCTGGATTACAACGGTCGTCGCGATATTGGGAACCACGATTTCACCCTATCTCTTTTTCTGGCAGTCCTCGCTCATGGTCGAAGAAGAAAAGGAAATGGGCCGTGTGACTGTTTCGCAGCGAAAAGGTGCGTCTGCCGCTGAAATTGCCGATGCGCACGCCGACGTGAATACCGGCATGATTTACTCGAATCTTGTGATGTTTTTTATTATCGCAACCACCGCCGTGACGCTGGGTGCACACGGAAAACATGACATCGCGACAGCGCAAGATGCCGCCGAAGCGCTGCGTCCTCTGGCAGGGAACTTTGCGTACTGGCTCTTTACACTGGGCATGGTCGGAACCGGACTCTTGGCCGTTCCCGTTCTCGCCGGATCGTCCGCCTACGTCGCGGCCGAGATGATGTCATTTCGCGAAGGCCTCAACGAACCGCCGAAGCGCGCACCGCGATTCTACGCCGTGCTCGGCGTGGGCATCGTTGCCGGTGTTGTGATGAATGTTATCGGCATCGATCCGATCAAAGCACTCTTTTGGTCAGCCGTCGCGAATGGCGTTGCAGCCGTACCACTCGTCTTTGCAATCGTGATGATTGCGAATAACCGCACGGTGATGGGCGAGTGGAGAAGCTCGCGCATCGCAACGATCTGGGGTTGGCTAACATTTGCACTAATGGCCCTCGCTGCCATCGGCATGTTCGCTTTCTGGAACCAGCCGTGAGTATCAGCTACGGTGTGCCGTCGAATCGCACTAATACTACCCTAAAAGGCGAAACGCGTGGTACCACGGAACATCGTCGATCCGCCGCTGGTTGGTCCGAAAGATCCAAACGTAAACTAGGAATGCACGAGTTCGCGGACCGGACGCGCGTCGCGTGCGGCGATGTATCGTGCGAGATGGTAGTCGGTGTCGCCGAGTAGCCGCTCGACGGCCGTCATGCGTTTGAAGTAGTGACCGACTTTATATTCTTCGCTCATGCCGATGCCGCCGTGAAGTTGAATCGCACTCTGCCCGATAAAGCGGCCCGAACGCGCGATTTGTACTTTCGCGGCCGAAATGCCGCGCTTGCGCGCATCGGCCTCCGTTTCACTTTCGAGCGTCATCGCGGCGACGTACGACATGGACCGGGCAAGCTCAAGTTCCATGAACATTTCCGCCATGCGGTGTTGCAGCGCTTGGAACGATGCGATCGGCACGCCGAATTGACGGCGTTGTTTGGTGTATTCCACCGTCATGTTGAGCATGACGCTCATGAGGCCGACGCCTTCGGCGCACAAGGCTGCCGTTGCGCGGTCGAGCGCGGCTTCAAGGAGCGCAAGCCCGGTACCGCTATCGCCGATCATGTCTCCGGCGCCGACCCGCACATTTTCAAATGTGATGGCGGATGCGTCGTGGCCGTCCTCGCTTGCATATGAGGTACGCTTCAAACCGTTCGCACCAGACGGTACGGCGAACAGCGTGACATCGTCTCCCGTGCGCGCCGAGACGATAAGCGTGTCCGCGGGGGCGGCGCCGAGAACGCGCACTTTGCGACCGGTCAGGACGTAACTCGAGCCGTCGCGCTTTGCGTTCGTTTCCACGGCGGCCGGTTCGTAGCGCGCATGCGGTTCTTCGTAGGCGACGGCAAATCGCCGCTTGCCCTCGACGAGCGGTTCGAGTAAGTCATTGCGGCCGGCAACCGACAGCACGCCTCCCGCGAGTACGACGTGAGCGACGTAGGGTTCGGTAACGAGGCCGCGGCCGAAGGCTTCCATCACGATCATCGTCTCGGTCGGACCACCGAAACCGCCGAGTTCTTCGGGCGCACCAATACCGAGCCAGCCTAAACCGGCAAACGTCGCCCAATCGTCGGCACCGTGGTTGCCGGCGGCGTAGCGGTCGACGCTGTCTTTGATCATGAGCTGCTCGGCGGAGAGTGTGAAATCCATCGTGCGTGTCCCTTACAGTTTCAGAATACGTTTGGCGATGATGTTCTTTTGAATTTCGTTCGAACCGGCGTAGATCGATGTTTTTCGGAAGTTGAAATACATACGTGTGGCTTGCGCGTCGGCATACGGGCCGACAACGTCGAGCGCGAGTTCGGAAATCGCCTGTTGAATCTCGGTGCCCTTGACCTTGAGAATGGACGATTCGGGCCCGGGCCGTTTTCCGGCCGACTCAGCGGCGAGCGTGCGCAGTTCGGTAATGGCAATCGCTTCGAGTTCAATCTCGATGCGAGCGATGCGTTCGGCGATGCGAGGATCCGTATCGCCTTCGCGCGCCGCAAGATCGCGCACTTGCGTAATCATTCGCTTGCATGTCGCGATGCCGGCCGTGCCGGTGCGTTCGTGTTCGAGTAAAAACTTGGCGTAGGTCCAGCCGCCGCCTTCCTCGCCGACGAGATTCTCTTTAGGAACCTCGACGTTTTCGAGATGCACTTCGTTGATTTCGCGGCCGCCGTCGATCGTTACAATCGGACGCACGGTAACGCCGGGCGATTTCATGTCGACCAGGATGAACGAAATGCCCTCTTGTTTTTTCGGCGACTCATTCGTGCGCGCCAAAACGAAAATCCAATCGGCGTACTGTGCATACGTGATCCACGTTTTGGTGCCGTTGATGAGGTAGCCGCCGGCGCGCGGTTCGGCGCGCATTTCAAGCGCGGCCAAATCGGAGCCGGAGTTCGGTTCGGAGTAGCCCTGGCACCACCACTCTTCGCCCGAGAGAATCTTGGGAAGATAGCGTGCGCGCTGCGCGTCGTTGCCGAACTCGGTGATGACCGGCGCAACCATGTTGATGCCGAACGGCGGTAGCCGTGGCGCCCAGCCGTATGCCAACTCTTCGTAGAAGATATGGCGCTGCACGGCGCTCCAGCCCGGGCCGCCGTATTGTTGCGGCCAACCAGGCGCGACCCAACCTTGTTTGTAGAGCGCGGTTTGCCAGCGTGCCATATCGTCTTTGACGAGTTCTTCACCGGCTTGCACTTTGCGACGTACGTCCGGCGGCAGTTCGCGTGCGACGAATTCGCGCACTTCGGCGCGGAAGGCACGTTCTTGCGGGGTGAATGTTAGATCCATACCGTAGCCTGGTCACCTCGGAATGGGGAGAGGAGTATGATGTTCGATTTAAGCGGGAAAGTTGCCCTCATAACGGGCTCGACGCGGGGCATCGGGCTTGCCATCGCAGAGCGCATGGCCGAACACGGCGCCAAAGTTGTAATTTCGAGCCGCAAGCCGGACGCCTGCGCGACAGCTGCCGAACGCATCATTGCCGCGGGCGGCACGGCGCGCGCGCAGCCCGCGAACATTTCGGATAAGGCCGCGCTGCAGAGCTTAGTCGATCAGACGCTGAGCGAGTGGGGCCAGATCGATATTCTCGTTTGCAACGCGGCGGTGAATCCCTACTTCGGGCCATTGGGCGGCATCACCGACGAAGCGTTCGATAAAATCATGAATAGCAACGTGCGCAGCAACCTGTGGCTGTGCAATATGGTGATCCCGCATATGGCACAGCAAAAAGACGGCGCCGTCATCATCATTTCGAGCATCGCCGGTATCAAAGGCAACTCGATGCTGGGCGCTTACGGCATCTCCAAGGCCGCGGATGCTCAGCTCGCGCGCAATCTCGCCGTCGAGTGGGGGCCGAGCAATGTGCGCGTCAACGCAATCGCGCCGGCAATCATCCGCACGGACTTTGCCAAGGCGTTGTGGGATAATCCGGACATTTACGCGCGTGCCGTCTCGAGTTACCCGCTGCGCCGGATCGGCGAACCCGACGAAGTCGCGGGCGCGGCGATTTTTCTGGCGTCGCGCGCGGGTGGTTTTGTGACGGGGCAAGTGCTCGTCGTTGACGGCGGCGTCACAATCAGCGGTTTCGACTAAGTCGCGATATCGGCGCACCGTCACGCGGTCCGGGTGGGGCTACAGTTGCAGGACGCCGATTTTGCCCGACGCTCCTTCGGTGAACCAGAGGTTGCCGTCGGGGCCGACCGTGATGCCGTTGGGCTGCGAGCTCCCCGTTGGAATGGTGAATTCGGTTATCGTTCCACTCGTGGTGATCCGACCGATGGCGTTATTGGTGGTGTCGGTGAACCAAATGGCGCCGTCGGGCCCGGCGGTGATGAAGTCCGCATTTCCGATCGCCACCGCCCCGCTCGCATGGAACTCGCTCAAGACGTGTCGCAGACAACGTAACTCAGTGCGCTTGGAGCGACGCAGCCCGTGACGGTGAGCGAACCGGGCTATACCGGAACATTTACGGCAGCGTCGAGTAACGCGGCGGTCGCGACGGTTTCGCCGGCTTCGGGTTCGGGACCGTTTACGATCACCGCGGTCGCAGTCGGAACGGCGACGATCACGGGTGAAGGACGCATTGCTTAACGCCGCTACCGTGACCGTAACTGTGACGACCACGGCTGGTACGATCAGTCGCATCGAACGAACGAAGCCGATTGATCGCGACCGGCGCAGGTTGACGTAGTTAGGCGACCTCGAAGAGACCGGCGGCGCCCTGACCTCCGCCGACGCACATCGTGACGACGACGTATTTCGCGCCGCGCCGGCGGCCTTCGATAAGCGCGTGGCCGACGAGACGGGCGCCGCTCATCCCGTACGGATGGCCGATCGAAATCGCGCCGCCGTCGACGTTGAGTTTTTCGATCGGAATCCCGAGTCGCTCCTGACAGTATAATGCTTGAACGGCGAAGGCTTCGTTGAGTTCCCATAAGTCGATGTCATCGATCGTTAGTCCGTTGCGCTTGAGCAGCACCGGCACCGCGGCAATCGGGCCGATCCCCATTTCGTCGGGCTCCACGCCGACGACGGTCATGCCGCGATAGATGCCGAGCGGAGCGATGTTCCGTCGTTCGGCGAGCTTCGCGTCCATGACGACGCACGCCGATGCGCCGTCGGAAAGCTGGCTTGCGTTACCGGCGGTGATCGTACCGTGCTCTTGCACCGGCGCGAGTTTTGCCAGATCGTCGAGGGTCGTCTGCGGACGATTGCCTTCGTCGCGTTCGAGGAGTGTTTCCACATAGGTGACGTCGCCGGTTTCTTTGTTCGTTATGGCCTTGCGTGTCCGCAGCGGAACGATTTCGGCGTCGAAACGGCCGGCGATCTGCGCTGCAGCCGTGCGCTCTTGGCTCATCAAGGCGAACGCATCTTGGCGTTCGCGGCTCACGCCGTACCGTTTCGAGACGACTTCGGCGGTGTCGATCATGCCCCACCATAATTCCGGTTTGCGCTCCATCAGCCACTCTTCGGTCAGCCGGTGACGATTGCGATTGGCGGTGACTAAGCTGATCGACTCGACGCCGCCGGCAACGATCGCCGGGACACCGTCGACAATGACGCGCTGCGCCGCCATGCTGATCGTTTGCAAACCCGAACTGCAAAAGCGATTGACCGTCGTGCCGCCGGTTGTGATTGGGAGGCCGGCCCGTACCGCAGCGATCCGCGCGATGTTGTGGCCGGTCGCGCCTTCGGGCACGCCGCAACCGATGATCGCGTCCTCAATCTCGCCCGGCTCAAGACCGCTACGCTCGACGGCGTGACGGATGACGTGCCCGGCCAGAACTGCGCCGTGCGTATCGTTGAAGGCGCCCCGAAACGCTTTGCCGATCGGCGTGCGCGCCGTCGAAACGATTACCGCGTCGCCCATTGCACCTCACGCTTCCACGCACCGAACGAACCGCCGCTTGCGGCGAGTTGCGCAATGAGCGGTGCGGGTGTCCACACGGGGCCGTGCTCCGCTTCGAGCGCGCGCATGCCGTCGTGGATTTTCTGCAAGCCGACGGAATCGGCGTACTGCAGCGGACCGCCGCGATAAGCGGGAAAGCTATAGCCATAGACCCACACGACGTCGATGTCGCCGGGCCGCGCCGCGATGCCCTCGTCAAGAATCGTCGCGGCTTCGTTGATCAAGGCGTAGATACAGCGTTGCCGTATTTCTTCGTCACCGATCGTGCGCCGCGGAACGCCCGCGTCGCGTGCAACGGTCGCGATGAGATCGTCGACGATCGGGTCGGGCAACGGTGTCCGATTGCCGGCTTCATAACGGTAATAGCCGGCGCCCGTTTTTTGTCCGAACCGGCTGAGTTCGCACAACCGGTCGGCCACGTGCGAATAGCGCCCAAGCGGCGGTTTTTCGGCGTTGCGCCGTTTGCGAATGCGCCAGCCGATATCGAGGCCGGCAAGATCGGCCATGGCAAACGGTCCCATTGCAAAGCCGAAGTCGCGAATGACGCGGTCGATCTGTTCGGGTGACGCGCCTTCTTCGAGCAAGAACTCGGCTTGGCGGCGGTACGGATACAACATCCGATTGCCGATGAATCCGTCGCAATTGCCCGAGACGACGGCAATTTTCTTAATCTGCTTGCCAAGCGCCAGTGCGCGGGCGATCGTTTGAGGTGCCGTGTGCTCGCCGCGCACGATTTCGAGCAGCTTCATCACGTTTGCCGGGCTGAAGAAGTGCAGGCCGATGACGTCTGCCGGCCGACTCGTCGCTTCGGCAATCTTGTCGATATCCAGTGTCGATGTGTTCGTTGCGAGTAAGGTTCCCGGTGCGGTAATGCGATCGAGCTTGGCAAAGACATCGCGTTTGATATCCATGTCCTCGAACACCGCTTCGATGACGAGGTCGACGTTCGCTGCTGATTGTAAATCGGTTGAATACGAAATGCCCGCGATCCGCTCGTCGTGCTGCATTTGCGTGAGCTTGCCCTTGCGCAGAGTTGCGCCGTAGTTCCCTTCGATCGCGGACCGCGCACGCTCGACTTGAGCGGGGTCAACATCGATGAGTGTCACGGCGACGCCGGCGTTTGCCAGCGACATCGCGATGCCGGTGCCCATCGTACCGCCGCCGATGACGGTTGCGGTGCGAGCCGGCAGCGGCGCAACGCCGTTCGCCGGCGGTTTTGCCGCTTCGCGTTCGGCAAAAAACAAATGGATACGTGCGCGCGATTGATCGGAACCGCGCAATGCGACAAACCGTTCGCGTTCACGGCGCGAGCCTTCACCAAACGGACGCGTTAGCGCGTCGGCAAGACAGTCGATGGCGGCGTGTGCAGCCTGTCCGCCACGCTCCGGCGCCGGCGCTCGCTCGCGCGCTTCATCGATCGCGCGCATGTCGCCGGATGCACGCATCTCGCTCGTGCGCCGCTTGGCGCCGCGGCGTACGCTGCGCGCAAAGGCGATCGCATCGTCAATCAGATTACCGGTCGCGAGGCGGTCGACCAAGCCAAGCGTGAGCGCCGCTTCTCCCGAAACGGGGTCGCCGCTAAGGATCATATCGAGGGCGGCGGCGACCCCGATCACACGCGGCAGCCGCTGCGTGCCTTCGGCGCCGGGCAGAAGCCCGAGCTTGATTTCGGGTAGGCCCAGGCGTGCCCGGGGAGCTGCGATGCGGTAGTCGCACGCGAGCGCCACTTCGAGACCCGCGCCGAGCGCATTGCCTTCGAGCGCGGCGATCACCGGGAGGGAGGTGGACTCGATTCGCGCGATCAGGTCGCGCGTCGTGAGGGCCGTCGGGTCGGGGTTTGCAAAGCCCGCAATATCGGCCCCGGCGCTAAACGTCCCGTTCGCGCCGCACAGCACGACGGCGGTCGTCTCGTCGGTGCGAGCAGCGTCGAGCTGCCGCACGATTTCCGCGATGGTTGCCGCGCCGAGCGCATTAACGGGGGCATGCTCGAACGTCACGACGGCGATACCGTCGTTGTGGCTCACGCGGGCTGTCGCCATTGAAGCGCGCTCCTTCTTCATATATGTGTTCAGGTGGTCGTGGAAGTAACGGGAAGGGTCCTAAGCGCGATTGCTCAGAAGGAACGTTTCGTCGCGACGGAGCGTGCATGCATCTTTTTTTCCAGGAACTGCTCAACGGACTCGTCGTCGGAAGTCTGTATGCGCTCGTTGCGCTGGGCCTGGCATTAGTTTACGGCACGATGGGCGTGCCCCAATTCGCACACGGCCACCTGTACATGCTCGGCGCGTACGTGGCCTTTTTCGGTGTGACCGTGGCCCATATCTCGTACTGGCCCGCAGTCGTGCTCGCGGTGCTGGTCCTCGCACTCGTTGGTATCATTCTTGAACGGATCGTGTTCCGGCCGCTTGCCCGTGCGCCCGAGGTAAACAAGGTGATCGCGGCAATCGGGGTGCTGTACTTTTTAGAAGCGCTCGTGCAATTGATCAACGGCGCCGATTACCGCTCGATGCCCACGCCCTATGACGGGGTCATCCATTTCGCCGGACTGACGCTGACGGCGCAACAGCTCGTCGTCGTTATTGCGGCAGCTGTCCTGATGATTGCGCTCTTTTG
>Ga0302324_100028730_pt1 | contig 10565 bp, 5 predicted proteins | sample Palsa_T0_1_FD_201949 | JGI IMG/M metagenome (GOLD analysis project Ga0302324, IMG submission 201949) | Peat permafrost microbial communities from Stordalen Mire near Abisko, Sweden - Palsa_T0_1 | ecosystem: Environmental > Terrestrial > Soil > Palsa > Peat permafrost | place: Sweden: Abisko... | reverse complement strand
CGTTTATTTAACGGTATAAGCTTCTGCATCGGAAAATAGAGTGGGGTTCTAGTCGCTGGCCCTATTGCTAATTCAGCCTTGCATGAAAGAAGCTGATTGCACACATCTTCTATCCCGTATCAGAGGTCCGTGAAGCTGAATATGCGAATTCATTCGATTTGCCTGCTCTTTCTTCTTGTCCTGTCGCTAGAGTCTGCGCACTCGCAAGGAACTGTGCCAACGTTCACGCACTCCATCGGCCAGGGTTCCTACACTCTCCTGGGTCGCGACCCGATACAGGGAGGAACCACCACCATCCCTACTGTGCTCGTGCCCATCGTGCTCTCCTTCGACGCAAAAAATACAGACGGCAAGCCCTTTGTCATGGACGCAACCGGTGACGTATCGCGTGTCCTCCGCTCCCCGGTCTTCTCAAGGTTCGCCTTCGCGTCTGGTAACACTACGCAATATGCCGACGCTATGCTACGCACTAGCTTCCCTAAAACTGACAGCTGGCATACGCTGCTTGGCAAGCCGGAGGTGAATCCCATAAAGATCACCGTTCCCCTCGGCTACGGCTACGTCCTCACTTCGAAGAAGACCGGCAGATCCTTAGCGGTCGTCGACGTTGAGTTTCTCCAGAAGGAGATCTTCAAGCAGCTTCCCAGACAGGACGGCAAGCTCGTCGTCGCACTGACGCATAACACCACCTACTACTCCGATGGTGATGCAACGGAGTGCTGCTCCTGGGGAACGCACGGCGTCGATTCCTCCACAGGAAACTCCTTCGTGCTTGGCTCGTATCTCCATGCTGCGCCCGCCGTCGTCGAAGACAGCGATGTGCAACCGCTCACCCAGCAGCTAGCGGAGCTCATCAACGATCCCCTGCACGATCCTCTATTCCATGGAAGTCGCAACGTCCCGGCCCCGGGAAACAGCTTTCCCCCGTGGATGCGTCTCGCCTCGGTATCTTCGGGAGACCAGGGCCGCTGTGGTGGCACGGGTGTCGCCTCCGCCTACTTCCTTCTCGAACCTACCAACACGAACCCCAAAAACAATATCCCGGCATCGAAGCCCTTCATTGCCCACCTAGGCGACGCTGTATTTCACCTGCAGAACGTGGCCCTGCTGCAGTGGTACACAGGCGCTTCCGAAAACCTTGGAAGCACGTACAGCTTTCCAGACGCGCAGACGCTCGCCGAACCCGCGAAACCATGCCCGGCACGCGGCGGACCTCTAAGTGTAGGCAGTGGCGAACAGGCTCTTACCGAACCCACGGTCGCGGCCATCCCGCTCAACGGCTTGCCCAACGGTCATCAGCTGATCGGCTACTGGGCCGGATACGGTCGAACAGGTCCCAGCTTCCGGCTTCGCGAGGTGTCGCCGCAGTGGGACGTCATCATCGTCGCCTTCTCGACACCGGATAAGAACGCACCAGAAGGGACCATGCAGTTCCACACGCCGGTCGGAGTCGACACAGCAGAATTCAAGGCCGACATCGCTTACCTGAAGAGCCAGGGCAAGAAGGTCATGATCTCCCTCGGTGGAGGAGGCGAGCACTTTACGCTCGCCGATCCGAACCGCGTTCCGAACTACGTCTCCTCTGTGACCCGCATCGTCACCGACTACGGCTTCGACGGTATCGACATCGACTTCGAAAGCCCGTCTCTCTCCATCGATCCTGGAGACACCGACTTCAAGCATCCGACCACACCATCTATCGTGAACCTTATCTCTGCCCTGCATCAGCTTCACGATCACTTCGGCTCCAGCTTCATGATCAGTCTCGTGCCAGAAGGAACGCAGATCCCGTCAGGCTATCCAAGCTACGGCGGCCAATTCGGCTCTTACCTCGCCATCACCTACGCCATCCGCGACATTCTTTCCTTCGTCGATGTACAGGACTACAACACGCCGCCACTCGAAGGTCTCGATGGCGAGATCTACCAGCCCGGCACCGTTGACTATCACGCAGCCATGACCGAACTTCTGCTGCATGGGTTCAACGTTGGAGGCGATCCTAAGCAGTTCTTCCCTCCCATGCCGCCCGATAAGGTTGCCGTTGGCTTCCTCACTCCAGACACGACCCCCACCATCGTCAGTCAGGCAATGGACTACATCATCACCGGCAAGGCTCCCGCTGGAACCTCATATAAACTGCGCAAGCCCAACGGCTATCCCGGTATGATCGGCGCCATGTTTTGGACTATCGACGCAGACCGCCATGACAACTACAACTTCTCAAACGCAGTTGGCTCGCAACTTCACAACTACCTGCCAACAAGGTAGCGTTGCGTCACGCCTTGGCTCTCTGCCGCGTCAGAGGCCGATGCAATGGCTACGAAGAAGTGATCCAGTGTCGGGCCAAGAATGTATGCGTCCGAAGATCCGCCCGCGCTAACGCAATCGGCCTGAACGTCTATTACCTCGGTGGACTGCCTCCGCCGTAAGATTCAGTTTCGTCAAGAGGTCTATGAACTACACAACGAAGCAACTCTCACGCCGCACCTTCTGTGCCGGAACCCTTGCGACCGTTGGCCATTTTGCCTTTGCAACAGATCCACGCAAAAAGATGAGTGGTTATGCTCTGGTCAAGCGCACCGACCGTACCCGCATCTTGCGCGCGGCTGCGCATTACATTACCCTCTCACCGCGTACGATCACCAGCTATCCCTCATCGCGAAGCCCAGGTGGCCTTCACGATTATTTCTCTCAAGCAGACTATTTTTGGCCCAACCCTGACGATCCCGGCGGCAAATACATCAATCGTGACGGCCAGAGCAACCCGGACAACTTTAACGATCACCGAAAAGAAATGATTGCGCTGTCCATCCAGATGCCCGCGCTTACCGCTGCCTGGTTGTTGACGCGTAATCGTCGCTACGGGAAACATGCGGCCGACCATCTGCGCGTGTGGTTCATCACTCCCGATACGCGGATGAACCCAAATCTGGAATATTCTCAGGGCGTTCATGGTGTTTCGACAGGACGCTCTTACGGCATCATCGACACCCTGCACCTCGTGGAGGTCGCCCGTGCAGCCAGCATCCTTGCTCCCGAGATGCTCACCGCCCAGGAGCAAGTGTCGCTTCAAGCATGGTTTCGCGAATATCTCCATTGGATGAAGACGAGCGAGAAGGGCGTAGCCGAGCGCAAAACGGTGAACAATCATGCCATCTGTTGGGCGTTGCAGGCCGCCGAGTTTGCTCGATTGCTTAGCGATGAAGAGACCAGAGACGAGGTGCGAACCCAATACAAAGATCTATTTCTACCGGACCAGATGGCGCCCGATGGAAGCTTTCCCAAAGAGCTCGCGCGCACCAAGCCCTATAGCTACTCCATCTTCAACTTCGACACTATGGCGATGCTGTGTCAATCGTTACAGAGTGACGGAGACGACTTGTTTGCATTTGCTTTGCCTGACGGTCGAGGCATCTGTAAGGGAGGGGCATTTCTTTATCCTTATCTGCGCGATAAAACTACTTGGCCTTATAAAAAGGACGTTGAACACTTCGAATCGCTTCCCGTCCGATCACCGGGACTACTTTTCACCGGCTTGGCCTGCCAGCACGAAGATTATCTACAGCTATGGACTCGCCTGAACCCCGACCCATCCGATCCGGAGATCATCCGTAACTATCCGGTGCGCCAGCCACTCTTGTGGTTTCCCGCTCAATTGCGTCCGTAGTCGATGCGAATGCGGCGCCTGGCAGCTCTGGCATTGATGTACTCCAGCGTGTGCTCCACGCAAGAACTTGCCGTCACTCCTCCCGGAGCACGATCGCCGGATCAGCATTCATGGCACGACGCATCGGCTGCCAGGCTGCGATCAGGCCAACTGCCGAGACAATCAGCATAGCGCCCAAGAAAGACAGAGCATCGTGGGGCTTGATGCCATAGAGCGCAGACGCGATGATGCGGGTCAGCAACAAACAAGTAGCGAATCCAAGAGCCAGCCCTGGAACCACAATGCGAGCCAGCTCTTTGAGCAGCAGAATCGCCACATCTTTCTTCTGTGCTCCAACTGCATTGCGGATCCCGAACTCCCGCGTCCGTTGGCTCGCGTCGTAGGAGAGAAGCCCATAGAGTCCTGTCGCCGCCGTCAGGATGGAGATCACGGAAAACACTCCTGCCAGAACGGCCAGCATGCGCTCCTGCCACAGCGATTCGCTCAACTGGTCCTGCATCGTGACGATACTGGAAAAGGGAAGTTGTGCGTCCATGCTGGAGAGAACATTCCTGGCCGCGTTGATGATGGATGCAGGCGCTCCCTGTGTTCGCACATAAAGATAGAACTGCGAGCCCCAGTCGGTCCGCTGCCCGATTGGCGAGTAGTAGATGGGGAGCATAGCTTCGCGCAGAGAGCGATACTTCGAGTCGCCGGCGACGCCAACTACGATATTGGTGGCCGTAGCGAATTTACCCGGCGCACCTGCACCGAAGCTCTTCCCGACTGGATCTTCGTTCGGGAAGATCAGGCGCGCGAAGGCTTCGTTGATGACCGTCGGCTGAACACCGGAGTGCGTCGCATCCGCAGCTAAAAAGCTGCGGCCTGAAAGTACGGGTATGCCCAGTGTGTCGAAAAATGTTGCGGATACATTGTCAAAGCTCGTATTAAGAAATGCTTCTGATGGAATCTTCTGGCCGGGCAATGCAACCGAAGTCTTCAAGCCGATCCGCTGCATGAGAGCCGCGTTTGACAGGCTTGCGCTGCGAACTCCCGGCAACGATTGGATACGTCGCTGCAACTCTTCCGGAAAGGTCGGTGGCACCTTCTTTGAGCCGCCTTCCATGCTAGGATCCAGCGTAAAAGTGATCAGATGCCCCACATCGAATCCTGGGCTGGTATTTTGCAGAACATAGAAAGTGCGCATCAACAAACCCGTTCCGACGAGTAGAACCAGCGTAATACCTGTCTGGAAGGAGAGAAGCCATCGGCTCACCGGCCCTGATCGCCTGGTAGCTGTGCCACTTCGTAGTGCCTGTTGCGGAGCCACGCGCGATGCAATCCATGCGGGAAGTACTCCAAACATCAGGCTGATGACCAACGACAGGGCAACGGCCAGAAAATCGATCTTCCTGTCCGGCATCAGGGATACCGGAAGCACGGTGCGTCCCGCCGGAAGCAACCTAACCAAAAGCGGAGCGCAAAGCGACGCAACCAGTAGTCCGCCGCACGCTCCCGCTAATCCTAAAGTAGTGGCTTCAATCAGGGCGCGGAAAACGAGACGACCGCGGCTCGCACCAAGCGCTACGCGAACGGCAGTGTCTCTCTCGTTCCGCGTAGCTCTGGCAACCAAAAGTCCCGCGACGTTCGCGCACACCATAACTAACAACATCGCCAAGCCCCAAAGCAGGATAGTGAGTGCATGGCCAAACTGGTCGCGCAACCCCGATGTGCCCTGCGCGATTGGGACAATCAGTCCCTCTCGCTTTGCGTCCGTATCGCCCTCGGTCTTCTCGATGGCGCGATAGATGCCCGTAAACTCCGCCTGCGCCTGGGCCAACGTTGTACCGCTCCGGAGCCGTCCAACGATCGAGAAGTAGCGATCCGGCTCAGGATCGTTCAACGACTTATTCGAGAGCAAGGGTTGCGCGGCTAACGGCAGCCAGAGATCGGGGCTTGTGTCGAGCGCCGTGCCGAAAAAGCGTTCCGGCATAACGCCAACCACGATGTACGGCTGTCCTTGAATCGATAGCGTTGAACCGATAACCGAAGTAGAACCGCCAAACTCACGCGCCCAGAAACTATGGGCCAGCACAATCGGGATGCTTCCAACACTCTCGTGCTCATCCGCTTGATTCAACGTGCGGCCACGCTCTGCCGCCACTCCCAGCAGCGAGAAATAACTGCCGGAGACCATGTCGGCTGCAACAGGCTGCGTTCGAGTGTTCGTGGTAGCTACGGTATCGAGACTGCCTTCAACAGCAAGGTCCTCGAAGCTTCGCATCGTCCGCATCGCTTCATAGGTGCTGTAAGGAAACGATTGAGACGAGAAGATGGGAGGACGTCTCTCCGCGGCTCGCACCAAAGTCTCAGGGTGTGCCACGTGCAGAGGGTGAAGCAGAAGCCTGTCCAGAGCCGTGTAGAGCAGAGTCGCCGCTCCGAGTCCAGAAGAGAGCAACAGGACTATTGTCAGGCTCGCCCCGAAATTGCGTTGCAAACGTAGCATGCTTTCTACTCTCCGCGCAGCGCTTCCATTGGGTTTACCGAGGCCGCGCGTCGGGCCGGCAGGTAGCAGGCCAACAGAGCAGCAAATAAAAGAATCAACCCCACGGCGGCGAAGGCCGTGAAGTCCATCGCACCGACGCCGTACAACATCGTTCGCATGGCTCGGCCAACAAAGTACGCGCCAATCAGGCCGATGCCTAAGCCAATGCACGCCAGCACGATGCCCTCTTTCACTACCATGCCAACCACGCGGTTGCGGCTGGAGCCGAGAGCCATGCGCACAGCAATCTCATGCGAACGTTGTGCTACCGAGAAAGCCATCACTCCGTAGATGCCGATTGCGGCAAGCAATAGCGCAACCGCCGCGAAGCTGGCGAAAAGAATCACGGTAAAGCGATCGTCAGCCAGCACCTCGTTGCGTACCTGATCCATGGTCTGCGGCGTTGCAAGCGCGATCTGCGGATCGATCTTGTGCACAGCAGCCGCGATGCTTCGTGTCATCGCCATCGGATCCTCCGAGGTGCGCACGGCAATGCTCGCACTGGGCCAGGGGATCTGCCAGAAGGGGATATAGATCTCGGGATTGTCCTCGCGTAGTCCGCGACTTCGGACATTGTGATAAACCCCCACAATCTGCCAGTCGACTGCCGGACCCAGTTTGGTCACTCCGGGAATCAACTGCTCCACCACCACTCGCTGTTGCAGGGGGTCCATCCCCTTCAAATATCGTTTGACAAACTCCTCATTCACGACTGCGACCTTCACGCTGGAGGCGTCGTCCTGATCGGTAAACATGCGTCCCTTCACCAGGCGTATTCCAAAGGTCTGGAAATAATCAGGTGTAGCCATCCCGAAGCCCGCACCTGGTCGCTGCGAAGGGTCGTTAAACGCAGGCTGACCTGCGATGGTAAAGGGCATCCCGAAGCCCGCTCCTTCAAGCGGCAGTCCCGTCATCGCCGTCACATGCGAGACGCCGGGAACCGCTTGGATGCTCGCAAGAATCTGCCGATAATAAGCGACGATCGGCTGCGTATCTTTCGCCCGCGACTCCGGAACCGGGAGTCCGAAGGTGAGGATATGGTCTGTGCGAACGCCAAGGTCCACGCGTGTCAGATTCACGAAGCTATGAATCGCCAGCCCCGCTCCCGCGAGCAGTGCCAGCGCGAGCGCAAACTCGCCCGTCACCAGCGCACGGCGCAACCGCTGACGGCCCTTGCCAGTTCCCGTGCGGCCGCCCTCCTTCAAGGTCTCGCCTGGGTCGACCCGCGACGCATACCAGGCGGGGATGCAGCCAAACAGAAGCCCGGCAATCGTTGTGGCGATCAGCGTGAAGAGGAGGATGGGAAGGTTCAGCCGCAGGTCGGCTTCGATAGGTAGTGTGCCCTCGGGCATCACCGAGGTCAGGCCGCGAAGCATGGCGAACCCAACCCCGATGCCTAAAAGCCCACCCATAATGGCCAACAGCAGGCTCTCGGTCAGGAGCTGAGCGAAGATCGTCTTTGGAGTCGCTCCCAGTGCGCTGCGGATGGCCACCTCTTTCTGACGGGTCATACCCTTGGCCAGCAACAGATTGGCGACATTCACACACGCGATCAGCAGAACGAAGGCCACAGCACCCAGCAGTAGCCACAGTGTCAGCTTTCGTTCGCTCGGCAGGAAGTCGTTCTTCAATGGTTCCACAAATGAGCCCCAGCCCTTGTTGCTCTTCGGGTAAGCCTCCGCGATATGGGTTGTCACCGCATCCATGTCGGCCTGTGCTTGCTTGATCGTCACACCGGGCTTCAGTCTGCCCATCACCAGCAGCCAGTGAAAGTCGTGATTGACCTGCTCCGGCTTGAACACCAGAGGGACCGTCAATTGTGCATGATTGCGATCCGAAAGACCCGGCGAAAGGACGCCGACCACGGTATAGGGCTCATTGTCCATGCGCAACGTCGTGCCCACAATATTTGGGTTGCTGCCCAGCTTTGCCCAAAGCTTGTGCGTCAGGATGACGACGTGCTCTTTGCCCGCCTGTCCCTCCTCCGGCAGAAAATCGCGGCCCAGGTAGAAGGTATTTCCCATCATGTTGAAAAAACCTGCTGTGGCCATTGTGCCGTCGATCAACTCCGGCTGGTCCTTCGTCGCAAGGTTGTAGACGCCACCGGTCCAGGCTTTGATGTCCTTGAATGTCTTGTTCTGTTGCTGCCAGTCGGTGTAATCGCCAGCCGAAACCCCATTGTGAAACGTCTGAATCTTTGACCACACCATCACCAGCTGGTCGGGTTGGGGATAGGGTAACGGGGCCAGCAGAGTTGCGTAGTCGATTGTAAAAATAGCTGTATTGGCGCCGATGCCAAGGGCCAGTGTAAGCAGGATCGTCAAAGTAAGGCCGGGACTCTTCCACAACATTCGCAGACTGAAGCGAAGATTTTGAAGCAGGCTTTGCATAGCGCTCCTCATGGTTATCACGGATCTAACAGGCTCGAGTGGAGATCATTCCAGTAAAGCTGCGTGCGCGGAGATTCGGCAGACACTCGGTATAAGCAGCGCTCCTGCAGAGTGACCAATCAAAGATTCCGGTTACAGCAACTTTGACGGCACGGTCGGTCAAAAGGTATCCACCACAGTAAAGTGTTCCAGCAGCTATGGAAAGGAGAAAATAAGGACTTCGTCGATATCCCTTTGCAATCGCTTGCCTAATCACCAGGCCTCCCACCGTTACAAACACCCATCCCGCATAATAAAAAGGACAGGGGAACCTTGATGGGTCTATTCAGTAAAAAAATAAAGCAGGAACATAAGATCATGCTGCAGCACGATCGCGCCGCCGGTACGCTCCAGCCCGAGTTCCACCGCCCCACCCCCGAGTGCCCCGAGCCCCAGCACTGGAGCATGATCGACACCATGACCGCCGAGCTCGAAGTCCTCGAGTTCCTCGCCACCCTGGTCACCACCATCAAGCCTCGTCTCATCGTCGAGACCGGCTCCTTTCTCGGCGTCTCCACAGAGTGGATGGCTCGCGGCCTGGCACGCAACGGCTTCGGAAAAATCATCTCTTGCGAGTTCGACCCCGTCGTCTACGCCCGAGCCAAAGACCGTCTCGCCGCCTCGCCGCTCATGCCCTTCATCGAGCTCCGTAACCAGTCCTCTCTCGAGATGAAGATCGACGGCACCATCGATCTCTTCTTCTCCGACTCCGACATGCCCATCCGCGAGCAGGAGATCAAACGCTTCCTCCCTCAGATCAACCCGCATGGCGTCATCCTCATGCACGACGCCAGCTCCCACCACAAAGTCGTCCGCGAGTCCGCCCACACAATGGAAGCCGAAGGCCTCATCTCCGCAGTCTTCCTCCCCACACCGCGCGGCCTCGTCATCGCACAACCCCGCGCCGGCCGCATCTAGCTCAACAGGAAGTCGAATGCAGAAGACCCAGATCCCTACCCAGATACAGCCAAAAACGTCGCGCTTCAAAGCACCATCGTCGATGTTTTGGGTAGGCTTCCTCATCCGCGTCCTCTACATAACCCTCGCCCACACCTATCGTGTCCGCCTCGCGCAGGACCACCTTCAGTTCGGCTGGGAGATGGGCCGCGTCGCCCGCGCTCTCGCCACCGGCTACGGCTTTGCCGATCCCTTCACCGGACACACCGGTTCCACCGCCTGGGTCCCTCCGCTTTATCCGCTCTTCGTCGCCGCCGTCTTCAAGCTCTTCGGCGTCTACACCGCAAAATCTGCATGGGTCATCCTCACCATCAACAGCATCTTCTCCGCCGCCACCTCATCCGTCCTCTACGAGATCGCCGCCCGCTGCTTCAACTCCTTAGGCACCACGCGCGCCAGAAAGATCGCCCTTTGGTCCGGCTGGCTCTGGGCCCTTCATCCCGCAGCCATGCAGTACGCCGTCCGCTGGATCTGGGACATGGCCGCCACCACGTTTCTCTTCTCGAAGCTCCTGGTCATCGCCCTCCGCACCAGAGCCATCGGCGAAGATCCGCAGCACAGCCTGAACACCGACCCGCAAACCACCGCTCGCTGGGCCACCTTCGGCATCCTCTCCGGCCTCATCGCTCTTCTCAACTCAACCATCCTCCTCTTCATCCCGGTCTGCGGCGCATGGATACTTTTAGGTGCTGCGAAGAAGAAAACCAGCCTCGCCCCTGCGCTCCTAAAAGCAACCGTAGCAGGCACACTCTTCTTCGCATGCCTCGCCCCATGGATGGTCCGCAACTACACCGTCTTCCATGCCTTCATTCCCCTCCGCGGTAATCTCGGCGCCGAACTGCATGACTCCGTGCTCGACTCCTACAACGGCTTCACCATCGGCACTCGCATCCCCATCTGCGAAGTCTGTCCCGAATACATTCAATACAAGCAGATGGGCGAGTACGCCTTTGTCCAGCGCGAAGGCCGCATCGCGCACGAAATCATA
>Ga0302324_100028726_pt1 | contig 10566 bp, 10 predicted proteins | sample Palsa_T0_1_FD_201949 | JGI IMG/M metagenome (GOLD analysis project Ga0302324, IMG submission 201949) | Peat permafrost microbial communities from Stordalen Mire near Abisko, Sweden - Palsa_T0_1 | ecosystem: Environmental > Terrestrial > Soil > Palsa > Peat permafrost | place: Sweden: Abisko... | reverse complement strand
GGTACCTGCGTGCTCTGCATGGCTGGGGATCGGACTTCATGATCGCCATCGTGATCCTGCACATGATCCAGGTATTTCTCTTTGGTGCATACAAGTTTCCTCGCGAACTGACCTGGATCGTCGGCGTTCTACTGCTTTTGCTGACGCTGGGCATGGCCTTTACCGGCCAGGTCATGCGCTTCGATCAGGACGCTTACTGGGGCCTCGGCATTGGCGCTTCCATCTGCAGCCGCGTGCCCATCATTGGCGCTCCGCTGGTGCATTTGGTCCTGGGCGGACCCATCATCGGCGCCGCGACGCTCTCGCGATTCTTCACGCTCCACGTCTTTGTGATCCCCGGCATTCTATTAGCCGGCGTAGGCGTGCATGTCTTCATGGTATTGCGCCATGGCGTAAGCGACTGGCCCATGCCCGGACGCATCGTAAGCAAGGCGACCTACGAACAGGAATACCACGAGCTGGCACACACAACGGGCATCCCCTTCGTGCCCGACGCGGCCTGGAAAGATGCAGTCTTTGCGGCGGCAATCCTCTTCTCCGTAATGGCTTGCGCGTTCTTCTTTGGACCCTTCGGCCCCAGCGGCCAACCCGATCCGACCATCATCCAAACCGCACCCAAACCCGACTTCGCCTTCCTTTGGATCTACGCAGTCCTCGCGTTCCTCCCGCCCTCCATTGAAACTCCCGTGATGCTCGTAGCGCCCGTGATCGGCATCGCTTTCCTGCTTTTGCTGCCCATCTTTTCATCCGAAGGCGAGCGCAACTGGAGCCGTCGTCCGGTGGCAGTGCTCATGGTTTCCGTCATAGCAGTGTCGCTCGGCATATTTACGCACCTCGGCACTTACACGCCGTGGAGTCCGATCATGCAGGCCTGGACTGCGGACGCGGTACCCATAAAGTATCTCCACGACCGCACGCCACTCGAGCGGCAGGGTGCCATGGTGCTGCAAAACAAACAATGTCGCAATTGCCATTCGCTCGCGGGCGCTGGCGGCCAGCGCGGACCCGCGCTCGATGCGGTTGCGTCGCACATGACCGAGGATCAGATCTTCCGCCAGGTGCTGCAAGGCGGCGGCAATATGCCGGCCTACGGCAATGCCTTGAATCCCTCGGAGACCAAGGCGCTGGTGGCATTTCTTGAGACGCTGCGCGGCAACGATCTTGCGCCAGCCATCGACGCATCGCGAAGCCTTGCCAGCACCGCAGAACCGCACAAGACAGCCGCACCTGCGCAGCCGGCCCAGCCCCACAGCGTGACACCATAGGCATGTCCCCCGCCGTACAGGACATCTTCAACGATTGGTCGCTTCCCGTCTGGCTCACCGGGTCGATTCTGCTTACGGCAGCCATCTACCTGCGTGGCTGGCTGGCCATCCGCAAAACCCGGCCTGAGCAATTCCGCAGCCGGCGCCCGGCGTCCTTTCTCGCCGGATTGACAGTGCTATGGCTAGCTATCGGCTCGCCCATGGATGGTTTTGCCGACGCCCTCCTGAGCGCACACATGATCGAGCATCTCCTGTTGATGTCGGTCGTTCCGCCGCTATTGCTCTATGGGCTACCTGTAGTCCCGTTGCTGCGCGGCTTGCCTGCGCCGTTTCGCCGCGCCGTGCTCGGACCGCTGATTCGCATCAAAGCCTTGCGCCGGCTCTTCCATTGGCTCGTAACGCCAGTCGTCGCGTGGCTAGCCATGAATATCGCGTTTCTCGGATGGCATGTTCCAGCAGCATACGACTTTGCCCTCGAACATGAGGGCTGGCACGACGTCGAGCACCTCTGCTTCCTGTTTTCGTCGCTCCTCTTCTGGTGGTGCATCGTCCGGCCATGGCCCTCAGACGGGCGCAAACAGGGCTGGGGCATATTGCTCTATCTGGTTTCCGCGGACATTGTGAATACGCTGCTCTCCGCGTTCCTCGCCTTTTGCGGACACCCCGCCTATGCCTACTACCTCGACCGCGCCAATCCCTTTCAGATCTCGCCGTTGGACGACCAGATACTTGGCGCGTCCATCATGTGGGTCTTCGGCTCGGCCATTTTCTTGGTCCCAGCCATGCTTCTCACGCTGCAGTTGGCAGGGGTGGGCGGGACAAAACATTTCGCTACCAAACATTGATGTCGTGCTCGCATCCGCAGCCAGCTATCGCCGCTCGGGTCGTGCAATTCCCAGCTTATACATGCGGAACTGTAGCGTAGGCCGCTTGAGTCCCAGCCTCGCCGCCGCGCCATGCGGACCGGAGATCACCCAGTTTGTCTGTTCCAACACCGCCAGAATATGCCGCCGCTCCATCTCCTCCAGCGTCACGGCGCCGTTCGTGCCGCCATTCTCCGTAGCGCACGATTTCAGGTCCGGCAACGCCACTCGAAGCGCCTTGCCCGGCGACAGAATCACTGCCCGCTCGATTATGTTCTGCAACTCACCGATATTTCCCGGCCACGGATTGACCCAGTACAAATGCTTCGATGACGGTTGTAATTTGGACGCAACCTGTCTTTCGAAGTTCCGCCGCGTATCCCCTTGCCTGGTCAAGCTCACTTTGTCCCATGCAGAAGTCTCCACGCTTTCGTTCTACAATCAAAATTTTCCTTACTCCTCATGGCGCCATATTGTGGGGGGGTACCATTCGCCTGGGTCTCTGACCGCGTGATGTTGTTCCTTTTGTAGCCGAACTTTTTGCGAGCCCTCTTGCGCGTGAACTGCCAGTTGATGGTGATGCCGTCGCGGTTCATTTTCCGGTTCCATGCCTTTGCTTCCCGCTGGAGTTGGCCGAGCGACGGGATTCTCCGCGTACCCAGGCATTGACGGGAAAACAAACCGATCTCGATCTCTGCCTGGTTCAGCCAACTGCCGTGTTTGGGAGTGTAATGCACGGTGAAGCGCTTCCACGGCAGGCCGCCGATTTTCTCGCCGAAACGGTCCACCAGCGCCTTGCGGTTATGGGAACTCAGGTTGTCCATCACCAGATGGATGGAGTCGGCTTCAGGATAGCTGGCCACGATCTCTACCAGATAGTCGGCGAACTCGGCAGAGCAGCGGTTGGCAGTCGATTTGGTGAAATGGCGTCCGGCCTTGGGTTCAACGCCGCAGAAGACGTTGGCCGTGCCGCGCCTTTCATATTCGCAGTCGCGGCGCAGGATTTGTCCCGGTCGCATCGGTCGCGTCGGGCGATAGCCCGAACCGTCTTTGCTGCCACGCCTGCATTGGCCGCAACCTGCGCCGCATTCTGACCTTCGTCAAGCTGGCGAAGAATAGAAGCGCGCCGCAACACACGCGCCGATTCACGCCCCTTGGCCAGCATCGCAGTCACCTGCCGCCGATCCCTCTTCTCCAACTGAACATGCACACGATGACAGTTTTGCATGTCCCACTATGAGACCACTTTCCTCTTCGGAATAGTGACTCATAAGATGCCTCCTGACGCGGTCAGAGACCTGGGGTGGATTGTTTTGGAAGGTGTGGTTTGTATTCTCAAGGCCGATTTCGAGCGTGCAGGCTTTTCCACTCAGCATTTCATCGTAGTGGACGTAGGCGCAATGGGGCAGAAGGTTGCCCGTGATGTTGGTTGTGCCCGCGATGATCTGCCATGCGGGTATGTATACGCCGTTTGCGAGGCTTCCGGCCATGTTGATTTTGCTGGGCTTAAGAGGTGGGTTTGAGACTAGATGGACTGGCCTAGATGCGGAATTGGTGGGCAGTGAGGGACTCGAACCCCCGACATCCTGCTTGTAAGGCAGGCGCTCTAACCAACTGAGCTAACCGCCCGCATCGGCGAAAAATCAGGCCTTGTTCATCATACCAGCGATTGGCTCGCGAGTTGAAATCGAGATACCACCGGGACGCCTTGATACACTCGGCAAGTGAAACGACTGATTGTGAACGCCGACGACTTCGGCCTGACGAACGGCGTGAACCAAGCTATCATGGCGCTGAACGGCAACGGGCCCTTAACCAGCGCAACGCTCATGGCCAAAGCGGCTGCAACGGAGGACGCAATCTCGCTCGCCAACGCGAAGCTCGGCGTCGGCTGCCACGTTGTTCTTGTCGATGGCCAGTCAGTTCTCGAACCGCGCCGCGATCTGCTCTGGCTTGTCGATCCAGTCGGAACCGCCGGACGCTTTGAACCGACCCTAGGCAACTTCCTGAAGATTTTGTATCTCAAGCGTAGCTGGCCGATATCCAATCGTCTCCTCGAACGCGAGATTGAAGCTGAAGCCTCCGCCCAGATCGCCCTCCTGCAAAGCCGCGGACTGCAACTGACCCATTTCGACACGCACAAACACACCCACATGTTTCCGCGCGTTCTACGTCCCGTACTGCGCGCAGCCCGGTCCGCCGGCATTCGCGTCGTGCGCAATCCCTTCGAGCCCGAATGGAGCATCCGCGCAACGCCGCGAGCGCCTTGGCTTCGCCAACTCCAGGTAAGGCTATTGCGCACGCTGGAACCCACGTTTCGCCGAATCGTGGTCGAAGAAGGCTTCGCCACCACCGACGGCGCCATTGGAGTACTCGCTACCGGAACCCTCGACGCTCCGACCCTCAATTCCCTGCTCAGCGCAATGCCCGACGGTACCTGGGAACTCGTCACGCACCCCGGCTACAACGACGCCGGCCTCGCCAAGGCCGGCACGCGCCTGTTAGCCTCACGGGAGATTGAGTTGCAAGCGCTCCAGGCTGTGCGCATTCCTGCGAATGTCGATCTCATCCACTTTGGTCAACTGAATAACCCCTGAATTCTCAATCTATTGACGCGGCGTGGGAGTCCCGGCCGGATTCGGCGCCGTCTCATCTTTGGAAGGTTTATGCGCATCGGAATTACCTGTTACCCCACCTACGGCGGCAGCGGAGTGGTCGCCACCGAACTTGGCATCGAACTTGCTGCGCTGGGCCACGAAGTTCACTTCATCAGTTATTCGCAGCCATTTCGACTGACCGGCCGCGAATCCGGCATCTTTTACCACGAAGTTCCCGTCTCGAATTATCCCCTCTTCGAGTTTCCGCCCTACGATCTCGCCCTCGCCTCGCGCATGGCCGAGGTAGCCGAGTATTATCTGCTCGACCTGCTCCACGTCCACTACGCCATTCCGCATTCCGTCAGCGCCCTGCTGGCGCGGGAGATGGTCGCCGCGCCCGGCCAGCAACAGCCATTAGCAACCACCCTCCACGGTACCGACATTACCCTCGTCGGAATGGATCGCTCCTACTTGCCGATCACTCGCTACGCCATCCAGCAGAGCGATGGAGTCACCAGCATTTCCGGCTATCTCAAAGAGGTGACCGAAGCTAACTTCGGCATAACCCGCCCTATCGAAGTCGTGCATAACTTTGTCAACTGCGATGTGTATAAGCCGTTCCCCGAGGACCAGGCAGAGCTTCGCGCCAAAGCCCGCGCAAAATTCGCCGATCCCGGCGAATTCCTGATCATGCATCTCTCCAATTTCCGCCCCGTAAAACGTGTTGCCGACGTGGTCCAGATCTTCGCGCGCATCGCCAAACAGCTCCCAGCCCGCCTCGCATTGATCGGCGACGGCCCCGACCGCTCGACTGCGGAATGGCTGGCACACTCGCTCGGCATTCACGACCGGATTCACTTCCTCGGCAAGCAGGACCGCGTCTCCGAGCTGCTCCCGCTCGCCGACCTGATGCTCATGCCCAGCGAGATGGAGTCCTTCGGCCTCGCGGCGCTCGAAGCCATGGCCTGCCAAACTCCGGCCGTCGCCACCCACGTCGGCGGCGTGCCCGAATTGATCACCGACGGCATCGACGGCCTGCTCTTTCCCGTCGGCGATGTCGATGCCATGGCTGCCGCCTCCGTCACGCTGCTCACCGACCCGGAGCGCCACCAGGCGATGCGCCAGGCCGCCCGTAAGACTGCACAGGACCGCTTCTGCTCAACCCGCATCCTGCCGCGCTATATCGCATTTTACGAGTCGCTCCTGGCCGCAAACCGGTCATAGAGATTCGCTATTCGACATCCGCTGGAATCTCAATCGAAACCAGCGTCCCGCGCCCCGGCCGCGAAACAACCGTAAACCGCGCGCGATTGCCGTAAAGCACCTCCAGCCGCTCGCGCACATTCTTCATGCCAATGCCGTTCCCTGGATGCTCCAGCGCCGAGGGCGGCTTGTGCATCATGCCCACTCCATCGTCCTCCACCTCCACCACAATGCTCGGCCCAGCCACACGGCTGCGAATCGTGATCGTCCCACCCTGAATGCGCGGCTCCAGGCCATGCTTGATGCTGTTTTCAATCAGCGGTTGCAGCAGAATGCTCGGCACCAGCACATCCAGCGTCCGCTCATCCAATTCCTTCACGACCCGCAGCTTGTCCGCGCCGAATCGCACCACCTCAATATCCAGATAATCGTCCGTAAAGCTCAACTCCTCGCGCAGTTGAACATAGGTTCCGTGATCCTTGAGCAGCGCGCGCAGCAGGTTCGCCAGCTTCACAATCATCTCCCGTGCCAGGTCGGGACGAAACCTCACCAGCGAGGCAATCGAGTTCAGCGTATTGAACAGAAAATGCGGATTGATTTGACGCTGCAAAGCATCGAATCGCGCCTCCAGCACCAGCCGCTTCTGCTCTTCCAACTTCAACTCGATGCGCAGCGCATTCCACATCTTCAGACAAACACCCACCACCATCGGCGCGCACAGCCACACCAGCACCCGCAACCACCACGCGTCCGTAACCAGCGCAAACAAGCGGTGCGGATAGCGCGAAGCAAGCCAGTCGCGCGCAATCTCCATCCCCGCAATCAACATCAGCAAGGCAATCTGGCGATCGAATTTAGGCTGCCTCAAATTGCGCCGCACCCAGCGGTAAAGGCTCAAGTCCACAAACGGCGTAAACGACCATACCTCCTCGCGCTCCACCCAGATGCCGAATATCCCAGAGATCATGCCTACCGCCACAAGAAACGGCGCGGCTAGATACTCATGCCGGATCACCGCAGGAACGGCAAGCACCAGCGCGCTCAGCATCGCCCACCCCGGCCCCAGCAGCAGCCCAAGCAGCGTCACCGTTTCAAACGAAATGTCCGCCGCCAGAAAATTGGCAACCACAATCCGAACCCAAACGCCCAGCGTGAGCGGAATCAGGAAAAACGCCAGCATGGAAAGCGTTTGCCGCCCAGTGCGATGCTCGGCAAACAGCAGCCGCTGAAAGGTCCGCGAACGCGCCAGCGCGCTCGATACCGAGGCCGCTACGCCCAGCTTCACCAACAGCGTAATCAGGATGAGTTTATGATCGGCCACGCATCCAATGTATCGCGCCGGCACCCATCGCCGCCCGGAATCCCCAGACAGTCTCGGGCATCCAATCGCCAGAGGCGGTAAAATAAGCTATGAGTTTCGAACGAGTCGTAAAGGTAGCCGACGCCGACTTCCCCACCCGCTGGGGACACTTCCGCATCCTCGGCTTCGAAGGCCACCTGCCTGAACCGCGTCCCGGCTGCGAAGAAACAGCCCCGCATGGCAAACACATCGAAGGCCTCGTCGCCCTCGTCATGGGCGACATCCACTCCGCCCCGCCGCTGATACGCATTCATTCGCAGTGCCTCACCGGAGACGTCTTCGGCTCCCTCCGCTGCGATTGCCGGCTCCAACTCGAACTCGCCCTCACCAAGATCACCGAGGAAGGCGCCGGCATCCTGCTCTACGAGCAGCAGGAAGGACGCGGCATCGGCCTGATGGCCAAGCTGCGCGCCTACGAACTGCAAGACCACGGCCGCGACACCGTGGAAGCCAACGAAGAGCTGGGCTACGCCGCCGACTGCCGCGCCTTTGAACTGCCGGCCGAAGTGCTCAAGCTCATGGGAGTCTCCTCCGTCCGGCTGATCACCAACAATCCTGAAAAAGTCGCCGCACTCGAAGCCGGCGGCGTAGCCGTCGTACAACGCGTCTCAGCCGAAGTCGTCCCCCACGAGTCATTCGAGAAATACCTCAAGACCAAGCACGAGAAAATGGGCCACATCATTGAGTCCGTAGTCACCGAGGCTTAGGAAACCTCTGATCAAGTCGATGTTTTGAAATGGCGTGGCTTCAGCCACGCCGTAAAGCCAAACAAATCAACGCGGCTTTAGCCGCTGAGGGAATGCTGGCGACTTGTTCAGAGCCTCATTAGGCCTTCGCCTTCGCCCCTTCAAACGCATCCACAAACTCGCGATATCGCTTCGCCATCTCGGCAATCGCCTCATCGCGAGTAATCTTCCCGGCGCGCATATTCACCAGCGGATCCCAGAAGTCCGTCCGCCCCACCGCGAATCCAATGAACCCCGGCACCGCAGCAGCCGTCGTCAGCCATTCGCGAACCTTTGCATCGTCCTCGCCGCGCCCCAGAATGATGCAACTCACCTGGTTGCGGCCACCGGCGCGCGCCGTAGCCACAATCCGCCGGCAATCCTCGGCCCGGTCCAAACCCTCAATCTTCCAGATATCCGGCTCCACGCCTGCCGCCTGCAACTCTTCAATCGCCTTCACCATCAACCCAGGCCGCTGGTTCAAATCGTAAGCCTTCTTATCGCCTCCGCTCAGCGCAAGCTGGTCCTTCGTCGCCGGCACCAGCAGCTCAAACATGAACAAACTGCGCTGCGCCCCGGACAAATAGTCGGAGAGCCGCTTCAACCGCGCCGCCTGCTCGCGATTCATCGCCGCATCGGCGCCGGGATTGTACCGCACCAGCACCTTGCTGAACGTCGGCCCAAACTCCTCAATATGCGCGGCAAAATCCTCGCCGTACTCAAAATCGAACTCTTCCTGCCCACTCTTTTCCGCCGCCATGGCAAAGTGGTACCCCTGCGCCCGCGCATCGCGCAGAATCGCCGCGCCAAACTGCTCATCCACCAGAATTCCGGCCTTAGCCTTGTCCACGCCATCCGCAACGGCCTTCTGAAACCCCTCGTAGATCACCTGTTTGGCTGCTGCGATCTGCGCAGTCTGTTCCGCCGTCAGATCGCCCTTCCAGCCAAACATGCCAGTTTCAAACGATCCACGATGGTCGAAGGGAAGAATGTAGAGTGGCTGATCGAATCCGCGAGGCTGCATGATGTCTCCTGATGCGTTCCGTCGTTTAGATGCGGCATAAGCTACGATGCGCTGCATTGCTCCGAGAATCGAGATTTCCGAAAGAAATCTCGATCGCTCCTCTCCCTAAAAGCTCATCGCGACTTCGCAACCTCAGGTTGCGACTCTTCCAGCAGTTCAGCGAGATATTTCGACCAGATTGCGGGCAGGGAGTGGGTGCCATGTCCGCGCGTCTCATCGGTGATCGGAAGCATCGCAAATTTGCCCTTAGCCACCCGCTTGATCTCTCGCGGCATAATCTCCAACTCCGGAGGGTTGATAAAATCGTCGGCGGAATTAACCGCCATCACCGGCACTTTGATCTTTTCAAGGCCTTTCGAAGGATCGTAGTTCCGGGAAGAATTGAACTGAAATAGAAAGTCGTTCGCATCTAGCGTATTCATATAGGCAGCCTGCGTCTTGTGAAAATAGGCGTCCACCTCATCCCGCGACGGATAAAGCTTCTGCATCTGCAACGCCGACGAACCCATGACAACGAGCATGTCGATGGCCGTCTTCAAGCCCTGCGGTTGCGACTTGTATTCCCCCTGCATCCATTGCGGATCGCTGCTGATCGCGTCCATCGCCATCTCCCGCGTAAGGCGGTTCCGTCCCGCAATTGGAACGGTCTGACAGGCCAGCGGCATGAGAGCATCGGCGTCGTCCGGATAAGTCTCTCCCCAAAGCCAGGAATGCATGCATCCCATCGAAGTGCCGAGGATCAGGCGCAGATGATCCACGCCCAACCCCGAAGTCACCAGCAAATGCTCGGCCAGCACCATGTCGTCGTAGTCGTAGCTGGGAAAACGAGCATGTAGCCCATCGCTCGGCTTCGAGGATTTTCCATGACCGATGTCGTCGGGAAGGATGACGAAATATTTGGAGGCATCCAGCAGTCCGCCGCGGACAAACAATACTCCGGCAAAACGCGGCGAAAGAAAATTCTCGCCGCTTCCTCCGGTGCCATGCAAAATCAACACCGCGTTGTCCACATGCCCGGCGCGATCCCGATGCGGCTCGCCGAGAATCCGGTAATGCAGGCGAAGTTCGGGCAGAACCGAACCGTCTTTGAAATGAAAATTTTTGGCAATGTAATCGCCCTCGCGCGGAGCAGGCCACGCAGGAGCAGTCTGCGCAACGCACGGCAACGACCCCAGACCCGCGATGCACACCATCGCCAGCACCGCAAAGCGGCAAGATTGAACTCTAAATCTCATTGGAACCTTCCCCGCTAGCCACGCAACGCAACCACCACTTTAGCAGTCGTCACCACCTGGCCAACATGGCGTTGGGTGTGATCGGCTACATGAATCAGCGCCCCGCCAATCGTCGTCGGCAACTGCTTTCGCCCTACGCCGCGAAACGTCTCCAAATTCGCCGTCGCCAGCACCCGCACCCGGGCAGCCGCATTTGAAAACGAAGCTTCCACCTCAGCCAGCAACTCCGCCAGAGTCTCCTCGCCGGTCTGCTCAGCCTTCAACGCCGCCAACTGCTCTGCGCTGAGCTGATTT
>Ga0302324_100028725_pt1 | contig 10566 bp, 12 predicted proteins | sample Palsa_T0_1_FD_201949 | JGI IMG/M metagenome (GOLD analysis project Ga0302324, IMG submission 201949) | Peat permafrost microbial communities from Stordalen Mire near Abisko, Sweden - Palsa_T0_1 | ecosystem: Environmental > Terrestrial > Soil > Palsa > Peat permafrost | place: Sweden: Abisko... | reverse complement strand
GAGCCTTCTTCTCGACTCCTAGGAACCAGCCAGAGAAGCGCGAAAAATCGAAAGGCGTTTGTTCACGAGTGTCCACCAGAACCACCGCACGCGGTGCCCTGAGCTGGGTGCCGCCACGCTCAGCCAAAATTGGGATTGACGGAGGCAATACAGGGGCTGCGGTCATTTGCCATTCGAGCGGAGAGGCAATTAATGTGCGGCGGCGTCTTGTCATCGCTTTTCGACAGGCCCCACTATCTTACCCTCCCATCCAGCCTTTACCATCGCACATGCGATCCCAAGTTCAGGAGGAGTCGGTCCCGCCGGGGTGGTTAAAGATTATGTTGGAGAGAAGTATCCGGCGACGGCGGACATTCTTAGCTCTGCCGTCCGGTCAGGAAATGTTGCAACGATGACGTGGAATGCTCCCTAACCGTGGAACTTGCTCACCTAATTTCTAGCCCATTAAAGGGTCGGACTCTCATCTCCCAGCATGGTCTCGCGGACGATCTTAATGGGCGGAAAGCCCTGTTGGAGAAATGTGTCGTGAAATTTCTGCAAGCTGAAGCTACCTCTCATCTTCTGCTTGTAATCCTCTCGGAGCTTCATGATTTCCAGCTTGCCAAGCGTATAAACCAGGTAGGTGGGGTCGCTGGTGCCCCGCTTCGCCTCGACTTCGGCGACTGATCGGGGTTGATAGCCCTCCTTCTGGAAAAACTGCACAGCATCGTCAAAAGTCATTTTGCCTGTATGCATGGAAATTCCAACGATGTAACGAGCATCCCGCAAAAGGGCATCCTGTAGCTGGCCGAGCCTGAGTTTCGGGTCGCCGTTGCCGTATCCTTCGTCGAGCATCATCTGCTCGCTGTAGTGTGCCCAGCCTTCGGCATTCGATCCACAGCCTAACAACTTCCGAACTTTCGAAGGAGCCGACGGAAGCCACAAGAATTGCACGTAGTGCCCCGGATACACTTCATGCACGGCAACAGCAATCATGGTCTCGCGATTGAATTGTCCCATGAATGATTCGGTTCTCTCCTTCGGCCAATCACGTTCCGGCAAGGTGACGTTAAAGAAAGCCTCCTTCGCCACCGTTTCATACGGTCCGGGTGTATCCATCGACGCGAAAGTCAGCGCCCGCATAAAAGGGGGAGTTTCTTCCACGATGGGTGCAACGGGCGAAGGAATCGTCACAATTTGCTTATCTATGATGTACTGCCGAATCCCAACCAGATCATCCCGAAAAGTCTGAAGCAGCCGGTCAGCCTCGGGATGGTCCTGTTGGAGTTCTGACTGAATCTGTTCCGGCGATTTCTTGGGATCGATTTGCGCAGCAACCCTCTTGAACCATCGTTGATTACGACGGAGATCGTCGTAGCCTATCTGAAGCAACCGATCTACGGGAACGTCGACCATCTCGTCATATAGAAGTTTTTTCCGATAGTTTTCAGGGCCGATCCGGAAGTCGCCGTTTGAGAGAGGCAGCAAAGTTCCCTTCAGAAACTTTTCGTAGTCTTCGAGTGCCGTCATCACCGACATGTTGCTAGTGCGGAACTCGCTCAGCAATTGCGGGTCCTTCACGTCGTTGAAGGCTTCTGGTACGTCCTTTTGGAAAAAGCCAACGATCCCCGGCAGTTGCTGAATCGCGACTTCCGTGAAAATTCGAGGCGGGTTCTTAAGATTTTCCTTGGCTGCTACCAGAACCGCGGGCATCTTCTTCTCGCGCTCGATCAGAGACCGCAATCGCTTCTCAGGGGTGGCGAACTTCCGCGACATGATCCCAAAGGCACTTGACGTAAGGCCGCTCGAATAGCGATCCGGGTTCTTTTCCCAACCTCGGATATCCTCGAGCTCAAGGAGCGTCGATTTCAAATTATTGGCGACTAGCTGGTAGTCCTGACGCTCCTCCAAGGGCAATGACTTGCTGTCGAAATTGTCCAGCCGGCCGCGATAGTTTTTCGCGAATGCGATTTGATGATCGACGCCGCTGCGCGAGTAATCTTCCAAATCAGAGTCGTACTGATGAAAGCCCGCGGCTGTACCTTGGGTAGGGTTCAACTTGAAATATTCATCAAAAAAACTGTCAACCAGTCCGCTCCACTCTGAACTTGCAGAGCCCTTGGAATCCGCGATCCCGGTCGTTTGCCCAAGCAACGTTTGCGTTGTCGAAAACGTCAGCACGACCAGCAGCAATGGCTTCATGTTTTCTCCTTCAGAAAAGCCCTTTTCAACTTATCACCAAGCGCAAGAACTAGGGGTGCATGAACCCGACGACTACGCCTGATGTTGACTGCCAAGCGCAAGTGAAAGATGCTACCTCAAGGACGACCTCGTCCGCTATCTGAGGTCGGTAGAAACAGGTTTCGATACGAAGGGCCACGACCGTGTGAGAATGCAGATGCCGTTATTGTTTTCTGTGTATCCTGCTCCACGTTACGCCTTCCGTCGTGGCATGAGCATTTCTGTTCCACATTCCCCGATTGCGACAGCCGGTGCTCTCCCTGCGTCGGTTTTGCAAACTTTAGCCGGGATGGTTCAAAAGGGGCGCCGCCCGCGCTCCTCGAAGCTCAAGAGCAGAAAGAGACGTTTTTCGAGGTCTTTGGTGGTCAGCCGGGTGAACCTCTGAACGGGGACGTTATAAAATGGTTTCACGATGGGAGGGCTCCCATGAGCTTGCGCTTTTTCTTTTTGTTCTGCTGGCTTTCGCTCTCGTCAGCATCCTTCGCCCAGCAAGAGCCGATTGACATACCCTTCGAGGATGCAGCCTTGACCGCCAGTCCGATCACGGCAACTGGAAAAATCCCGGTTCGAGAAACAGTTGCCGCCAACGAAGTAAAGTCCTCGTCGGAAGAGAACGTCGACGCGACAAATCGTTCCACGAAGTCGGTCCTCTTGCTTATGGGAGAGCTTGATGCAATTGGCCCTCGCAGCAACGGCGGAACACGGCTGACCATGGAACACTTCTTTGGCGGTCCCATATCGCCGGGAGAAACGTTCTCGTTGATAAGGGGAAGCTTCGTACGGGACTCGTGTTGCATGAACCCGCTCCGTGAAACCCACGAGCCGAAAGCCACGTTCCGCTTGATCTTTGTGCAGTTCTTGGACGGGTCAACTTTCGGCGATGCAGCCCAAGCGGAAAACGCCCTTGCAAACCGGGATAGGACCCTCCAGGCGTTAAGAACTCTGGCTCAAGTCGCGGCGAAGGACAAGCAGAGATTCCAGTCGCAATTGGAACGGCAGTTGCGGTTAGACGACACGCTTGGGGTATTCGCCAGCATTCGCGAGACTCAAGAACAAAAAGGAGCGGATGCGGCAATCGCACGAACCTACAAGATTCTTGATGCTGCGGAAGACTGTAGAGACATGACTCTCCATAAAGGGTACATACCTTGGCTCCGCGAGTATCCCGCGTACTGAACTCGCTTTTCCCGTGAGGTTGGCGATTGCTTCCGTGTAGCCGACACAGCTTTAAATTCTGGAGCGCCGGAGCCGATTCCCTTTCACCTTATGGCGTGGGCATGCGAACTCACTCGTGTCTTATCGCTGTTGTCGTGATCGCCCTTATTGCTGGTCTACCATCATCTGCCCAACTGCGAAATGCGGTGCCCACCGAGCTCATGTCCGCAGGAGGCATTCAGTCGTCAGCGCCAACGCCCACCGACTCTGGCTTCGACGCTGCCGCGTTGGAGTCGATTTACTCCGAGATGGCCCAAGAGACGAACCATGATCTCAAGGGCGTTGTCATTGTGCGGGACGGGCATCTGGTAAGCGAACACTACTTCAACGGCGATTCCGCCATCTCTCTTCACGACATCCGCTCGGCTACCAAGAGCGTCACATCGCTACTGATGGGCATTGCAATTCAAAAGAACCTAGTCCATAGCGTCGACGACCCGATCTCCCTCTACCTGCCAGGCTTGCCGAAAGGCGGCAAAGAGAAGATCACGATCAAAGATCTGCTGAACATGCGCTCTGGTCTTGATGCCGACGACGGTGATCCTGCGAGTCCGGGCAACGAAGACACTTTGGACCAGTCGTCAGACTGGATTCGCACCGTCTATTCCGTCCCCATGAAGCACGCTCCGGGAACGCAATACCTCTATTGCTCGATTAACGCATTCCTCGCTGGTGCAATCATCGAGAATGTGAGCCGCATAACACTGGATCAGTTTGCCAAAACCAACTTATTCGATCCCTTGGGAATTCAAAAATATATCTGGCGACATGTTCCCGTTGACCGGACCACCGGCCAGGGCAATCTTTCGATGACCACACGAGACGAAGCTGCGATTGGCGAACTGATGCTGAACGATGGCGTCGTGAATGGACGACGCATTCTGACCCACGACTGGGTCACAAAGAGCCTGGCGCACCAAGTTGCCATCTCCGATAGTGACCCTTATGCCGACTTCTACGGTTACATGTGGTACACGAAGACCGAAGCCGTCGGTGATCACAAAGTTGAAGTACACTTCGCTTCGGGCAATGGCGGGAACAAGATTTACATCGTCCCATCGAACCATATGGTCGTCGCCATCACTTCAAGCGCCTATGGTCAGCGCTATGGACAACGACGATCCCAAGACATTCTGTTAAGGGTTCTTGCGGCCGCACGCTCCAAGTAATTGTCGGGGCGCTTTGAGTCAATGACGGGCAAACTGGAAGCTATTCATCATGTCATGCCCATCGTGAGATGTTCGGAAAAGTCTCTAGACGACTCGAATCTCCACTGAGGCATGCAAATCGGATGGTTGCAGGGTTCGCGGAAACCATTCAAAGAGAAGAAAATCGTTGCCGAGGCCCGGTACCTACCGAATACACAATTTCTGAGCACACCGTTCGCCGCCCTCGGCATTGTGGTGGTGTGTGACGGTGCAATCCCAGAGCCCACTTGACATACTCGTGGTAACATCGCGGTAGCGCAAAGGGCGCATCCGGTCCGCGGAAAGGACAGAAGTCCACCTGATCGAAACAACTCGCTCTTTCCGAACTTACTTTCGCCCCCTAATGCGGACCTCGGGCATACGAAAGGAAGTTCGTCATGCCAGTAAAACGCCTCCCAGCAAATCCGGATCTCGATCATCTCAAGTCTCAAGCAAAAGACTTGCTCAGAGATCACGCTTTCCGCACTCAAGGAACATCTCAGCGGATCAGAGAATTTCATCCGCGGTTCACCCGAGCGACGGATGCTGATATCTTCGACGCCCAGTTAAAACTGAGTGACGCCCAGCTCACAATCGCGCGCGAATATGGATTTCCCAGTTGGGCACGGCTGAAAAGGCATATCGAAAGTCCGACACTCTCCGATCAACTAAATTTGCCGCACCACGAACGAATTGAAGATGCCACATTTCGTCGCGCCGTGAATCTTCTCGATACAGGCGCTGTAGCGGGTTTGCGTGCTTATCTAGCGCAACATCCCAATCTCGTGCATCAACACGTCGTTTTCGAAGGTGGGAACTACTTTCACAATCCAACGTTGCTCGAATTTATAGCCGAGAATCCCGTCCGCCGTGGCACTCCGCCGAAGAATATCGTTGAGGTCGCGAAAGTCATTTTGGATGCTGGCCCGAGCCAGTCCGCAGTGAACGAAACGCTCGTGCTTGTTTCGACTGGGAGCCTACCGCGTGAATGTCGCGTGCAGCTTCCGCTCATCGATCTCCTTTGCGATCACGGAGCGGATCCCGACAGCGCTTTGCACGCAACGGCCTTGCACGGTGAGCTCGAAGCGGTGAATGCCTTGATCAGACGCGGCGCTCGAATCGATTTGCCCGCAGCGGCGGCTCTGGGGCGCATCGAGGACGCCCAGCAGTTGCTCTCGGGCACTAGCGCCGCGGACCGTCATTTGGCTCTTAGTTTGGCAGCAGATTTTGGTCATTTCGAGATCGTTCGATTATTGCTTGATGCGGGTGAAGATCCAAATCGATACAACCCGATCGGTGGCCATTCTCACACGACGCCACTTCACCAAGCTGCCGGCGGCGGCCATGATGAAGTGGTCCGGCTCCTCGTTGACCGCGGGGCACGATTGGATATGAAGGACATCCTATGGCACGCTACTCCCGCTGATTGGGCACGACACGGTGGCAGGACAGAAATTGAGGCGTATCTTCGTGCGCAAGAGAGGGAACGAACAGCGGAGTGAAGCACCCTTGTGGGCAATAACGGGCGAACCGGGCTATCGACTGCGCCATTCCAGTCGTGGAAAGATAGGCGCGACTCTCGATCAGATTACTCCGCCAGATTGGGTGCGGGAATCGAGCAAGGCATATCGTGACGGTTCGAGAAGGCGCCGGGCTATGCATTCCGTGAGTGGATCCAACGAGAACTCATACGCCGGTTTAACAGGCTCTCGGGTCTGGTACGAAAACAAATCGCGCCGAACCACCGTGCGGTGGGAATTAACATCAAATGCTTCCGGCACTCAGGTGAAGGTCACGCACAGCGGCCTAGCAAACGAAGAAGCAGCGAAAGGACTATAGCGGCGGTTGGCCAGACGCGCTCGAAATGGCGAGCAATTTCATCGGGAAAAGCCGCAAGGATAAAAGGGACTCCTGAAGTGGATCTCGAATTGGCGCGGAGAAGTAGCCAGCAAACCGGAGTCCCAGGTCGCGAGATGGAGAAGATCTTGTGGATAGCCAGGGAGACTCAATGAGCAAAACATTGTATATGGTGATCGAGAATTTCAGGAACGGAGACGCCGTGCCGGTTTATCGTCGATTTCGAGATCGTGGCCGGTTAGCGCCCGCGGGACTCTCGTACGTTTCGAGTTGGGTAAGCGACAAGCTCGATCGTTGTTACCAGTTGATGGAAGCAGAAGATCGTGCGCTCCTCGATCAATGGATCGAGAATTGGACTGACATTGTTGACTTCGAAGTGCATGCCGTCATCAGCTCAACAGAAGCGTCCGAGAGAATCGCTCCGCGACTCTAGGGTGCGGCAATCTTCCAGATCAACCAGGCGATGTCGCGGATTTATTCGGTCGCGGGGGCGGCGGCGATCGCGCTGTGGTCGGCCTGCTGTTTGCGGCAGGGAAAGTTGTCACGTGGAATGGCCATGTTCGGTTGCTTGGCTTTGCCGCTGATTGCGCTGCTGATTTTTGTCGGACACCTGCTGCTCGATGTGCTCGGAATGGCAGCGGTAATGCTTAGCGAGGTGATCTGGTTTGTTGGGATCGGGGTGGGGCCGATGCGCCGTGAGGAAGCCGTAAGCGGAGGGATCATCTGATCGGGGGACGGTGTTCGATGGGACTAGGGTGCAATGGTAGGGATGAGGGGAAGGCGAAGTCAACAGAACGCGGAAACAGTTGCGAACCAAATGCGGAGCAGCGCGTCAGTCTTCGCCGCTTGGGTCAAATTCCCTGAGCTTACCGTGAGCGTATTCCGCTTTATAGCGGGGCAATACTATACTGGTCACATGAGCAAGCACCTCGAATCGCTGTACCAGAATCTTCTCAACGGCAAGCTACCCCATAACCTAAGTTGGAGCGAGACCGTCGAACTGGTCGAGCATCTGGGTGAGGTCCAACCGCATGGGGACGATGAATTTGTGTTCCGCGTCGGCAGCCAACGCGTCTTTTTCAAGCGGCCGCACACCCATGACCTCGGCGTGGAGGAAGTTTCTCGGCTGCGTAAATTCTTGAAAGAAGCCGGACCGGGTGCGCAGGTCGAAGAACCCTCCCAGCCCAACCGTATGATTGTGGTCATCGACCACCACGCCGCCCATGTCTACCGAGACTTCGGTGGAAGTCGTCCGGCAGACGAACACAAGGTGCGACCTTACGATCCTTTCCATTTCCATCATCATCTGATTCACCGAAAGGAAGCTCACTACCGTGGCGAGCGCGTACCTGAGGAGGATTCGTTTTATGAGGAAATCGCGAAGGATATCACTCCGGCGAATCAGATCGTCCTCATCGGTCACGCCACCGGAAAAAGCAACGCCGCCGACTTCTTGAAAGAGTACTTGAAGACCCATCATCCCGACATTTCTGGACGGGTCATCGCTACTGAAAGCGCGGACCTCTCGGCGGTGACCGAGCCTCAAATTGAGGCTCTAGCAAAGCGGCACATGATCGCAGTGGTCTAACAGTTTGGTTCTAACCGAGGAATCACGGCTCCTCTCCATCATCGAGTTCGCGATCCAGAACGGAAGAGGATTCGTGATGTGTATTACAATTCCTTCCTGAAAGCAACTGGTTCGTACAAAAGGTCTATGCCTATACCGACGGCAGGTCGAACGACATCCTGTTCCAGATTCTTGAATCAAGGCGGAAAGAAACGGGCTTAAGAGTAGGCCTGGAATGGGGCGTGTATCTTAAATGATGCTGGCAATCTCGACCCGAGTATCGAGGAAATTGCTCGTACCCTTAAAGAAGATGGAGTTGTTCTCCTTCCGCGGCGACTCAAAGAGGAAGCTGTTCAAAATCTGCGTGAATTCGCCCTGTCATCCTCACTCGATACGACCACGTACGGAGCTCTCGCGAGTGATGCTGTCGCTGGGAACTACTCGACAGTGCCGGTCGCGGAGACCGGTAAAAGCAACGGGATCGACCCGTCCCGGCCCCGCCATTCAGCGTATGCGGTCCCTCGATCGCGATTGCTAGATTTAGAAAACCCTTACATTCAATCTCTCTTGTGCGATCCCTACGTTCTGGCGGTTGCAGCGCGCTATCTCGGGGTCTTCCCCATTGTTACAAAACCTGACATGTGGTGGGATACCGATTTCCAGACGCGCGGACTCCGGCCACGACCGTTTCACACGGATTCAGGGTGTTTGCGGTGGTTAAAGGTCGGCGTGAATCTGACAGACACCACATTGGAGTCTCCGCATTTCGTCTATGTCAAAGGTTCACACAAGCCAAATAGAAGCACCAGACCTTTGACCCGACGACTGGCGAGTCGAATGAACCTCAGTGACAAAGAAGTCCAAGAAGTATGTCTCGAAAAGATTGTTCACGTCACGGCGCCAGCGGGATCGATAACGTTGGCCGACACCCGAGGCATTCACAAGGGCGAGCTTTCCATGCGAGGACAGCGATTGATTCTATATTTTGGTCTCGAGGGAAGTGCTTTCAATAATATCGACAGGCCCATTCTGCTGAATAAGGTCGGAAGTGAACTCCGTGAGGCGATGAGTGCAAGGCCCTTCAGCTACCAATTCTTTCGCGCCCCGCACTGAAGAGACGGTCTTCCCAATCAATGGTTGTATCCTCTTGTTGAACTTGCCGAACAAAAAGAAAACTAAGACGAGCCTTGTGCGGCCGGTACTGAACCCAAATTGTGCTCCCTGCTGGCCGCTACTGTGCCCCACCGCCGGCTAACGCTATTTCTGCCCCATTCTGGGGAACCTCGGAAACTACAAGCAGTGGCAAGAGATAGCAAAAGGTGGGTTGGTAGCGCTACCGGGAATCGAACCCGGGTTTGAAGATTGAGAATCTTCCGTCCTAACCCCTAGACGATAGCGCCATCTGAAGATCTCCGATTATAACAAAGCCATCTTTGCCATTTTTTTCGAGAAAACAGGTTTCCACAGCCTTCGAAGGGTTATACTAACGTCAACTCCGCCACTAAAATTTAAACAGTTCTCTTCAACGCTGTGGGGCGAGGTGTTTGTAGTTCGCCGACCACTCAATTCATCCCTAAATCTAGGTATCTAAAGGAGTATCCGAATATGGCAAGATCAAAATCTCCCTCAGGCGGCAAGACAAACAAAGAACAAACCAGCACCGGCAATCCGACCAGCGTGCCCGATGTTCAGGCAGTCGCGGCCGAAGCGACGGCCCTCAAACCGGAAGCCAAAGTCAGTCCCGAACCGAGAAAGAGAATGGAAGTTGTGAAGTCTGAGCCCCGCAGAGTGGTTCCGATCAACGTGGAAGACGAGATTCGGCGCCGCGCCTACGAACTCTACCAGCAGCGGGGAGCCGGATCAGGCAGCGAGGCCGAGGACTGGCTGGCTGCCGAACGTGAAGTACGGCAGCGCTACCATCAACAGCAAAGCGCTTAGCAGTACGCAGAGCTTATCGGAGCAACTGGCGGCCGAATCCGGTCGCCAGCTTTCGCGGGAGTGTGCAAAAGCTTCGCGCGGTTGCCTCGCGGGTACATTTCTGAAAAAATAGGCCGGGGTTCCCCCGCATGGCCGAATTGGGTAGTTTCGCACTGCTTCTGGCTTTGGCGCTGAGCGTTTACACGTTCCTTGCCGGGATCGTCGCGCTGATTTTCCAGAATCGCAGCCCGATACCCGCCAACGGCGGTGCTCGCTCAGCCCTCGCCACTTCTGCCGGCAATTTGGTGACGCTGCTCCGCCGGGGTTCGGAGCGTCTGGGCGAAACCGCTCGCCGCGCCGGTATTGCTACCTTCGCCGCCGTCTTTCTCGCTTCTGTCCTCCTCGTCGTTTGCGCCTTCCACGACGATTTCTCCATCGCCTATATCTTCCACCACAGCAACCGCGATCTGCCCGGCCCTTATAAGTTCGCCGTGCTCTGGTCCGGCCAGGAAGGTTCTCTGCTGTTCTGGTCGCTGCTGCTCGCCGCCTACGGGTTCGTATTGCGCCTCCGCTACAAGACTGACCCGCGGCTCTTTGCCTATG
>Ga0302324_100028722_pt1 | contig 10567 bp, 13 predicted proteins | sample Palsa_T0_1_FD_201949 | JGI IMG/M metagenome (GOLD analysis project Ga0302324, IMG submission 201949) | Peat permafrost microbial communities from Stordalen Mire near Abisko, Sweden - Palsa_T0_1 | ecosystem: Environmental > Terrestrial > Soil > Palsa > Peat permafrost | place: Sweden: Abisko... | reverse complement strand
CTGCCGCTTCAAGAGCGCTTCTCCGCCGACTTGTCGGCCGGCTTATCCGAACTGGTTTGCGTGATCTTGCCGAGAGCATCACCGGCGACCGAGGCCTTCGCCGCCGTGTCTTGGCGTATCAGAGTCAATCGAAACGGAGTGCCTTCGCCGCTGGCCGCGATGCCCACCTGAGGACCTGGAGGCGGCTGATTGTCCGACAGGCTGCGGTCTATTTCTTTGATCACGACGACCTGGGAATCGAGCTCGAGCTGGAAACTCAATCCCTTGGGCAGGCTGCGGTGCCGAAATTCCTGCTCTTGGTTGAGCGACAACCAGCGGTCGTGCAGCGGATCGTAGACGACGAATTCATAGGCGGTGGGTTCGAGTCTCAGGCCGAAGTCGCGGCCTTCCAGGAGAGCACGATCATGCAGCAGGTCGAGCAGTCCCGCGATGCGCCGGCTCTCCTCGTCGAGCTGGCTGTCGCGCCCCGTGACTCCGACGGACAACACCGCGAGAGATATGACGACGGCGATGATCACGAGCACCACCAAGATCTCGACCAGCGTGAAGCCCTTGTTGCGCATGACCCTGCACCGTCGTGTGCTGGCGCCTATTTAGAATCAAGGGTCGTGGTACTGATGTCCGCGTCGAAGCCCTCACCGCCGGGCTTGCCGTCGCGGCCGTAGGTGGTGATGTCATACTCGCGGCCGTCGGCCCCCGGACTGGCGTATATATACACATTGCCCCACGGATCCTTGGGAAGCGACTTCAGGTATCCATTGGGATTGTAATTCGTGAGACTGGGATCCGCAGGCTGCTTGACCAGGGCCTGCAAGCCTTGTTCGGTCGTCGGGTACTTGAAGTTATCGAGCCGGTACAGGTCGAGGGCGGTCTGAACGGCCCGAATGTCGCTCTGCGCCCGCTTGACCTTGGCCACGTCGACTTTATCGATAATTTGCGGCACCACGAGCGCGCCCAGCACTGAGAGAATGACCACGACGACCATGATTTCGATGAGAGTAAAGCCGCGTTCGCGTTTGCGCATATTGACCTCGAAAATTGCCGGAATGATACCAAAATAAGGGACACTGATGCCTCGCGTCACAGCAAATCGCTTCGCGCAGATCGCCGCCGCACTACAGTGGGATCGCGGCCGCTGGATTTGGTTGCTGCTCATCGTGCTGTGGCTGGATGCGGTGTTGGGCCTTGGCGACAGCGTCAGCCTGATCTTACGCTATGATCGCGGCGCCATTGCGGCCGGCGGCTGGTGGCGGTTGCTCACAGCCCACATCGTGCATCTCGATGTTCACCACCTGATTCTGAACGAATTGGGTCTGGTGTTGATGTGGTCGTTGTTTGCAGAGGACTATGACGCGGTGGAGTGGTGCGTCATCGTGCTGAGCGGCGCGCTGGCCATCAGTTCCGGTCTTTGGTGGCTCAGTCCGCGGGTTAGCTGGTATGTTGGCGCCTCCGGGGTGCTGCATACGGTCATGGCAGCGGGCGCCGCAAAGCATCTCGTCGAGCACGCCTGGGATCGGTGGATACTGACCGTCGGTTTGTGCGCAAAGCTGGCTTGGGAACAGTGGGGCGGGGCACCGGCGCAAGGGATCGTGGTCGATGCGCATCTGTACGGTGCGTGCTGTGGATTTCTGGTTGGGGCTGCACTCTCGATGAGGATCGTTATAATTCGCCGCCGCTCCCGCGTTAGAGGCTAATTTCATGTCACTTGCGTTTGTTTTTCCCGGTCAAGGCTCGCAGTCCATCGGCATGATGAGTGCGCTGGCGAAGGTCTCACCCTTGGTCGAAGCGACCTTCGCGGAAGCCTCGGCCGTGCTGGGCTACGATCTTTGGCAGCGCTGCCAGTCCGGGCCGGCCGAGGCGCTGAATTCCACCGAATGCACTCAGCCGGCAATGCTGACGGCCGGAGTTGCCACGTATCGCGTGTGGAGCGCGCGCGGCGGCGCCGCGCCGGTTTTGATGGCCGGGCACAGCCTGGGTGAATTTACGGCGTTGGCGGCGGCCGGTACCTTGGATTTCAAGACCGCAGTCGATCTGGTCAAGTACCGCGGCGAATTGATGCAAGCCGCCGTGCCGCCGGGTCAGGGCGCCATGGCCGCCATCCTCGGGCTGGAGGACCTCGATATTGAGGAGGCCTGCAGCGAAGCATCGCAGGGCGAGGTGGTGGAGGCGGTGAATTTCAATGCACCTGGACAGGTGGTGATCGCGGGCCATGTTGCGGCCGTTGAACGGGCCATCGCGATCGCGACCGCCAAGGGGTCGCGGCGGGCGCTTGCACTGCCCATCAGCGTGCCGGCGCATAGTTCGCTCATGCAGCCGGCGGCGGAGAAATTGCGTGTAAGGCTGGAAAACACTGCATTCACGCCGGCACCGGGCGTGGCCGTGTATGGAGTCGATATCAAGACCCATACCAGCGCGCAGGGCATTCGTGCCGGGCTCGTCAAACAATTGTATACGCCGGTGTATTGGGCGGCGACGGTGCGCACCATGATCGCCGCGGGCGCGACTCTGATCGTCGAGTGCGGTCCGGGCAAAGTGTTGACCGGCCTGAACCGGCGGGTGGATAAGAACCGGGATCTGAAGATGATGGCGCTGGAAGACCCGCTGAGCCTGGACGATGCTCTCGCGGCGGCGGGACATCAAGCGGCCGCGGCACATTAATAAGGGGACCGGTACATGTTGAATGGAGAAATCGCCTTGGTCACGGGTGCCTCGCGCGGTATCGGCGCGGCCATTGCCGAGCGGCTCGCCCGCGATGGCGCGCGAGTGATCGGGACCGCGACCACGGCGGAAGGCGCCGCCCGGATCGGCGCGAATTTGGCGGCGATCGGTGGCCGCGGCGTGGTTCTCGATGTGGTGAAGCCGGATTCGATCGAGGCGGCGCTCGAGGACATCGAAACCAAGGAAGGAGCCGTCGGGATTCTATGCAACAACGCCGGCATCACGCGCGACACCTTGCTGCTGCGGATGAAAGAGGAGGATTGGGATGCCGTTCTCGATACCAATCTGGCCTCGGTATTCAGGCTGTCGAAGGCCGTTTTGCGCGGCATGATGAAGGCACGCAAGGGCCGCATCGTCAGCATCACGTCGATCGTCGGGTTGACCGGCAATCCGGGGCAGGCCAACTACGCGGCCGCCAAAGCGGGAATCCTCGGTTTCACTAAATCTCTGGCTCGGGAGGTCGGTTCGAGAGGGATCACGGTCAATGCGGTCGCGCCCGGCTTCATCGACACCGACATGACTCGTGCCCTGGCCGAGGCGCAGCGCGCCGCCCTGAATACCCAGATACCCCTGGGAAGACTGGGCCAGCCCGCCGATATCGCTGCGGCAGTGGCATTTCTATGCTCCCCGGACGGGGCCTATATCACCGGCGAGACCTTGCACGTGAACGGCGGAATGTACATGCCGTAACCCTAACTCGTCCCAGTTTGTCAATACTGGGCGGGGAGGCCGGAAATCAAATGTGGTTTGTAGGTAGCCGCCGCCGTCGGGTTCACATAAAATACGCGCCCTGTCGATTCCTTTAGGCTGGTCGCGGGCTTAAGTTTATTCTTTGCATTAATAGCAATTCCGAGAGGACACCATAACGATGAGTACTGTTGAGCAGCAAGTTAAGAAGATCGTGGCCGAACAGCTGGGCGTAAAAGAAGAAGAAGTCACCAATGACGCCTCGTTCGTCGACGATCTAGGCGCAGACTCGCTCGATACGGTTGAACTGGTGATGGCGCTCGAGGAAGAATTCGAGACGGAAATTCCTGACGAGGACGCCGAGAAAATCACCACGGTTCAGCAGGCGATCGACTATATCAATTCACACAAGGGCAAGGCTTAAACCCCATTGGGTGCAGCGTGGCAATGCCCTGACCCGCCGCCGGGCCATGGGTGCAATGCAAATCCACGGGAGGAGAGCCGCGGTTGAGTAAACGACGCGTAGTAGTTACGGGTCTTGGAATCGTATCGCCGGTGGGCAACGATGTGGCGAGCGCGTGGGACTCGATTCTCTCCGGCCGCAGCGGTATCGCTGCTGTCGCGCGTTTCGACACCGTCAATTTTTCCACGCATTTCGGCGGCGAGATCCGGCAGCTGGATCTCGAGCCCTATATGAGCGCGAAGGATGCGCGCCGCATGGACGCCTTCATGCAGTATGGCGTGGTGGCGGGAATGCAGGCCATGCGCGACTCGGGACTGACCGTCACCGAGGCCAATTCCGATCGCATCGGTGTGCTGATGGGATCCGGAATGGGAGGGCTCGAGTCGATCGAGCAAACCTACGACAAGTATCTCGAGACGCACTCGCCGAAGAAGGTGTCGCCGTTCTTTATTCCCGGCAGCATCATCAATTTGGTGAGCGGACACCTGTCTATCGCGTTCAATCTCACGGGGCCGAATCTCGCCGTCGCTACGGCCTGCACGACCTCGACCCATGCGCTGGGGCTGGCGATGCGGCTCATCCAATACGGTGATGCCGACGCAATGCTCGCCGGTGGCGCGGAGATGTCGACCTGCGTCACGGGCATGAGCGGCTTCGCCCAAGCCAAGGCGCTTTCGCAGCGCAACGACGATCCGCAAGGCGCCAGCCGTCCCTGGGACAAGGATCGGGACGGCTTCGTGATGGGCGATGGCGCGGGCGCCGTGATGCTCGAGGAGTACGAACAGGCCAAGGCACGCGGCGCGAAAATCTATGCGGAGCTCGTCGGGTTCGGCATGAGCGGCGACGCATTCCACGTCACGGCCCCGCCGGAGGACGGCGAGGGCGCCCGCAAGGCCATGGCCAAGGCGCTCATCGACGCGCAACTGAATCCCGACCAAGTGCAGTATGTGAATGCGCATGCCACCTCCACGGGTCTGGGCGATCGAGCCGAAACCCTGGCCATCCGCCGCGCTTTTGGGCCGGCGGCCGATAAGTTGGCCGTCAGCTCCACCAAATCGATGACGGGCCATCTGCTGGGGGCCGCTGGGGTGGTCGAAGCCATTTTCTCGGTGCTGGCGTTGCGCGATCAAGTCGCGCCGCCGACCATCAATCTGCATACGCCGGGCGAGGGCTGTGACCTCGACTATGTTCCTAATACCGCGCGTAAAATGTCGCTGCAATACGCCCTTTCCAATTCGTTTGGTTTCGGTGGCACCAACGGTTCGCTCATTTTCCGCCGCCCTTGAGCCGCTGACCCTCGTCCGGAAGTTTCCGGCGGCCTATCCCGGGCTTCTCGAAAGCGGCGCCGGCACGGCGGGGGCCGGCAGCGGCAGCCGGTTCGACATCCTGCCTATGGCCAACGGCGAGTGCCTGCGCTTGGGCTCGGATGGCCGCCTATCCGGGCCCTACTCGGACGTGTCCGGTCCCGCTGCACCCCAGGGCGGCTTTCTGCGCGCGCTCGAGAATTGGTGGAATGCGTTGCGCGTGCCCGAGACGGTATCCCCGCTGCCGTTCATCGGCGGCTGGCTGCTGTACCTCGGGTATGAACTCGCCTCGGAAATCGAGCCTCGCCTGCGCTTGCCTCGCAGCACCGACCCCGTGGCCGCACTGGCCATCCGAGCGCCGGCGGCCTGGGTTCGCGACCGCGCGACCGGGCAGGCTTGGCTGGTGGCCGAGTCAGGATTCGAAACGCTGCTCGATGAATTCGAATCTCGCACACGGGAGCTGGGCGAGGCGCCCACGCTGCGCGGTACGGCATTTCAAATCGAGGAGGATGATCCGGAGTCCTTTCTCCAGTCCGTACGCCGCGGCCTTGAGTACATTGCGGCCGGCGACGTCTATCAGACCAATTTGTCGCGAGGCTGGCAGGGTAGGGCGATGCCGCCGGCCGACCCCGTCGATGTCTATCAGCGCCTGCGCGCCACCAACCCCAGTCCGTTTGCTGCGCTGCTGCGCCATGAGGATTTTGCAGTATTGAGTTCCTCACCCGAGCGGCTGGTGTCCATTCGGGGAAACACTGTCTCCACGCGGCCGATCGCCGGGACCCGGCCGCGCGGCGCCACCGCGGAGAGGGACGCGGCGCTGATCCGCTCGCTCCTGGACAACGAGAAGGAGCGCGCCGAGCATGTGATGCTGATCGACTTGGAGCGCAATGATCTCGGCAAGGTCAGTGCAGGCGGTTCGGTGCGGGTGGATGAGTACATGAGTGTGGAAACCTATGCTCACGTGCATCACATCGTTTCGAATGTGAGCGGCCGGCTGCGCAACGATGTGTCGCCCATCGACGTGATTCGTGCGCTGTTCCCCGGCGGCACCATCACGGGATGCCCCAAGGTGCGCTGCATGGAAATCATCGCGGAACTCGAAGGGGTCGGGCGCGGGGCCTACACCGGATCCATCGGCTACTTGAACCGCGACGGCAGCTGCGATCTCAACATCCTGATCCGCACCATCACCGCACGGGGCGGGCTGTTCAAGTTTCGCGCCGGAGCGGGAATCGTGGCGGATTCGAATCCTGCGCAGGAGTTGGCCGAGACGCGCGCCAAGGCCGAGGGCCTGCTGCGTGCGCTGGCGGCTCCGGATTGAGCATGTGGGTCAACGGCCGCAAGAGCACGAGTGTGGACGCTCGCGACCGCGGCTTGCAATACGGCGACGGTGTCTTCGAAACCATGCGGGTGCGCCGCGGCCGGATCCGCTTGCTGGAATATCACTTGGATCGGCTTGCCGCGGGATGCAGCCGGCTCGACATTGCGGGCCCCTCGCTCGTCGCGCTGCGCCGGGAACTGGTGCGCATCGCGGCACGGCGCAGCGAGGGCGTATTGAAGCTGATCCTCACGCGCGGCAATGGGCGGCGCGGCTATCGGCCGACGGGCCGCGAGCGCTGCACGCGCATCGTCGCTCTGCACGGCCTGCCTAAAGCGGCTGCACAAAGCGCGGCCGCGCCCGCGCGCGTGCGCCTGTGCGCGACACCGCTGGGCTTGAATCCCCGCCTTGCCGGCCTCAAGACCCTCAACCGCCTGGAATCCGTGCTGGCACGGGCGGAATGGAGCGATGAGCGGATCTGGGAGGGATTGATGCGGGACGTGGACGACAACATCGTCTGCGGTACGATGTCGAACTTGTTCCTCAGGCGTGGATCGACTCTGATGACACCGATGCTCGATCGTTGCGGTGTGGCGGGTGTGATGCGCCGCTGGATCCTGGAAGCCGCTGCCGATCTGGGCCTGCGCGCGGCCGAGCGCCGCATACGCTGGAGGGACCTGAGCGCAGCGGACGAGGTTTTCATGAGCAATGCCGTCGTCGGAGTGAGGTCGGTGGGAGCGATCGAGCACGGCCGTGAGCGGCTGCGTCCCGCGAGCTTCGACACGGCGGACGGGCTTCGTCGGCGGCTGGATCTGCTGTGAGCCGTGGATGGCGCCTCGGTCTCGCGGTCGGCGTGCTGCTGCTGGGCGCGGTCGCCGCAACCGTGTGGCTGGGTGTGCGCAGCCTCGATGAGCCGCTGCGGCTCGCCGCTCCCATGAGATTCAAGGTCGCTCCGGGCGCGAGCTTCGGCCGGGTCGCGGCCGAATTGTCGGCGCAAGGAGTGATCGCCAATCCCCGCGCCTGGGTGGCGTACGCACGGATCTATCACCTCGCATCGGCAGTCAAAGCGGGAGAGTATGAAATTCCACCCGGAATCACACCGCGTGCGTTGCTGGCGAAAATGGTGAACGGCCAGGTGTTGTTGCATTCGTTCACCATCGTCGACGGCTGGCGCGTGGAGGACATGCTCGGCGCCCTGCGGCGCAATCCCGATATCACCGTGACTCTGGCCGACAAGGCGCCGGATCTGATGGGGAAACTGGGCTCACCCGGCATGGACCCCGAAGGCCAGTTCCTGCCAGAAACCTACCGCTTCGTCTCCGGCACCACCGACGTCGAACTGCTGCGCCAGGCGCATGCCGCGCTCGTCAAGGAGTTGGACGCGGATTGGGCGAATCGCGATCCCGGCGGCCCGCTCAAGGATTCCTACGAATTGTTGATCATGGCCTCCATCGTGCAGAAGGAGAGCGGCTTGCCGCAGGAGCTCGGCAAGATCGCCGGGCTGTACTTGCGCCGCCTGTCCATCGGCATGCGGCTGCAAGCCGATCCCACCGTGATCTATGGGCTCGGGGATCGATACGATGGCGACATTCACACGGTGGATCTGCGCACGGATGGGCCGTACAACACTTATACCCGCGTGGGGCTGCCGCCTACGCCCATCGCGCTGGCCGGCGCGGCGGTGATACGCGCGACCGCGCATCCGGAAAAGACCGATGCGATTTACTTCGTCGCGTCGCCCAAGAACGACGGCAGCCATGTGTTTTCCTCCACCCTGGAGCAGCACAATGCGGCCGTCGCTTCGTATGTAGCGCATCAGCGCCAAAAAGCGGCGGGAGACCGGGTCCAATGAGTGCAGCAACGCCGCGATTCTTGACCGTCGAGGGGATCGAAGGAGTGGGCAAGTCCACGCAGGTGGCGCGGCTGTCCCGGGCCCTGAGCGAACGCGGCATCGCTCACGTGGTGACCCGCGAGCCCGGAGGCACACCCTTGGCCGAGAAAATCCGCGACATCGTGCTCCATTCCCGCGACGAGGCTGTCCCCCCCATGGCGGAGCTGCTGCTCATGTTCGCGGCGCGGGCGGTGCATCTGTCCAATCATGTGGAGCCGAATCTGCGCGCCGGCCGATGGGTGGTATGCGACCGCTTCATCGATGCGACCTACGCCTATCAGGGAGGCGGCCGGCACCTCAGCCTCGACAATATTCGCCAGCTCGAGGCCATGGTGCTGGGCGCGCGCCGTCCGGATCTGACCGTGCTGCTCGATACGCCTGTACCGCAGGCCTTGCAGCGGGCACAGCAGCGCAACGCCGGCGCGGCTGCCGATCGCTTTGAAAGCGAGCGCACGGAATTCTTCGAGCGCGTGCGCGCCGCCTACCTCGCGCGTGCGGCGGCCGAACCCCGGCGAATAGAGACGGTGGATGCCGCCCAATCCGTGGACGAGGTCGCCGCGCGGATTCTCAAGCTGCTCGAGGCGCGATCGTGGATTTCCTGAGCGCCGAAGAGCTGCCCTGGCTGCAGAGCGCGCGGACGCGCATGCGCGCCTCGTTCGAGGCACAACGGCTGCCGCATTCGCTGCTGTTGCTGTCGCGCCCCGGACTGGGTGCAGAGCAGCTCGCGAATTGGATTACCGCCCTCGCTTTGTGCGAGTCGCAGGGCTCGCGGCCCTGCGGGGAGTGCGCATCCTGCCGATTGCTGCGCTCGGACAGCCATCCGGATTCGCACATCGTGCGGCTCGAGGAGGATGCGCAGCAGATCAAGGTCGACCAGGTGCGCGCCCTGATCGAGTCGCTGTCGTTCAAGAGCTATCGCGGCGGGTACAAGGTGGGGGTCATCGAAGGCGCCGAGGCTCTCAATGCCAACGGCGCCAATGCCTTCCTGAAGACGCTGGAAGAGCCCGGTGCGAACACGGTGCTGATCATGATCGCTAGGCCCAGCCATCGTTTGCCCGCGACCATCGCCAGCCGTTGCCTGAGGCTGACGCTGGTGCCGCCGCCGCTGCAGGACGCGATCGCCTGGCTCGAAAAGCACGCCCAGGCGGATGGTGGGCCGGCGGCCCGCGGTGCTGAGGGCGATGCGAAGGGTGCCCCCAGGGCCGCCACCAGGCGGTCCGTCGCGCCCGCGTGGAATGCCGCGCTGGCGCTCGCCGGCGGCGCGCCGCTGCTGGCCCTGGAGCTGGATGCCCTGGGCCTCGGGGCGCTCGATGCCGACATGCAGGAGTCTTTGAGGCAGCTGACGGCGGGTTCCGTGGATGTGACCTTGCTGGCCGACCGCTGGCTGAAATCCAACCCCGGACTGCGCATCACCTGGCTTGAGAACTGGATCACACAGCGAGTACACACAGCCCTCGGCGCGGAGATTTCAGCTCAAAGTGCGGAACCGGTCGGCTTGCCTGCCGCTTTACTTAAGCCCAAGATAAGAGCTCTATTCGAGCTATTGGACGCCGCCCGCGGGTTGCGGCGCCTTGCCTCGACCGGAATGAATCAACAACTGGCGCTGGAGGGGTTGCTGCTCGGCGGCAGAGCCGCGCTGGCGAACTAAGACATACCGTGGGAATGGCAGGAATTGCGAAGTCCAAGTAACAAACCGGGTTTGCTGACGCTGACCATCAAGGATAAGAGCGCGCTTTATCTCGCCTATATGCCTTTCGTCAAGAACGGCGGCCTGTTCATTCCGACGAACAGCAATTATCGCCTGGGCGACGAAGTGTTCATGCTGCTGAATCTGATGGGCGAGGAAGAGAAGCTTCCCGTCGCCGGCCGCGTCATCTGGATGACCCCCAAGGGCGCGCAGGGCAAGCGTACCGCCGGCATCGGCGTGCAGTTCAGCGATCAAGACCGCGGCAACACCCAGAAGAAAATCGAGAATTACTTGGCCGGTGCATTGGGCGGCGACAAGCCCACGCACACGATGTAGCTAGGTACTCGGCACCATGATGCCGAGGGCACCGGATCGGCTCCGTCTGCGCGGTGATGTATGGCGGCCCGGTGCGCACGGCCCGAGGGGGAGAAGGGGGGGGGGGGCCCAAGGAAAGGCCCCGGGGGGTGAAGGGGCCGCGGCCCCCCCGGCCGGGGTACCC
>Ga0302324_100028721_pt1 | contig 10567 bp, 5 predicted proteins | sample Palsa_T0_1_FD_201949 | JGI IMG/M metagenome (GOLD analysis project Ga0302324, IMG submission 201949) | Peat permafrost microbial communities from Stordalen Mire near Abisko, Sweden - Palsa_T0_1 | ecosystem: Environmental > Terrestrial > Soil > Palsa > Peat permafrost | place: Sweden: Abisko... | reverse complement strand
GCCGTGATTGATTTCGCCTTCGATGGGCTCTGCGCGCGCCGCCTCGCCGTCTCCTGCGCCAGCCCCAACGCCGCCGCGCGCGGGCTGCTGGAAAAAGCGGGGCTGCGCAAGGAGGGCGAGTTCATCCAGTCCTGGTTCGACGGCAACACCTGGGTCAATGTGTCGTGGTATGCCTTATTGAAAGAAGAGCGCGCTCCGCGCGATTGAGCCTGGCGAGCGCCCTAATCCTCGCGTCACGGAAGGACATCTGCGGCTCGGGGAGCACACGCGCCTCGCGTGTTGCCATCGGCGCCCTCGCCGATGGCATCTTCCAATTCCATCGGAAATGTATAAGATTACAAGAAGTGACCGGCGAGGGCGCCGGCCACAACACGCGAAGGCGCGTGTGCTCCCCGGAATGTTTCGCGCCGGCTTGGGGAATTTGGGCGACCGGCAATCGCTTGCATCCTTCCCCGCCTTTCTTTACCTTGCCCGGCACGAATGAGAAATGGTCCAACGAAAAAGGGCGCCCGCCCAACTCGCCCTCGCAGTCCGGTGGCGGCGGAAATTCCCCCCATGCCGCCGGGCGCCAGTCTGACGACGCTGGATAATGGATTGGTGATCATCACGCGCGAAGACCATAGCGCGCCCGTCGTCTCGGCCCAAGCCTGGTGCCAAGCCGGCAGCATTGCCGAAGGCAAATGGCTCGGCGCGGGCCTCTCCCACGTTTTGGAACACATGCTCTTCAAGGGGACCACCACCCGGCCCGGCAGTCGCATCGACCAGGAAGTGCAGTCGGCCGGCGGTTACATGAACGCCTTCACTTCCTTCGACCGCACCGTCTATCATATCAATGTGCCCAACACCGGCGCCAAAATAGCCATCGATATTCTCTGCGACATCATGCAGAACGCCACCTTGCCGGCGGAGGAATTACACAAGGAATTGGACGTCATCCGCCGCGAAATGGACATGAACCAGGACGATCCGGGCCGGCGCGCCGGCCGGCGCTTGTTTGAATCGGCCTTCACCAAGAGCCCCTACCGTTTCACCATCATCGGCTACCCGGATATTTTCAACACCCTCAAGCCGGAGGACATTCTGGGCTATTACCGCGAACAGTATGTGCCCAATAACATTTTCTTCGTGGTCACGGGCGACATTAAGACGGCGGAAGTCGCCGCCCAAATCCGCCTGGCCTACGCCCAGAGCAAGGCCAGGGCGTTGTCCCCGCTGGTGCTCCCGCGCGAACCGCGTCAAACCTCCCCGCGCGACATTACCGAGGAAGCTCCCATCGAACTGGGCTATTGTCATTTCGCCTGGCACATTCCCGACGTCCGGCACCCGGACATGCCGAGCCTGGATGTTCTGGCTTCGCTCCTGGGCAGCGGGCGCAGTTCCCGCCTCTTCCAACAGGTGCGCGAAAAAAAGGGATTGGTCACCTCTGCCGATGCCTGGACTTACAGCCCGGGGGAACAAGGGCTTTTCGGCATGAGCGCGGTCATGGCGGCAGACAAATTTGCCGCCGCGCGCGGCGCCATGCTGGAGGAAGTCGAGCGCGTGCGGCGCCAGCGCGTGCCCGCCGCCGAACTGGCCAAGGTCATCAAGCAATTCTCCGCCGCCACCCTGGCCACCCGCAAAACCATGCAGGGCCAGGCGCAGGACCTCGGCTCAAACTGGATGGCGGCCAGCGATCTGAGCTTTTCCGAGCGCTACCTGGCGGCCGCGCGCCAGGTGACGCCCGCCACCTTGCAACGCGTGGCCCGCCAATACTTGACTCCGTCCAACCGCACCGTGTACGCCCTGCTGCCGGCGGGCGCCGCGCCCAGGCAGAAAGAAATCGCGACGGTATCCGTCGAATCCGCGACGCAAAAAATCGTTTTTCCCAACGGCTTGCGCCTGCTGGTTAAAGAAGACCATCGCCTGCCTTTCGTGGAATTGCGCGCGGTTTTTCAGGCCGGCGTGCTCATCGAGACCGGGAGCGACAACGGGCTGACGCAACTGGCCTCCAAAATGATGCTGCAAGGCACCCGCCGGCGCAGCGCCGAACAGATCGCCATTGCCGTCGAGTCGGTGGGCGGCAGCATCGAGAGCTTCGGGGGCAACAACAGCTTTGGTCTGACAGCCGAAGTGATGAGCGGAGATTTCAAGAAAGGCTTCGAGGTTTTTGCCGACGTGCTGCTCCACCCGTCCTTCCCCGCGGCGGCCTTTGCGCGGGAACAAGGCATCCAATTGGAATTGATTCGCGCGCAACGAGACCACTTGCTGCAAAGTTGCAACCAGGCCATGCGCAAAGCCCTGTTCGGCCCCGTCGGCTACGGATTGGACCCGCTCGGCACGGAAAGCAGCGTGGGTGCCTTGCGCGCCGAGGAGGCGGCCCGGTTTTACCATCGCCTGGCCGCGCCTGAAAACTGCGTCCTGGCCGTTTATGGCGACGTGTCCACCGGGGAGGTGAAAAAGGCCGTGCAACAAGCCTTTGGGAGCTGGAAAAAAGGCCCGCCGATCCCTTGGCCGGCTCTGCCCGCGCCCAGACTGACAGAAATCAAACGCGTCACCGAATTCCGCGACAAAAAACAAGCCGTGATGCTGGTCGGTTTTCCGGGCCTGACCATCAAGGACCCGGACCGCTACCCGTTGGAACTTTTGCAAGAGGGGTGCAGCGACCTGGGATCGCGCCTTTTTCTGCGCGTGCGCGAGAAACTGGGCCTGGCCTACTATGTTGGCGCGCAGAATTTTCTCGGGTTGTCGCCCGGCTATTTCGCCTTTTACGTCGGCACTGCGCCGGAAAAACTGGCGGAAGTGGAACGCGAACTCATGCAGGAAGCCGAGTTGCTGCGGACGGAGGGATTGACAGCCGAAGAGTTGGCGCGATGCAAAGCCAAAGTCATCGGCCAAAGAAAGATCGCCCGGCAAGACCTGGGTGGACTGGCGGTGGCGATGGCGCTGGACGAGCTCTACGGCCTCGGCTACGGCCACATCGACACCGAAGACGCCTATTACGAAGCGGTGACGCTGGAGCAAATCAAAACCGTAGCCGCGAGATACTTGCAACCCGCCGGCGCGGTCATCGCCATCATTCGCCCGACGGAGTGAGGAGGTGAAAAGGATGAACAACCAATTTGAGAATACTTGCCGCGACAAAGCGTTGATCAGTAAAACGGTGTTGCTCGCGCTCTGGATCAGCGCGGCCGGCCTGGCAGCCAGCCAACGTGTTGATGCCTCCCCCAACCTCGCCCTTTGGGACACGTCCGCCCCGCTGGCAGACAACGTGGACGACCGAACAACCTGGAAGGCGGTCCCGCGCGATCTGCTCCGCCTCGAAGCCGACCCGCCCACGGCCAGATCCGACCCGGGTTACTACGGCCGCGAGTACGCCTTCAAAGGAGATGCCATCGTGGAGAACCCAAGTCTGGCCGCCGTGTTTTGGTCGGCCAAAGGACGCGTGCTGATTTACGCCAAGGAGGATGCGCCCGGTCCAAACGCCGGGGCGCAAGCCAATCGAGGGCTGGGCAAAAAGCTGGCGGAAATTTATCCGCTGGAAGCCACTGCCAAGCCGATGACCATCAGCCGATTGACGATTCTGCGCCATACCGGCGATGAACTGGCTTTGGAGGCCGGCTTTTCCGCCGGGGGCGCACCCGAGGTTTCCGCGACTTTTGTATTCGACAAAAGCGATATCGTGGAGATTAAAACGGCGGAGAATTCGAAGGGGATCGCCCTCTCCGGTTCCATCGCCTACGGCATCGTGCCGGCTTTCATCGGGGACGACCTGATTTATAATGCCGCCGATTACCCCGCGGCGAAGGCTCTAGCCATTCCCTCGGAGAATTTCTTTCTGGGCCTGCTCCAGGGTGAGGAGAACGAGTTGGTGATGACGTGGCCCAAGGGCAAACAGCAAGTAACACTGGAAGCGGGTCAAGCAACATCAGGAGAGCGCCTGATTGAATCGATCGAGTTCGCCAACGACGGCCAGAGCCTCTACTTGGCGATCCTAAGCGCCCCCGGGATCTGGCATAAGGAGGCTCTGAAGCCTGCTTACCTGGAAAAGGACGTGACGATTCCCTGGAAAAAGCCGTTTCCGGCAAAATGGAAAACCCAACTGGTAGAAGCTGGAGTGAGAACTACTTTCACTTTCAAGGATGCCAAGGAGGAGATCTGGCGTGGCGTTCCTGGAGACTACACTTATCCAGTCTGGTTCAACGGCGACACACCCACTTATCATTTGAGCAAGAAAGTGCCGCCCGGCGGCGAATCACTCATCTACTCACTGGAACCACAAGATACCCCCCTCTCGGTCTCCACTCCGGCGGACATCCTCAAGGCGACGCTCGGCCGGACCATGTCCGAGTCCATCCTCGATCTGGACGGCCGGAAACTGAGCACCCACCATCGCCGTGGCGGCGAAGGTGTGCGTCGGGCCTGCACCTGTGGCTGCACCGAAGCCATCCAGGCGGTTTTCGAAGCGCAGGACGAAGTCGCCAAGAACAAGTACGTCGCAGGTGCCGTGGAAGATATGATTTATTTTGTCCATCGGCACGTCGAGCGCATCGACCACTATCAAGCGTTTGTTGGTCAGTTGATCCCATTCCTGGAGGCGAGCGAAACTTCCGAGCCCGATTTGAAACCGTACCTGGAGAACTTGGCGCAAATTGCGCGTCAAATCCCCAAGGAATACAGCGTGCAGGCGGAGAATATGAAATCCTTTGAATACGCCGACGGCCTGGCGCGGCGGACCGTCGCCTTGACGAGCAAGAAGGACCCAAACAATTTGAAAAACTATCTGGAGTTGGGCGAGGCCTGGAGAGACATGGGCGGCGCCCAGGACTATGTTCTCGCCCAATGCCATGCCATCACGCGGAAACTGTGCCAGGAGGCTGGTTATGGCTGTGTCAATCATCCCAAAGCGGCGGCGTTGGCCGAAGAAATCAGGGCCCGTTGCCGCGAGTGCCTGAGGAATCCCGACGGCTATGAGATTTGGGCCGATTACTAACCGAACGACCGTGAGGCTCAGTTTTCCGGCCGCGCTATTCCTTGCCGGGGCCATCGTTTGGCTGGCGGGTTGCAAACCCAAAACCCCAATCCAAACCTCACCTCCGAAAAGCGGCGGCCCTCAGGAGAATACCGTCCCCAAACCGAGGGCGGATTCCGTGACGGACATGGTGCGTATTACCGGGGGCCGTTTCGTCATGGGGGACAAAACCGAGGTCGATGCCCCGCCGCGCGAGGTCACGGTAAGTTCGTTTTACATGGACAAGTGCCTCGTGGCGCAGGAGCAATATCAGAAACTCATGGGCTCAAATCCCTCGCGCTGGAAAGGAAGCAATAATCCGGTCGAGCAGGTCCGCTGGTCCGACGCCGCTAAATTCTGCAATCAGCGCTCCCAACTCGAAAACCTTCAGCCGTGCTACGACCTCAAGACTTGGAAGTGCAACTGGGCGGCCAACGGATACCGGCTGCCAACCGAGGCCGAATGGGAATACGCCTGCCGGGCCGGAACTTCCTCGGCCTATTTTTTCGGCGACAGTTCCTCCAGGCTGGGCGAGTATGCCTGGTTTGACGAAAATGCCGGGGGCCGTCCACGACCGGTCGCAAAAAAGCTGCCCAATGCGTGGGGCTTATACGATATGTGCGGCAACGTGTGGGAATGGTGCAACGACTTTTATCAGGTGGATTATTATCAGGAGGCACCTCGCCAAGACCCCAAAGGGCCCGATGCGGGCAAAACCAAAGTCGTTCGCGGTGGAGCTTGGCGCTTTGGCGCCGAGACCTGCCGCTCCGGGTACCGCTACAACGAGAATCCCGGCTATGCGGATGTCTGCTTCGGATATGATATTTATGGTTTCCGTTGCGTCCGAGCCATCGCCGGCCATGCCGTCCCGTGACAGCTTGAGTCGGCGCCTGTCTTTGGCAGCCTCTTGAAAAATTCGCCCGGTCAGGGCACCGGGCTGCATGACCGGTGAATTCCGAGGAAATCCTGTAGGCCGCGTGCCCCCACGCGGCGTGCAGTGTGGCATTTCTACAGCCCGTTAGTCAGTGCAAAAAACCACGGTCCAGCCGACACCCTAAGGTGAACCGATGCGGTAGAACCGTGCGGGGGCATTCGGCTGAAAAGGTTCGCTGAAATAGAACGAACCGTTGGAAAGCGTCAGAGTCTGGAGCGGAACCCAAACCGGGCTGGCCAAATTGCTGCAAGCTTCCAGCTCAAAGGAGACCTTGGGTGGGCCCACAATATTGAATCCAAATTGATTGTTCGAGAGGCCAAAATTGGCGCCGAACGATTGGATGGTAAAATCCGGCGGAGTCACCACCGTAAGCTGGCTGGCCGGCGACCAATCCAGCCCGAATTGACCGAAGATGAGTCCGCGCGCTTCCAGAACCCAGTTGCCGGTGTGGGCAGGGACGAAGGTGAATTTGGTCGAAGGGGTGGTATTGGTTGCAAAGTTGACTAATTGGCTGGCATTTGTCACCACTATGTTTTCCAGAGACCAGCCTATATTGGGCGCCGTCTGCGAATAATAGGAGCCGCCGGCGTAATCATAATTGAAGCGGACATAGGTGATCTGGCCGGCGCAATTGGTCAGCGGCAAGGTGTGGGCCACAAAAGCTGTCTCGCCGGCGTCTCCGCCCCCTTTTTGCGAATAGATGTCCACCCAGAAGTTATTATTAGTGGATATTTGCACGCGCGCCACTTCGTTGGTCGTGGCGTAGCCCAGAAGGCTTTTAAAGCTCAACGAGGTGTTGGCGGCGGGCAACAAGGTTTCCGTAAACTGCAGCAACTGCGGCACGGGGTTGGTGTGAGTCAAATGGAAACATGCGCCTGAACCGACCGGCGGATTGGTGATGATCGAATACTCGGGCGGGGGAGAAACCGTGAAATTGGCCAATCCGTTGAGCGCTTTGTCCAACAAATCGCCATTGGTCGATTGCGCGGCAACCCATTGATAACCGGTCGTATTGGGGTTGGCGGACGAAGTGCAGGAATAGAGATTGTTCTCGTTGAGGAAAGAAACGTTGCTGCCGCTGATCAGGGTGGGAACGAAGCCCGCACCTCGTTGAGCCGGGTCGAATACGGTCACGTTGTAGCTGAAGCTCTGCAGCCCGGCGATCGTGCTCACATTGCTGATCGTGATACTATAGACAGTATCGGCGCCGTTGAACGGAAAAATGGTGCTGTAGTTGGTGGGATCAAGGGCGCTCGGGCACCATACCAGAGTATCTTCGCCGTATTCGCTTCCGGCCTGGTAGGGTTGGACGGTGACGCTCACCGGCGTTCCATTGCTTTGCACGGTGACTGTAGCCGCGCTTAAGTTCGCGTTGGACAAGGCGAAGGACCATCGTGGAAAAACGACAGGATAAGGCACGAATCCAGGCGGCGGCCAGGCCACATACGGCGCGGTGGTCGCGGGTCGCGGGCCGCCGAAGTTGGCGTCGTAAATCCAAGTGGCATTCGCCGCGGCGTAGCTCCCCTGCGCCGGGATGTCCCCGGTGGCCATGACCTGGGTTTGCGGATAGAGCAGCCAACGCCTGTGCCCCACTTGCGCGTTGTACGCTCCATAATCCCACATGTAGCTGGTAATGGCGTCGGCTCCATCGACGCCGAGGGCCAGATTGGAATCACCTGCCGCATTGGTGGCCGTTGAGTCGAAGCAACTCCAGGAAGGCGTCACGTCCATGTGCAGCAACTGATTGTTGGCCGACATCATGAGCGCCGCGGATTGATCCTCAGCGCTTTCGGACGCGGAAAAAGTCACGTCGGCCGGAATCCCGCCCATGGCCCGAAACCAGTTGATGCGCCACAGCACGGCGTCTTGAAACAAAGCACTATTGGTCCCTGCAACGCAATTCGAGGTGTCGGCGCTTGTATCGATGGAGACACCCTCGGAGGCCGTATAAACGGCGTTGTAGAATTGGCGGACTTCCTCGCGCGAGGTGCCGTTCACGCTGAACCCTGGCGGCAGGTCCAACGGGCGCGGGCCGCTTCCTGGCAGGCCCGTGACACGGCGTGGCGCCGGGGGCGCCGGGCCGAGAACGGGCTCCATTCGCGAAGACTCCCCTGCCAAACCGCTGCTGCCGTGGAGCAACACGGTAAGAATGGCGGCGGCCATGCTCGAAATTCGCAAAGCTGTCATTAACCCTTAACAAAGAAAGGCTAAAGGCCAAATTCTAAAGTCTAAAATCGTTTCAGCCTTCAGCCTTCAGCCTTTTTTCAACGGTTACCGCCGGGTTTCAAGAGGGGCCTTATCCTCCTCACCCTTGCCGTACGAACCATACCCGTAACCGTGATAATAAGAGTAATAATAGCCGCCGCTGAATCGACGGTTCGGCAAGAGGTTCAATACGATCCCTGCAATGCTGGCGTTGGCCCTTTTCAAAAATTGCACACTGCGCTCCACCGCTTTACGCGAGGTCTTGCACCCCTGCACCACCAGCACCACCGTCTGCACTTTAGAGGCCAGCAGCAGCGTGTCGCTCACCGGCAGCAGCGGCGCCGTGTCAATGACGATGCGGTCGAACTGAGCCAGCCCTTCGCCGAGCAATTGCTTGAAGTCCGCCTGCGCCAGCAACTCCGACGCGTTGGGCACGGCACTGCCGCTGGGTATCCAAAATAGTTTGGAAGTCTGCTCGTGTTGCCGGATTACCTCGTCAAATTTCGTGCGTCCCAGCAAATAATTGGTGACGCCGGGCAAATGATGGCGCTTGCCCGTGAAAAACTCTTCCACCATCGGGCGGCGCAAATCCATATCCACCAGCAGCGTGCGCAAACCCCGTTGCGCCAGGCAGACCGCGTAATTGATAGAGACAAATGTCTTGCCTTCACTCGGCAGCGAGCTGGTAAAAAGATACGTCCTCCGGTTTTCTTCCCGTCCCAGCATCGACATCGTCGCGCGCAAGGTGCGAAAGACCTCGGCGCCGGCGGAATTGCCATCTCCGGCGGCCACCAGTTTGTTGCTTTCGCTGGCGCCCTTCGGCAGTTTGGGTATGGCCCCCAAAACCGGCAGCGTGAGATAGTGCTCGACTTCATCCACCGTGCGGAAAGAAGTGTTGACGGAAGAAAGCACAAAACTCAGCCCCAAACCGACGGCCAGCCCGCCTAAAATAGCCAGCGCGAAAACGAGTTTGACCTTGGGCGAAACTGGCACATCGGGAGGCGAGGCCTTCTGAATGACTCGAATTCTTTCCGGCTTGATTTGCTCCGCCACCGCTGTCTCGCCGAGGCGGCTGATGAGGGCGTCATACTGTGTCTTGTCCGACTCCACTTGCCGGGCGAGCACATTGAAAAGGACGGCGGAGTCGCTGAGTTGCATGGCGTTGGTTTCTGTGTTCTGAAGTTCCGCCTCCAATCCTTGCTGCGAGGTCAAGGCATTTTGAAAAACGATGCGCAGACCTTCCTGCATGCGAGCGCGCGCCCTGAGCACGGTGGTAGCCAGTTGTTGTTTGAGAGCTTCAAGCGAGGAAGCGGCTAGGATATATCTGGGGTGCCTTTCGCGATAGCGCAGGCGCACCAAAACGAAGGCATCCGTCTGCCTTTCCACTTCGCTGGAAACTTGGACCACATCCGGGTCGGTGGCGATTTGTGGGTAGGCCATTAACTCTTCGATATTGGTGCTCATCTTCTGCGAGTCCTGATAGGCTCCCTGGGCCTGCACCAGATTCGCTTTGCTCTGCGTCAGGCGCTTATTCAAGTCCTGAAGTTGCGGCGTCACAATGTCCTGGCTTTCTTGCAGAGAAACCGAGCCGATCCTCTTGCGATAAGCCTGCAAAGCTTTCTCGGACGCCTCCAGTTTTTTCTCCTGCCGGTCGGCTTCCCCTTGCAGAAATACGTAGGCATGGTCGGTGGTGTTGCTTTGCGCTTGCGAATCCTGCTCCAGATAATTGTCAACCAGTCGATTGGCCACTAGAGCAGCCACTTGGGGGTCGGTGTTTCGCACGGAAATGTCAATCAGCCGCGTGTTGCGGCGCAACGACGTTTTGACGTTTCGCACAAATTGGCTAATCGTCGCCTCGCGCGTCAACGCTTTGGAGCCATTGGTCCTAACCACCCCTTCCGCGGGCAGCAAATGATTTGTCTCCAGCACTTGTGCCAGCAAATCGGGATTGCACAATTTTTGAGCAATGGTGTTCAAAACTTCAAGCCCGCGCATGTCTTCCGAGACCACCTGCTCGGCTTTGACGACTTTTTTTTCCTCCTGTTCCACCTGAACCGTGGTGACTGCTTCGAAAACGCGCGGAGCCCGCTGCACGTACATGGCCGCGCCAATGACCGCCAGCACGATGCAGGATACAATCAGCCAGCCTTTATCCAGCAGCAGCCGGATGATGCCGTGCAAATCCACAATGGAGCCGGGGACGGAAGGTTCCTGGGGCGGAGGCAGATCAAGCGGATCCAGGTTTTGGTTATCGAGGTTTGGCATATCGAGGTTCTGTCTAGGGTCGTTACATGAGCAAATCAAACTGCTAAAAAGTTCTTTCTCCAACCGTAATGATGTCCCCCGGCAACACTTCAAATGGCTTTTTCGTCGGGTCTTTTGACATTTCGCCCGCATCGATATTAAATATTTTGGGCGATCCGTTCTCAATGCGGCGCACA
>Ga0302324_100028720_pt1 | contig 10567 bp, 7 predicted proteins | sample Palsa_T0_1_FD_201949 | JGI IMG/M metagenome (GOLD analysis project Ga0302324, IMG submission 201949) | Peat permafrost microbial communities from Stordalen Mire near Abisko, Sweden - Palsa_T0_1 | ecosystem: Environmental > Terrestrial > Soil > Palsa > Peat permafrost | place: Sweden: Abisko... | reverse complement strand
CTATACCCCGCCGGCCTCAACGAAAGACCGCCCCCATGGCCCATGATTACGTCGTCAAAGACATCAACCTGGCCGATTGGGGCCGCAAGGAAATCGACATCGCCGAGATCGAAATGCCCGGGCTAATAGCCACGCGGGCGGAGTTCGGTCCGGGGAAAGTACTCAAGGGCGCGCGCATCGCGGGCTCCCTGCACATGACCATCCAGACCGCCGTATTGATCGAGACGCTCAAGGCTCTCGGCGCCGACGTGCGCTGGGCTTCGTGCAACATTTATTCGACGCAGGACCACGCGGCGGCTGCGATCGCGGCCGGCGGCACGCCCGTCTTTGCGATCAAAGGCGAGAGGCTCGAAGACTATTGGGAATACACCCACCGCATCTTCGAATGGACCGATGGCGGCACGCCGAACATGATCCTCGATGACGGCGGCGACGCGACATTGCTCGTCCACCTCGGCAAGCGCGCCGAAGGCGGCGATACCGCGTTTCTCGACAAGGCGTCGAACGAGGAAGAGGAAGTGCTGTTCGCCTCCATCAAACGCCGGCTCAAAAGTAAGCCCGGCTGGTATTCCGAACTCGCGAAGAACATCCGCGGCGTGACGGAAGAGACGACCACAGGCGTGCATCGCCTGTACCAGATGGAAAAGGACGGCAAGCTGCTGTTTCCTGCCATCAATGTGAACGACAGCGTCACCAAATCGAAATTCGACAATCTCTATGGCTGCCGCGAAAGCCTGGTCGACGGTATCCGCCGCGGCACCGATGTGATGATGGCCGGCAAGGTTGCGATGGTTGCGGGCTTCGGCGATGTCGGCAAAGGCTCGGCCGCCAGCCTGCGCCAGGCCGGCTGCCGCGTGATGGTGTCCGAGGTCGATCCCATCTGCGCACTGCAGGCCGCGATGGAAGGCTATGAAGTGGTCACGATGGACGATGCCGCGCCGCGCGCCGATATCTTCGTCACCGCCACCGGCAATCTCGACGTGATCACCATCGACCATATGCGCGCGATGAAAGACCGCGCGATCGTCTGCAATATCGGACATTTCGATTCCGAAATTCAGGTCTCTGCATTGCGCAATTTCAAATGGAGCAATGTGAAGCCACAGGTCGACGAGATCGAATTCCCCTCAGGTCGTCGCATCATTCTCCTGTCCGAAGGCCGCCTCGTGAACCTCGGCAATGCGATGGGGCATCCCTCCTTCGTGATGAGCGCCTCGTTCACCAACCAGACGCTCGCGCAGATGGAACTGTTCGGAAATCCGGGCAAATACGAGAAGAAGGTCTACACGTTACCCAAACTGCTCGACGAAAAGGTTGCGCGCCTGCATCTCGAAAAGGTCGGCGCGAAACTGACCAAGCTCTCCGACAAGCAATCCGACTATATCGGCATCGCCCAGGAAGGCCCGTTCAAGCCGGAGCAATATCGGTATTAATTCGCGCGGACGCCGTCTTCAGTTCTGCACTGGAGCGGGTGGAGGCGGCGTTGCCGGTGCCGTTGTGGTGGCGGGTGCAGCAGGTGGGGTGGTGCTTGCCGGTGGATGCGCAAGGAAGAGCCCGCCTTGCGTCGGCGGCTTTCCGGCGCGCAGTCGTCCGATATATTGCAATTCATTTATTGCGTGGGTGTTGCCCGGCTCCAGTTTCAGCGACTCCCAATAAGACGCTTCGGCATCGTCCAGGCGCCCGGATTCCGTCAAGGCAAACCCGCGGCCGCGATACAGGAGCGCGCGTTTGGCGGGCTCCATATCCTTTATCGCGAGTCCGGCATCGAATGTGGCGATTGCTTCGGGCCAGCGCTTGAGGGCATTCAGCGCCGCTCCCTTTTCGGAAACCAAGTAAGGTGTGCGATCTCCAAGGCCAAGCCCGCCTGTCTGCACCGCATCCAATGTCAAAGCCAGGCTGAGCACGCGCAGCGCATCCTCCGACTTGTCGATTTCGTTATAGTAGCTGCCAAGACAGAGACCGATGCCGAGATAGGGATTGTCTTGCGCCTCGGTTTTCACAGACGAGGCCGACTTGTCGGTTGCGACGGCGGCAAGCGCAATAAACGTCTCGGCATCACCGTCCGTGAAGACCACATGCGCGCCGTCCGGCGATTTCGCCGAAGCCATCGTCTGTTCCGCATTCGCAAGTGCACGCTCCAGATCCGGAACATGCGGCGCAATGGCGAGCAATCCGCCGGAGTGGAGATCGGCCCAGCTTGCCTTCTCCAGCGCCTGATCCTTCTGCCATTGCTGCGGATCGACGGCCGGCGTCGCGACTCCTTTTACGTCGTCGGCGCGAGCAGGAACGGCGTCAAGCAGAACGCCGCCAAATCCAAGCGCGGCAATCGCAACGGCAAAAATTATCCGAGACGACATTCGAAGCCCCCGAGCACGCGATGCGCCCGTTCAATTGTTAGCAAGTTGGGTGACATCGCTCAACGCTGCATTGCACAAGAGATTGTCAAACGACTGCGGACATCACGACACGACCACAAACCTGACCGATCCGATATGCACTTCGTCGGCACGCTTCGGTGCGGGCGCGCCCGATTTACGCACTAACAGATCGTAAGGTTCGATCCGCAACGTGAACGGCCCGGCGGAATGCGCGACGATGCGCGTGACGTCGAACCGTTGCGCGGCCTTCATTGCCATGCCGGGCGTTTGCATGTGCGTCGCGCCGAACAGATTGAGCAATCCCACGGGATCGTTCAGGGCGGTCGTGCGGCCTTCGATCAGATAGACCGCAAATCCGGACGACGGCACGCGATCGAAATGGATGTCGGATAGTTCGAGAAGCACACGCTCGTTGGGCGCGATCGGAGGCGCGCTCAATGACGGCGGAGCTTCCGCCGTTGCGATCGGGGCTGCCTGAAGATTCTGTTGCGGCGGCGGCGCTGCAGCGACGCTTGCGGTCGGGACGGAAGCGCGACCGAGCACGCGGGCTCCGGGAGCCGACGGTGACACATCGATGGGATTGTCGTCCGCGAGATAGGTGAGCGCGCGCGTCCTCCTTGGTGCCGCCGCTTTCACCGCTCCGGTCGCAACAACCGTTTCGACCGAGGATTGAGTGGCCTGATCGGTGGGCGGAGGAGGCGGTGGTGGCGGCGGCGGAACCGGCAATGCAAGCGCCGTCCCCAGCGTGCCGTCGGTATCGTAGCGAACCGGAAGATTGGCGCGGTCGATATAGAAGCGCCGGCTGTTTGCCTTCTCCTTGCCATCGACATCGAGAAAGATCCACGCATTTTCGTCGAGCCATTCGTCGGGCGGCAACGCACCCCAGCTTTTGCCAGGCGTCGCAGACCACGCAGCCCACATGCGGTCGATATTGGCATGATGCACCCAGAAAACGGGATCGAACGCCGCCGTGCGCACATCCGCCATCGCGCCGTTGGCCGTACCGACCACGCCGCCGACCGCGAGGTGGATATCGTTGTGGGGCCGCTGTTCGAGCAAGCCGACTTGCGTCTCGTCCTCGCCGAGCGTATCGCCCGCAAATCCCGTCACGCCGATCTCGGAAAAGAAGATGTCGCTGTCGAGCGTAGCCGCCGCGCGACCGACCGCATCGCTGATGCCGAGCGTGCCGATGACGAAAGCGAGGTCGCGATTGGAGTGATAAAGCGGATTGGGATTCTGCTTCGCACGATCGACAAATTTACTCGCAAAGATTTCCGGAAAGCCCCGGTTGTCTTCTCTCGTATAGTCCCAATATGGCAGTGCGAGGCTCGGATCGCCGGCTGCGTCGCGCAGGATGCGCTCGAAATAATAGAGATAGGCACGATGCCAGATCACGAAATTCGCCGAGCTCTGACCGAAATGCGTGCACTTGTTCCAGTAGCGCGCGCGATCGACCTTCGCGACATTCGGATCCTGCGCGAGCGCGTCGGCATATTGCGCATCGTCATAGGCATGGATCGCCGCCTGGAAGAACCAGCTGCGATAATCGGATGCAGGCCGCGCCTTCATGACCGCCACGCCGCGGCGCAACGATTCCACCCGAACAGGATCGCGAACGAATTCCGTAAGCGACATGCGAACAGGCGCCCGAGATTGCCCCAAAGCTGGTCCACCACCCATCGCCAGGAGCGCTCCCAGCGCCCCTGCCCGTCCGACAACCGCCCGCCGCGTAATTTTCATGCCTGTCCCTCCGGCCGCCTATCGTGACACATTTGTTCCGTACACCGATTGGTTAACGGTTTGATAAGACTCGTTAATTGGCAACGAGCCGATTCCACCCGCCAGATTTCGTCCCCAATACCAGATTTAGATTTTTACACTTTCTTAACCACATTGCCTATGCGGACTCACCTCGCCTGCCTATCATGTTGATTCCAAAGTGATTCGTCCGGATTCGGCGAACAAAGGGGCGGCGTGAAATGCGTCCCAAAGTGGGACAGGGAAGGCCGTGAGGTTGGGGGATCGAGCTTGAGCGCGTGGCGCGCATACGGGACCAGCGGGCTCGCGCTCGCCGTCACGCTCGCCCCGGCGCCAGCCCTCGCGGCGACCGGACCCGATACGCAGGTGGCAATCGTGGCCGCGGCCATCGCGGCCGGCTCCGTGGGCCTCGCCGTGGCAGCCGGCCTTTGGGCGCTCGCCGAGCAATTCGAGGCCCGCCGTCTGCGCCGTTCGCTTCGCAACGCAGACGCCCGTGCGCGCGCTGCTGCCGGTGCACGCGATGCCCTCATCGCGGCCGGCCGCGAAGCAATGATCGTGTGGGGGCGCGACGGCTCTCCGGCGCAATCCTATGGCGCGGCGGACGCGCTGCTCGATGCCTGCCTCGAAGGGCCGGACGCGATGGAGCTGGCTAAAGCGCTCGACGTCCTGAGCGAAAACGGCGGCGCCTTTGCGATAACAGCACATGACCGCGAAGGTCGCGCGGTCGCATTGCGCGGTCGCGCCGTGGGCGCGCTTGCCGCCGTGTGGCTGGAGCCGATCGCCGCGGATGCTGCGCAATCTTTGGCGCCCGATTTCCGCGCCATGCTCGAAGCGCTGCCGATACCGGTTTGGTTGCGCGACAAGACGATGTCGCTGTTGTGGGGCAATCACGCTTTTCTGTCGGGCGCGGGTGCGCCCGACATCGAGACCGCCGCGCAACAGCAGCTCACGCTTGAGAAATCCGAACGCGATTTGGCCGCGGCCGCGCGCGCAGAGGGACATGCGCTGGAAGCGAAACGATTTGCCGTCGTTGCCGGACAGCGCCGCGCGCTGGCGTTCACCCATGCGCCTTTGGACGACGGACGCATTCTCGGCACGGCCATCGACGTCACGGACATTTCCAACGCCGAAGCGAAGCTGCAGCAGCACATCGATGCGCATGCCGATACGCTGGACAAGCTCGCCACGGCCGTCGCGATCTTCGATCGCGAACAGAAACTGAGCTTTTACAACCGCGCTTTCGCGGAACTCTGGGGCCTAAACGAGAAATGGCTCGACACGCGCCCGACCGACGGCGAAGTGCTCGACAAATTGCGCGAAGCCCGCAAGCTGCCGGAACAGCGCGATTATCAGCTCTGGAAACGCCAACGGCTCGCGCTCTACGGACAGCCCGAGGAATATCTGCCGGAAGATCTCTGGCACCTGCCCGGCGGCAAAACCTTGCGCATCGTGGCGCAGCCGCACCCGTTCGGCGGCCTCACCTTCCTCTACGAGGACGTGACCGAGAAGCTCGCGCTCGAGAGTTCCTACAACACGCTCATCAAGGTGCAATCCGCAACGCTCGATACGTTGCAGGAAGGCGTGGCAGTGTTCGGGCCCGATGCGCGACTCAAGCTGCACAACGCAGCCTTTGCACGCATCTGGGAACTCGAGCCTTCCGATCTCGCCGACGAGCCGCATGTTCAAAAGATCGCTGAGGCATCCATCGCGCGCTTCGGCCAGCGCCCCATGTGGGAGAAACTGGTCGCCAGTATCGCATCCGGCGCCGAACGCCGTCGCGATTGGGGCGAGATCGAACGCGCGGACAAGACGATCCTCGCGCTGTCTCTGGCGCCGTTGCCCGATGGCGCAACGCTCGCAACCTTCGCCGACGTCACGGATCGTTTCCGCATCGAGACGGCGTTACGCGACCGCAACGAAGCGCTGGAAGCGGCCGATCAGCTCAAATCCGATTTCGTCCAGCACGCCTCGTTCCTGTTCCGCGATCCGCTCAATGCCGTGCAGGGCTTTGCGGAAATGCTGGCAGGCGGGCATGCGGGCCCCCTGTCGGACAAGCAGACCGAATATGTACAGGACATTCTCGCGGCTTCGAACAATCTCTCGGAAGTGACGAGCGACATTCTCGATCTGGCGCTGATCGATTCCGGCGCGCTGCGGCTTGAACTTGCACGCGTCGATCTGTTCGATCTGCTGTCGCGCGTGGCGCAACCCTTGCGCAAGCATGCCGAGAGTCTTGATATCCAGTTCGCGCTCGACTGTGTGGAAGATGCCGGAATTGTCGTCGTCGATCCGCGGCGCATCCGCCAGGTCGTGTTCAATCTTTTGTCCAACGCCTTCAAATACACGCCGCGCGGCGGGCACATCACCCTGGGCGGGCGCATCGAAGGCGACGATGTGCAGATTTTCGTTTCCGACACGGGACCCGGGATCGCGCCGGAAGTGAAGGCCAATGTGTTCGAGCGGTTCTCCGCCAAAGGCCGTTCAGGTCAACGCGCCGGCGCGGGACTTGGTCTCGCGCTGGTAAACCGTTTCGTCGAACTGCATGACGGCTGGGTCGAAATGGAAAGCGGCACCGAGACCGGTACGCTCGTGCGCTGCCATCTGCCGCGCCGCTTCCACGAGCCGGAAATTCCGGGCGAAAACAAAGTCGCCTAGGCCTCGTCGTCCGTTCCCGTGATCAGTCGTGCACCGCGCTGGTAGGTAACATAGGACCACGCCCAGCTGAGCGCCACGACGAAGCGGTTTCGGAAACCGATCAGGAAATAAACGTGGGCTATCGACCAGATCAGCCAACCGACAAATCCGTAGACGCGCACGCGGCCGAAATCGACGACCGCATTCTTGCGGCCGATGGTGGCGAGGCTGCCATAGTCTGCGTATGAAAACGGTTTGGGCGCGGCGCCGCCGGTCACGCGAGATTTGATGAGATTTCCCACATAAGCTCCGGCTTGTTTCGCTGCCGGCGCGACGCCAGGCAGGAACGCATCACTTTTCATTTTGAATGCTGCCGCGTCTCCCAAAACGAAGACACCATCGCAGCCGGCGACCGAAAAGTCGCTTTGCACGATGACGCGCCCTGCCCAATCGACGGGAGCGCCAAGCCACTGGCCGACAGGCGAAGCCCGCACGCCGGCCGCCCAGATGATCGTCCGCGCGGAAACAAATTCCGAACCGATCGTGACGCCTTGAGCGTCGATGGCGGTGACAGGCGTTCCGAGTCGTACTTCGACGCCCATCGCCTTGATGACGCGCTCCGCCTCGCGTGAACATGGCTCGGAAAAAGCGGGCAGCACGCGCGATCCTGCTTCAGCCAAAATGATGCGGGCCGAACTCGGTTCGATGTCGCGGAAATCGCGCGTGATGGAATTGCGCGCCAACTCCGCGATCGCGCCCGCCATTTCGACGCCGGTCGGACCCGCGCCAACGATGACAAAAGTGAGGAATGCGCACCGCGCGGCTTCGTCGGACTCGACTTCCGCGCGCTCGAAAGCCAGCAGGATTTTCGCACGCACGCGCGTGGCGTCGTCGATGCTCTTGATGCCGGGCGCGTTCGCCTCCCAGTCGTCATGGCCGAAATAGGAATGGCGCGCGCCTGTCGCGATCAGTAGATAATCGTAAGGAATTACACGGCCGCAGTTCGTGCGAACGGCTTTTCCGGTCGCATCAACTGCCGACACTTCCGCCAGGATCACATGCACATTCTTCTGAGTCTTGAGGATGCTGCGGATGGGCTGGGCGATTTCAGCCGGCGAGAGACTCGCTGTTGCAACTTGGTAAAGCAACGGCTGGAACAGATGATAATTGTGCCGGTCGACGATGGTGATTTCGACGGATGCCTTTCGCAGCGCATGAGCCGCGGCCAATCCGCCGAACCCCGCACCCACGATGACCACGCGGGGAACGCCGGTCCCCCTGGACATCCCGGCGTCGGCGTTGCGCTGAGCCATGGCGCCGTTCCATCTCTTGGCACCCACGACAGCGGGTTGGGAAAAGATTCGTGCAGGACAGTATAATCAGCCGGGGGATATTTCTCGCTCGAAATTTTTCTTTTCCGCTCGCAGGGCCCCGACCCACCGCGCGGGTTGATCCCATGGAAGGTCCGGTCGGATTCCATCCAATATACCGTCCATGAACCTGCGATATTCCTCGCCATATTGCTGCGAATTCATGCGCCACATCGCACGCATTCCCGGGGCCGCGAATATGCTGCGGACGCCGGCGACATAACTGCGGTAGGCCGCTTCGTCGAGCTGCCCCGATAGATATTGCAGAAACGAGTCCTCGCCGCTCACGAAGCCGGCTCGGCACATCAGCGTGAATTGATGGAGTTGCTCGACGGTCAGGCTTTCATCTCCGGCGTTCCCTCTACGGAAAATTTCCGACATTGCCGGCTCTGCAACACGCAGGGTGGAATCGCATACGCGGGCGGCACGGCCTTGCTGCATGAGCGCGCGCTGATTGCGCTCGGCCTGCCTCACCTGGACGCTCAGATAGATGAGCGAAATCAGTACGGCCACGCCGCTGACAAGGCTGCCGATGGATGCAAGGTCTGAAAATGTCATGTGAATTCCCCGATTGGACAGGCACAGCCTAATCGGAAATTACGGAAACGACGCTAGTCCCATCGCCTCAATGCTGGCTCTTCGGCATGCGCACCACGAGGCCTTCGAGCTCCGGCGTCACCTTGATCTGGCAGGAGAGCCGGCTAGTGGGTTCCAGCTCCTGCGCGAAGTCGAGCATGGTTTCTTCCATGTCCTGTTTGGGAGGCATTTTGTCGGTCCAGGCCGGATCGACATAGACATGGCAGGTGGCGCAGGCGCAGGCGCCGCCGCAATCGGCGTCGATGCCCGGAATCAGGTTCTTGACCGCGCCACCGTAAATAATGCTGGGCAAGTCTTTCCGATATAACGCCTACACACGGAGAGTTCGGCGCAGTCGTTTAACCCGACGCCCGCTACCGCGATGCGTCAGCGGTTCGCTCGCGCAAGGGGGGCGAGGCGATCAATCCGACCGTCTCCGACCTGCAGAGTCTGCCGTTCACCGTTGACCCGCTCCAGGGTCACACTAGGCGGACATAAATTGTTCAACTTTGACGTCTTGCATTATGTATTCATTCCCCTTACGTATGACGGATCGCATCCATCCGGATTGAGCGAGGTACGTATCATGATGCCGGACAAACCGGTCAAAAGTGCCACCCCGAAGGACGACGACTTGGGATACTTCGAATACCCCAAGAAGTTGCGCCCCCATAACGATTTTCCGCCCATTAAAGTCGAAGACGGCCGAGTTCACAAAACCGCGTCGGTTTTGAGCATAGTCGCAAGCGTTGCTGCGATTATTACGGCATTCGTGACTCTTTTTGTGGTCCTGTACCACTGATCTTTTGATCAGACCTTAGTTGAAATCTGACGCAAGCGAGGCGCGGTGGTGTCACGCTTGCTTTTTATTGTTAACCGCTTGCTTGATAACGATATTTTGGGATTTTATTTAATTATATATATGCATTCTCTGTTGCACTTTCTATCTTAAATGAGCACACTACATAGTGCATTAGATGCACACTTATTACGTCAATTTGTGTGCGGAACTTAAGCCCATGAGGGCTACAAATCAGGAGGAGATCATGTCTAGTGACATTGATCCAAATGTCGGAAATGAGAAGAGTACCGCAGTACAGCGTATTGCTGAGCGTCTCGTAGCAATGCTTCCGCCAGATCGTCGGAAACGAGTCAATTTAGTTCTTTCTGAGCGGCATATTGATCGTCTGGAGCGATTGGTTCGTCTTACCGATGCATCGTCAATTGCGGAAGTCGTTCGAGAGGCATTGTTTGTATATGAAATTCTGGTTGAGAAACTTTTGATGGGATCTTCGCTCAAAGAGCTAACTAGCAAAGGTGAGCTTTTTCCCATGGAACTTGGAATTGATGTTCACCGACCGTTGCTGCTTCAAACATCTAGAAATGCTGGTGAGTCAGAAATGGATCACCGTCAGAAACCGAAGCGAAAGGTTGCTTCACGATAGTTGGATGCGATAGACAGGGTTCATCTTCGATATGGCGCGTAGGCTCGGAGTTGAGGCCTGTCTATTTGCGTTCGAACTACTGTGCGGTACGCATTGAACGCGGAGTTCGCTTTCTAAAGTGAACTGACTGTCGAGTCGCCGCCGCAAGACGGCGACTACAGGTCAATGCTGGCTCTTCGGCATGCGCACCACGAGGCCCTCGAGCTCGGGCGTGACCTTGATCTGACAGGAGAGCCGGCTGGTGGGTTCCAGCTCCTGCGCGAAGTCGAGCATGGTTTCTTCCATGTCCTGCTTCGGTGGCATTTTGTCGGTCCAGGCGGGATCGACATAGACATGGCAGGTGGCGCAGGCGCAGGCGCCGCCGCAATCGGCGTCGATGCCCGGAATCAGGTTCTTGACCGCGCCT
>Ga0302324_100028719_pt1 | contig 10567 bp, 4 predicted proteins | sample Palsa_T0_1_FD_201949 | JGI IMG/M metagenome (GOLD analysis project Ga0302324, IMG submission 201949) | Peat permafrost microbial communities from Stordalen Mire near Abisko, Sweden - Palsa_T0_1 | ecosystem: Environmental > Terrestrial > Soil > Palsa > Peat permafrost | place: Sweden: Abisko... | reverse complement strand
CCCGCTGAAGGGAAATGCATGAAGCACCTCACTGAAGTAGAACTCATCGCCTCGTTCTACCGCGAGTCTTCGCCCAGCAGCCTCGACGCCCACCTGCGCTCCTGCCGCGAATGCTCCGCGCGCTACGCCGAGCTGAAGCAGGACCTCCAGTCCGTCCGCCTCGCACCCATCCCGCTCCGCAGCGCGGACTACGGCGACCAGGTCTGGCAGGCGCTTCGTCCTTCCCTCACTCCGTACGAGCCACAGCAAAAAGCCTGGCGCAACTGGATCACTTGGAAATTCGCCGTCTCCGCGGCGGCCTTCGCCCTCCTCGTCGTCGCTGCCTTCATCGGAGGCCGTTACTGGGAGCGCAACAGCAACAAGACGAACCAAATCGCCGCCAGCACACAAACAAAACAGCTCGTCGTCCTCGTCGTTCTCACCGATCACCTCGACCGCACCGAGCGTCTCCTCGTCGCGTTGCAGCACACCGATGCCGGCGACACAGAGGAAAATTCTCAGCTCCAGTCGGAAGCCCGCGAGCTCCTCGCCTCCAACCGTCTCTACCGCGCCTCCGCTGGCGACGCAGGCGATCCCGCACTCGCCGCCGCACTCGACCGCCTCGAACGCGTCCTCGCCGAGGTCGCCAACAATCCCACCCTCACCAGCGCCGACCTCAATCGAGTCCGCAATGAAATGAACACCGGCGGCATCCTCTTTGAGATTCGCGTCCTCCTCTCGCGCTCGCCCGATCAGGCGAGCCAACAAAATCACGCTAACGGAGCGTCCACCTAAATGAAAAACAAATTCCACTTCGCCATTCTTCTCGCCGCCGCGTTCGCATACGCGCCCTGGTGCCTGCACGCATCGCCTCTTCATGCTGTGCCGCTCGATGTCGAAGCCGCGCAGCCCACGCCCGCCGCCGGAGGCGCCCCCACCGACGATGCCTCGCTCTACGCCGACGGCACGCGCGCCATCAACGAGAGCCGCTGGCGCGACGCCATATCGCTCTTCGCCAAAGTCGACCAGCTCCACGGCGAGCACGCCGAAGGCGCGCTCTACTGGAAGGCCTACGCCGAAAACAAAGATGGCCAGTCCGCCACCGCCCTCAGCACCTGCAGTGACCTCCGCCAGCGTTATCCAAAAAGCCGCTGGGTCGAAGAATGCGGCGCGCTCGAGATCGAAATCCGCGGCAAGAGCGGCGACCCCGTAGCTCCCCAGGCCGAGGCCGACGAAAACCTCAAGCTCCTTGCTATCAATGCCCTTATGCAGCAGGATCAGGCTCAGGCCGTCCCCATCCTGCAAAAAATTCTCAGCGGCGATCAGTCGGACGAGCTGAAGAAGCGCGCCCTCTTCGTCCTCGCGCAGAGCTCAACTCCCGAAGCTCAGACCGTCATCAGTCAGATCGCCCACGGCCAGTCCGGTCCCGCCCTCCAGATCCGCGCCATCCGCATGATCGCCACTACCGGCAGGCGCTCCGGCGACACCCTCTCCGATATCTACCTTCACACCAGTGACCCCGAAGTGAAGCGCGTTGTCCTCCAGTCCTACCTCGTCAGCGGGGACTCCGCGCGTCTCCTTGCTGTTGCCCGCCAGGAGTCCAACCCCGATCTCGTCCGCACCGCCGTCCACACTCTCGGAGCCATGGGAGCCGCGGACGACCTCCTCACTCTCTATCACGCCACTAACAGTCCGGAAGCCAAAGCCGACATCATCAACAGCTTTATCCCCGCCGGTCACAAAGGTATTGGTCCCCTTATCGACATCGCAGGCTCCGAACAGAACCCCGACCTTCGCCGCAAAGCAATACGCAACCTCGGTATCTCCGGCGGCTCGTCCGCAGCTCCCACCCTCGTCGCCATCTATCAAAAAAATTCCGACACCGAAACCAAAAAGGCCGCAGCCCAGTCCCTCTTCCTCGCTAACGACGCCCACGACCTCGTCTCCCTCGCCCGCGCAGAAAAAGATCCTGAGATGAAGCAGTACCTCGTCCAGCAACTCAGCATCATGCACAGCCAGGAAGCCACCGAATACATGCTCGAAATCCTTAATAAGTAGCGAGAAATCCTCAACAAGTAGCCCGACCTTTTCAGCCAGACCCTTTCAGGAGATCTCCATGAAGCTGAACCTCTTCGCCGCTCTCTTCCTCGGTGCCTCGCTGCTCGCCTTCGCGCAGCAGCCGAAGGTCGTCAACTCCCAGTTTCACTCTGAGCCAGTCGGCCCAGGACTGTCCGCGACGGTGGACCGATTTCAGCATGCAACTGGACCCCAGTGGCTTGGCTATGAGGTGCCTGCTCTTCCACGAACGCATTTCGCTGTCTGTTCGGGCGACAACCAGCAATCAATGGACGATGGATGTTGCGGTGAATATCAACTAGAAGATTCCGATAGCACCTTCCGCACTTCCGATAACAACCAGGAAGTGGCCACCAACATCGATATCCTCATCCGCCTCGATCAGGGAGCCGTCTCGAAGATTCGCTTCATCGGCGCGGGCTGCCGCCTCAACGCCGGAGGCCTCCCCTTCACCTGGCTCACCGGCGTCGACCCCGACGACAGCGTCAGCTATCTCGCCGCCCTCGCGAAGCCCGAAAACAAGAAGCTCACCGACCAGGCCCTCGCCGCCATCAGCGCGCACTCGACGCCGAAAGCCAGCGCGGCCCTCGCCTCGTCCGCCTCTTCCACCAACCCGTTGTGGCTTCGTGAAAAAGCGGCTTTCTGGCTTGGAGCCAGCCGCGGCCACGACGGGTTATTTGTCCTCGATCACCTCGCGCAAACCGACACCGATCCCGAGTTCCGCAAGAAGCTCACCTTTGACATCTCCGTCAACCACGATCCCGCCGCCATCGATGACCTCATCCGCATGGCCAAGTCTGACGCCGATACCGGAGTCCGCGAGCAGGCAATCTTCTGGGTCGGACAAAAAGCCGGCGCCAAAGCCATAGCCGCCTTGAAAGACACCATCGACAACGATCCCGAAGTCGGCGTCAAGCGCAAGGCCGTCTTCGCTCTCAGCCAGCTTCCCAAAGACGAAGCCGTCCCCCAACTCATGCACGTAGCCGACACCAACCCCGACCCCCAGATCCGCAAAGAAGCCATCTTCTGGCTGGGCCAAACCCACGACCCGCGCGCCCTGGCCTACTTCGAAAAAATTCTCGACCGCTAACTTCGCTACCCGCCACATAACTGGCTGGCCCGGGTCTCGATTTTGAGACCCGGGATTCGCGCGAAGCGCGCCGCATTCCTCGAAATGCTAACTTCCTACCAAAAATAACTAGCTTCCACCTTAGGTGTCCCCGACTCCCCGCCAATCGTCTCCGTGCTCAGCACCATCTCCATATTCTTCTTGTCACCCGCCCCCGCAAGAATATGTTGCAGTTGCGCCAAATTCGCCGGATCCGTCAAAAATTCTCCCGCCGCAATCGTCCCCCCGCGGCTCACGCCCGCCACCACAATCGCCAGCTTCCCGGTCGTCGTATCGGTGAACCGTGCAATGATCGCGTAGTCGCGATAATTATTCGTTGCCATCTGTTGCGCCCGATCCACCATCCATCGCCGCTGCGTGGGAGCCGTCGCGTCCACAATCCCCAGCTCCGTCATGTCCGGCTTGTTCACAAAGTGATACCGCAATCCCTGCGTCAGCCGCAGTGTCCATGCATTATCGAACGCCCCTACAAAAATCGTCGGTCCCGCGCGCAGATCCATCAGATTCGTCGCGTTCTCGCCCTTCAGTCCGTATTTGTGTCCGCCCGCCTGCAGCAGTCCCGCCATCCGCACAATCGGGCTCAGGTCGTCGATAATCACCGCTGTCAGGTTGTCCTTCAGCGTTACCTGCTTCGTCGGATCGGCAGCATCCCGCAGCACAATCGCCGAATACTCGCTCTGATCCGCAATGCAGAACAGCACCGGCTCGCTCCCGTTCAGCACCGGCGCCCAAAATGAATTCGCCGGAGCCGGATGCGGCGTGCTCTTCCACAAATAAACCGCCGTCGCTCCCAACAACGCAGCCACCACCAAGCTCGCCGCCCACCACCAATGCATCCGTCGTGGCGACTCAGCATCAGCAACAGCAACAGGCTCTTCCGCAACTTCAGGCGCAGCCACCGCCTCTGCCGACGGAGCATGCGCCTCGTGGAATTGCGGAACATACGATCCCGCCGGCAGCGATATCCGCAGCTCGTTCTCGTGCCCTGGTTCCTGGTAGTATTGCGCGATCCGCTTCCGGATTTCCGCCGCCGTCACCCGCACAATCGGGTCCGACGACGTGTCGTAATCCGGGTCCCGCCCAAAAATCTCGATCCCCAGCGTCCGTTCCTTCAGCAAATCCGTCTGCCCGGAAAGCGTCCGCTCAACAACAAATCTTAAAAAGGAAGGGAACCGCCGGCTATGGCTAAAGTACGGGTTCTCCAGCAGCCGCTCGAGCTGCGCGTGGATCGCGGACCGCTCTTCCTCTCCCTGCCGTATTGGTGTCCCCGCCGCCATTTCCCGCCGCCACCCACAATTCCTTCCCCAAAAGGCAGGATTATACGCCCTTCAACCTCTCTCGTTCCCCATCAGGATAACCACCCGTATCTCATTAAAATACAATTAGTTCCAAGCATTCTTTACATGTAAAGAGCCTCCCGGTTTGCCGCAAGGACCTTATCAGTCGCAATTTCCGCGATCTATAAGCCCAGTGGTTTTGTAATACCCCGTCTTCATCGCGGGGCACTCCCTCGTTGGAGCCCAGGAGACGCGGGTCGGAGGCTGAAAGTGAGTAGCATCATTAGAGAAAACCGCACCCTGCTGCGAAATTGCACGACCCTTCTTGCCCTGGCGCTCTTCTTCTGCTCCGCCATCTCCCTGCGGGCGCAGGTCGGTGCAGCCAGTTTGAGCGGCGTCGTCGGCGACCCCACCGGTGCCGTCGTCCCCGCCGCCACCGTCACCCTCACCAATCTTCAGACAGGCGCAGCCCGCACCGCGCCCACCGACGCCGTCGGCGGATTCACCTTCGCCGCTGTCCCCGCCGGAGACTACGACCTCGTCGTCGTAGCTCGCGGTTTCCAGAAATTCGCTCAGTCTGGCATTCACCTCAACGCCGGCGACTCCAAAACGCTGGACGACATTCATCTCACTGTCGGAGCCATTTCTGAAACCGTCTCCGTCGCCGGAGCCGCAACCGCCATTCCTCTCGACAATGGTCAGGTCAGCGCAACCATCTCCTCCAACGACTTAGACCGCCTCTCCGTCACCGGCCGCGACGCCAACGAATTGCAGCGCACGCTGCCCGGATTCGCCATCCGCAGTCTCGGATCCACGAACACCGCTCCCGACTTCTCCCAGGTCCAGGTAGGTCAGCCCACACCGTACGCGTCGAACGGCGCTCCCGTCGCTGGCATCACCATCAAGCTCGACGGCGCCAACCTCACCGACGCCGGCAACTTCGGCGCGAACCTCCAGAACATAGACGTCTCCTTCGTCAGCGAAGTGCAGGTCCAAACCTCCAACTTCGGAGCCGACCAATCCAATGGTCCGGTCGTCGTAACTGGCGTCACCAAAGCGGGCACCTCGAGCTATCACGGCACGCTGTTCACCTATGCTCGCACCAACCAGCTCAACTCCAACGACTGGCTGGCAAACTACAACAACATCGCCCGTCCCGACGACCGCTTCGTCTATCCTGGCGGCACCATCAGCGGCCCCATTCCTCACGTCAAGAATCTCACCTTCTTCGCCGGCGCCGAGTACGACGCGCAGCGCAACGTCTACGCCTACGGCAGCGCCGGCAGCGCCATCATCCACGCGCTTGTTCCCACCAAGGCCATGCGTGCCGGCGACTTCAGCGCAGCCGCACTCTCCAATTACCTCGGCCCCAACGTCACGAGCGGCAACTACGGCACCTTCAATACGCCGCCCACCGTTGGCGACGACGGCTCCGCGCTCAACAACGGCAACATCGCTGCCTTCCTCAACCCCGGCGCGATGGCATTGGTCAACGGCACCCTGCCGCTGCCTACCCGTGCCATTACCGGCACCGACGGCTACAACTACGACGCTCTTGATCTCGTCAATAACAACGTCAGCGAGTTCGCAGGCCGCGTCGACTACACCATCAGCCCTCGCAACCTCTTCTTCGCCCGCTACGGCTTTGAAAAAGGAAAGCAGGGTCAGCCCCTCGCTCCATACTACGAGCCCACCAGCGTCATGGGCGAAGTCAACACCCCAGGCTACGGCGTCACCAACGATATCTGGGTCCATAGCTTCGCGGCCAACTACGTCACCGTCTTTACTCCGACTCTGACCAACGAGCTCTACGCCACCCTCACCTCCTTCCTGGAATCCTTTGACGCACGCGAGAAAGCCGCACTCCAGAAGGGCGCCATCAATTACCCTTACAACGGCGCATTCGATAACGGCGACACGCAGTTTCCGCAGCTCGGCACCTACACCACCTACGGCGGACTGCCTCTAGGTTTGTGGCCCGACTACTCCAACAACCCTCTTGAGCTGAAAAAACTCCAGCCCAACGTCGGCGACAACATCACCAAAGTCTGGGGCAAGCACACCGTCAAGGCCGGAATCTTCAGCCAGCGCATCACCAATAACCAGACCGCCACCAACCCCTCCACCAACGGCATAATTCAGGATTACTACTACGGTGGAGCCGGCAACTACTTCGCCGACTACAACGGAACCTATCCTGATGGATCGCCCGCCTACGGCAACCCGCACTTCAACAGCGGCAACGCCCTGGCCAACTTCTTTGAGGGACAAATCCAGGACTGGCACCAGCAGAATTTCAACCCCTACACCAACCTCTATTTCTGGAACACCGACTTTTACGGCCAGGACACATGGCGTCTGCGGTCGAACCTGATCGTGACCTACGGCCTGCGCGTCTCCAAACTCGGTGCGTGGCAGGATGCCCACGGCATCGGCGCCGCCATCTGGAATCCGGACCTCTACACCTCCACCTACAACGCCACCAGTAACCCCCTCCCCGGACTCACCTGGCATAAGAACACAGCGTCCATTCCGAACTCCGGAGTCAATGCGCCCCCGGTTTACTGGGAACCGCGAGTAGGCTTCGCTCTCGACGTGTTTAAAAACGGCAAGACCGTAGTCCGCGGTGGCTTCGGCATGTACCGCTTCCACGACTCCGTTGTTGACGTCACCAGCGAATTTGCCGAAGCAGAAAACGTGCGCTTCACCGACCTGCAGGGCTTCGGCGACAACACTCTGGAGGGCGTCAACACCCTCCACCTCAACCCGAATACCTACGGCAACACAGGCCCCGGCAGTACCGAGACCTATATCTCGCCATCTACCATCTACGGCCTCGACCAAACCGATAACAAGGAACCCACCACCAACAACTACAGCCTCAGCATCGCCGAGCAGATGCCCGGCCGCTGGATCCTGCAGGGCTCCTACGTCGGCAATAACAGCAATTCGCTCATGGACAACGGCACCTCGCAGACCGTAGTCCTCGATAACATCAACGCTATCCCGGTCGGCACCCTCTTCACCGCCGCCGCGGCCACAGCCATCAACGCCAAAGCCCCCGGAGCTTGCAACCCCACCGGTTGCACGCCCGCCCAGGCCGGAAGCCTCGACGGCATCTATAACTACCCCGGCGACAAAGCCATTCAGGAAGCGCGGCCCTTCAACAACTACAACCAGATCCTGGTTCCGCGCCACAATACCTACGCCAACTACAACGGCCTCCAGATCGAAGCCATCAAGCAGGCAGGCCCGCTCAACTTCAACGTCAACTACTCCTTCTCGAAGGCCCTCGGCATCCTCGGTTCTTCCGCCGACTTTAACTGGACCGCCGGCATCGACCCCTTCCAACTGGGCAATAACTACGGCCCGCTGAACTTCGACCGCACTCAGGTCTTCAACCTGAGTTACTCGTACCAGACCGGCAAGTTCTCCACCGACAGATTGCTCGGCGGATTCATCAACCAGTGGCTCATCTCCGGCATCAGCAACGTCCAGAGCGGACCCAACATGCAGACCGGTGTCAGCGCTTCGCCTGGCTACTACTTACAGGGCAACATTGGCCAGGGCGCCACCGGCTACGCCGTCAGCAACACCACCATCCTCGGCACGCCCGACGTCAACCTGCAGCCATTGCTCAAGTGCAATCCGCGCTCTGGCCTTGGCTCGCATCAGTACCTCAATCCAACCTGCTTCGGATTGCCGAACACCGGCACCAACGGCCAGTACATCGAGCCCTACGCGCACGGCCCGGCCTTCTTCAACACCGACCTCTCTCTCGAGAGGGGCTTTACCCTCGGCGGTGAGCGCAGTCTGCGCTTCCGCATCGCCGGGTTCAACTTCATCAACCATCCGTTGAACAGCTTCGGCACCGGCTATGCCTCGCAGACCACGCTGCAACTCAGCGACACGTCCGCCGGTGGCTCGCCAGCAACCGCCACCTACAGCCCCACCGAGAATTTCGGCTCTGCGCCGCAGAAACTCGGACGGCGCCTCCTGGAGGTTTCGGCGAAGTTCTCCTTCTGATGGATAAGGTGGAGGGCCCATCAGCCCTCCACCTGCATTTTCCTCGCACAACTCTGTTACAAAAGACGGAACCCGGTCCACCTGCGACTCCATCAGGAAAGTGTGGCCACCACTCCGCCCAGCAATGAATACGGTTCCAGCGCAGAGTTACCAGGCTCTCACCACCAACCTTCAGGATCGGGCATGCGTCATATCATCTCCATCTCGGTTTCCTCTCTCGCCGTCCTTCTGTCCCTTACTTCAGCGACAGCCCCAGCCCAGCAAGCAAATCCCGTAATCCTGAACCACCTAACCAGCTTCACCGCACTTCCCAACGGCATCGACCTACAATCCGGCCCCGCCCACGAACAAATCACTGCCCTCCGCGACGACGTCCTCCGCATCCGTGTGAGCCCCACCGCAGCGCTCCCTGAAGACGCCTCCTGGGCCGTGCTCCCGCAGTCCCTCCAAACCCAAACCACCGTCGCGCCCCTCGCAACCAACGCACAAGTAGGCTTCGAGACGAAATCCCTCCGAGTAGAAATCGACAAGCAAACCCTCCAGCTCACTATCCGCGATACCCAGGGCAACATCCTCCAGCAGGACGCCGCCCCCATCACGTACGACGGCCAAGCCTTCCGCATCGCGAAGAAAATGCCCTTCGATGAGCACTACTTCGGCTTGGGCGACAAAACCGGCCCCCTCGATCGCCGCGAACACGCCTTCACCCTCTGGAACACCGACGCTTACCGGTACCAGGAATCGACCGACCCCCTGTATAAGTCGATCCCTTTCCTCCTAAACTACCGCGCAGGCATTTCCACCGGCCTGTTACTCGATAACACCTGGCGTACCAACTTCGATTTCGGCAAACAGATCCGCGACGTCTACTCCATAAGCGCAGAAGCCGGTCCCCTCGACTATTATTTCTTCTACGGCCCCTCCCCAAAGCAAGTCATAGAAGGCTACGCCTGGCTCACCGGAACCCCACCCCTCCCGCCGCTCTGGACCCTCGGCTATCAGCAGTCCCGCTACACCTACTACCCGCAATCCCGCGTACTCGAAGTCGCTGCCCGCCTCCGTGCCGACCACATCCCCGCCGACGCTATCTATCTCGACATCGACTTTCAGCAAAACAACCGTCCCTTCACCGTCAACCGCACTTACTTCCCGGATTTCCCGGGCATGATTTCCCAACTCACCGCCGAAAACTTCCATACCGTCGCCATCACTGACTTACATATTGCAAACCTCCCCAACCAGGGTTACGCCCCCTACGACACCGGCATTGCCGGCGATCACTTCGTCAAAAATCCCGACGGCTCCATCTACTCCGGCAAAGTCTGGCCCGGCCCCAGCGTCTTTCCCGACTTCACCCGCTCCAGCACCCGCGCCTGGTGGGGCACCCTCTACCGCGACTTCTCGTCCCTCGGCATCGCCGGCTTCTGGAACGACATGAACGAGCCCTCCATCTTCGATACCCCCACCCTCACGATGCCTACCGACGTCGTCCATCGCATCGACGAGCCCGGCTTCCAAACCCGCATCGCCACCCACGCCGAAATCCATAACGTCTACGGCATGGAAAATTCCCGCGCTACCTTCGAAGGCCTTCTCGCCCTCAATCCCAACGCCCGCCCCTTCGTCCTCACCCGCGCCACCTACGCCGGTGGCCAGCGCTACGCTGCTACTTGGACAGGCGACAACAGCAGCACCTGGAATCACCTCCGCTTCACCACTCCCATGCTTGAGAACCTAGGCCTCAGCGGTTTCGCCTTCTCCGGCGCCGACGTCGGCGGATACGCAGGCTCGCCCTCCACCGACCTCCTCACCAAGTGGTTCGAAATCGCCGCATTCCAGCCCATCGACCGCGACCATACCGAGAAGGGGAGTGCCGACCAGGAGCCATGGGTCGGCGGCCCCGATCAGGAAGCCATCCGCCGCCGCTTCGTCGAAACCCGCTACCGCCTCCTGCCCTACCTCTACACCCTCGCCGACGAAGCCTCGCGCACCGGCCTTCCCCTCGTCCGCCCGCTCTTCCTCGAATTCCCCAACGCCGCGCCCGACCGCCATCCCCTCGATATCGACCCTGCCTCCTCCG
>Ga0302324_100028718_pt1 | contig 10568 bp, 9 predicted proteins | sample Palsa_T0_1_FD_201949 | JGI IMG/M metagenome (GOLD analysis project Ga0302324, IMG submission 201949) | Peat permafrost microbial communities from Stordalen Mire near Abisko, Sweden - Palsa_T0_1 | ecosystem: Environmental > Terrestrial > Soil > Palsa > Peat permafrost | place: Sweden: Abisko... | reverse complement strand
TGGGGCAGCCCTGTTGGCGATTTTCCTGCTGGGTGCTTCGTTTGGCATGCACAATTTCTGGGCGGCGAAAGATCCACAGGCGAAGATGGCGGACATGATCCACTTCCTGAAAAATATGGCGCTGCTGGGCTTCGCGCTAATGACGTTAGCCATCCCGAGGCCCTGGCCGCTGAGCATTGGCCGCTAGGCCTGCCGCAAGCGATGCAAGGTAATTTCCGGGGGGCAATTGAACCGCGCGGAAACCATGCATGAGCCGACGCCAGCGGACGTGTAGCCGGCCATATGAGCATACGTCCAGGGACCGGAGCCCATGCGTCGTGGCAGGATGCAGGACAGGGAAATTGGAATTGCGCCGGGCAAGCAAATCTGGCCACCGTGCGTATGCCCGCTTAGACAGAGGTTAAAGCCAGCGTGGGCGGCTTGTTGGTAGATCTCGGGGCTGTGTGAAAGCAAGATGGAGCATTCCTCGCGGGGGATTTCAGACGCCGCCTTTTCAATATTGTCCATGCGGTAGTCGTGGGCATCGTCGACTCCCGCCAAGTGGATGCGCTGATCACCGCGCTCGAGAGTCTCGGCCTCATTCAGCAACACGCGGATACCCATCTCCTCCATTTCCGGAACCATTCGAATGCTGTCGTGGTTGCCGAGCACTGCGTAGACCAGTTCGTTGAGACGGCATCGCACTCGGGCCAAACCTTGCATGGCGACGTCGAAGGGGCCGAATATTTCTCCGCGAAAATCTCCGGTCAAGACGCAGATATCGTACTTGAGTGTGTCGAGAAGCTCGATCAGGCTTTCCATTGCGCCGAGGCTCAAATCCACGTGGAGGTCGCTGATGTGAAGTATCGTGAAGCCCTCGAATAGCGGAGGGAGGCCCGGAATGGAGACGTCGTTGTGACGCACCTGCACGCGCGTCGCATTCTTGAGCCCGCGCCGGTACAAACCCGAGAGGATTAGAACATTTCGAATGGCACTCGGGATGGAATACCACTTGTCGGGATGAGAGAAATTGATACCGCGGGCGAATTCGTCCTCGTTATCTTGCTCGATTCCGAGCCGCTGCCTCACGTAGACTCGTCCGAGCCGCTGCTCCAGCCGATCGAGAACGTTTTGTTCTTGCATTGGGCCTCACACCCGTCGTCGGATAGGCTGAAGCGGCCGATTCTCCGCCCGAGGAATTAAGTTTACAGACGACTGCGTAGGATGACGGTCACATCTTTACGAACATGCATTTCCTGTGGATGCTTGCGTGAAGCGCCGGTCCATCGCTGGGACTCCATCGCTGGGATTCCAGCGATGAGTGAATGGTTCGACCACTGGCCATGCGGCGCCCACGTATTTGACTGTAGCACACCGCTTCCGGGTGTTTCGTCCACCGTTTCCTCGATTCAGCCACTTGGTAAATATGCGGGGAGTTTGCGGCGCCTAGGTTTAGCGTTGCTGGCGCCGGTCTACGGATGGGAATTGCTGCGATCCCGGGCCGAAATAACCCGGGAGCTTCTCCTGCAGAGTGGTTGGCGGAACCTCCACTGCCGAACCGGGTGGTAAACGGTCGAGTTGAAAGGGACCGTAGGCGGTACGGATCAGGCGGCTGACTTGTAGGCCGAGATGCTCCATGACTTTGCGGATTTCGCGATTCTTGCCTTCTTTGAGCGTGACCACGAGCCACTGATTGGAACCGCCGTGCGGGCCGCCGTCCATCCTCGCTTCGATGGGCCCGTATCGCACGCCGTCCACCGTGATGCCTTGTGCGAGTTTGGCGAGACGGGCGGCATCTACGGGGCCATGCAAGCGCACTCGGTAGACACGCCGCAGAGCGTTCGCCGGCAATTCGAGATAACGCGCCAGGCCGCCATCGTTGGTGAGCAGCAGTAGGCCTTCGCTATTAATGTCCAGCCGGCCGACGCTGACGACCCGCGGAAGAGCGGGCGGCAAATGGCCAAAGACCGTCGGACGATTTTTCTCGTCGCGCACGGTGGTCACCAAGCCGAGAGGCTTGTGATAGAGGAACAGGCGCGGTTCTTCGGAGGCTGGCAGCGGTCGGCCGTCCACGATGATCTTGTCGCTGGGGCTGACGGTGAAGGCCGGTGTGTCCAGCGTCTTGCCGTTGACGCTGACGCGCCCGTCGGCAATCCAGCGCTCGGCGTCGCGGCGCGAGCACAGTCCAGCTCGCGCGATGACCTTGGCGATGCGCGCGGCGCCTTCGGATTTGTTCAAAGCGGGGCCGCGGGAGGTGGTTGATTTCACGTGAGGCATGCCGGAAGGAAATAGTATTCGCAGGGAAAGTTCGGGACAAGTGGAAAGCCCAGTATGGGGGAGGCGGGCGATCGGATTGAGTTACTGCGATTCTGCTTCGCTTTCAGCGCGTTTGGGCGCGTACGTGGCTTTCATCAGCAGCGCGACGAACACCAAGATCGCTGTGGCCGCATTGGCCCAGATCACGGCCGCCGCGTGGATGATCAGGCCATACGCTAGCCAGAGCAAGATGCCGGTCAGATAGACACAAAGCATGGGGTAAGAGAGGTCGCCGCCGCCCTGGCGCCTGATCTTCAGAATTTGCGGGATGAATGCCGTCGTTGTGCAGATTGCTGCCAACGTGCCAATGTAGTGCAATTCTGCCGCCTCCCGGCGTTTTGGGCCTTGGGTCTTACGATTCCTATCTTAGGCTCCGTCGGTGAAAGTCTAGCCCAGATGTTTCCAAGTCGCTATCGGCTGAGGTGGAGTCCGCATTTGAAGTTGTGCAGAGTTACCGCCTGGGCAGGGGAGCGCCTTTGCGGATCAGCAGGCGGTGACAACACATGAAAGTGCCAGTGAAGGCGAGGACTGCTGGCACCAGGCCCATGACGGTCCAAAGCGCCTCGGTAAACCAGTCGAATCTGCCGAAGTGCATATCGGACAACCAGGCGAGTGCCAGGTCGCCCAGCTTTTCCTTGCTCGTTGTGCTAAGCAGGCCGAGAAATTGGCCCAGCGTATTAAATGCATTTGGGAAGACAAAGTAAACTCCTGAGATTCCCCACACCGTAACAAAAAAGAGCATCCAGAAGCCGAGTGCGTTGTGCAGGTCCCAATTGAGCCGCGGAGCGCTCGCGCTCCAGCTCACGCTCAGGCTGCGACGCCAGTGTGCGGTTCCGGGCCACCAGATGATCGCTCCAGTCAGACACAACAAGGTCAAACAAATTGCGCCGATGCCGTTGATGCCGCGGCCGGTTGAGCCGGAGAGCAGGTTCTCGTGAAGGTTTACGAGCCACTCGACGACGCTGGAGACACGCGAGTTGGGGTTACTCTCCAGCTGGTTGCGGAAAACGAGGATGCTGCCGGTGAGACTCATGACCAGGATGTACAGGCCAGCCATCATTCCGATCCATAGGTGCGTTTGAAAAAGGAGCCTGTGAACTCGTGAGGTCTCGGGGTAATGCAGCCATCGTTGCCGTGCGGAGATGGTGTGTTCGTGCGATGTCCCGATGGATGTGCTCATGCACCGCGCTCCTTCGATGGCCTGCGGGCCAACCGCCGCTCGATTCAGATGATGCACGAAGTTTGGGGATGGGTGCGCCCCTGCGTCAGAGTCTCAGAGCACGTCCTTTTCGTGGTCGCGGGGCGGGGATCACCTACGGGGGCGTAACGTCGGTTGGGCTCGTGCATCCAAAATGGGTAGTAGAATGCGTGTGGTCAGGACGGGAGGTCTCAGATGAAGCGGACGTGGGTGCTTTTGGTTTCAGGAGTTGCGGTTTGCGCCGGCGCCATGGGCGCGCGGTCTATGCTTCGCGGCGACAATGCGGGGAACGTGCTGACCGGCAAGGCGGCCTTTGCTAGCGCGGAAACCGAAAGGCCGGGAACGTTTCGCAAGATCACTGTGGCGGATCTGCCGGCGCCCTACGCAACGATGTCCGCCGACAATCACGCCGAAGTCGTTCCGCGTCCGAAGGACGCCTGGCCGAAGGCGCCCGCGGGCTTCGAGGTGCAGCTATTTGCCACCGGGTTTAACGTGCCGCGCGAGTTGCGCATGGCGCCCAATGGCGACATTTTCGTAGCCGACAGCGGGGCCGGGCAAATCAAAGTTATGCACGGCCTGACGGTGGACGGCAGGGCCGAGATCGTTTCCGTTTTTGGCGGCGGCCTGGACCGGCCGTTTGGCATCGCGTTCTATCCGCCCGGGCCGAATCCGCAATACATTTACGTGGCCGACACGCACTCGGTCGTGCGGTTTCCCTATCGCAACGGAGATTTGAAGGCGCGCGGCGGGTCTGATGCGGTCGTGAGCAGCCTGCCCAGCGGCGATACGTCCGATCCGAATGGCGGCGGCCATTGGACGCGGGATGTGGTGTTCTCGCCCGATGGCAAGAAGATGTTCGTGTCGGTGGGATCGCGCGCCAACGTGGACGACGTGGACAATAATGCCGCCGAGGTTCATCGCGCCGACGTGCTCGAGTTCAATCCCGATGGCACCGGACTGCGCGTGTATGCCTCCGGCATTCGCAATTGCGTCGGGGAAGCGATTCAGCCGGAGACCGGCGAGCTTTGGTGTTCGACCAATGAGCGTGATGAGCTCGGCGACAATGTGCCTCCCGATTACATCACCAGCGTAAAGGAAGGCGGCTTCTATGGCTGGCCCTGGTATTACACCGGCGGCCATGAGGACCCGCGCCTTGCCGGAAAGCATCCGGAGCTGAAGGACAAAGTGATTGTTCCGGACGTGCTGCTGCAGCCGCACAACGCTTCGCTGCAACTGTTGTTTTACGAGGGATCGCAGTTTCCGCAGGAATATCACGGCCACATTTTCGCTGCCGAACACGGTTCGTGGAATCGCAAGACGCGCGCCGGCTATGAGGTCATTCGTGTGCCGGTGGAGCACGGCAAAGCGACCGGCGAATACGAGGATTTCCTTACGGGCTTCGTCACTCCCGATGGGCAGGTGTGGGGAAGGCCGGTGGGAATTGCGGTGGCCAACGACGGGGCTTTATTGGTGAGTGATGATGGGTCGAAGTCGGTGTGGCGAGTGAGTTACACGGGAAAGGTGGGCGGCAACTGACATGCCACTGGAACTCACCAATTCGTATTTGAAGGACTCGATCGCGGTGTTCCGCTACTACAAGCAGTTAGGCGACCGCGCCATGGCTCAGGCGCCTGACGCCGCGTTCACGGCGACGCTCGACCCGGAATCAAACTCCATCGCGATGCTCGTCAAGCATCTCTCCGGCAACATGCGCTCGCGCTGGACGGACTTGCTCAGCAGCGACGGCGAAAAGCCCAATCGCAATCGCGACAGCGAATTCGAGGCGCCGCCGAAGAGCCGGGCGGAGGTGGTGGCGTTGTGGGAGAGCGGCTGGAAATGCCTTTTCGATTCCCTTACGGCGCTCACCGACGAAAATCTCGCGCAGACCATCTATATCCGCAGCGAGGCGCACTCGGTTATGCAGGCGATCAACCGCGGCCTCACCCACTGCATCTATCATGTCGGACAGATCGTCCTGCTGGCCAAGCATTTCGCGGGGGAAAAGTGGAACACGCTGACCATTCCGCGCGGGCGCTCAGCCGATTTCAACGCACGCGTGGCGAAGGGCGAAGTCTCGCAGCGATAAAATCGACGGCGCCTGGTGCGTTGTTGGTGACGATTTAAGGTGGAAGGGGGAATGCGATGGCTAGATATAGCAAAGCTGTGGACAAGACGGTTGAGCGCGCCGAACACGGGGAAAAGCGCGCGAGGCTTCGCTCCGGCGAAGGGGGCAAGGCTGGCAACGCGACCACTCGGGAACAAGCGACCACCGTTGGTTTGCCCGAGGCACGGAAGAAGGGAAGTAAGGTTCCGGCCAAAAAGTCTTAGTATTGGTGTTCGACGATAGACCGAGTCGACAGCCTCGCCGGGTACATTTTTAACCAGCTGCAGCGGATGGACGGCTGGTTTGGTTGACAGCCCGGTTTTGTTGACAACCTCGGGTGCGTCCAGTAGCCTTTGCGTTCCTCACTTCGTACGGAAAGGCACACATGGCCGAGCAGAAATTGCCGACGCGCGCCGAAGACTTCTCTGAGTGGTACAACCAGCTCGTTTTGAAGGCCGAATTAGCCGATTACGCGCCGGTGCGCGGCTGCATGATCGTGCGTCCGTATGGCTGGTCGCTCTGGGAAAACATCCAGCAGGCGCTCGACAAACGATTCAAGGCCACCGGTCACCTCAACGCGGCGTTTCCGCTGCTGATCCCGCAGAGTTTCATCGAGAAGGAGCAGTCGCACGTCGCAGGTTTCTCGCCTGAGCTTGCGGTGGTCACCATAGGCGGGGGCGAGAAGCTTGAGGAGCCGCTGGTGATCCGGCCGACGTCAGAGACCATCATCGGCCACGCCTACGCGAAGTGGATTCAGTCCTATCGCGATTTGCCCGTGCTGATCAATCAGTGGAACAGCGTGGTGCGTTGGGAGCTGCGAACGAAACTTTTCCTGCGCACGCTCGAGTTTTTTTGGCAGGAGGGACATACCGCGCACGCCACGCTCGAGGAGGCCGAAGCGGAAACACGGCAGATGCTCGACATCTACACCGATTTTGCCGTGAACGAGGCAGCGGTTCCGGTGATTCCGGGGCGGAAGTCGGCGTCCGAGCGCTTTGCCGGCGCCGACCAGACCTATTCGATCGAAGCGATGATGGGCGACGGCAAGGCTTTGCAGTCGGGGACGTCGCACAACCTGGGACAAAATTTTGCCAAGGCCTTCGGCATTCGCTATCTCGACCGCGAAGGTGTACTGCAGTTTTGCTGGACGACGTCGTGGGGGCTCTCGACGCGCTTCATCGGCGCCATCATCATGGTGCACGGCGACGATCAGGGGCTGATCCTGCCGCCACGGCTGGCGCCGACGCAGGCGGTTTTCGTTCCCATTTTCAAGACGGACGAAGAGAAAGCCGTGGTGCTCGACGCCGCGCGGAAGGCCAGTGCAGCACTGGTGGCGGCGGGGATCAGAGTGCGCACGGATGAGCGCGACGGCGTCAGTCCCGGCTTCAAGTTCAACGATTGGGAGATGCGCGGGGTGCCGTTGCGCATTGAGATTGGCCCGAAGGACGTGGCCAAGGGCACCGTGGTGCTCGCGCGGCGCGACAAGCCCGGCAAGGAGGGGAAATCGTTCGTCCCGCAGGAGGGTTTGGCGGCGGTGGTTGCGAAAACGCTCGAGGAAATTCAGAAGGCGTTGCTCGATCGAGCGCGCGCATTTCGCGATGCGCATACCAGAGAGCCAAAGAGTTTTGAGGAGTTCCAGGCGGCGGTTGAGACGGGCTTCGCGCTGGCGTTCTGGTGCGGGAGCGCCGATTGCGAAGCTAAGATTAAGGACAAGACGAAGGCGACCATGCGCTGTATTCCCCTGGAGCAGGAGGGCGGCGCGGGAGTCTGCGTTTTGTGTGGGCAGCCGGCGACCGATAAGGGCATCTTCGGTCGCGCGTACTAGCAACGCGTACTCGATTCAGGTCATCTGTCGATTCAATTCGCACCGCAGAGCACCTCTGTTACCAAAGCCGTTCCGGCTCCGCTTCTCGGCCCCCGCTCTGCCTCAGGGCATGAAGCCTGGCGTTACTGCCACGCACCTCGATTCAGCCAATGTGTCGACACCCGGAAAAGACCGGTGTTAGCATCGTTTGGAAGTGTCTTGGGAGGCGGAGGGTATGGGTGGGAGCGCCATTCCCGGCGGACAACACGGTCGGGGCCGGCTCAGCGCGGTGATTTGGCTCGCCATCCTGGTGGCGGGGGTCTACGTGGGCATCCGCGTTGTACCCGTTTTGTACAGCGAGTACCTCTTTCAGGACGCGATGCAGCAGACGGCGCGCTTCGCTTCAGCCAATCGGCAGACGCCCGACGACATTCGCGCCTCTTTAATAAAGGAAGCAAAGTCGCAAGACATTCCCATCCAGCCCCAAGACATCCTGGTGCAGAGCGAATCCGGAAACGTGCGAATCAGCGCGACGTATAGCGTGACGGTGGACTTGCAAGTGTATCAATGGACGTTCAATTTCAACCCCACCGCGAGCAACAACTCGATACTCTAGGGTTTTTCCGCCTGGCGACTACAGGCATTTCGGTTCCCAGCCCTGGGTGCGTCGGCTATACTTTAACGTGTTGATTTGTTTGTGATGTGTTCCGAGAAGTTCGGTCGTGCCTCCCAGCCGGGCGCTGCCGAAGGCGACAGGTTCGGCGCTCTAACGATTTGGCCGCTGATCGCTAGGCCGCAGACAGTAAGTTTTGGTTGCTTCGCCGTTTCGCGTTGTTGCGCCGACGGTCGTTTTTGGAGGGCATCTCGTGCGCGTCCGCATCAACCGCGGATTTCTACTGTCGGGGCTGGGGCTGGCGCTGCTGGGAATATGTCTCGCCTGCGTGCTCACAACCACAGGAGTGGTCACCTACTACTGGTTTAAATATAGCCGCATGATCGATCAGCATCTGGCCGGCCACATCGACCAGAATACGGCGAGTATCTACGCAGCCCCCATCCGCATTTTCACCGGCCAGTCGATCTCCGAACCCGAGATCATCAGCAGCCTGCAGCTTGCCGGCTATGGCACCTCCGAGGTTCCGGGAGCGCCGGGCTGGTACGCCATGCGGGGTGCTAACCTCGAGATCCACCCGGAGGCTGCCTCCTACTTCGCGGGAAAGAACGCGCTGCGAGTCGAGTTCACCGCGCGCAGCATACGGACCATCCGGGCGCTGGACGATGGGTCCTTGCCGGACAGCGCGGAAATCGAGCCGCAACTGCTGAGCCATCTTTTCGACAGCTCACGGGAAAAGCGGCGACGGGTGCGTTTTGAGGATATTCCCAAGACGCTCCAGCAGGCTCTGCTTTCCGCAGAAGACAAGCGATTTTTCGAGCATCCCGGCTTCGATGTGATTCGGATTTTGGGCGCCGCATGGGCGGACGTGCGGCACGACGCGCGGGCGCAGGGCGCGAGTACGCTGACGATGCAGTTGTCGCGGAGCTTTTTCTTCAGCACCGAGCGCACTTGGCGGCGGAAACTGGCCGAGACAATGGTGTCGATGGAACTCGAGCACCGCTTTACCAAGCAACAGATCTTTGAGTTGTACGCCAATGAGATTTATCTCGGCAACCGGGGCAGCTTTGGCATCCACGGATTTGCCGAAGGTTCCCTTGCTTATTTCAACAAAGACATTCACGACATCTCCCTCGGCGAGTCGGCATTTCTGGCGGGCATCATTCGCGCGCCCAATCGCTACGCCTCGTCGGATCGTCAGCCGGAACGGGCCGTCGAGGCGCGCGATCGTGTCCTGAAGCAAATGGTCGAGAACGGGTACATCACGCCGCAGCAGGAGCGCGACGCCAAGCGAGCGCCGTTGCAAGTGGTGCCCGGAGGCTTCGGAAATAGCGACGCGCCGTACTTTGTGGACATGGTCAAGGACCATCTCCTCGAGCACTTTTCGGAAGCGCAACTGCTTTCGCAGAGTTTTCGCATCTACACGACGCTCGATCCAGAGCTCGAGCGCGCTGCCACGCAGGCGATTACGATCGGCGTCGCCAACATCGATAAGCAGCTCGCGCGCCGCTATGCGGTGTGGCAGAAAAAGGGCCAACCGGCGGTGGCGCAGGTGGCCTTGATCGCTCTCGATCCCCACACGGGAGAGATTCGCGCGGTGGTCGGCGGGCGCGACTACGGACGGAGCCAACTCAATCACGTCGTGGCTCGCCGCCAGCCCGGTTCCGTGTTCAAGCCATTCGTTTACGCCGCGGCCTTTGATAACGCGGTGAAAGGTCTCACGCCGGTGGTTACGCCTGCGACGACCGTGGTGGACGAGCCAACAACGTTTGAGTTCGACGACCAGGAATACACGCCGAACAATTACGGCGAGAATTTTCACGGGACGGTAACCGCGCGCGAAGCCCTGACGTACTCGCTGAACGTGGCCACGGTTAAGATCGCGGAGTTGATCGGCTACGGCCGCGTGAAGGATATGGCGCGGCAGCTGGGCCTCGATCCCGGCATTCAAGCGACACCCGCGGTGGCTTTGGGCGCTTACGAAATGACGCCGCTCGAGGTGGCCGCGGCGTACACCGTGTTCGCTAACGGCGGAACTCGCGCCGAGCCTATGTTTATTGACCGCGTGGTCAGTTCAGAGGGGACCACGCTCGAGACCGGCGCCGTCAAGACGCGGCTGGCGCTCGACCCGCGCGTGGCCTACCAGGTGACCAGCATTCTTGAAGACGTCATCGATCACGGCACGGGCGCTTCGGTGCGAGCACGCGGTTTCAGCGGCCCGGCCGCAGGGAAGACGGGCACTGCGCGCGACGGTTGGTTCGCCGGCTACACGTCGAACTTACTCTGTATCGTTTGGGTGGGCTTTGACGATAATCGGGACCTCGATCTTTCCGGAGCGGTTTCAGCGGCGCCCATCTGGGCCGAGTTCATGAAGCGCGCGACGGCGCTGCCTGGATATCACGACCTGGAAGATTTTGAGGCGCCGGAAGGACTGACGGAAGTTGAAATCGATCCCACGACGCAGCAACTGGCCACGCCGGCCTGTCCCACGCACCGGAAAGAAGTCTTCATCACGGGCACGCAGCCGACCGAGTTTTGCGAAACTCACGGCGGG
>Ga0302324_100028717_pt1 | contig 10568 bp, 8 predicted proteins | sample Palsa_T0_1_FD_201949 | JGI IMG/M metagenome (GOLD analysis project Ga0302324, IMG submission 201949) | Peat permafrost microbial communities from Stordalen Mire near Abisko, Sweden - Palsa_T0_1 | ecosystem: Environmental > Terrestrial > Soil > Palsa > Peat permafrost | place: Sweden: Abisko... | reverse complement strand
GCTGCGGGGGGATAACGTCGGGAGGCGAAGCAGGATTGGGGTCAATTGGCCGGTGCAGGAGCCGCGGCCTCGGCGGGCCTCGGCTTGGGCATCTCGACGAGAGCGGCCTCGAGGACTTGCTCCATCTTCTGTACGAAGACGAACTCGAGGTCTTTCTTCACCTCGGCCGGTACCTCGTCGAGGTCCGCCTTGTTGCGCTCGGGGACGATGACCCGCTTGATGCCCGCGCGGTGAGCGGCGAGCACCTTCTCCTTCAGACCGCCGATGGGGAGCACTCGCCCCCGCAGCGTGATCTCTCCGGTCATCGCGACGTCATGCCTCACGCAGATGCCCGTGAGCATCGACGTCAGCGCGGTGAACATCGTGACGCCAGCCGACGGCCCGTCTTTGGGCATCGCGCCCGCGGGGATGTGGATGTGGAGATCGCTCTTCTCGAGGAAGTCCCTCGGGATGCCGAGCTTCTCCGCGTTCGAGCGGACGTAGCTGAGGGCGGCCTGGGCCGACTCCTTCATCACGTCCCCGAGCTGGCCCGTCAACTGGAGCTTGCCCGTACCGAACATGCGCGTCGCTTCGATGAAGAGGATCTCTCCTCCGACGCTCGTCCACGCAAGGCCCGTCGCGACGCCGGGTTCTTCGGTGCGCTCGGCCATCTCGGAGGTGAACCGCTGCGGACCGAGGAACTCTCGGACCTGCTCCTCCGTCTCGATCTTGCGCGGGGTCGTGTCGCCCTCGGCGATCTTGACCGCGACGCCGCGGATGACGCTCGCGGCTTGACGCTCGAGCGTACGAACACCCGCTTCACGCGTGTAGTGGTCGATCACGAGGTCGAGCGCTGCGTCCGTGATGTCGAGCTGCTCCTTGCTGATCCCGTGCTCCTCGAGCTGCTTGGGGATCAGGTGGCGCCGCGCGATGGCGAGCTTCTCGTTTCGCGTGTAGCCGGGGATCTCGAGGATCTCCATGCGGTCGCGCAGCGGCGGCGGAATGGGGTCCGCCACGTTCGCGGTCGCGATGAACATCACGTTCGAGAGATCGTAGGGGATCTCGAGGTAGTGGTCGGCGAAGGTGTGGTTCTGCTCCGGGTCGAGCACCTCGAGGAGCGCCGCCGCGGGATCGCCGCGGAAGTCGTGGCCGATCTTGTCGACCTCGTCGAGCATGAAGACCGGGTTGATCGTCCCGACCTTCTTCATCCCCTGGATGATCTGCCCCGGGAGCGCGCCGACGTATGTCCTCCGGTGACCGCGGATGGCGGCCTCGTCATGCACGCCACCGAGCGAGATGCGATGGAACTTGCGGCCGAGCGAACGGGCGATGCTGCGTCCGAGGGATGTCTTGCCGACGCCCGGCGGACCGATCAAGCAGAGGATCGGGCCCTTCTTGTCCTTCTTGATCTTGCGAACGGCGAGGTACTCGAGGATGCGCTTCTTCACCTTCTCGAGCCCGTAGTGATCGTCGTCGAGCACCTTGCGGACGGCGGCGATCTCGAGGTTGTCGGGCGTCTGCACGTGCCACGGCAAGTCGAGGATCCAGTCGAGGTAAGTCCGGACGACGGTGTACTCGGCCGAGCCGACCTGCATGTTCCGCAGGCGCTTGAGCTGCTTCTTCGAGACCTGCTCGGCCTCTTGAGGAAGGTTGGCTTTCGCGATGCGATCCTCGAGACCGTCGAGATCCCCCTGGTCGCCGTCGTCCTCGCCGAGCTCTTCCTTGATGGCCTTGAGCTGCTGGCGGAGCACGTACTCGCGCTGGTTCTTTCCCATCTCTTCTTTGATCTGGGAGTTGATGCGATCGCGCATCTTCAAGATCTCGAGCTGACGCGTGAGGAGGCGAAGCACCTTGCGGATGCGCTCCTTGACGTCGACCGTCTCGAGCAACGCCGCCTTTTCGTCCACGGGTGCGTCGAGATTGGCCGCGACGAGATCCGCGAGCGCGCCTGGGGCCTGAATCGAGTCGATGAGCGACCCGGCTTCACGGGGCAGCTCGGGCATGAGCTGGATCACCTGCTTGGCGATGTCCCGGAGGCTCATCGAGAGCGCCTCAGCCTCGTCGTCTGCCACGGGTGCCTCTTCGAGGCGCTTGATCTTGGCCTTGAGGTACGGCGCAGTCTGCGTCACGTCCGCGAGCTTGATGCGGGTGAGCCCTTGAAGGATGAGCGAATAGTTGCCCGAGCTATGCTTGAGCGCCTTGAGGACGCGCGCAGCGCAGCCCACCTGATGCAGGTCGTCCTGCCCAGGATCGTCGGTCGACGGATCCTTCTGGGCGAAGATCGCGATGATGGGCGAACCCAGGTTGTCGACGTCCTCGACCAGCGCGACTGACTTCTCCCGGCCTACGTCGAATGGCGCGACTGCACCGGGGAAGAGAACGGCGTTGCGAATCGGCAGAACCGGTAGCTCATCTCCGAACACCACCGTTTCTTCTTCACGCGGCGGCGGCGGGGGACCTTTTTTCTCAGTCATGATCGGCCTCTTCTCTCCTCAACTAACTCTGAAACTAAACACCGGGCAAGGTTCGCGCCACAAACCTGTCGCTTTTGCTAGGTTTCAGAACGCGATCCCAAGTCCGACCCCAACGTCGAAGTTGAAGAAGACGTTCTTGTAGAGAAACGGCGGGTCGACGAAGTCGCCGATGGCAAGCTCGACGGGCCGCACCAGCAAATAGAGGCCCTGGTAGAAGAAGAGCTTCCCATCCAATCCAAGGCTGAAGTGGGCACCCGTGCGAGGGCCATCGAAGAAGTAGTCGAGGCCGACGGTAGCGAACGGGGCGATGGTGATCTCGAACCTCCCGTTACGGAGTGGGATCGCGAGATCGTACCCAGCGCGTAGGAGCGTCTCTCCGACCGCCATGTGGCCCACATCGAAGCCTTGACGAATGCCGAGGACGAACCCGTCGTGACGCCCGCTGAAGTGGTAACCAAACTCGAACTCCGGGTGCCAGTAGACTCCGCTGGTCTCGGGGAAGTCAGCCCACACGCCGACGGACCCGACGATGCCTTGAACGTAGAACGGCCTGCGCGTCGATTCTTCGAGCGCGTGCGCCGGCGCGGCGATCAGCAGGATCGTGGCCATCAGCGCGGAGCGCTGGAGCATGATCACCATCAGCGCGGAGCGCTGGAGCACGATCATTGCCGAGCCATTACGTTTGCCACGGTACGTGACGGGTCAACCGTGTGAAGCACGAGACCGGTAGGCACCTTGGGGTGGAAGAAGGTCGACTTCTGCGGCATCACCTCGCCGGCTTCGGCCACGTCCCGCACCTGCGCGACGGGCGTGGCGCTCATCAAGAAGAGGGCTTGCGCGGATCCGTCGGTGTCTTTTGCGGCGCGGAGCTCGGCGAGCGCAGCGTGCGCGTCTTGCGGGTAGCGGATGTTGGTCTTCTTGGCTTGCGCCTCTTGCGTGATGCCGAGCAGGTGCTCGAGGACGCCCGAATGAAGCACGGCGACGTCGGTCTTGCGAAGCGTGGGGTGAAGGGAGCCGAGCGTCGGATGGGACGCGAGGTCGACGCTGTGCTTCAGCGACAGCATCACCGCGCGCCCGTCTCGCGCGACGACGACGAACGCCGGGTGCGTCGGCGCCTCCTTCGCCAGCCAGGTCAGAAGCTCGGCCGCGCTGGGTGCGTCATCCCGGCGCATGATGATGAAGAGCGGGCCGGCCTTTGCCACGAGCTCGTCGAGATCGAAGCGCGGTAGCGAGTGGATGAGTCGGTGCGTAGGGAAAACGACGAGGTTCGGATCGTCGCCGTTGACGAGGAACGCCATGAAATAGCGGCTCTCCGCGTCCTCAGCCATCACGCGTTTTTGTCGCTCCGAAGGCGCGAGGCCTTCTTGCTCGTCGCGGTATGCCACCGACGTCTCGTAGCGGTGGTGACCGTCGGCGATCAGCAGCGTCGACTTCCGGAGCGCGTCGGCGACCGCCACGAGCGCATCACGTGCGGTGACCTTCGCGAGCACGTGGTGCACGCCATCGGGTGTCGCGAGCTCGGCAAGAACGCTCCCTGTTTCGAGCGGCGCATCGAGCTCACCGCGAGGGTCGGAGTAGAGCATGAAGCCCGGCGAGACCTGGGTGCGCGTCGCGCGAAGGAGCTTCAACCTGTCCTCCTTCGGCCCTGAGAGCGTTCGCTCGTGCGGAAGAACGACCCGCTCCGAGAACGGATGCAGACGAACGGCCGCGAGAAACCCTCGGCGTGTGATGGTCTGCCCGCTGCTCGCCCCTGGCGGAAGAAACGACTGGTCGTAGCGATAGAACGCGGGCTCGGGATCGCGCACGAGCACCCCCGACTTCACCCAGTCGTCGAGGAGTGCCGCGGCGTTCGTGTACTTCGCGTCGCCCTCCCCTTCGGGGAGCTCGAGGCGCACGATGTTGTACGGGTGCCGCGCGAAGAGCTCCTTGCGATCATCCGCCGAGATGACGTCGTACGGCGGAGCGATCACACTCGCGAGCGGCGCGCGCGCGAGATCGTAACGAAGGGGGGTGAGCGGAGCGATCTCGGCCATGTTCGGTCACATCTTGCCATGATCCGAAAGTGCGCGCGCGCCGATGTCGGTGCGGTGTTGCTCGCCGCGAAAATGGATGCGGGCGACGCCTGCATAGGCCTTTCGGTGGGCTTCGCGGAGGTCCTCTCCCGTCGCCGTCACCGCAAGGACGCGGCCGCCGCTTGCCACGATGTCCGAGCCTGACGTCCGCGTCCCCGCGTGAAAGACGTGGGCGTCCGTTACGTCGTCGAGGCCTTCGATGACGTCGCCCACGCGCGGCTTTTGCGGATACCCCTCGGCCGCCATCACCACCGCCAACGCCGCGCCGTCCTTGACGCGTACGTCGCGAGGTAGTGCGCCAGTCGATGCCGAATGAAGCAAGTCGTACAGGCTGCCGGACAAGAGTGGAATGAGGACACACGCCTCGGGATCGCCAAAGCGCACGTTGAACTCGAGGACGCGGGCCTCGCCTCCATCGATCATGAGCCCGACGAACAAGACTCCGCGAAACGGCGTTCCCTCCGCACGCATGCCACGTAACGTGGGCTCGATGACCGACTCTTCGACGGCACGCGCGAGGGCGGTCGTCACGATGGCTGCGGGTGCGTAAGCGCCCATGCCGCCCGTATTCGGCCCACGGTCCCCATCGAGCAGGCGCTTGTGGTCCTGTGCGGCGGGAAGCGTGAGGTAGCGCTCGCCGTCGGTGATGACGTGAAAGCTAGCCTCTTCACCTCGAAGCAGCTCTTCGACGACGACGCGCTTGCCCGCGTCACCGAACGCGTGCTGGCGCATGGCGGCATTCACGGCCGCGAGCGCTTCGTTTTGGTCTTTGGCGACAATCACACCCTTGCCTCCAGCGAGCCCGTCGGTCTTCACCACGAGCGGGCGATCGGCCTTGCGCACGTACGATTCGGCCGCATCCGCGTCGTCGAATACTTCAAACGCCGCGGTCGCGATTCCGTGACGCTCGAGAAAGCGCTTCATGAACGCCTTCGACCCCTCGAGCTCGGCCGCCGCACGCGACGGACCAAAAGCTAGGATGTGCTCCGCTTGGAGCGCATCGACGACGCCACGCACGAGCGGCAGCTCGGGTCCGACCACGACCAGATCGACCTGCTCGCGCTTCGCGGCGGCGACGACACCAGCCGTGTCCTCGCCACGACCCTCCACGTTTCGACCCAAAAGCGCCGTTCCCGCATTCCCAGGCAACGTCACGACGGCGTGGCCTTCGGAGGCGAAACGCTGGACGATCGCGTGCTCGCGCGACCCCTGGCCAAGCACCATCGCACGCGCCATGACGCGGAGTTTTCCACGTTCGGCGGTTCTTGCGTATTCTGAAAGCGTGTCGGCTCAAAAACCCCCCGTGGCGATCCGAATCACCCGGCCATACCAGACGGAGGACGAGTTCATCGCGCGTGAGCTCGACACCATCTCGCGCACCGGCGTCACGCTCGTTGGCGCGCAGCCACGACCAGAAGGCGTCGTCTTGCGCTTCGAGCTTGCCCTCGCGTCGGGGGCACCTCTTCTAAGGGGCGAAGGCCGTGTCGTCGGCTACAAAGCGAGCGCGCTCGGCAGCGAGCCTGGGCTTTCGTTGCGGTTCACACGCCTCGATTCGAAATCGAAGGCACTGGTCGATCGCGTGGGCTCGATGCGCGACGTGCGCCGCTCTATGCCACCGCCACCGAACGTGTCCGTGCGCGAGGTGGTGCCGCCTGCTCCCGAATCCGCGGCGTCCGCGGACGCGATACCCATCTCGGTCGAGAGCCCCGCATCGTCGGGCGACGTCCTTCCGCTTTCGTCTCCGACCTTGCCCAAAATCGACGAACCCGCTCCCAACCATGGCGACCGCGCCGACCGTGAGGGTGTGCTCAACCGACTGCGGAAACGAGCGGCGCAGATTACGGCGGACAACATCGACCAAATCCTCACCGATGGCGCAACGCGTCGCCGGAAACGCTGAGCGACGCGCACATTACCTCACCTCTTGAGGCGTTAGGGATGTGTCCACCGCGCCGTTGACGCTGTACACTTGCATGACGTGGACGACCATCCCGAGCAGCGGCTCGAGCCAGGTCACCGGCTCGACCGATATGAGCTCCTCTGCCCAATCGCTCAAGGCGGGATGGCATCCGTCTGGCTTGCGAGGCAGCACGGCAAGCATGGCTTCGAGAAGCTCGTTGCCGTCAAGACGATCCTTCCGCTTTACGCGAACGATCTCCGCTTCCAACAGATGTTTCTCGACGAGGCACGCATCGCGTCGGGCATCGAGCATCCGAACGTCGCGCAGATCCTCGATCTCGGTGAAGAGAAGGAAGTGCTCTACCTAGCGATGGAGTGGGTCGACGGCGACTCGCTGTCGAAGCTCTTTCGTGCAGCCGAGAAGAGCTCGCAAACGCTCCCTATCGGAATCATTTGCCGCATCCTCGCGGATACGTGCGCGGGGTTGCACGCGGCCCATGAGCTTCACGACAAGAACGGCGAGCTCCTGAACGTCGTGCACCGCGACGTGTCACCGCAAAATATCCTCGTCAGCACCAAGGGTCAGGTCAAGCTGATCGACTTTGGGATCGCCAAAGCACGCGACCGGGTTGCGGGTGATACCAACACGGGCTTTCTCAAGGGGAAGATCCTCTACATGGCGCCCGAGCAAGCGCTCGGACGGCCCGTCGACCGTCGTGCGGACGTGTGGGCCATTGGAACGGTCCTCTATCATATGCTCGCGGGTGTCCCGCCATTCGAGGGAGCGAATCAGCTGGCGACGCTGCACCTCCTGACGCAGGAAGCGCCACTTCCGCCGTTGCCGTCGCACATACCCGAGCCGGTGGTCGAGGTCGTCCGGCGCGCGCTCGTTCGAGACCCCGAGAGTCGCATCGCGAACGCCGATGAGCTCCAACGCTTGCTCGAGCGGGCGATGCGCGAGAGTGGCCAAACGGCGATTCAGACCGACGTCGCGGCGTTCGTGAACAAACAGCTCGTCGATCGGGTGGAGGCGCGCCGCAAGGCCATGGATCTCGCGCTCGAAGCGGCGAGGCATCGGCAGAAGCTTCAACAGATGCTCCAACCCGCCAATCCAGATTCATCGAGCGGCATCGGTCACGCGCTTCGCACGCGGCACGCCGCCACGCCGTCGGGCGCGCGGCTGCCCGCTTCGCCAAACAGCTTCATCTCCTCGAGCGGTCTCATTTCGGATGGCGAGCTCCCGAGCTCGGCAACGCTCGGGTCGGCTGCGCTCGTGGCGTCGCGAAACAGCCTGACGCCTGGGAGGAAGATGGCGATTGTCGGCTCGGTGCTGGGCGTTTGCGCTCTTGTCGCAGCGATGGCGCTCGGCATCGCGATTGCGCGGAGCAGCAATCATCACGACACTTCCGCCACGCAGAGCGTCACCGACAAACCCGTCGCCACGGCCACAGCCACCGCTCCTCCAAAGGTCGAAACTGCAGCGCCACCCGAGACAACCGTGATCACGGTCGCCCAAACGCCAACGACGCCAACGACGACGGTGCAAGGACCCGCCGCTTCTGTGGTCGTGCGAAACGTTCCGGGCGCATCGACCACGGCATCCGTGCGACCCAAACCGACGACAACGAGCACTTCCAAGCCGAGCGGGACTTCGGGTAAGACCGTCGACGATGGTTTCTAGTCTCAAGCTGGGCGCGTTCAGCGTATTGATGCTGCTGGCGCCAGCCGTCGCGTCGGCCGATGCGGGGGCGACCGATCGCGACAATGCACGGACCTACATGTCCGACGGACGCACAAAACGGGAGGCTGGCGACTTGCGGGGCGCACTTCGAGCGTTTCAGGCAGCCGACGCTCTCATGCACGTGCCAACGACCGCGTTCGAAGTTGCGAAGACGGAGGCCGAGCTCAGCATGCTCATCGAGGCGCGGGAAGACGCCCTCCAAATCGCACGCTCGCAAGCCAAACCGGGTGAGCCACCACCGTTCGCAGAAGCACGCACATCGGCCCAGAAGCTCGCCGATGACGTCGAGCCGCGCATTCCCTCGATCCGCCTCGCCCTGAAGAACGGCGATGGCGCAACGGTCTTGATCGACGACGTGGCACTCCCGCCCGTTGCAATCGGTTTGCCGCGCCGACTCGACCCCGGCACCCATCTCGTCGTCGCCAAGCTCGGCTCGCTTGAACGCCGCATCACCGTTCAGGTGCTCGAGCGAGAGGCCAAAGAGGTGCCGATCGACCTGAGCGAAGCGCTGACGACTACTCCCACGACCACGACGACAATACCGACGACCACCGTTCAGACGACCACGACGACACCCGAACGACTGCCAACGTCGACGTCGCGGGGACCTTGGATGGCGGTTGGCGCTACGACGCTCGCCGTTGGCGTGGGCGGGCTCGTGGTTGGTGCCATTACGGGTGGCCTGTCGCTGTCGCAGACAAACACGATCAAGTCGCAGTGCCAGCCGTCGGGCGCGTGTCCTCCGACGTTGAGCGACGGTACCGTGACCCAAACCGCGCTCGGTAATGCGCGTACGATGGCAATCGTGTCGGATGTCGGATTCATCGCCGGCGGTGTCGTTGCGGCGCTCGGCACGGTCCTCGTGATCGTCGCGTCGAGCAAGAAACCTCACGCGATGGCAGTTCGTCTCGGGCCCGGAAGCTTCGAGCTCAGCGGGCAGTTCTAACCGTAGCTCGGGTACCTACCCGTGACGCGCTGCGCGTGCGAAACGCTTCGCGCGATCCAGATCCACGGGGGCACCCGCTCGCCCCCCTCGCTTGATTGCAGTGCCAACGATCACGCCGTCACACTTTGCGAGAAGCGCGCGCACCGTGCGCTCGGTCGCCCCGCTCGCGACGAAGAGCGGCACGTTCGTCGCGCGGCGCACGTGATCGAGCTGCGCCTCGTCGACGGGCTCGCCCGTCGCGACACCCGTGAGCAGGATCGCGTCGGCGTGGGCGCGCTCGACGAGCTCTTTGACTTCCTCATCGATCGCGCGAGGTACGAGCGGAACAGAGTGCTTGACATCGACGTCAGCAAAGACGCGAACGCCTTTGGCGATCGACGCACGAAGCCTCGCGAGATCGGCTGCGCGTCCTTCGATGATGCCTTGATCGGTGAGACGTGCGCCAGAAAGGACGTTGACTCGCACGAAGCTCGCGCCGGTTGCTGCCGCGATGGCAAGGGCGCCCAGCCCATCGTTCCTGAGCACGTTGATCCCGAGCGCCAATCGTGGTGCTGCCTCACGCGCCGCGAGCGCACACCCGGTCATCGCAGCAATCGTCACAGCAGGCACGTTGTCCTTGAAGAAGGGAGCGTCGCCGAAGTTCTCGACCAGCACCGCGTCGAATCCGGCCCGCGACAACGCTTGAGCGTCGCGCGCAGCGCGATCAATCGCCGTCCGCATGGCCTCGCGACCGGCACGCGGGCTCCCGGGTAACGGTGGGAGATGACATACGCCGATGAGCTTCACCGAGCGTCGTGACCCTTCGGCTCGTCTCCCCCACCCGACAGGGCGTGACGCTCGTGGGGCTCCACAGGTGCGCCTCCGCTCAAGTCTGGGCGTGGGTCGAGCTTGCCGAGCAGCCCTTGCAGCCGAAACGCGTAGAACCCGTCGCTACGATGAGCCGTCTTCATCTTGGGCACGAAGCGATCGACGTCGCCGCCTTTGGTGGACCCGGGAACGCCAAAGAGAGCCTCGGTGAGCTTGCTCTTGCTCCGGTAGCTGTCGTTGATCTTGAACTTCAAGCTGAGGTCGGTCGTGCTCTCACTGGCGAGATCACGCATCTGGACCTTGCCATCCCCCGAAAGCTCGAGATCCTTTCCACCCGCTGACAGCTTGGTGAGCTTCAGCACCCCCTCTTTGGCTTCGGCGGTGAGGGTGAGCGGGCCTACGAGGAGCTTCGGCCAATCGAGTGCGTTCTTGAGCTTCGCCTTGCCGTCGCCGATCGCGACATCCGTGATGTCGAGGGAAAGTGTGCCCGAGCCTTTCGATGCCTTGCCCTCCGGCATGACCAGCTTGAGGTTCCCGTGCGCGCGACCTTCCACGGGAAGGCCGAGCAAGTCCGTCAGCGCGTCGATCTTCGTGAGATCGACCGCATCGACGTCTGCGTCGATCGAACGCTCCTTGCTGTTCTCGTCGTA
>Ga0302324_100028714_pt1 | contig 10568 bp, 9 predicted proteins | sample Palsa_T0_1_FD_201949 | JGI IMG/M metagenome (GOLD analysis project Ga0302324, IMG submission 201949) | Peat permafrost microbial communities from Stordalen Mire near Abisko, Sweden - Palsa_T0_1 | ecosystem: Environmental > Terrestrial > Soil > Palsa > Peat permafrost | place: Sweden: Abisko... | reverse complement strand
ACTCTCTTGGTCTTCCTCGGCTGTTCGATGGTCTGGCGTAGCCCTCTGAACCGCCCGATGCGGACCCGCATGTCGGGTGGTGTGGCAGGGGAGAGCGGGTGACCGCTCCCCCTATGCCGATTTGCGAGCTGTTCTTGACCAAACCCCAGTACCACGCTTTTGAAGCTCTCAATCCTTTCTTCGACGTAGTCATGGAAGGCTTACGCGGTCTTGTTGACGGCGATCATTATTTCGATACGTTTGCCGAAGACGCATCCTTCGAGTCCCGCTATCACTTCCCCGGTTGGCCGCTCACAATTCGAGGTCGAGCTAACCTAATCGCTAGCCTCTCCGGATACGGCAAAACGATCAAGCTTCACTCCGGCGACGCACTTGTCGTGCACCACTCTCAGGATAGTCGCGTGGTGATCCTCGAGTATGAAGTGCACGGCAAGATTCTTTCGACTGATTTGCCCTATGACAACAGGCTCATCTCGGTCGTAACGATTGAGAAAAGAAAGATCGCGCATTGGAGAGACTACATGGATTCTCTGTCCGCCTGGACGGCCTTGAATAGCGCCTCCTAGCCTCACAATCCTCCCGATTGCACGTGGCTCGGCAACCCACCTTGGAATCGCGAGGCGTCCCAGCTGCCATCCGCGCGAAATATGCATTTGTTACATCAGCGGCTTGTTATTCGCGGGCAGAGCGTCGCGATAGACTTTCAGATTATTCTTGTCCACCACCACCGTGCCGGTATCTACATTGGTAGGCATCGGAGCGGCGGGGGCGGTGCGCCAGTCTTTGAATTCGTGCACCGCGTTGTGGTGCAAATCGTCGAGGAACTTCAGCCCATAGTAGCTCATGACGTAGGGCTTCTGGGTGATGGTGGCGGTAATTACGCCGCGCTCGATCCAGTCCAGCGTTTCCGGATCGCCGTCGAAGGCCACGATCGGCACTTTGCCGCCGAGGTCGAAGCGTGACACTGCCTCCGCGGCGCCGGAACCTCCGGTCGCCTCCAGGCAGACATATCCGTCGATTTTTTCTTTCTTCTGTATCATTGCGGAAACCTGGTCGGAGGCGTTGCGGGCGTCGCCCTTGTCGTCGAGGACGGTAGTTATCTTGATGCCGGGGAACTTGGTCAGCGCGTCCTTCACGCCAGCCACGCGATCGTCGAGGTTATGCTGGCCGGCAATGGTGATCACCGCAATATTCCCTTTCCCCTGAAGGAGCGCGGCAATCCGCTTCACGCTCTCGCGGCCGGCGCGGAGGTTGTCCGTTCCGATGTACAGGACGCGCTTGGAATCCGGGACATCCGAATCGACGCAGATCACCGGGATGCCCTGGGCGATGGCCTTGTCGATCTCCGCCTGGAAGAGCTCGGCGCGCGCCGCGGAAATGCAGATTCCCGCAGGGTGCTGTTCAACCACCTGGCGGAACGTGGTTACTTCGGCGTCCGGGTCATAGGTGGCCGGACCGCTGAGTTCGCCCTTCACGCCGAGGGTTTTGGCGGCGTCCAGAAACCCCGCCTGCGCTTCCTGCCAATACGGCAGGTTGATATTGGTGGCTACGAAGACGTACCGTTCGTTTTCGTCGTGGTATGGCTTTGTACACGACGCCATCAGCATGGGTCCTACGAAAATCGAAAGACATAGCAACCTGGTCCCGGTTCTCTTCATTGGAATTCTCCTTGTGCACTCGGGATGGGCCTGTCGAGTGGAGCATTGGCGCACTCCCTCGAAAAAATCGGGCTCTCCGGTACATGACTGGTTGGGAAAAGTTCGAACGAACGGGAGGGTCACCTCCACTGCTACGGCTTCTTCGCTTAGGCGTACCGCGAAAACGGAACCATAGTACACCCGCCGCGCGAAAAAAGGGGACCCGGCAAAGAGCGGGAAATAGTTGGGCGTTGCCAAAGAGAGCATCGCGGTCTTAAACTAAATCACCTTTACGCTGTGCGCCCGTAGCTCAGTTGGAAAGAGCGTCTGCCTTCTAAGCAGAGGGTCGGGGGTTCGAATCCCTCCGGGCGCACCACCTTGTCTTGGGTCCGACCCGGAGACATGGGTAACAGAACGTACCGGCCACATAGATAACAACCTGGGGCCGAACGGATGGTCAAGCAGTTCGAGTACTCGAACATCCCAATAAGGTAAAGCTGAGCCGAGCCAGATGTCGTCGTGAACTTCCTATTTCAATCGTCTAGGCGCTATTCGATTCGCCACTCATTAAACCGCAGCTAAGTACCGGCAAACCTCCCTGCTACGCACGAGTGTGATCCCCTGAGTGCCGTCGCCGTATTTCTGTACCGCAAGCAAATCGTGAGTTTTTTCTGTGTGGGACTTAATCAGCCGTTTATAGCGAAACGTACTGGTCCTTTTGGATCATCTTTTGCAATTCATAAGAAAGCAGCCCATCCGTAAGTGATTGATTCCGGGGCGCAACGCTGCGAGGCCCCCGGGCCCCCGTGGCCCTGCTCGTGCATTAAGTCCCCATAGCGCCCGAGGAACGGCGCCGAACGACTCAGCTCAAACCGAGGTAATACGACAATGGTTGCTCTCTTATTTCGTGGGGATTCTTGTAGATGCTCGGAAGCCGGCAGCACGGCCTGTAACGCGGCCTGCGCGGTTCCGTAACATTGCAGCGATCGTGGCGTTGTTGCTTGGCGTCTCCCCATCGGTGATGGGCCAGAACGTCGCCGCGCCGCAACGTCGAATCAATGCGCGCATCGACGATGCCCAGCGGACGGTTCTGCTCGGCCGGCGCCACCCTATGGCGACCCCTTCCAGTGACATCGGACGGGTGTCTGAGGGCGAACCGATGATCGCGATGGCCATCCACCTGAAACCCACCGCCAAGCAAAGTGCCGACCTCGAGCAATTGCTCGCCGAGCAGCTGGATCCCAAGTCTATCAACTATCACCGCTGGCTGACGGCGGCCCAATTTGGCAAACGTTTCGGCGCCGATTCCGCGGACATCGCCAAAATCAGGGCGTGGCTGGTTGCCCACGGCTTCGCCGTATTGCCAGCTACCCACAGTCAAATCTGGGTCGATTTCAACGGCAGCACCACGCAGGCCGAAGCTGCGTTCCGCACCGAGATCCATCGTTACCAAGCGCCCGATCGCACTTTCTACGCGAACGCTTCCGATCCGTCGGTACCCGCCGAGTTTGCGGACATGGTCGGCGCCATTACCGGGCTCGACAATTAAGTGCCGAGGAATAGTCGATCGATTCGGACCCCAGTAGGCGAGGCGTAGGGGTCAGCATCTCAATGCCAACTTCAACCAGCCGCGGGGCCTCGCGCTGGACCCCGCGGGTAATCTGATCATCGGCGACTACAGCGACAGTGTGGTCCGCAAACTTAGCTTTGCGGCGACGCCCACGTTAACCTTTAACACCGCCGTGGGATCCAAATCTGCCGCACAAAGCGTCACCATCTCGAACCTCGGTTCCGCCGCCATGCACCTCTCCGCCATTCAGTTCCCAGCCGGCTATGTGCAGGCCTCGGTGGGAAGCGACTGCTCGATCGGCGGGGCTATCGCTCCTGGCGTGCAATGTAATCTCGGCGTGGCGTTCGCGCCGCTCGCCATCGGCACAAACGCGGCAACCATCACGATCACCGACGACGCGGTGGGTGGCACTCACTCCATCCCCGTGACCGGCATCCTCCAGGCACAGATCACCTGGGCGACGCCGGCGACGATCACCTACGGGACGCTGATCGGCGCAGCGCAGTTGAACGCTAAGGCGACACCAAGCGGGGACAGTTCTTGTATGGCATGCCCCGAAACCCGCCCACAGTGGGAAGCTACCCGCTCGTGGTCACGTACACGCCAGCCGACACGATCTACGCCATCGCGTATGCCATGGTAACTTTGGTGGTGAACAAAGCGACGCCGGTGATTAGCTGGACGCCGGCGGCGATGACGTATGGATCGGCCCTTGATAAAAACCAGTTAACCATCACCGTAAATAATCCGAACAATGGCGCGTCGGTGGCCGGGAGTTTTGCTTACACGCCGACGTTAGTCTCATTAGACACGACCCCTCTGACGGTGGGGACGCACCCGCTCTCGGTAAACTTCACACCAACGGACAACACCGATTACGTGCCGGCCGCGAAGACCGTGGTGATCACGGTAAATCGCGCACCCAGCGCGATCATGCTCTATACGTGGAATCCCTCCGCAGACGCGGGGCAAAATGTAACCCTCACCGCAGTAGTGCTGCACCTCGCTGCGGGCATACCCAGCGGCGCCGTCCAGTTCAGTGATGGAGCAACCGTCGTGGCCACAATGAATTTAAACGCCAATGGGAACGCCTCATGGTCGACCAGTTCGCCTTCCGTTGGTACGAATGTGATAACAGCCACCTATGCAGGGGATCAAAATTTTATCGGGAGCAACGGATCGTTCACCCAGCAGATCGGACCAGAAGTTTCACGGTAGTGCCTGTGTCGACTTCGACGGGCCGGAGGGCGCCGTAACGGGCGCCCTCGCCAATATGGTCCACGCGCATTTCAACAACGCCAAGTGCGACCGTCATAAGAACGTAATACCAATCGTGACCAATCCTCTCCGTGGGCGGCGCTGGGGGATGGACGAAGGCCCATCAAGCCGACGCGAATTTCCGCAAAACTCCCCGAACACCCCGCCATTTCGCTCGCCGCTCATGTAAGATACCCGCCGTGTGAAGTTGCCGTTCGGAAAAGCCACCGATAGCTGAATGGAGGGCCGGAATTTATGATTTCTCAATCGAACCGCCGCAAATTCGATGTCCTGCAATTTTTTGCTGCCAGTATTTTGTGTCTCTGCAGCGCGACGCTATGCCATGCCCAGGCGCCGAGCGTGGCGCCCACTCCGCCGATGGGTTGGAACAGCTGGAATCACTTCGCTGGGAAAGTGGACGACGCCACGATTCGGGCGCAGGCGGATGCCATGGTTACGTCCGGGATGCGCGACGCGGGGTATGTCTACATCAACATTGATGACACCTGGCAGGGAACGCGCGATGCCCAGGGCGTGATCCATCCCAACGGTCGATTTCCGGATATGAAGGCGCTGGCCGACTACGTCCACGGGAAAGGGCTGAAGATCGGCATTTACTCTTCGCCGGGGCCCACCACGTGCGCGAAATTCGAGGGAAGCTACGGACACGAAGAACAGGATGCCAAGACGTACGCCGCATGGGGAATCGATTACCTGAAATACGATTTGTGCGGATTGCGGGAGATGATGAAAAGCACGGCATCGCCGGAAGCCGAGCACAAAATGATGGTCGAAGCGTACCTGAAGATGCGCGATGCGCTGCAGAAAACCGGGCGGCCGATCGTCTATAGCCTGTGCCAGTACGGCGACGACGCGGTTTGGCGGTGGGGCGCGTCCGTCGGCGGCAATCTGTGGCGGACCACCGGCGACATTAACGACACTTACAGCCGCATGGCAGATATCGGATTCGGACAGGCAGGCCTGTCGAAATTTGCCGGCCCGGGTCACTGGAATGATCCCGACATGCTGGAGGTAGGGAACGGCGGGATGAAAGTGGAGGAATATCGCCTGCACGTGAGCCTTTGGGCGATTCTTGCGGCGCCGCTTCTTTCCGGAAACGACCTGAGCTCGATGAGCGCGGAGACGCTGGCGATACTTACGAACCGTGAGGTTATTGCGATCGATCAGGATCCCGCAGGGAAGCAAGGCGATCGCTTTTCAACGGAGGGCCCGATGGAAATTTGGGTGCGGCCGCTGTCGGATGGTTCAAAAGCAGTGGGGCTCTTTAACCGACATTCTGGGCCGCTCGATATGAAAGTGGATTTCCACGACCTTGGTTTCAAGGGAAGCGTAAAGGCGCGCGACGTCTGGAAGGCGAAGGACGTGGGCCCGGTCACCGGTCCCCACGAGGTGCGAGTGCCGGGCCACGGCGTGGTGCTGCTACGAGTTTCTGAGTAGGTGTAACGCTAATCGCAGGCCTGAACGGTCGCCACGACCTCGCAGGACGAGGAAGAGCCCCGAGAAAAGACTCAATATGAGGAGCATCATGAAGCGTGAATACGATTTCAGTAAGTCAAACGTGGTGCGGTTGTAGCGGTGCCGAAGGGCAAAACGCGCATCACCATCCGTCTCGATGACGAAATCCTCAATTGGTTTCGCGACCAGGTCGAACGGGCAGGCGGCGGCAACTACCAGACTGTCATCATCGAGGTCCTGCGACAACACGTATGGCAAGCCCATGAGCCTCTTGAGAAAATCATCCGGCGGGTAATACGGGAAGAGCTAAGCCGAGCCTCCTAGTTTGATGTTCCATTGGCGTGAGGCCGGTAGTGGGTTGACTCTAGAGTTCACTTATCGGAAGGCGCTCAAAAAACTCAGGGCCAACACGCAACTTACCCTTCAACGAACCTGGCTGGCGTTTGCGGTTTACCGCGCTGACCGATACGAGGCGTGCTACCGGCTTTGATCCGCGCGCAATGATTACTTCCTCGCCCGCGGAAGCCTGCGCAATCAGCCTACTAAGGTTTGTTTTGGCTTGGCCTATAGTGACGATGCTCATCGCAGCTCCTTAACCTGACCTATTTTAGCCTACCGGCTACTTCCGCGTAAATTCTTCGGGGTAACCAATAGGCTAAGGGACGCCACCGGTTCTTCGGCGCCGCGAGTGTTCGAGTAGAGATCGGCGGCAAGCGCTCCGCCGCCGCGTTCAGAATGCCAGTTTCAATCCCAGCTGGCCGATGCGTGCTTCTCTGGCTCCGGTCACTTCGCCGAACGGAATATTTCCGTAGTTACCGACCGACGCATACGGATAGACCGTCTGTACGCCGTTCCATTGCGTGTGATTGAAGGCATTGTACGCATCGGCGCGGAATTCCAGGCGAAGGTTCTCGACGATTTTGAAAGTCTTGGCGAGAGATAGATCCACATTGTTCTGACCCGGCGCGCGAATCGTGCCGAGTCCGGAATTTCCACGCACACCGTTGGGTGGGAGGGTGAAGGCGTTGACGTTAAATTGTTGTGTAAACGTCTTTTGCCCGTGGCTCAGATTTGGATTTTCACCCGGGGCTATGGTGAGCTCATCCTGGCCGGCGTAATCCGACGCGGTCGTCTCCTGGTTCACAATCGTATCCGCGTCACCGGACTCGAGGGTAGCGATGCCGCTGAGCCTCCATCCCGTTAACGGAACTCTTGCCCAGGCCGACCATCCGCCGCCGTACACCGGCGCCCAAATGCCGCTGAGCACAAAGCGCTGGCGGTGCGAAAAGGTCGATTCTCCGGAGTTAGGTATGTTGGGATACTGAAATCCGTTGTAGCCGCCATCGCCATTGGCCGCCAGCGTATTCTGCCAGGGATAACCGGAAGTGGTCTTTGCCAATGTGTAGTTGGAGAGAAACTGGAAGCCGTTGTGGAAGACATGCTTGTACGCCACGATGGCGCCGTTGTAGTGAGAGCTCAGGGTCGGCCGCAGGACATAGATATCGCTGAACCGGCCGAGATTGTTCGGGCGCGCGGCGTCAAATGCATTCTGGGTGGGCCAGCCGGTCTGATACGCAGGCAAATTTATATTCACGTAATTGGAACCGTCTCGTCCCTGAGTGCCGACGTAGGACAAGGTAACGAAATCATGGGAAGTGACTTGCTTCTGGAAATCGAAGATATAACGGTGGTAATACGGCAGAGGCGTGGACTTTTGATCGGAGTAATAGATAGCTTGCAGCGCGCCGTCGCCGAAGTAGCCCTGGCCCTTTCCGGTGGTCACCGGATACTGGCCGGGCGTCAAGCTCGGTTCGCTTTGGAAAATCTGCGAGAGAGTGAGTGCCGGAGTATCGGAAGGCACGCCGGCGCGTACGTTGGAGAGCTCATCTCCAATAAAGTAACCGGGCACTCCGCTGGTTGTGTCGTCAAGGACGCTGGCTAACTGCGTGGCGCCTGCGTCGTAAAAGAGCCCATATCCGCCGCGCACCACGATCGAGGGCCGCGGGCTGTAAGAGACGCTGATCCGCGGGCCAAAATCATGCTTCGGCGTGGACAAGTAGTGTTGGGGCACGGAGGGGTCAATGCCCGGCACGCCGAGAACTCCGCCGTCCGCGGTGGGCGAGTAGACCGCGCAGCAGAGCTTATTCAGCGCATAGGCCGGAACATCCAGGTCATATCGCAGTCCCATGGAAATCGTCAGCTTGGGTGTCACCTGGAACTTGTCGTTGACATACATTCCCCAGTCCGGAAAGATCATGTTGACCTCGGGCGAGGTCGGGTCGCCGCCGGTAAAATCGTAACGCTGATGAATCACCTGCGGCAGGCCCAACAGTAAGTCGGCAATTCCATCGCCGCCCGCGTAATTCTGATCGTAACCGCCCGAGGTGAACTCCTGACGGGGAAACCCATCGTCATAAGATCCCTCGCCGAAGGTCACGAAACGAATGAAGTCCCAGTCATACTCGCCTTTCCGAAACACATCGAGACCCGCTGAAATCGTATGCCTGCCATGCGCCCAGGTCACGTTGTCGGAAATCTGGAAGGTATGATTTGCCGCCCGGAATACTTCATTGAAACCCGGGCTCGAGTAGCCGTAAACGTCCAATGCCAGCACGCCGTGAGTTAGTCCGGCGCCGGTATTCTGGAAAATCGAATTGAACGGGTTGGCGCTGCTGTTGAGATAACTGATCGCGCTCGGGGCCTGGGTTTGTAGCGCGGCTTGGCCGACGCCGAAGATGAATTCGTTGGTCAGATGGGAAGTGAAGACGTGGGCGTAGTTGACGGTGACCAAATAGGATTTGTCGTCGACATTCTGTATATAGAGCTGCGAAGGCGGCACGTTGCCGGAGTCATCGTTAGTGCCGTGGGATTTTGACCAGGTGACGAACACCACGTCCTTATTGGTGATACGCGCGTCGAAGCGAGTGTCGATGTGATAGTTGCTGAAGCCCAGAGTTTGGGTAGTTGAATAGTTTGGCAAATAACTTGGGGTATTCAGAATGTTCGGCAACGGGTAAAGGGCCAGCAGCGCTGCCGAAGCCGGGTCCACCATCGGTGACCCATCGGGCCGTGTGGCCTGGTCCAGCCGGTTGCCGGGAATGATCGGGCGGGTGCTAAACCCGCTGGCATCGTAAGTTGTCTCGAACGGATTATAGAGTTGTAGAGGACTGGGTCCGTTGAGAAGCTCGCTAAAGTCCCCGGTCCGTTCGGCCGCCGAAGGAACCGAAGTGTACACAGGTTCCGAGCCGTCGTGCTCGATAAAGTCTTCGTAGTTAACAAAAAAGAAGAGCCTGTTTTTCAGGGAGGGAAGCACTTTGGGAATAAAAACCGGTCCGCCGAAGTTGCCGCCAAATTGATTGCGGCGAAGGGTAGGCTTTATGGCCGGTGTGCCGAGGACCAGCAGCGATTCGGCTTTGTCGAATGGATTGATGGCGTTGAGATCGTCGTTTTCCAGGTAGTCATAGCCCGCTCCGTGGAAACTGCTGCCTCCGCCCTTGGTCTGAATGGAGAGAGTGGAAATGTCACGGCCGTTGGCTGAAGAAAAATCCGCCACTTGAATGTTGACTTCGCCGATCGCTTCAATCGATGGAGCGTAGCTGATGCTGCTCTCGTAGTTGTCGTTGATATTGATTCCGTTGATGTAATAGCCATTGTCCCGTGATCCTTCGATCAGGCCGCCGGATGTAAACACAAGACCGCCGCTCGCAAACTGCGCGCCGACCGAATAGGTGCCTCCGGGATTGACGTTGAGCTGTGGAGTGGTGGCGATGCCAGGGGTCAAAGCGGCAAACTCCGTAAAGTTCCGGCCATTCACCGGGAGATCTTCCACCTGCTGTGGGGAGACGTCGGTGCTCAGGTCTGCAGGGCCGGTATCCATGGTCACGGCGCCGCTGCTGACGGTAACGGACTGCGCCAAAGATCCAGCGCTCATCTTGAAGTCGTAGCGGCTGGTGCGGCCGATATTGACGGTGACGGGCTCGGACTGCGTAGCCTTGAAGCTTGTCGCCGATGCGTTGAGTTGATACTGACCGGCCGCGAGGTCCGCAAATTCGAAATGGCCGGTGGCGTCGGTAACGGATTGCCGCGACTGCTTCTCGGCGAGGTCAACCAGGGTGACCTGGGCCCCGACGATAACCGCGCCGGAGGGATCGAACACGAATCCTTCCATGCCGCCGCGCTGCGCAAATTGGGCGATGGCCGGTGCCGCGAGGAACAGCGCGGGAAGCATCAGCAGCAGTGCGCTAAGCGCCGTTGTCCCCCAGCGGCGCCAGCCTGAAAATATGTGTTGGAAACGAAAGCCTTTCCGAGTGCCAGCCAGTCTTGCGGACGCATCACGATTTTCCCACATACGTTCCTCCGGGCACGACAAAGCAAAAAAGAGCGAGTCGATTGGGATTTAAGGAGCGAATATAAGCATCGCTTTGAAACGATTCAATTGTATCGGGAAATGTAGTCCAACTCGTGAAACGCTGTCAAGCGACTATTCCGGCGCCAGTCCGAAAAGCAGACCGGTAAGCAGTACGATACCCAGCGCAAGTTGAAGCAAAGGGTTCAAAGAAGGGGATCGAGGATGCTCGCCTCAGCCACAGGTGCAGGAAGCGAATGCGATGCAGCCGGTAACGTAGGCG
>Ga0302324_100028712_pt1 | contig 10569 bp, 13 predicted proteins | sample Palsa_T0_1_FD_201949 | JGI IMG/M metagenome (GOLD analysis project Ga0302324, IMG submission 201949) | Peat permafrost microbial communities from Stordalen Mire near Abisko, Sweden - Palsa_T0_1 | ecosystem: Environmental > Terrestrial > Soil > Palsa > Peat permafrost | place: Sweden: Abisko... | reverse complement strand
TGACTTACACGGCCGAGGAAGCTTGGCTGCGCCTGGAGGGGCGTCTGCGCGACCCTCTGGGGTCGAAATTGTGTGGTTTCGCGGTTTGGACGCCGAAGGGATTCGATTGGGTACATCGGCGGTTCATTCGCGAGCGGGTTGAAGGGTACGAGGTGGTACTTGCGCAGGCTTTTGAGAACAAATACGTCCTGGACAAGGTTCCGGATTTTTACGAACGCTTAAAAAGCAGTTACGAACCAAGATTCTTCGAGCAAGAAGTGCTGGGCGAGTATTTGAACGTCCAGGCCGGCGTGGTTTACCGGGGATTCAACCGGGCGCGAAATGTAAAGGCGATGGGGGTGGATACGCGGTTGCCTTTATTTTGGGCGCTGGATTTCAACGTAGACCCGATGAGTTCGATCGTGGCGCAACGGGACGGAGATGCGATGCGGGTTCTGGATGAAGTTGTCCTCAGCCGGGCCAGCACGAGCGAAGCATGCGAGGAGTTCCACGCGCGATACCCAAATCATCCGGCTGGCGTTGTGATCTACGGAGACGCTTCCGGGCAGCGGTTACAAACGGCTGGAACCACGGACTATCAAATCATCAAGGAGTATTTTCGCCAGACGGGGTATCGGACGGTGCGGTTTCGAGTTCCGGCCAGCAACCCAAGCGTGAGGGAACGGATAGGGCTGGTAAACGCCAAACTGTTTTCGGCAAGCGAAGAAGTCAGCTTGTTCGTGGACCAACGATGTAAGGGATTGATCATGGATTTCGAAGAAGTCGCGTTTAAACCGGATAGCGGCGTTATCGACAAAGAAAAAGATTCGAAGCGCACTCATTTATCTGATGCGTTGGGCTATTTGATCTGGCAGGAGTACCGGACGACGGTCGCTTTTGGCGAACAAGGCAATCGGTTGATTTAGCAGACTACGGGACGAGATGAACAAAGTCAGCAGCACTTTCGATATCAATCACGAGCATCCGGACTTCGCGAATAAGCGCGCCATGTGGCGGCAATACCGGGATCTATATGCAGGCGGCGAGCAATTCAAGTTGAATGCAGACCGGTACCTGGTGCGCCGCCAAAAAGAGCCGGGTGATGTGTACGCGGAGAGGTTGAGCCGCAGCTTCTATGAAAACTACATTGGCTCGATTGTGGACTGGTACGCGGCGACACTGTTCCGCCGAGAGCCGGTACTAGGGTTTGAGGGAAAGAACGAACGAGCGAAGAGCTTTTTCGGGGCATTCGTCGAGGACTGTGATCTCAAAGGGACAAGCCTGGCCGAGTTCTTCCGCAGGCAGTTCATTGAAGCGCTGGTAAGTGGAAAGAGTTTTATCCTAATCGATTTTCCGCGGATCGGACGTCCCGCGGGGACGCGAGCGGAGGAAGACGAGCGGGGCGCGTCCCGGGCATATCTAGTAAGTTACGCGGCGGATGAACTCATCAACTGGAGTTACGACGAACACGGCCATTATCAGTGGGTGGTACTGCGGACGGAAAGCCTTAAGAAGGCGAAGATCGAAGATCCCGCGTGGATAAAGCTGACCCGCTGGGTGTATTACGACAAAGAGAATTACCGCATTTATGAACAATCCGAGCATGAAACGAGCCGCAGCCAAATCGAAGTTGTTTCCGAAGGCCGGCATGGACTGGCGAAGCAAGAGCGGGTTCCTCTGGTGGAGCTTCGGGTATCGGAAGGGCTTTGGCTGGTAAACAAGGCGGGCTCCTTACAACTGGAGCACTTCAATAAGTCCAATGCATTGGGGTGGGCGTTAACGATGGGCCTCTTTGCTATGCCCGTGGTTTATTCGGAGCGGGACTGGAACCAAGTGATGGGTGAATCTTATTACATCCAACTGGGTCCACAGGATCGGTTTGGATGGACGGAACCCGAAGGCCACGTTTATCAGATCGCCGCAGACAACCTGGCGCGGCTGCAAGAGGAGATTTATCGCGTCTGTCATGTTTCGCACGCGGGTGCGTCACTTTCGGGAAGCAACGCGCTGTCGGGCCTGAGTAAGCAGCGAGACTACGCGATTACCCAAGAGGTGCTGCGTGCCTACGGCGACGCTGTGAAGGAGGCCATGAAGCGCGTGCTGCGAGCGATTGAAGCGGCGCGGGAAGACGGCTTGAGCGTGGATGTGTCCGGCATGGACGAATTCGACATTGGCGACTTTGGAACGGAGTTGGATGATGCGGAGCGGCTACTGAAGCTAGGAATCCAGTCACCCACTTTGCAGAAGCAAGTATACAAGAAGCTGGCTTTTCAATACTTATGTGATGTGAGGCAGGAAGTGAAGGACAGGATCGGACGGGAAATCGATCTTCAGAGTTAGGAGCCGAAAGGCAGGGAGGTTTATGGAAGAGCCGAAGAAAGACGGCGGAGACTTACGCCCCATTATTCAGGGAGTGATCGAAGAGTTCGTGCGGGCGCAGCAAGTGAGGGCGGAGCCTGCATACAAAGCTGAGTTGCTGGATGAACGCAAACGTCGCGAGGACTTAGAGCGCCGAATGAACGACTTAGTTCAGGAAAACCAGCGCAGCCGCCAGATGGCCGAAGAGGCCGAGAGAAGCGTGGCGATTCGCGCGGAGTTACAGCGGCTTGGCGTGGCAAAGGTGGACTTAGCTTACCGCGCGGTTAAAGACGACATTCAACGGGGCGAGGACGGACGGTTGACTGCCAGGGGTGGGCAGGGCGAGGTTCCAGTGAAAGAGTATCTCGCACAGTTCGTGCAAGAAAATCCGGAGCTACTGCCGGCAAGAATCACGGGCGGCTCGGGCATGGGATCGGCGCCTAAGATAGCGGCGAGTGGCGGGGGAATCGATCTGGATAAGATTCGACCGGGCATGAGCGCGGAAGATCTGGAGAGGGCCCGCCAGGAGATCGCGCGAGTGGCAGGGCAGGCGATGCGAGGTCTTTGACAGGCGCTGGAGAGGCAGTCCGAAAGACGAGCAACTCCGGGCGAGTAGAGGAAAGAACAAGAAAAGGGAGAAGAGATGCCATCAATTACATCAGCGAATGTCGCAAGTGCGATTGTAAAACTAGTCGCGGTGGACGCATTACCAGCGCTTGTCAGCAATTTGGTAATGGGTAACTTAGTCAACCGGGATTACGAACCGACGTTGGCGACTTCCGGGGACACCGTAAATGTGCCAATTCCCCCGGCGCTCGTGGCCAACAACATCGCGGAGGGAGGCACGGTTCAGACTCAGAATCCGAGCCTGGGAAACGCGCAGATCGTGTTGAACACGCACGCCGAGGCGACCTTCCAGATTCCGGACGTGACCAAAGTGCTTGCGGTACCGGATCTTTTGAAGCTTTATATGCAACCGGCCGTGGTGGCCCTGGCGGAACGAATCGAATCCGACCTGCTGGGGCTGTACGCACAATTCACAGCCAACACCGCGGTAGGCCTGCCGGGAATGGCCGTAACCGAGGCGACGATCGACCAAGCTGAAACGTCGCTGTTTCAGGCAAAGGTGCCGGCCAGCGCCGGGAAGTACCTGGTTGTTGATCCAGTCACTTACTCGGCTTTGAGGCAAATTCCACGGTTCAGCGAGTACTATTCCGCCGGTGAAGCGGGCTTGCGGGCGCTGGTGGATGGCGCGGTGGGCAAGTTGAAGGACTTCTTCGTTTTTCGATCTCAGCTAGTAGCTAAGACCGGAAGCGGGCCGGTGACGACACACAACATTGCCTTCGCGCGGGATGCGGTGGGCCTTGTGATTCGCAGACTGCCTCAACCGCTGCCTGGCACGGGCGCTATCGCCGAATATGCGGAAATGGGAAATTTCGGATTACGTGTGGTGATGAGCTATCAGCCTAACACTTTGGCACAGCAGTTCACCGTGGATGTGTTATACGGATGCGCCGTGCTCCGAAATAGCTTCGGCGTCCACGTCGAAAGCTAAAAGAGACGTACGGGAAAAACGAAACGCGAGCGGGCGCCTGACAACGTGTCCGTTCGCGGGCGAGCAGCCTGTGGCGGAAGTGCGGAGCCTGGCAAAAATGGTGACAGGCACGAAATTTCGCGCTGAGCGATCTCTTGTCTTGTTGTGTCTGCATGCGCGAAAAATCGAGCCTGTCACCACATTTGCCGAACCGGCCATTTCTTCTACAGGTTCCTAGGGGGAAACACATGGATTTACGACTGTTCTATCAAAAGCTGCGGAAGATCGAGCAGGAAATTTCTGATCCACACGTCCTGGTGGTCAGCCACGAAACACCCGACGGCGGCCGAGCTGGACAAAAGTCCGAGGTATCGCGGAGCATTGCGGCGAAACTGATTCTGGAAGGACGGGCGCACCTAGCCGGCGCCGAGGAGATCGCTGAGTACCGAACTGCAGTGGAACAGGGAAGGCAGGAGGCAGACCAGCGGGCGATGGCGCAGAAAATCCAGGTGAACGTCGTATCGGAAGCGGACTTTCGAGCCATCAAGACTGCTTCCCGGCCGGAAAAGCGCTGACAATTAGGTGCCCCATGGCCTTGTTCACAGATGGACCCATCAACGAAGTGATAGACCTTCAGAACTATGAGAATGCGATTCTCACGGTTGCTAACACGGAACAAATAGATCTCGGCGGAAAAAGCGCCTTGGCGCAGGGTGAGATCGCAGCCGAGCTGGTACTCTTCTTGCTACGCCGATTCCGTCAGCCCGACGTTTTGTGGGGCGTCACACTTAGGCGGACGATCGGTGTTGGGGACGTGGTTGTCACCGACCCATTACGACGGTGGCATGCGCTTAAGACATTGGCACTGGTCTATCGGGACGCCTACAACAATCAACTGAACGATCGATACAAGGGAAAGTGGACCGAGTATGAGCAGCTGGCGAAAGCCAGTGCAGAGACTTACTTTCAAATCGGAGTTGGTTTGGTCTCGTGTCCCATCGCAAAGGCAGAGCTACCGATATTGAGTACGGCGCCGGGGACGGGGCAGGCGGCAACTTATTATGTAGCAGTTGCATGGGCGAACCAGACGGGACAGATAGGCGCCGCGAGCGAAGTAGCGCAACTTACGACCGCGACTGGACAGCAGCTAGTGGTAGCTGCCATCAGCCCTCCGCCGAATGCTACGGGTTGGAATGCATACGTCGGCGGGGCACCAGAGACGACGCGTTTACAGAATGGCAGCCTGATCGCGATCGGTAACACCTGGACGCTGGCGGCCGAACTCCAAGCTGGAGCTTTGACGGGTAAGGGCCAACAGCCAACCTGGTTTCTTGTAGACCAGCGGGTGATCGAAAGGGGCTAGGCTTGTGCTGCAGATCGGTAGCTTAACCACCAATAAGTTAATGGGAATCCTTCTTGGAACTGGAGGGGTTCCGGAGACAGTGGCGGCGCTTGCCGCGGAGCAAAGCATGGTCTTACCGGCCATCGCCGCGCAACAGGTAATCGCTCAGAATGTAAGTGCGGATCTCTTGGAGCATAGCAAAGCTACCAAATACCCGATTGTTTGTATTTACTGTAGTAAGATCGCCAACGTCTTGCGTGAAAAGTTCCGGACGTTCTCGGGAGACGCCGACATGGTGATTGAAGCACGAATCTCACAAGATCGGCTGGATGATCTGGGGACGAATGTTCAGTTGTACACTGACGCGATCACGCAAGTGCTGGACAGCAACCGGGGAGATTGGGGCGACGGTGTGTTTTACAGCGGTGGTTATGAGGTTACATTCGGCGGTGTGAAGCAAGGCGGACTGAACTTCATCCAGATCGCGAAGGTGTCTTTCACCGTGGATATTAGCGCAGACTGTTAAAAACAGACGATGTTGCCCTGATCGGCAACGATAACCGATCCTTTGGGGTCACGAAAGACACATCACATATGTCGTACATTTTATCGAATGACAATCGTTACTACGTCGCCCTGGAGCAGACCTACGGGAATGCGGCGACGGTGGCTGCGGCGAACCGGATCCCGGCGGTGGAGCTCAGTATCAAACAACAGACAGAGAAGATCACGCGCAAAGATAAGACCGGATCCAGAACCTTTGCAGGAAATCCTAGTGGTCTACGCCGGGACACCAGCTTTACATTGAAAAGCTACATGTCGAATTGGGCCGACCAGACAATACTTCCACCACACAGCCCTCTATTCCAAGCCTGTCTGGGCGGCGCCGGCACGCTGTCTGTAGGGGGGACCGTGGCTGGAACCCCGAGCGCGACGCAAGTAGCTTTCGCAACCGCGCACGGGCTATCTCCGGGACAGGCAGTGACGAGCGGCGGCGAGATGCGATTTGTTTCGGCGGTGGTGGACAGTTTGACTGTTCAGTTGCAAGCGCCGTTCACCGTTGCGCCGGCCACGAGTTCGACCACGGGCCCGACTGCCGCTTACCAGCCGGCCGAGGTTCTGAACAGCGTGACGATCTTCGACTACTGGAGTCCAGGAACCGCGGTGCAGCGCATTCTGTCCGGTGCAGCGCTAGACAAGCTGACACTGAAAGTCAATGGAGACTTCCATGAGTTCGATTTCTCGGGAGAAGCTCAGGATGTACTGGATAGTACGAGTTTTCAGAATGGCCAATCCGGACTCACAGCTTATCCCGCGGAGCCTGCGTTGGCGCCTCTCAATTACTCAATTATCCCCGGCCACTTAGGGCAAGTGTGGCTGGGAACGCTGCCCAACCGCTTCTTCACTCTCACGGCGGCGCAAATTACATTTGACAACAACGTCGATCTGCGGGAGCGGGAATTCGGAACGACCTTAGCGTCCGCAATTTCACCGGGACTGCGTTCGGTAACACTCGATTTTAGTTTGTACCAACAAGACAACGCTGCGACTCAGTCCCTCTACCAGGCCGCACGGCAGAATTCGCCCATCAGTGTGATGATCCAGCTTGGGCAACAGCAAGGGCAACTGCTCGGCATGTACATGAAGAGCGTAATTCCGCAGGTACCCGAGTTCAGCGACACGGAGACGCGGCAGCAGTGGCAATTTCAGAACTGCCGCGCGCAAGGGAGCGTTAACGATGAATTTTTTGTCGCGTTTGGATAGAGTCGAAAAAAAGAACCGGCAGGCAAGTGGAGATGATGCGGGGGACAGGTATGAGAGCGTGGTGGCGATCCGATCGAAAGCGAGGCCGGTAGTGACGTTCGTCATCAACAGGGTCTCGTTTGGGCGCCGGATGGAATTGAGCCGGCGAGCTCGTGAAATCAGCCGCAAAGCCGAATTTCTTGAAGCCGGGGGCCAGTTAGGGGACAAGATCGAAGCAGGCATCCTGGCGCAAGAGATTGACGCCATGTATCTGGGGTGGGGCCTGGTGAGCATCCGGGGCTTGACGATCGATGGCGAAGCCGCAACCGTGGAGAGGCTTCTTGAAAAAGGTCCCGATGAAGTGACCAGGGAGATCGTAGAAGCCATCAAGGCGGAGTGCGGACTAAGTGAGGGCGAACGAAAAAACTGATTGTCGCATTCCATTTCCAACAAGCGAATCAAGCCGCGTGGAAATGCGACACTTGCCGCGCCAGTGGCTTGGAGAATAAACGCCGATGCGGCTGGTTGGGAGAAATTCAGGGGGGTACGCCGCGGGTGATTTGGGCGAGACGACAAGTTGCGATTGAGACTTGTCCAACCTCATACATCACGGCCGAAAGCTTAGCGCTGCTGGAAGAATTCCACGCGTGGAAGCTGATTGGCGCAAGTGACGTGTACGGGCTGCCGGCCCGTGTGGTGGAGGCTATCTTTGTTCTAGAGAACGAAGTGCGATCGGAGAAACACAATGCGTCGAAGTGAGCTCGAGAACCTTTTGCCGCGGAGCATAGTCTCTGGCCGCTCCCCGACCGAAGTACTTCAGACATTGGCTGTGACTTCCACGGTTGGAACAAGCGAGACCGGCGCATCAGGGGCATCGACCGGGTCTACAACTGGAGTGTCGGGAGTGACCCAGGGATCGCTTCAGGACGTGAATGAGCAGCTTTCGACTCTTGCATCGCAAATGGGAACTCTCGCATCTGCGCAGCAATCGGAAGTGAGCGCGACGCAGGATAATACGCAGGCCTTGGGGCAGAACACCACGACAAAAGGAAGCGGGGGGTCAATCGGAGGAACCGTGGGAAGCATCGCTTCCAGCGTTTTAGGATCTGGCCTCTCTCCAATCATCAGTGGATTGCTGGACCTGTTTGGCGGTAGCAGTACGCAAAACCTGAGCGCACCCACACCGTTTTCGTTACCGCCCAGCGTGGATTATCAAGCGGGCCTCACTTCAACCGGGCAGGTTGTACCGGTAGACTCGGGGCAAGGCGGACAAGCGCGCACCGAGTCAACGAATTCAGCGCCACAAGTGACCGTGCAAGTGAACGCGCTAGACAGCCAGTCTTTCCTGGACCATAGCGATGACATTGCCAACGCGGTAAAAGCGGCGCTGCTCAATTCACATTCGCTAAGTGACGTAATTGGGGGCTTATAGGATGAGCGCCTTTCCTACCCTTAAGACAGGTGCGACGCTGCAATATCCCGCGCAAAGAGCCACCGAGTTTTCAACGGATGTTGTGAAATTCGTGGATGGCTCCGAGCAAAGATTTCGCGGTTACCAGACACCTCTGCGGCGGTGGAGTATTCGGCTTGAGTTACTGGATGAAACCGAGTTGCATACACTTCGTGAGTTCTTCAGGACTCAGAGCGGCGCCGCGGAGAGCTTTAGCTTCACCGATCCCTGGGATGGCACTGTGTATCCAAACTGCAGCTTGGACGGAGACGAGATGGCGGAGGAACTTGACGACGCCGAGCAGGGGAAGACGACGTTGACCGTCGTGGAGAACCGAGGCTGAAATGCTTTATTATCCACAGCTCAGCACTGGCGCGGTATCTCAATTTCCAATCGGCCGGCAGACAACTCTACGAACAGTGTCCAACACACTTCCTTCCGGCGCCACGATTCGGATGAGCGATCCGGGCTCGGCTGCGGTGGGCTGGCAGCTTCAGTATGCGAACTTGACGGACGCGGAATGGTTGTCCTTGGAACAGCTGTTCGAAGGGGCAGAAGGACAGTTGACGACGTTCACATTTCTCGATCCCATGGATAATCTGCTGTTGTGGAGCGAGGACTGGACCAAAACGGTTTGGACCGCGGATCCGCTGATAAACGTTTCCGGCGGAGTGGCAGACCCAGTGGGAGGGAACGGCGCGATGCAGATAACCAACACCGCACAAACGACACAACGCATTGTGCAGAACGTCGCCGGTCCCAGCTGGTTCCAATACTGTTGCAGTATTTACCTTCGAGCGGCGGCGCCAACTGCGGTTCAAATCTTCCTGTCAGCGACAGGCCAGGAGTCACTCACCCAAGTGCAAGTCACGTCTTCGTGGATCAGAGCTGTGAAAGCGGACAGTCTTTCGCTGCAGGAAGACGGCATCAGTTTTGGCTTGCAGTTACCCGCCGGAGCCAGCATCGTGGCCTTCGGCGCTCAAGCCGAACCTCAGCCGGCACCTGGTTACTACAAAAAGACTACCGACCTGGCCGGAGTTTATCCAAACACGCGATTCGATTCGGACTCACTTACACAAACTACCAACGCACCTAACCAGAATTCGTGTGCTGTTACCTTAGTGAGCACTTTGACGTGAAGTTCCTATCCGCAAGAAGGGCAAACAGAAGAAAGGTAGTGCGGAATGGCTACTATTAGCGGCCTGAAAGAACTTGAGGTCCCAGGAACACCACTATTCCTGTTCGACTGTACATTGAAGTCCGGTGACGTGGAACGCTGGAGTACGCATGCTGTCACCGTGAGCGGAAACTCCTATCTAGCGAGGGTCCTGAAGCACAATTTATTCGAGATCCGATCATCGCCGGAAGCCACCACGGACGCGATCTCGAAATTGTCCATAACATTGGCCAACGCGGACGCGTTTCTTTCTTCCATTGAACGAAACATCGGCTGGAAGGGCGCTCAACTTACTGTTACATTTCTGTTCTTTGATTTGAAGAATAGTGTAGTGATTTCAGATAGCGTGGTGGCATTTCGAGGCATCGCGAACTCACCAGATGCGTCCACCGAATCGAGCTTGCGGCTGAGTTTCACCAACCGGCTAAACCTGCAGCGCGTGTATCTACCTGAGATGAGCATTCAGAAGCGCTGCCCATGGACATTTCCCGCGACTTCCGCGCAGCGCCTGGAAGCTGTAGATGGCGGAGCGCGCGGAGAGTTCTCGGCATTCTACCGGTGCGGCTACTCGGCGGATCAAACGGGCGGCGTCGGTAACTTCAGTGGAGGGGCTCCTTATACCACTTGCGACTTTACGCGGACACAGTGTCAGCAGCGTGGAATGTTCGACCGTGACACTGCGAACAATGTTACACGCAGATTTGGTGGAATCGAATTCGTTCCTGCTTCGATCCTGGTTCGCGGCTACGGCGAGAGAGGGTCCCACGTTGCAAATCCCCTTCCCAATCAAGCTCTCTATAACGATTATGTTCCGCTGATTTATGGTACGGGATGGTACGAGCCGCCTGTCGTCCTGGCGCGGAACGATGGAAACCTGACTCATTTTGAGGTGTTGCTCGGAGCGGGCGAAATCAATGGCGTGGTGACTGTGATCGTGAATAACATCCAGATTCCGGCCGGGATCTCCGGAAGAAACATGACGGCTA
>Ga0302324_100028711_pt1 | contig 10569 bp, 7 predicted proteins | sample Palsa_T0_1_FD_201949 | JGI IMG/M metagenome (GOLD analysis project Ga0302324, IMG submission 201949) | Peat permafrost microbial communities from Stordalen Mire near Abisko, Sweden - Palsa_T0_1 | ecosystem: Environmental > Terrestrial > Soil > Palsa > Peat permafrost | place: Sweden: Abisko... | reverse complement strand
CGGTATTCCGACGCTGCCGTACTGACCTGCTCGGCAGTCGTGCGCAATGCCAGCTCGCGCAACATGTTCAGATTGCCTTTACGAAAGAAATTCGCCAGCGATTGCTCGACTTTTTCCGGGGCGTAGATTTTCCCCTGGCGCAGCCGGTCGCGCAACTCATCCACCGTGAGGTCGACGTTCACCACCTCGTCGGCGCGGCGTAGCAGGCTGTCCGGCACCGTTTCGCGAATCACGGTGCTGGCGGAACGGGCAACCGCGTCATTCAGCGTCTCCAAATGCTGAACATTGACCGCCGTCATCACATTGATGCCCGCATCGAGCAATTCGAGAACGTCTTCGTATCGCTTGCGATTGCGCGAACCCGGGACATTGGTGTGCGCCAGCTCATCGACGATCACCGTGTTCGGATGTCGCTTGAGAATCGCATCCAGATCCATCTCCTGCAGAACGACCGAGCGATAAGGGATTTCCTTCCGCGGGATGATTTCCAGATCGTGAATTAATTCAGCCGTCTCAGCGCGGCCATGGGTCTCCACCAGGCCGATCACTATATCGACGCCCTGCTTGCGCAGCGCATGCGCATTTTCAAGCATCTGGTAGGTCTTGCCGACGCCCGGAGCAGCCCCGATATAGACGCGCAGCCGTGCCGGTTCCGGCGTATTGACGAGGTCCGACGATTCCAACACCAGCGGCTGCGGGCCGGCCGCGTCCATCTCCGATTGCAGTCGTGGACGCTCTTCGGACGGAAGATCTTCCATCAACCCACCTCCACGGGATGACGGGTCGGCTGCACCGTTGACATCGGAATCGTGAAGCTGAACGTAGTCCCGGCCCCAAGTCGGCTTTCAACGGCAACCTGCCCGCATAGCGCCTCAACCAGTCGGCGCACCAGCGACAGTCCAAGTCCCGTTCCCTCACCCGTTTCGCCCGAGGTGTCGAAACGGCCGAAGATCAGAGGAAGCCGCTCCGTCTCGATACCGCGCCCACTGTCGCGCACAAAAAACTGCACGCTGTCTTTAATCTCTTCCGCGCGCAGAAGAATCGATCCGCCCGTGGGCGTGTACCGAATCGCATTGCTCAGCAGATTGTCAAGAATGCTGCGCACCGCCCGGCGGTCGGCGTTGACATGCGACAGGTCGGAGAACGCGCGTACCTCAATGTCGATCTGCTTCGCGCAGGCCTCATCGATCCAGCGGTCATGCGCGTCCTGCAGCATGTCGATAGGCCGCAGCCGTTCGATCTTCAACTCGCGGCGGCCTGTATCGAGTTCAGCGACCTCGATCAGGTCGGCCATCAGATCGTTCAATGCTTCGGCTTCCTCTTCGGCGCCTTGCAGCAGATCGGCCTGCAGCGGCCGCAGTTCGCCGCCAAATCCTTTGGCCAGCGTATACAGGCTTAGCCGGATGCGCTGTAAGGGATCGCGCAGCTTTTGCGACGCCACCGAAATGAATCGGGTCTTGAATCGATCGACCTCCTGCATCTGGGTCACATCTTCGAGCACCGTCACCGCACCCAGCAGCTTACCCTCTTCATCGCGCATTGGAGTCGTCCGCAGCCGGTAGCTTCGCTGCGCCTGGCCAATCCGCATCGGCAACAACGCTGCCTCGCCTTCATTGGCAACTGCGCGTTGCATGGAAACGGCGTCGCGCACAGCCTTGAAAATTTTGTCGAAACCCGGAGTGTTTGCCAGCGCCATCCGGTCTCCGGCCGCCGTCTTACCGAGCAGTTCGATCGAGGCCTGGTTCAACTTGAGCACCTGACCCTTGGCATCCGTTACGATGATCGGTTCGAAAATGGACTGCAGCACGGCATCGCTCAACTGATGCTCCATTTGCCGGCGTCCCGATTCCGTTTCCCGTAGGTCTCGCAGCCGGACGGCCATGCGATTGACTTCCGTCGCAATGGTTCCCAGGTCGTCGCTCGAACGCCATTCGATCCGTGCCTGCAAGTCTCCCTGACCGATGCGCTGGGTGCTGCGGGCCACCTCGCGCAACGGCGAAATGATCGCAAAGACTGTCAGGGGGGCAACAATCAGCGCGAACACCAGGCAGATTTCCGTCGTCGCCAGCATGTGCCGGGTGAGTGCCGCCCGCTCCCGGGCCGCTGCCTCGCGGGCGGCGATCTGATTTGCCGATTGGGTCGCCATCAATTGCTGCAATCCCTGGTCCAGCGATGCGATCCTGAGTCGAAGATGCAACGACATCAGTCGGTCGATGTCTTCCGGACCGGAGGCATGCGCCACCTGGTTCAGCAGTTGCGAGTGTTGCTGCAGGAGTGCATTGAGCGCAGGATCGTTCAACAGCGTCAACGCAGCCTTTATCTGGCGCTGGGTCTGCTGCATCTGCTCACGGAGCGCTGACAGTTGGCTGGCGTCGCTCTCAAACTGCGCCGCAAGCAACTGTTCTCGGGCCAGCGCGCTGGCCACCCCCGCCAACCGCGCCGAAGCCCCATCCGAACTACTCAGCATCGCATCGGTTGCAGCAATCCGGCGCAACGAGCCGCGCACGAAGAGCGTGATGCCCAGCACGATCAGCAATAGCAACGCGCACCCGAGAATCAGTCTTTGATAGAGGCTCAACATAGCAGTGCTCCGGCGGAGTCGATCTTTCTTCTCGCGGGGCTCGATTCGACTCCTGGCTTGGTGGCGGGCGGTTGCCGTTGCGCTCCTTTAGAGCCTATTTGGCATTCCAGCCCATTGCAAGCCGCTTCGGTGGGGACACTCGATATACAGCCGTCGATATCCCGACCGGAGAAGTCTGCCTTAAGATAGGCGGGAAGCTGTTTCGCTTAAATCATGAAAAGCAAAACCGATGCCCTGCTTTCCGTCGTCGATCTGGCCGGGACATTTCTGTTCGCACTCGAGGGAGCCATCGCCGCCATCCACGGGAATCTAGACTTTCTCGGCATGGTTGTCCTCGCGTTTGTGACCGCTGTCGGCGGCGGCATTATCCGTGACCTGCTGCTCGGGGCCACTCCTCCGAGTGCCGTCCGGGATTGGCGCTATGCGGCCATTGCCGTCCTCGGTGCCGTGATCGTTTTCTTCTTTCATCGCTTCGTACAGGAAGTTCCGGTTATGGCGATGTTGACCCTCGACGCCGCCGGCCTTGGCCTGTTCTCCATCTCAGGAGCAGGCAAAGCCCTCGAGTACGATATCCATCCCCTCATGGCCATCGTCATGGGCGGCATCACCGGAGTCGGCGGAGGCACCCTGCGCGACCTGCTGCTCGCCCAGGTGCCGACCGTGCTCCGCGCCGACGTTTATGCCACCGCGGCATTGCTCGGCGCCGCAATACTGGTTGTCGGACTGCAATTAAACCTTCCGCGCGTCGCGGTCGCCGTTGCCGGAGGCTTGGCCTGCTTCCTGCTCCGCATGGCGGCGATCGTTTTTCATTGGAACCTGCCAAAAATTGCGGGATAAACCTCAGCTTCAAGCCGTTCGTCCTACCAGAACGCGAAGCGTCTCAAGGAGTGACTTCATACAATGCGCACCATCGACATGACCTGCTTCAATCATTTTTTTTCAGCAAAGTTGGCTAGGTGCTTGGCCGGGCGCATTGCCATCCTGGTGCTCCTGGCCGCAGCTTTCGCCGGACGCGCTGCCGACGCGCAGCGGTGGTCTGAGGAGAAAGCCAACGCCTGGTATGCCCAGCAACCCTGGCTTGTCGGCGCAAACTACGTCCCGTCCGACGCCATCAATCAGCTCGAAATGTTTCAGGCCGCGACCTTTAATCCCGCGCTGAATGATAAAGAACTGGGTCTTGGCGAAAGCATCGGCATGAATACCATGCGTGTCTTCCTCCAGGACCAGCTATGGGAGCAGGACCCAAAGGGCTTCACCAAACGCCTCGATGAATTTCTCGCCATCGCGCAAAAGCACCATATCCGCCCCCTGCTGGTGTTATTCGACTCATGTTGGGACCCCAATCCGAAGCTGGGTCCGCAACATCCGCCGATTCCCGGAGTGCATAACTCCGGCTGGGTGCAAAGTCCCGGCGTCAAAGGCATCATGGACCCCACCTATGAGCCGAAGCTGAAATCCTATGTCGAAGGGGTCGTCGGCGCCTTCGCCAACGATGACCGGATTCTGGGCTGGGACATTTGGAATGAGCCCGACAACGGTAACGAATCCTCCTACGCAAAAGGCGAGGGCAAGAGCAAGGCGGAGTTAGTGGCAGTTCTGCTGCCCAAGGCCTTCGCGTGGGCTCGCGCCCAGCATCCCACGCAGCCTTTGACCAGCGGCGTCTGGCAAGGGGACTGGAGCCATCCCGACAAGGAAAGTCCGATGACCAGAATTCAGTTGGAAGAGTCCGACATTATCACGTTTCACAATTACGATTGGCCGGAGGGATTTGAAGCTCGCGTCAAGGAACTCCAGGCCTACCATCGTCCCATCATCTGCACCGAATACATGGCTCGCGGCGCCGGGAGCACCTTCGACAACACGCTGCCGATCGCGAGGAAGTACAACGTTGGCGCAATCAACTGGGGCCTCGTCGCCGGCAAGACGCAAACCTACCTGCCGTGGGACTCCTGGCAGCGGCCCTATGTCCTCATTCAGCCAACCGTCTGGTTTCACGAGGTTTTTCGCCAGGACTGGACGCCCTACCGCCAACACGAAGTCGATCTGATTCGCCAATTGACAGGCCGCGGAACACCTTCAATGGCAGCAACTGGGCAATAAGGCGCTCTAGAGCAGAAGTACAGTTACTGTAAGGGGAAGCACCCCGGCCAGGCGGGCTTTTTCCTCAAGAAAAAGCCTACATCGCCAATCTGCCGTACATTACACCAACTGTACTTCTGCAATAGGTGCGAAACTAAATCCAAAAGCGTGGCCAAAACCTGGAGAACTTCATGTCCCGAACTGGCATCTTCTTCTGCGGCTTCCTGACGACTTGCTTCACCGCTGGCACACTTTCTCTTGCGCCCCACGCCGCGGCGCAACTGAATTCGGGACAACCGCAAATCGTCAGCACCAACCAGACCATCACACCGCTGGCTCCGAGCGGGGCCACCTTCGAACCGCTCAATCCGATGCTCGCCGACAACCCGCAGTACACCGTCGGCCAGGCAGTGACTACGGTCGTCAGTCCGGACCGTAAAACGTTGCTCATCTTGACCAGCGGTTATAACTTGTGGAGTTATCCCGACGGTCCGAAGGCTGGCAAGACAAATCCCACCGATTCAACCGAATGGGTATTTGTCTTCGATATTTCAAGTCTTGCGCCCGTACAGAAGCAAGCTGTCCCGATTCCGAATAGCTATAGCGGTATCGCTTTCAATCCTGACGGCACAGAATTCTATGTTGCGGGAGGAAGTGACGATAACGTTCATATCTTCGCGCTCAGTAACGGCAGCTGGAGCGAGAAGCTACCTGCCATTGCACTGGGGCACCTCGCCAGGGCGAATAAAGAGGCAGGCAATTTCGGCGGCCTCGGTATCCAGACGGAACCCGAAGCCGCGGGTCTCGCAGTGTCGGCGGACGGCAACAGAATCGTAGTCGCCAACTACGAGAACGATGCTATTAGCGTGTTATTGCGGAGCGGGAGTGACTGGAGTAAGTCGGCCGAACTCGATCTCCGTCCCGGCATTCTCAATCCGAAGACCGCAAGTGGCATACCGGGCGGCGAATTTCCTTACTGGGTGCAGATCAAGGGAAACGATATCGCCTATATTTCAAGCATTCGCGATCGAGAGATAGATGTTGTCTCGCTCCGCAACACCCCATCCCTAGTTACCAGAATCAAAGTCCCAGGGCAACCGAATCGGTCGATCCTCAACAAGGGCCAGACGCGGCTCTTTGTCGCCCAGGATAATAGCGACTCCGTCGCGGTGATCGACACCACCTCCAATAAGTTAATTGCCAACATCAAGGTAACGGCGCCTGAGCAATCCTATCCAAACGCCAACCACTATTACGGCGTCAATCCGAATAGTGTGACGCTATCTCCCGACGAGAAGGTGCTGTACGTGACCAACGGCGGCGAAAACGCGGTCGCTGTGGTTCGTCTCAACGAAGTGCTTGGAAAGAGCGCTGTCGCCGGGCTGATCCCAACCGGCTTTTATCCTAACTCCATCAGCACCAGCGCCGATGGCAGGCAGCTATTTATTGTGAATGGCAAGAGCGCCGCCGGGCCGAACCCTGGGAATTGCCACGCGATCAACCCCGCGCAACAGGTGAAATGCTATTCGGCGAACCAATACACCTGGCAGTTAACCAAGGCAGGCTTCCAAACGCTACCCACTCCGAGTTCCGTGGAATTGGCGTCGCTGACCCGCAAAGTCATTGTCGACAACGATCATATGGTCGAGCCCCCCCTGACCGCCGAGCAAAGAGCGACGCTGGCAGGGCTTCATACGAAAATTCATCATGTTATTTACATCATCAAGGAGAATCGTACTTACGATCAGGTACTCGGGGACTTACCCGTTGGGAATGGCGACCCTTCCATAACTCAGTTCCCGCAGAAAAATACGCCTAACTTCCATGCCTTCGCCAGCAACTTCGTCGACTTCGATAACTTCTACGACGCATCGGATGTGAGCGGAGACGGCTGGCCATGGTCGACTTCGGCGCGAACGACCGACACCATCGAAAAAGAGATACCCGTCAACTACGCGGGGCGCGGTCTGAATGACGATGCGGAAGGCACCAATCGGAATGTCAACGTCGGGATCGCTGGCGCTGCTGAACGCGCCGAGGCCAATCCGCTGGGCGGGAACGATCCCAACGTCTTGCCCGGAACTCGCGATATCGCAGCTCCCGACGGCGAAGCCGATGATAAGGGCGACACGCAAGGCCAGGGGTATCTGTGGAATGGGGCATTGCGGGCCCACCTGACTTTGCGAAATTACGGATTCTTCGTCGATCTTGCGCGCTATAACCTGCCGGCCGCACAAAAGAAGTTTGAAATCCCTGAAGATCCCGACCCATTCACCAACAAATTACAGGTAGCTTACTCGACGAATCCCGTCCTGACGAAGTACAGCGATAAGTACTTCCGCGGTTTTGATAACTCATTTCCCGACTATTTTCGCTTCACCGAGTGGCGGCGAGAGTTTCAGCAATATGAAAAGACGGGCACGTTACCGAATCTAACTCTGGTCCGCATCATGCACGACCACTTCGGTGACTATTCCACCGCCATTGACGGAGTCAATACCCCCGAGTTACAGATCGCCGACAATGATTATGCGGTCGGCATGCTGATCGAAACAGTCGCCCACAGCAAATTCAAAGACGACACCCTCATTTTCGTCATCGAAGACGACGCCCAGGACGGCGGCGACCATGTCGACGCTCACCGCAGCACCGCCTTTATCGCTGGCCCCTATGTGAAGCATGGCTATGTCGATTCCACTCGCTATAACACCGTCAGTATGTTGCGCACGATCGAAGACATTCTCGGAATTAAGCCGTTAAATCTCAACGACGCCCACGCGAAGCCGATGGTCGATGCTTTCGACATCAAGCAAAAGGAGTGGAACTACACCGCAACGCCTTCCGCCTACCTCGCCCAGACCAAGCTGCCAATCCCGCAAGAGAAATTCACAAAGGCGACGCTTGAAACTCCACCGACTCCTCTCCACGATGCAGTCTGGTGGGCAGAGCAATGCAAAGGCATGGACTTCTCCGTCGAAGACCACCTTGACACCGCGAAATTCAATCACGTCTTGTGGGTCGGCACCATGGGCGCTAAGCCCTATCCAGAATTGCGCTCGGGGCAAGACCTTCGCACCAACCGTCCACAATTGCTCGAGCAATTTCAAACCGGCGAGGCGGAAAATCCGGATAGCCCCGGCGGTGGTCGATAGCCTCAAATCGGCTCGAAATGACTGAACATGTTCTGAAATTCCGGCAGGTTCGAAGGCGTTTCATACCAGCAAACGGCTTCGAACCGCTTCCACAAATCAAGCACCACTGGATTCGTATGGGCCCCGGCGATTGCTTCCTTTGAAATCCATTCGAAGACCTCAACGATCGTCCCGGACTCGGCGCGCATGATAATGGGCTGCCGGTCGGTGACCAAACCCTGACTTCGCAATGGCTCCATATGGTTGCGGACCAACTCGAGCAGCGCTTCCTCTTTGCCGGGTCGTGGCTTGTAACAGGCGATTGAAATCGATCCCACCAGCGTTCTCCTCAGATCGTAAATAGCGCCGAAGGCGCGGTGCCTTGAAGTGTAGGACGGACCTCATTCGCGGTCAAACACAACATCGAGAGTCCGGCCATGTACCGATTGAATTTCACGGTGGCAAAGCTAAAAGAGCCCTGATGTCCCTCAAACCTACACAAAAGATAGATTCTAGAAGTATGCTTTCCCCAGGAAGTATTCGAAGGATCACGGTAGCGATTCAACTCTGTGCTTTGGTTCTCGCCGGCCATAGTTGGGCACAAAATCCGCCGCAGCCAAACCGCCCTACCAGCACCCCCTACAGCGGCGACCTCTCTATTTTTGAGACGCCCGGCCGCGACCAGCGTCTGCAAATTCAGCGGGTCATGGATATTCTCGGCATCAAGCACGGCTCCGGCGTCGCCGATCTCGGGGCAGGGTCGGGATGGTTCACCGTCCGAGCCGCCGCGCGGGTCGCCCCCGACGGCACGGTCTTCGCCGAAGACATCAATCCCGAAGCAATCAAGTACATCGACCAGCGGCTCCAGAAAGAAAGAATCTCCGGCGTCCACACCATCCTCGGCGCCCCCGACGACCCGAAGCTGCCGCCAGATTCGATCGACGCCCTGCTTATGCTGAAGGTCTACCACGAGATCGCGCATCCCTTGGTGCTGCTCGACAACCTCAAACCGGCACTCAGACCGGGCGCAAAAATCGGCATCATCGACCGCAACGGTAACGGAGCCGACCACGGCCTCAACGCCGATATCGTCAAACGCGAAATGAAAGAAGCCGGATTCAAGTTCGTCGCCTCCTACGATTTCACCAAGGCCGACGGTCAGGATTACTTCCTCATCTTTCAACTGAAATGACCACCGATAGCAAATTCCTCCGAAAAAATTGATTTCATCGCAACTCCTGCCGATTTGGCTTATGAGGAAGTTTTAACGCATTTTCACAATACTTGTGTGGTCTTCAGCGTTGTTTCTGGTGGCGTTTTCTTAAAGGAAAACGCCAGCTGAGCTTACCTATTCGCATTACACCTTGTGTGAAAATGCTTTAACTTCGTGTCCGCCCCAGCATCGCTCCTTCCTCGCATTGGGAGAAATGCTCTGTGCGACCGGGTGGAGGCCCAATGAGCGGTTCGAGCATTCTATTGATAGAGGACGATCTGAATGTCTATCACGGCATCCAGCGCAGGCTGAAAACATCGGGATATGAGACCTTTTACGCACCTGACGCGATTGCCAGCGTATCTCAGGCGCGGCTGCACCGCCCGAACCTCATTCTTCTTGACCTCGGTCTGCCCGCGGGGGACGGTTTCGTGGTGATCGAGCGACTCCGCGGCCTCGCCGAACTCTCGGTCATTCCCATAATTGTCTTGTCCGGACGAGATCGCGGTGCTAACGAAATGCGCGCTATGCGCGCCGGCGCCGCAGCCTATTTGCAGAAACCGGTCAGCGGCGACCTACTCCTGGAGACGATCGCACGACACATCGGCAAACCGCAGCCGATCAAAGCTCCAGGCACTTACAGCGTCGGCGCAACCATGTCGCCCTCCCGGCTCAAGACGGTCAACACTGACGCAAGCGACGATGATGTTCCGGTATACGAATGGCAGGAATATGCTCAAGTCGGCTAGCGTCGCGGAAACCTCCAGCAACGGTCGGCAAATGGAAGCGATTGGTCAATTGGCCGCTGGAATCGCCCACGAGATCAATACGCCCATCCAGTACGTGAGCGATAACGCGGTGTTCTTGCGCGAATCCTGGACCGTCATCGAGCGCATCGTCTCGGTGGCCGCACGCGTCAACGATGAGTGGAAGCGCGGCGCTCTTTCGGTTCGCACCGGAGAAGAACTGGACGAGTGTTTTGCCGGCCACGACATCGACTATCTAGCCAAAGAGATTCCGCGAGCCATCGCCGAGACATTCGAAGGAGCCAGGCAGGTCGCCAGCATTGTGCGCGCGATGAACGAGTTTGCCCATCGCCCCAGCGTCAATAAATGCCCCAGAGACCTGCACCACGCGATCGAAAGCACCATCACGGTTGCACGCAATGAGTGGAAATATGTCGCCTGCGTAGAAACCTCGTTTGCCGCCAACATGCCGCCAGTGCCTTGCCTGCTCGATCAGATTAACCAGGTTATGCTCAACCTCATCGTCAATGCGGCTCATGCCATCGGCGAGGTCATCGGCGACGGCTCTCGCGGCCTTGGCGCCATCCACATCGAGACCGAATACATCGATGGATGGGCGAGCATCTATGTCAGCGACACCGGCGCCGGCATCCCCGAGCAGATTCGCTCCCGTGTCTTCGAACCTTTCTTCACCACTAAACCTCTTGGCAAAGGCACCGGCCAGGGCTTGTCGCTCGCCCACGCCGTGGTCGTCGACCGGCACGACGGCAAGATCGGCTTTGACAGCGAAGTTGGCAAAGGCACGACATTCTTCGTACG
>Ga0302324_100028708_pt1 | contig 10570 bp, 12 predicted proteins | sample Palsa_T0_1_FD_201949 | JGI IMG/M metagenome (GOLD analysis project Ga0302324, IMG submission 201949) | Peat permafrost microbial communities from Stordalen Mire near Abisko, Sweden - Palsa_T0_1 | ecosystem: Environmental > Terrestrial > Soil > Palsa > Peat permafrost | place: Sweden: Abisko... | reverse complement strand
TGCGACGAGGTCTCAACAATGCCTGCCAGATCGATTCCGGGGATCATCGGGAATTTACGCACGACCGGCGAACGACCTGTGATGGCAAGACCGTCCTTGTAATTCACCGTCGAGTGCGAAACGGCGACGGTGACATCGCCTTCCATCAGATCGTCGAGGCCGAGTTCGGTTTCTTTGGCGTTCTGCGTCGTGCCGTCCTTGGTGATCAGGATGGCCTTGAAGCGGTTTTTCATGTTGGCACTTCCGGGTGAGGATTGCTGCCAATTGGGCGGCGGCAGGGTTGGATGTGTCTTCGGCGGGACACAAAGCACAAAATTCGAGCGCTCCCGTCAAGCCGAGAGTGCCGTGCGTCCGTTTTCCGGGCCTCCCCACTCGACAGCCGCAGAACATTTGCACAAGCTTTTTCTTAAGATTCCGGGAGGACGATCGGGAAGGGCAGTACGCAGAGGACAACAAGAGCGAGTGAGCGTCATGTACAAGATCGACATGCAGTTGCGCGGTTATCGGCTGACTACGGCCGAGATTCTCTATCACATGCCTGACCATCCCAAGGTGTTACAGAGCTTCCTTTGGCAGGAACTCGACCTCGCGCCGAAATTCCCGGTGCTCAACAAATTCCTCCGTTTCTGGGAAGACAATATCGAAGGCAAGCTGCATTCGGTGCGCGTGGCAGCGCGCGGGCTGATTTCGGCCGCCGAGATGAAAAGCGTGGGCGCCGAGTTCACGTTGCACTGAACGGCACGACCATCTGCTGTGCGGCGGCGCGCGCGATCAGCACGCCGTCTTCGCGCTCGAAGTCCGCTTCGACTGCGATCAGAGCCTTCGATGCCGATGTGACACGCGCCTCGATCAGGAGGGGATGCGCGCTGCCGATCTTGAAGAACTGCACATTGAGATTGATCGTACGGAATGCACTGCCCTCGGGCACGATCGTCATCGCCGCAAAGGCAAGCATCTGGTCGGCAAGCGCGGCAATATAGCCGCCGAACATCGAGCCGTCGGCATTCAGCACGTCTTCGCTCGGCACCCAGCGTTTGAACGCGCGACCTTCCGACCATTCGTCCAGCGATCCAAGCTGCAAAGTACGGACGACTGGGGGCAGTTCGCCGCGCTCCTTCACAAGGTCATCCAGGCGATCGGAAAAGAAGCTCATTTGTTTCTCCTGATACTGAAGCCACAGTGGCTTTTTTAACGCAGAGGTCGCGGAGGATGCGCAGAGGACGCAGGGAGAAGTAAAGCGCGCGAAGCGCGCAAAGAAATCCTCCGCGTCCCCCGCGAAATCCCTGCGCCCACAGCGTTAAAAATGCCACCGCATCCAGTCATTCGCCCCGAATAGTTTCGACGAAGCGAATTTTCTCGCCCTGCCCGCCCAGCACGAGCGAGTGATCGCGCATGATTGTCCGTCCACGGATGATCGTCGCAACGGGCCAGCCGGTGGTTTCCATTCCATCGAAAGGTGTCCAGCCGCATTTCGACGCGATCCAGCTGTTCTCGATGCGTCGCTTCTTCTTCAGGTCGACAAGAGTGAAATCCGCGTCATATCCCCGCGCGATGCGGCCTTTACCCGCGATTCCGAATATTCGCGCGGCACCGGCGCTGGTCAGGTCGACGAACCGTTCGAGCGACATCCGGCCTGCGTTCACATGATCGAGCAGGATTGTGGCGAGCGTCTGCACACCCGGCATGCCCGAAGGCGTGTTCGGATAGACTTTGTCTTTCTCCTCGCGCGTATGGGGCGCGTGATCCGAACCGATCACATCGATCAATCCTTCGCGCACGGCCTGCCACAGCGCGTCGCGATGCGACGCCTCGCGGATGGGCGGATTCATCTGCGCATAGGTGCCGAGCCGCTCGTAGCATTCGGGGGCTGCAAGCGTCAGATGCTGCGGCGTGGTCTCGACCGTCGCGAGGTCGCGGGCTGCCGCCAGCAGCGGCAACTCTTCAGCCGTCGTCACATGCAGGACATGCAGGCGCCGTCCCGCCTTGCGTGCCAGGCCCAACACGCGCTCCGTCGACAGCCGTGCGGTCTCCACGTCGCGCCACACCGGATGGCTGCGCGGGTCGCCCGATAACGCGAGATGCCTGCGCTCCTTGAGGCGCGCCTCGTCCTCCGAATGAACGGCCATGCGCCGCCGGCCACCTTTGAGTGCGGCGAAAATCGCGTCTTCCTCACTCAACAACAACGTGCCCGTCGAGGAACCGAGAAACGCTTTCACGCCTGCCACCCCGGGCATCCGTTCGAGCTCGGCGAGCGCGCCGACATTCTGGGGTGTGGCGCCGACATAGAACGCGTAATCGCAATGCATGCGGTTCTTCGCGCGCGCGAATTTGTCTTCCATTGCGAGCCGCGTGGTGGTCGGCGGGCTTGTGTTCGGCATCTCGAATACCGCCGTCACGCCACCCAGCACCGCCGCGCGGCTGCCGCTTTCCAGATCTTCCTTGTGCTCGTTGCCGGGCTCGCGGAAGTGAACTTGCGTGTCGATCACGCCCGGCAACACATGGAGCCCTTTGGCATCGAAGGTCTCCGCCGCACTCGCACCCGACAGCGACCCGATGGCCGCGATACGCCCGTACTTCACGCCCACATTGGCGGCTGCGATGCCGGACGGCGTGGCGCAGACGCCATTGGCGATCAGAAGGTCGAATTTCTCGCTCACTTGCGGCCTTTCAAGATGCGTTCATAGAAGGCGAGCATATCGCGTACATACGCCTCTTTGGTGAAACGCGCTTCATAGGATTTTCGCCCACCTTCGACGATGCGCGCTCGAAGCTCCTCGTCTGCGATCACGCGGCCGATGGCGCCCGCGAGCGCCCCGGCGTCGTTGAAGGGTACCAGTACACCGTTCTTTTCGTCCTCGACATAGACGCGCGGACCTTCCGCCGCAGCGGCGACCAGCGGCTTGCCGGCCGCCCAGGCCTCGATGAGAACCGCGCCGAACGATTCCTGACGCGACGGGACCACGCAAATGTCCGCTGTCGCGAGAAGCGCGTCCTTGTCTTCGCGCCAGCCGAGAAACCGTACCCGATCCGCGATGCCAAGCCGCGCCGCCTGCGCGACCAATTTTCGACGATCGGGTCCTTCGCCGGCGATCCAGAGATAGGCAGTGGGCAATTTCGCAACCGCGTCGAGCAGGGTATCGAGCCCTTTCATCCAGTGGAGCCGCGCCAACGCCAGCAGCAGCGGCGCACCTTCGGGCGTCGCGAAGTCCTGGCGCGCCAGCGGCGCGGCGGCGCTCCGCCCGGTGAAATTGTGGACGAGCGTCATATGCTCCGGTGCGATCCCCTCGCTCCGGAAGTGCCGCAGCAGATCGTCAGTGATGCCGATAAAATCCGTGCAGGTGCGATAATATCTGCGCTTGCTGTATCCGCCATACCAGCCGACCTGGAACGCGCCTTTCGCCACGGCATATTGGCCTGCTCGGCCGGTCCAGTATTGGATGATGTCCGGCCGGAATTCCGCCGCCGCACGGCGCATCGTGAGAACCGTCGGCAAAGGCCACCAACTGCTGAACCCGGCCGTCGCGTACGGGATTCCCGCGGCCGCAAGGCGCGGCAGGTGCAGCGGCATATTGGGCCGTACCACGACAAATTGCGTGATGCCGGCCTCCGCCAGCGCGAGAACGCCATCGTAGAAAAATGTCTCGATGCCGCCGATCGGCGCCCCGGCCATGACCTGCAACACGCGCATAGGCACTCGGATGTTCGTTTCCGCGAGGCGAGCAGTAAGACCCGGCCGCCCGCTTGGCAACAAAGGCTTGGCAATCGAGGCTTGGCAAGCGCGAGCAGGAGGATTACCTCCTCGCCATGACCACAGCCCGCCTCGACGATCGCGCCGTCCTTGCTGTCACGGGGCCGGAAGCGCGCGACTTCCTGCAAGGTCTGATCACCAACGACATTGCGCGCCTGGGCGAAAACGCGCCGCTTTATGCCGCGCTCCTCACACCGCAGGGCAAAATCCTGTTCGATTTTCTTCTTTTCGGGGGCCACGGGGATGTGCTTCTCGATTGTGCCGCCGCCGCGCGTGAGGCCCTGCGCAAGCGTCTTTCGATGTATCGTCTGCGCGCCAAGATCGAGATCGCTCCGCGCGACGATCTCAACGTCTTCGCCGAGTGGGACGGAAACAGCCTGCCCGTTCCGGCCGATCCGCGCCTTGCTGCTTTGGGACAGCGGGCAATCCGGCCGAAGGATTCAGTCGTGCCCACGGACGATGCAAAAGCCTATCTTGCGCACCGCCTCGAACTCGGTGTGCCGGAGGGCGCCGATTTCGGGCAGGACAAGATCTTCGCGCTCGATGCCGACCTCGATGAACTTCACGCCGTGGCGTTCGACAAGGGCTGTTATGTAGGACAGGAGCTGACCGCGCGAATGAAACATCGCGGCACGGCGCGCAAACGGCTTCTGTCCGTTGAAGCGCTCGATGGCGCGATGCTGCCCGCAATTGACGCAAGTGTGACGGCAGGCGGCCGCGAACTTGGAATCCTTACAACCGGTTATGGCGCCCGCGGTTTTGCGCTGATCCGGCTCGACCGCCTCGACGAAGCCGCCGCCGGGCCGATCGATGCCGGCGGCGTTCTCGTAAGTTTGTCGAAGCAACCATGGCTTTTCGCTTGACGCGCGTCGCAATTGGGTAAGATTCCACGCGCCCCCAAGGAGATTGCTCCCATGCTTCATCACGTGTCCGTCGGCGTCGCCGATGTCGAGCGCGCAGCGTTGTTTTACGACGCCGTGCTCGGCGCGCTGGGATATAAGCGCGTCATGGAATACCTGCCTTATGCACTCGCCTATGGCGAAACGGCACCGAGCTTTTGGGTCGGCCTCCCGCACGATCAGAAAAATGCCGATGCCGGCAACGGCGCGCATGTCGGCTTCGCCGCGCACAGCAAGGCCGCGGTCGACAAATTCCACGCAACGGCACTCGCCTATGGCGGCAAGGACAATGGCGCACCGGGCCCGCGTCCCGATTACGGTCCGGATTATTACGGCGCCTTCGTGATCGACGCCGACGGCAACAAGATCGAAGCGACATTGGTCGCGGTGCCGAAAGCTGCAAAGGCGAAGCCTGCTGCAAAGCCCAAAGCGAAAAAGGCCGCCGCGCGCAAAACCGCGAAGAAGCCCGCGAAGAAAAAAACCAAAGCCGCGAAGCCGGCCAAGCGCAAAGCGAAGAAACGTTGAGCACCGCGATCGTTCGCTGTCCCTGGCCGGGAGAGGACCCGCTTTACGTCGCCTATCACGACGACGAATGGGGCGTGCCGGAATTCGATTCCGCAGCGCTCTATGAAAAGCTGGTCCTCGACGGCTTCCAGGCCGGCCTCTCCTGGATCACCATTCTGCGCAAGCGGGAGAATTTTCGTCGCGCCTTCGATGGCTTCGAGCCAACCAAGGTCGCGCGCTATGGCGAAAAGCAGATCGGGCGGCTGCTGAAGGACGAAGGTATCGTGCGCAGCCGCGCCAAGATCGAAGCCGCGATCAAGGGCGCAAAGCTCTGGCTCGAGATCGAAGAAAAGGAACCTGGCGGCTTCGCGCAATTCATCTGGAAGCACGTCGACGGGCGCCCACGGATCAATCGCTTCAAATCGACCAATCAGGTTCCCGCCAAAACGCCCATGAGCGAAGGCCTCGCGAAGGAACTGAAACAGCGCGGCTTCAATTTCTGCGGGCCCGTGATCGTTTATGCCTTCGCGCAGGCTGTCGGCATGGTCAACGATCACATTGTCAGCTGCCACAGGCACGCTGCGTGCGAAAAGCTCGGCCGCAAGCGCAAGAAGGCGAAGGCCTAGCCTCGCCCGCGATAGCCAGCCACACCCGTGTCCGGCAACCAGATATCCTTCGGCAATTTTCCCGTCTGCCAGAAAATGTCGATGGGAATGCCGCCCCGCGGATACCAATAGCCCGCGATGCGCAGGAATTTCGGCTTGATCGCGGCGACGACTCTCTTGCCGATTTGGATCGTGCAATCCTCGTGAAACGCTGCGTGATTGCGGAAGCTCGCGAGAAACAGCTTCAACGATTTCGATTCGACGATCGACTTGGCCGGGCAATAGTCGATGACGAAATGCGCGAAATCCGGCTGCCCCGTCACCGGGCACAGGCTTGTGAACTCGGGCGCAGTGAAGCGCACAACATAATCCACATCGCCATGCGGATTGGGTACGGCTTCAAGCTTCGCCTCATCCGGCGATTGCGGCACCGCGACCTTGCGGCCGAGTTGGGTCAGCGAGCTGCGCGCCATCACTTTTCCTCGCCGCGAACTCGTCGAGCATGGTATGCGCGCAAGTCCCTGAAGACCTCATTTGCAGGAATATTCGGCCGAGGGTCGGCAAGCGATTCATCGATCGCCCAACGCAGTTCCTCCAAAGCAGATTCAGGTTGAACCAAAATACCAAAACTCTCCATGGCCGGCCCCCGAGCCGGCCACCCAGCCGACGCGCGTCCGCGCGGCGAATGACCTTTCGCCATCAACCAACCTCAAACAGTTTATTGGGCTCGCAGACGCTCGCCCGCCGGGTGGCCGGGTCAAGCCCGGCTATGGTGAATGGAGGGGATGCGTTTTGCGTCACTGCGGGTGCTTCTCACGCCATTTCTTGACCGCGGCGAGTGCGATCTGGACGTGCATATCCGGATTGAGATCGGTGTATTCCACCAGAATCGTGTGATCGGGTGCGATCACATAGGACGTGCGGTTGGAATATTCCGGGTGGCTCGGCAGAACCGCGTCGAACGATTTGATCACCGTGCCGTCGGGATCGGCAGCGACGGCGAATTTGCTGCGGCATTCGCTGACCGAGAACTTGTCCAGTTTTTCGATTCCGTCATGCGAGATGCCGATCACGGTTGCGCCCATGGCCGCGAATTGATCCGTCGCTTCCGCAAACTCATGGGCTTCGATCGTGCAGCCCGTCGTGAACGCAGCCGGATAGAAATAGAGCACCACCGGCCCCTTCTTCAGCGCATCGGCGAGCGAGAAGGTGAACTCCTTGCCGCCGAGCGAGGCCTGCGCCGTGAAATCGGGCGCCGGGGCGCCGACCGAAAGGGTCGCATAGGCCGGAACGGCCAGTACGGTTCCACAAAGCAGAAGGCCGGCAAGAATGCGTTTCATTGGAAAAATCTCCTCGTATCGTCCGGCGCGCATCCTGACAGACCGACCGCTCCTGTCGACCCGTGGCGGTTGCAATGGAGCCGGGACTTTTGCGATGGAATAAACCAGCAGTGGCCGCGACACCGCACCCCACGCAACATTGTTGCACCTGCGTGAACCCCATGCTAACTGACCGTCGCGCGCGCTTCGGGAGTCGCTCGCGTAAGTAATTTCTCAACGAATTCAAATAGTTAGGCGACCGGCGCGACTGTCTCGCGCGCAACTGGCCGAAGGACGAACGTGGGTAGCGACGAACCCGTCATTTCCGGACTAGCCGGGCGATATGCGACCGCCATTTTCGAGTTGGCACAGGATACAAAATCCGTCGCCGCGCTCGAAAAAGATTTCACGACGCTCAAGGCGCTGATCGCCGAGAGCCCCGACCTCTACCGGCTCGTCAAAGCGCCGGTTTTTTCGCGAGACGACCAGAAAAAGGGCATGGACGCGATCCTGCGCCGCATCGAAGCAGCACCACTGACCGTGCAGTTCGTGCTGACCCTGGCGGCCAAGCGTCGCCTGTTCATCCTGACCGACATCATCCGCGGTTTCGAACTGCTGGTCGCGAAAATGCGCGGCCAGACCGACGCGCAGGTGACATCCGCCCGCCCGCTCAGCGATAGCCAGGTCGCCGAGCTCAAGAACATTCTCAAAGCCAAGCTCAACCGCGACGTGCAGCTTGACGCCAAAGTCGATCCCTCCCTTCTCGGTGGCCTCATCGTGAAGGTCGGATCGCGCATGATCGATTCGTCGTTGCGCACGAAGCTCGAAGGGCTTCGCGCCGCCATGAGAGGACAGTGACTATGGATATCCAGCCCGCAGAAATTTCCGCGATTCTCAAACGCGAGATCCAGAATTTCGGCGCCGAGGCGCAGGTCAGCGAAGTCGGCCAGGTGCTCAGCGTCGGCGATGGCATCGCGCGCGTCTACGGCCTCGACAATGTGCAGGCCGGCGAGATGGTCGAGTTCCCCGGCGGCATCAAGGGCATGGCCCTCAACCTCGAATCCGACAATGTCGGCGTCGTGATCTTCGGCAACGATTCGAGCATCAAGGAAGGCGACACCGTCAAGCGCACGGGCGCCATCGTGGAAGTGCCCGTCGGCAAGGGTCTGCTGGGCCGCGTGCTCGACGGCCTCGGCAATCCCATCGACGGCAAGGGCGAAATCGCCAACGTCGCCGAACGCCGCCGCGTGGACGTGAAAGCGCCCGGAATCATTCCCCGCAAATCGGTCAACGAGCCCATGCAGACGGGTATCAAGGCGATCGACAGCCTGATCCCAATCGGCCGCGGCCAGCGCGAGTTGATCATCGGCGACCGCCAGACCGGCAAGACAGCCATCGCCATCGACGCAATCATCAACCAGCGCAACGTCAACAAGAGCACCAACGAAAAAGAAAAACTCTATTGCATCTACGTCGCCATCGGCCAGAAGCGCTCGACGGTGGCGCAGATCGTCAAGACGCTCGAAGACGCGGGCGCCATGGAATACACCATCGTCGTCGCAGCCACCGCGAGCGAGCCCGCGCCGCTGCAATATCTCGCGCCGTTCTCCGGCTGCACGATGGGCGAATGGTTCCGCGACAACGGCATGCACGCACTGATCATCTATGACGATCTGTCGAAGCAGGCCGTCGCGTATCGCCAGATGTCGCTGCTGCTGCGCCGCCCGCCCGGCCGCGAGGCATATCCCGGCGACGTGTTCTATCTCCATTCCCGTCTGCTCGAGCGTGCCGCGAAGTTGAACGATGCCAATGGCGGCGGTTCGCTCACCGCACTTCCCATCATCGAAACCCAGGCCAACGACGTGTCGGCCTATATTCCGACCAACGTGATTTCGATCACTGACGGCCAGATATTCCTCGAGACAGACCTGTTCTTCCAGGGCATTCGCCCGGCGGTGAACGTCGGCGTGTCGGTGTCGCGCGTGGGTTCGTCGGCGCAGATCAAGGCAATGAAGCAGGTCGCAGGCTCGATCAAGCTGGAGCTTGCGCAATACCGCGAAATGGCGGCCTTCGCGCAGTTCGGTTCCGACCTCGACGCGGCCACCCAGCGCCTGCTCAACCGCGGCTCGCGCCTGACGGAATTGCTCAAGCAACCGCAATTCTCGCCCTACCCGGTCGAGGAAGAAGTCATCTCGATCTATACCGGCATGAAGGGCTATCTCGACAAGCTCGCGGTCGGTGACGTGCTGCGCTTCGAAGGCGACTTCCTGCGGCTGATGCGCGGCAAGCACGCGGACGTGCTCGACGCGATCCGCACCGGCAAGCAGCTCACGCCCGAGATCGAAGCGAAGCTCAAGACCATCCTCGACGAGTTCACGAAGAGCTTCGCCTGATGCCCAGCCTGAAAAGCTTTCGCAACCGCATCGCGAGCGTCAAGGGGATCCGCAAGATCACCAAGGCGCAGCAGATGGTTGCCGCGTCGAAACTGCGGCGCGCTCAGGAAGCGGCAGAGGCTGCGCGTCCCTATGCGGAAAAGATGAATATGGTGATTGCCAATCTGGCAGGCAGCGTGAAGGACAATCCGAACGCACCGACTTTGCTGGCCGGAACCGGACGCGACCAAGTGCATCTCGTGATCGTGGCGACCGCCGACCGCGGTCTGTGCGGCGGCTTCAACACCAACATCGTGCGCCGCGCGAAACTGCATATCGAGCCGCTCCTGAAGGATGGCAAAGAAGTCAAGATCCTCTGCGTCGGCCGCAAGGGCCGCGACCAGTTGCGCCGCCAGTACGGCAAGATGATCCTCGACACCGTCGATTTCATGGGCATTAAGCGCATCGGTTTCGGCAATGCGGCCCCGATCGGAAAGCGCGTGTTGGAGCTGTTCGGCGCGGAAGAATTCGATGTCGCCACCATCATCTATTCGCGCTTCCGTTCGGTGATCAGCCAGGTCCCGACCGTGCAGCAATTGATCCCGGCGGCGCTTCCCGAAGGTGCAGCGGCGGCGACGCAACATTACGAATACGAGCCCGATGAAGGCGAAATTCTTTCCGAGCTTCTGCCACGCAACGTGACCATCCAGATCTTCCGCGCGCTGCTGGAAAACGTGGCGGGCGAATTCGGCGCCAAGATGTCGGCGATGGATGCCGCTACGCGCAACGCAGGCGATGTGATCGACCGGCTCACGCTGCAATACAACCGCACGCGCCAGGCCATGATTACCAAGGAACTGATCGAAATCATCTCGGGCGCCGAAGCGCTCTGAGTGGAGGAAGCCATGGACAAAGAGCTACTGAACCAAACCGGTCGCATCACACAGGTGCTGGGCGCCGTCGTGGACGTGCAGTTCGAAGGCGAACTGCCGGCGATCATGAACGCGCTCGAAACACAAAATCACGGCCACCGGCTCGTGCTCGAAGTGGCGCAGCATCTGGGCGAGTCGACGGTCCGCACCGTGGCGATGGACATCACTGAAGGTCTCGTGCGCGGTCAGCA
>Ga0302324_100028701_pt1 | contig 10570 bp, 14 predicted proteins | sample Palsa_T0_1_FD_201949 | JGI IMG/M metagenome (GOLD analysis project Ga0302324, IMG submission 201949) | Peat permafrost microbial communities from Stordalen Mire near Abisko, Sweden - Palsa_T0_1 | ecosystem: Environmental > Terrestrial > Soil > Palsa > Peat permafrost | place: Sweden: Abisko... | reverse complement strand
CAAGCCGCACCCGATGAGCTCATACGTCGCAGGCGAGCTGTGGCGGGTCACACTCGACCTTAGTTTGCGTCGCGCCACCAACCAGCCGCTTTGGTCCCATCCATGCGAGTTCCCGCGCGTTGCACCCAGCGTGGACTCCACGCGCCACACTATCGGCTGGCTCGCTGCGTACTCCTCCGCGGCCGGAAAGTTAGTGGATCGTCTGCCCGACGCTGTCGCCAAGGTCGAGGTCGAAACCGGGCAGGCCAGCCTGTGGCTGAGCGGCCTAGGAGTTGTCTCCGAACCGATCTTCGTGCCGAGGCCGGGCAGCGGTGCGGCGCAGGCCGAGGACGACGGTTGGGTGCTCGCGCTCGTGTACGATCCTACCTCCGACGCATCCAATGTCACGGTGCTTGACGCGCGCGATCTCTCGGCCGGGCCCCTTGCCCGGGTATGGTTCGATCACCACCTGCCACCGACGTTCCACGGTACGTTTGCCCCTGCCTTGCTATGACGTTCCTGTTCGGCCCGGCCGGGTGACTGCTGTACACGATTCTGCGATCCATTCGCCCCACTGGCTCAAACTGATCGCGTCGAAAGGGTAACGGCATGCTTCCATTCTTTGTGCTGCTGGTTTCCACGTTGCTTCTAAGGGTCATCGGCATAGCGGGAGTGAGTCCGTTTGACAGTTGGACATGGTGCCTGCGCTGCGGCCTCGCACTGATGTTCCTGTTGACGGCATCCGCTCATTGGGGAAAACGGAGGCGCGATCTGATCGCGATGGTTCCGCGTGTCTTTTCCCGTCCCGACCTGATGGTGAGCGCCACGGGCGTATGTGAAATCCTGGGAGGGTTGGGATTACTCATCCCCGCGGTCGCGCCCGTCGCTGCGGCATGCCTGGCGCTGCTGCTGATCGGGCTTTTCCCCGCGAACATACGCGCGGCTCGCGAGCATCTGACGATTTTCGGCAGACCGGCGACGGTCTTGCCACTCAGGGCGCTTCTGCAGCTCGTGTTCATCACCGCTGTACTTGCCGCTGGATTCCCTGGCGCCTTGGCGTTTGTAGCCCGATAGGGCTCATTCACCGCTCGCCAAATCGGGAGGATGCGCGACTTGCGCCGACGGATTGCCGAAAAGCTGAATTCCATCGGCGTTTATCTGTGTTCATCGGCGGCCAAGATATGTGTTTCTTCCGGCCTATTCGAAAATCAAAACCGGTATGGGCCGCCGATGAACGCATGATAAACGCCGATGGAAAAAGTCGTTCGGCAGTTGGCCTGAAGACGATGGGAACGTAACAGCGGCGCTTAACAGCCGGCCGCCCGCGATCGGGTTGGCCCCTCCCCGGCGGGGACAGCGGAAGCGCTGATCCGCAAGGATCTCGCGGCTTTCTTTGAGTTTTTTCGCGCCTCTCCACTTTTGTGCCGCGCACCCAAAATCGGAAGCCGCGCTTGACAGATGGTTTCTATGGAAAGTATAATAGTTTCCATGGACACCATAGCGGCGGAGCGGTCGGCGCCGGACCTTGAGCTTCACCTGGGGTACTGGCTGCGGCGCGTTTCCAACCACGTCTCGGGCGAGTTTGCGCGAACGTTGCAGACGAAGCGCACTTCGGTTGCCGAATGGGTGGTGCTGCGCCACGTCCAGGAACGGCCGGGGATCACGCCCGGGGAACTTGCCGAAGCCCTGGCGTTGACACGCGGAGCGGTTTCCAAGGTCATCGACAAACTCGAAGCGAAGAACTGGATCAGAGGTTCGACCAAGCCGGAGGACAACCGCGTTCGGTTATTTTCCCCGACGCGGCGGGGTAGCCGCGTTCTTCCCGAGTTGGCGGAGATCGCCGATCGCAACGATCGGACGTTTTTCGATGTCCTGCGGGTCGACGAGAGAGCCACCCTGCGACGCCTGCTCTCCAAACTGGTCCACCTTCACCATATCGGGGCCATTCCGACGGAGTAAACCCGCAAAATCCAGGCCGATTTCACTTGACATCGCACACGAAGGAGAATATTCCATGAGTAAGGCAATCGAAAACTTAGAAACGGCTCAGAGACAGGCTATGGCGATTCGGCCCAAAGTCGGGGGCTTCCCCTACCTGGCCGAGGCGTTGCGGCGCGCGGGCGTGACTCGGAACCTCTGGTTCCTGCCCGCATGTCAGAGCCTCTATCTGACCCACGAAGGGCCCGTCGTGACCCAAGGCAAGCCGTTGGCGACAGGCACGGTGGACGTCCCCCCGTTTAACCGCGAGGCGTTGATATCCGCATTGCAGACAGACCAGGCCGGGGAAAGCAGCTTTCCGGAATTCCTGGAGGCTTCGTGGCGCGCAGGCGTTCTTCGTTACGATGTCGATTTCACGGCGCGAAGAGTCGCGTATTACGGCTGCAATGGGGAGGAATACATTGAAGCTTATCCCGCTGTCGAGATCGATTCGTAATCAGATCCGCAGATGTCACCGGGCGCCGCGCTGTCCAGTTTCACCTTAGACGAGGCTACACCCGATGGCGTTCAGTTACGTCCGGGAATTTGAGGAGTACCACGGTTCCTTTCACGCGAGTCGGTGTCACCTAGTTTTCGCAAAGATGACATCCTGCATAAATAGTGGGGCAGGCCCTCGGCCTGCGGTGGCCTCTCAGGCCGCCATCTTCTCTTCTTGCAGAGCTCAATTTCAGGGCGGCAAGCGGGTCCAGGGGACCCGCGCAGGCCAAGGGCCTGCCCCACTATTTATGCAGACCCGGCAATAGCGATTATCGAAGTGCATGCCGTTTTTGGCGGTCGCGAGCGAATGAGGCTCGACCACTGCCAGGTCGTCCTTGACTATCAGATTCTCCGTGTGAAGCTCAGCGCCGTTTCGAAGAACCTGTCCCAGCTTGGCGAGAGTGCCCGCGATGAAGTTCTTCTTGTAGCCTGCGAGCAGGTGGGTGCCCATCACTGTCCAGTCCACCCCCACTCTCGAGTCCCGCAAAGATTTCAGGGATACGATCCGGCGTAATAGGCATCGTTACCTTCCCAGCAAAACCCAACCTTCAACGTGACGTACCGGCAAAGCCTCGGACCAATGCGGCGATCTCATCCGCTGCCGTGTCCAACGCGAAATGGCCGGCGTCCAGAACATGCACCTGGGCGCTCGGCACATCCCGGCGATAGGCTTCCGGTTCGGAGAGATCGAACGAGAGGTCGTACTTACCCCAAATCACCAGCAGGCGCGGTTGCTTCTCGCGCATCCATGCCTGCCACTTCGGATAGGCGTCCACATTGGTACGGTAGTCGTAAAAGAGGTCGCTTTGAATATCCGCTTGGCCGGGCTGGTTGAGAAAAGCAGTTTCATCGGTCCAGAGATCCGGGTCATAGCGTTCCACGTTGGGATCGCTTCCAACATGCCGCGTCCGCGTCGCCTGCAGCGACAGCAGATTTGTGCGAAGCGCGCTTTCATTGGCCGCGCGGTCGGCCCAAAAAGCCCGCCGTGTTTTCCAAATGGCCCCCAAGCCTTCGTTGTGCGCAACTGCGTCCTGCACGATGAGGGCGTCCACCCGTTCCGGATGCGCCAACGCCATGCGAAATCCCACGGGGCCGCCGTAATCCTGCATATAGAGCGTGTAGCGCGGTATCCCCAGCGCTTCGGTAAAGCGTTGCACGATTTCGGCGTAGTGATCGAACGTGTACGCAAACTTCTTGGGGTCAGGCCAGTCGCTGTGTCCGAAGCCAGGGTAATCGGGCGCCACAAGGTGATAGCGATTGGATAGGCGGCTCAGGAGCGGCTCGAACATTCGCGACGAAGAGGGCAGTCCGTGGAGCAGCAGAATCGTCGGCGCATTTCTCGGGCCGGCCTCTCTGTAAAAGATAGAGAGCTCACCGATCCGGATCGTGCGATAAAGAGTCGCGCGTTCCGTGAAGCGTTGCGTTCCTTGGGCCAGGCCCAGAAGCGGAAACGATGCAAGCATCAGACCAAGTGCGATTCCCATTTCAGTACACCCGCGATCGGCCTTCACATCGTCAGAACCACCCGGAACTGTGCGTCGCCGCTGAGCATACGCGCGTAAGCCTGGGCCGCCTTTTCGAGCGGATATGTCTCAATCATCGCGCGCACCCCGGTTAGTTCTGAAAAGCGCATTGTGTCCTCCGAATCGGCCGGCGTTCCGGCCGCCCAGCCTTGAATCGCTCGACTTCCGGTAATGAGCTGTACCGGCGCGACCTCAATAGGATCGAAAGTCACGCCCACCACCATCAGCTTGCCGTTCGGCCCCAGACCGTCGATCAGTTCCGACATCGCTTTGGAGTTTGGGGCCGTGGCCAGAATCACTTGTGCGCCGCCCAGTTTTTGCAATTCCTCCGCTGGTTTCGTCGCTTTGCTATCGATGTACACGCTCGCTCCGAGCTTCTTTGCCAGGGCTGCATTTCCCGAGCCGCGCCCGATAGCCGCCACCTTGTAACCAAACTTGTTCGCGAATTGAATCCCGAGGTGCCCCAGACCGCCGATGCCTTGCACCGCGACAAGATCTCCGGGGAACGCGCCGCTGTGCCGCAGCGCGTTGTAGGTCGTGATTCCGGCGCACAGCAAGGGCGCCGCTTCGGTGGCGTCCAGGCCTTCCGGTATCGCCGCCAACGCCTCCACCGGCGCCACCATGTATTGCTGGTATCCGCCGTCATAGCTGATACCCGGAATTTGGAGGTTCCGGCAATTGCGAAAATCTCCGCGCCGGCACGCCAGACATGTGCCGTCCTGGCCGCCGTGCCAGCCGACGCCCACGCGCTGCCCCATCTTCCACGCGGTAACACCCGGCCCCAGTTCGTCGATCCTGCCGGCTATTTCGTGTCCAGGAACGCGCGGATACTGAATGCCCGGCCACTGGCCTTCTTTCGTGAGTACATCGCTATGGCAGACGCCGCACGCTTCAACCTTGATGCGAACCTGTCCCGCACGCGGGTTGGGAATCTCGCGCTCTACGATCTCGAAATCTCCTCCCGCCTTAGAAATCTGCGCCACTCTCATTGGTGCGATTGCGACTTTTGTAGTTGCCATGATTCCTCCTATTGGTTCTCACTTTCACTATAGACGCGATTCCGAGTTCACCGTGGGGCGGCCAATCATGGCCGCAGCCGCCTTTTAGGCGGCCAAAGCCGGCTCTCCAGAAACCCACCCGTAAACCGCTGATTCCAAAGAGGCGCATATTGTGGGTTTCTGAACCCTGTGACGGGCCGCCCCGGCCCGCCCTTGCTGAAAGCCGGCTGCGGGCAGAATTGCCCGCCCCACTCCTAACCCTCCACCTCGAATATGATTTCCAGCTCCACGGGGGTGCCCAGCGGGAGACTTGCAACGCCGTACACCAATCGGCTTGCGTTCTTGTCTTTTCCGAAGACGTCTTCGAGCAACTCCGAAGCGCCGTCAGCTACCTTCGGCTGGTCGCGGACATCCCCCGTAGTTGCGACCGACACGCCCAGCCGGACAACCCGGGTCACCTTGTCGAGCGATCCCAAGTGATGCCGTGCGACGGCGAGGGCGTTGAGTGCCGCGAGGCGCGCTGCCTTTCGCCCCGCTTCCGAATCCAGCTCCGCGCCCACCCGCCCGGTGAATTTCGCGGCGCGCCCCTCGGTGGGTAGCATTCCGCTCAGAAAAAGCAAATTACCCGTTTGCACGGCTTCCGCATACGTACCGAACGGCTCAGGCGGCGAAGGGAGCACGATGCCAAACTGCTGCAATCTCTGCTCGGCGGTGTTGGCGATTTGCTCTTTCGAACCTATATTCACGTGTGTCTCATCCCCCCCCGCATACTTCGGCGGCTTCACCATTTGCCGTTGTGCGCACCTGCGTCTACGGGCAACACTTCCCCGGTCACGTGCCGGGCTTCAGTCAGATAAACGACAGCCTCGACAATGTCGTCTACATCCGAGATCGCTCCCATCGGCGACAGGGTTTTCAAGAACTCCTGGGAGTCCTTTGTATGCATCGGCGTATCGACCACTCCCGGAGCGACGGCGTTGAAGCGGATGCTTCACTCGCGTACTCCATCGCCAGACTGCGCGTGATCGCCTCCAGCCCACCTTTGGTGATCATCGGCAACGAAGCGTTCACTCCGGCGATCGGGTGTTCCACCATCGCGCTCGTAATGCAAGTGACGCTCCCACCCGTCTTCTGCGCCAGCATCTGCTTTACAGCAAGTTGGGTTATGTAGATGTATAGATTCGTGCCGGACAGCAGCTCAAAATCGTGGGCTGTGTACTCCGTAAACGGCTTTGTGAAGAAGATGCCGGCATTATTGACCACACCATCTATAGAGCCGAAATTGCTCATCGCTGTGGCGGCAATCTTTGCGGCAGTGGAAGCTTCGCCAACGCTTCCGTCGACTAAAACCAGCCTTTCCGTCGGCTCAAATGCGGACTTTGTGATCGCGAGCGAATTGGCGACCACATTGCAGCCGCGCGCGATAAATGCCTTCGTGACGCCAGCGCCGATTCCTTTACCCGCGCCCGTGACGATCATGCTCTTGCGCTTGACTTGCATTGCTTTCGGCTGCGTCCTTTCCGGCTACCGTTCAGTCTGGGTGGAGCAAAGCACGGGCCATCGCCAAGCTACTGAAAGAGAGGGCTTACACGAAACTGCGACGGACAACTGTCCACTCGCGGCGTCGGCGGGCCGACACCGGCAAAGGGGCGCACGATATCTGCGCGTGAAACTAGCCTCCGCAACGGACGCCGCCCAGGAGAGCTCGATCGCGCGTTTGTGCCTCGCCGCAACCCGCTGAAACCAAAACTAACTTCCAAATCGCGGGGTGATCCCTATTTTCGTCCGTGTTACTGTCATTGCAGAATATATGTCGCCTCCACTTTCCGAACCTTCCGCAAGATGGGCGCTCCCTGCGCGCCAGGCAGCAGTTTCACCGATCCCCCATAACCCGCCGCACCCCCAGGAAGCTGGAAAATGCAACGGAATGTAACCGAAAACAGAATTCTGGAGCACACTTAAGCACTGATATGCACAATAACCAATCGACAATTCGGTAGTGGGTCGGTTTTGGTTTGGAGGGCGGGCAATTCTGCCCGCAGCCGGCTTTCCAGCCGGCTCTGGCCGCCTAAAAAGGCGGCTGCGGCCAAGATTGGCCGCCCTCCAATTCCAAACTGACCCACTACCCACAATTCGGAGCAAGCTCGGACAAATGGCGTATTCAGCGCCATTTTCGTGCTTTGGAAACAATAAGTTAGCGATCCACCCTTTGTGCGGCCGGGCCGCGGCCTGCGGCGGCCTCCTTAGGTCGCCCGCGCGCGCGTGCTTCTCATGCCCGCCGTGGCCGCGGGCCATGCCGCGGTCACACCCCTTGCTATGTTGGTAAGTCTCCTCTTATCAATAGAAGACGGCCCTCAGCACGGGGAGAGGGTGCGTCCCGCGGATAGAATGAACGTAGTTCATAGCTAGCGGGGCATTGCCAATGGCCCCATCAAGTCCGGTATGGATAACGTATTGCGAGTACTGCAAGTCGAGGATTCCGAAAGCGATGCCGCCATGGTCGTGCGGCATTTGGAGAAAGCGGGCTACCGCATCCAATCGCGGCGGGTCGAAGATGCCGCCGAAATGCACGCGGCGCTCACCGAAACGTGGGATATAATCATCGCCGACTACCATCTGCCCAGGTTCGATGGGCGCGCGGCTCTGGCGGTGTTGCTGGCAACGGGCTTGGATACGCCCTTCATCGTGGTGTCCGGCGCCATCGGCGAAGATCTGGCCGTGGCCATGATGAAGTCCGGTGCGCACGATTACTTGATGAAAAGCAATCTGGCGCGCTTGGCTGTCGCCGTGGAGCGCGAGGTCCGCGAGGCTCGCGCGCGCCGAAAGCGCCTGATGGTCGAAAGAGAATACGCCGCCCGCCAGAGGGCCGATGAGGAAGCCCTCCGGGAGTCCAATGCCCGCCTGATCGCCGTCCTGGAAAGCATCACCGACGGGTTCTTCACTTTGGGACCGGATTGGCGCTTCACCTGCGTCAACGCCCAAGCCGAGCGGCTGCTGCGGCGCGTCCGCCAAGACGTGTTGGATGGCAGCTTCCGGCTCGACTTCCCGGAGCCCGTTTTCCGGCACATGTTCGAGCACGCCGCCCGGACCCGCACGGCCGTTCACTTCGACGCATACTCGGCGCATTTTTCCGCCTGGTTTGAGATGCACGCCTACCCTTCCAACAGCGGGGTGTCGGTCTACTTTCGGGACATCACCGAACGCCGCCAATCGGAGGAGAAGATTCGCCGGTCCGTGCAGGAGAAGGAGGTGCTGCTGCGCGAGGTCCATCATCGCGTCAAAAACAATCTGCAAGTCATTTGCAGCTTGCTCCGCCTACAGGCGCGCGCCATCCAGGACCCGGCTATGTTGCAGGTTTTAAAGGAGTGCGGCGACCGTGTGCAGGTGATGGCACTGCTCCATGAGCAACTCCACCGCGCCAAGGATCTGACCATCATCGATCTGGGCGAATACCTGCGCAATGTGGCCGCCAAGCTGTTCTCCTCCTATGGCGTGGATTCGTCCAATATAAGGCTGAACGTGGACGTCGGCGAGGTGTTGGTAGCCACCGATACGGCCACATCTTGCGGGCTGATTCTTCAGGAACTGGTGTCCAACGCGCTGAAGCACGCCTTTCCCCAGGGCTGCGGCTGCGTATCGTTGGGCTTGCATGCGCGGCCCGAAGGACGCATCGAGATGGTGGTGCGGGACGACGGGCCAGGGTTCCAGGACGGCGTCGGATCGGGTACTCCGCACTCTCTCGGGCTGCGGCTGGTGCAGCTATTCGCCGAACAGATTGAGGCCACCCTGGAGAAGTCCACCTCGCCGGGAACCGAATACCGCTTGTCGTTTTCGGATAAAGCCGTATCGGGCCACGGATGAACACACTGGTAGAGATTCGGGTAGTGGGGGCAGGCCCTTGGCCTGCGGCGGCCTCCCAGGCCGCCATCTTCTCTCCGCAGGCCAAGGGCCTGCCCCACAAGCAAGCCGACCCACTACTCGCGGCTAAATCCAATGCTTTTCAGTGCACGGGGCGCGCCCCCGCCCCGGGCGCCAACCGGAAATAGGTAAGAGATTGCCGATGCGGATTCCCTACCAAGCTATTGTGGATAAGTCTCTCGATGCGTCGGGCCTGCGGGCGTGGCTGAAGCCGCGGCACCCGGCCCTGGCCTACGGCGTCGCGGCTCTCCTGCCCGCCCTGGCGCAGGCGGCCCGGCTTCCTCTCCATCCTCCCACGCTCATTCCTTTCATCACGTTCGTGCCATTCATGCTGCTGTCGGCATCGTTCGGGGGGCTGGGGCCGGGGCTGTTGACCACCGTTCTGTGCACTTTGGAGTCGGTCTATTTTGCCACCGAACCGACTGGAAGCTTTCGCGTCGCCGACCCGCGGAATTGGTTTGGCGTGAGCGCCCTCGCGTTCACTGGCGTGGTGGCCAGCGTTTTGTTCGAGCGGCTGAGGCGCGCCCGGCATGCCCACATGGCCGCCTATTCGGAGTTGGCCGCAATCCAGTCCCACGCTCCCGTAATGCTGTTGGTTGTCGACGGGCAGTTGCGTGTCCGGAAAGCCAACGATTTGGCCGTTGAACTTTCCGGGCTGAGCGCGAAGGATGTATTGGGGTTCGGACCCGGCACGGCGATCGGTTGCCTGCACGCATTGGCCGATCCCCAGGGATGTGGCCATGGGCCGGAATGCACCGCGTGCACCATCCGCACGGCGGTCTTGGACACCCTGCGCAACGGAGCGCGCCACAGTGGCGAGGAAGGTTGGGTATCGGTATCCGCGGATGGCAGTGAACGGATGCGGTGCCTGCAGGTGGCCACCGTGCCGATGCAACTCGATGAAGCCGGTAGGACCGCATTGATCTGCGCGCAAGACATTACCGAAAGCAAAAGCGCGCAGGCGGAACTGCGAAGGCAAGCCGAGCTCATCGACCTGTCGCATGACGCCATCGTCACCTTGGATAAGAACCGGGCCATCACCGGATGGAACACGGGCGCGCAGGAGATGTACGGTTGGACTCGGGGGGAAGCGCTAGGCAGCGTCTTACACCGCTTGCTCCGGACCAGCGCCGCGGTTTCAGTCGCAAAGATCGACGATATCCTCAGCCTGGCCGGCCGCTGGAGGGGAGAACTGGAACAGGAGTGCCACGACGGGACGCGGCTGGTTGTCGACAGCCAGCAGGTTCTCCTGCGCGATAGCGGCGGCCGCCCCGCCGGGATTCTGGAGATCGATCGCGACATCACCAAAAACAAGCGCGCTGAGGCGGAATTGCACAAAGCCCACCGCCGGACCACAGCCATCCTGGAAAGTATCTCCGACGGCTTCATCGCGCTGGACCGTGAATCCCGCTACGTCTACGTCAACCAGGCCGCCGAGAGGATCCTGGGTGTGTCGCGCCAGGAACTATTGGGCCAGAATCTCTGGGAGGTGTGGCCTAACACCGCGGAAACACCTTTTGGCGAAGCCCAGCGCCGCGCCGTCGAACAAGACATCCCGGTCCGGGTGGAGGCGCTTTATGGCGAACCGCTCAACGGCTGGTTCGAGGTCCGCAATTATCCGTCGCCCGAGGGGCTTTCGCAGTTTTTTACCGAGATCACCGCGCGCAAGGAGGCGGA
>Ga0302324_100028699_pt1 | contig 10571 bp, 8 predicted proteins | sample Palsa_T0_1_FD_201949 | JGI IMG/M metagenome (GOLD analysis project Ga0302324, IMG submission 201949) | Peat permafrost microbial communities from Stordalen Mire near Abisko, Sweden - Palsa_T0_1 | ecosystem: Environmental > Terrestrial > Soil > Palsa > Peat permafrost | place: Sweden: Abisko... | reverse complement strand
GGGCCTTGCGGAGGCGGCACACGAAGGCGACCTTCGTCGCAGCCGACGAGAAGGCCACGCTGTTTTCGTCGGGCCTCATCGCCGGCTACGCGCTCCTGGGCATCGCAGTGGCCTTCATCGGCGTGGCCGCCGACCAGGCCGCCGCGCACCCCGCCTTCGCGCCCTTCGCCTGGATCGTCGGCCACGCGACGGTGCGGAGCGCCTTCAACCTCGGCGCGCTCGAGGACGTCATCACCATCGTCCCTTTCGCGTTGCTGGCACTCCTGCTGTGGCGAGTCGCCAATCGGCCCGAAGCGCCGTAAATGGAAACGTGCACTCGGTGCTCTCACTCCTGCTCGTCCTCGGACCGGCGGCGCTGCACTTTCTGGGCGACCAGGCGTGCCCAGACCAAGCCTCGGTCGAGGCTCAGGTGCGACGGATCGACCCGGGAGCGTTCGACCGCAAGACGCGGCATCTCGCGCTGATCGAGCCGCGGGCAGACGGCCTCGAGGTCCGCCTCTTCGACGAGGACGGTCATCTGCTCGAGCAGAGACTGCTCGACGGCTCCAAGAGCTGCCCCGAGTGGGCGCGCATCGCGGCCGCCTTGCTCGCGACCTGGGAGACCGATCTGGCTGCCCCCGACCTGGCTTTCGGCGATCAGCCCTCGGCCTCCGGAACGTCGGCGACGCCGACCGTCGCGTCGATTGAGTCGGTCCAGTCAGGCCCTCTGAGTCACGGGCCCTCGGTACAGCTGGAGGTCGGCCTGGGGGCCGGCGGCGCCGGCGCGGGGGCTGATTCGTTTGCCGCCGGCGGGGAGATTCTCGCCGGCCTTGGCCCGCGCGGCGGAGCCTACGGCGGCGAGCTCACGCTGAACGCCACGACCTCGCGGTCGCTGGCGGTAGGCGCGGGCTCGGCGCAATGGCAGCGGACCGCGTTGTCCCTCGGTGGCTACGGGACGTTTGGCACCGGCGGCGCTGGGGAATGGAAGCTCGAACTGGGCGCGGCAGTGCTCGGCGGTGTGCTGAGCGCCAGCGGAACGGGGTTTCTCGTCGCCCGCTCCGGCTCGACGCTGGAGGCCGGTGTCGAAGTCATGCCTCGCCTGCGATGGAATTTCGCCCCCCACTGGCTACTCTGGGCCCAGTTCGGGGGAGCGCTCTGGCTCAAGGCGGAGACGGTCCAGGTCCTGACCGGATCCTCGGCCGTCTCCAGCGCCCAGATCCCCAGCGTCGACGCCTCGGCCAGGCTGGGACTAAGCTTTCTCGTCGACTTGTAAGGTCCCAGCCTCGAGTGGGCATCTCTCCAACAAGCGCAAAGGAGGACGGACGGCTGGGGCCGACGCCGGGCACACGACTCCCAGAGATGTCAGAGACTCGTTCAGCGGGTCAGGCGGAGCCTCGTTCACTTGAGATCGGAGACCTCTTCACCGCCTACCACCAGCAGGTCGCGTTGTGGGTGCGCCGCCTGGGCGGGCCACAGATCGAGGTCGACGACGCGGTCCAGGAGGTCTTCCTCGTGGCCCACCGGCGGCTGCGCTGGTTTCGGGGCCGGGAGAGCCTGACCGTCTGGTTCTACCGGGTGACCGAGAACGTCGTCCGTCACCAGCGCCGGCGCTTGCGGCGGAGGCGCGAGGTCTTCGCTGGCGCGGACGAGTCGGAGATCGCGGAGCAGGCCGCGAGGGCAGGAGAGATCGCCAACGATGAGGAAACACGCCGCCAGAGACTTCAGATCATCTACCAGGTGCTGGATCGCATGAGCGAAAGGAACCGGACGCTGATCATTCTCTTCGAGCTCGAAGAGCTTTCGGGCGAGGAGATTGCCCGCTTGAAGGGGGCCAAGCTGGCCACGGTCTGGGTATGGCTGCATCGCGCGCGCGCGGAGTTTCGCCGGCACCTCGCCCTCCTTCAGCAGTCGTCACCTGCTTCGGGGCCCGAATGAAGAAGCCGAAGAAACTGATCGCCGATCGCCTGCTGCCGGTGCGGCGCGTGGCATCTCCGACGCCCGAGGACCTGCCTCTGGCCACGCTGTTCGCCGGCGTCGAGCCCCTCGACCCCTTGCCCGAGATCTCAGCGCAGCGCATCCGCCGGCGCCTGGAGCTGGAGCTCGGCCGGAGCTCGCAATCCGGTCTACCGGGCTGGTTCAGATCGGCGGTGGCTGCCGGCGCTGCGTTGCTCGTGCTCGAAGCCGCCGCGGCCGCCACCCTCGCGGCCTGGCCGGCGGCGCGCCATCGCCTGTTCGGCGGGACTGGCAAGACGCTTCCCGCACCGGTGACCCCCCTCCCGGCCTCCCCCGCAAGCGGGGGAGGTGTGAATGTGGCAGCCGTCTCAGTCCCCTCAAACGGGGGAAGTGTAGCGGTGACCCCCCTCCCGGCCTCCCCCGCCAGCGGGGCCGGCGGTGGCGGAAACTCTTCCGCCGGCACACAGGGAGGTGTGACGCGGCGAAGGTCGAAGGTCTTGGCCCCGATACCGCCGGCACCGACCATGGCGCCCTCCGCCGAGGATCCTGACGTCGCCCTCTACACGCAGGCCCTCTCGCAGCTCAACGCCCAGCGCGATCCGGTGGCCGCGCTGGGCACGCTGCGCGCCTATCGCTTCCAGCATCCCAACGGCCTCTTCCGCAATGAGGCCGCCGTCGCCGAGATCCGCGCCGAGCTGAGCCTGGGCCGCGAGACCGAGGCCCTCTCGCTGCTCGACGCCATGCACGCCCACTCGTTTGCCGGGATCCCGCAGGCCTCGGAGCTGACGCTCTTGAGAGCCGAGTTGCTGGGCCGAGCCGACCGCTGCGATGAGGCCTTGCCTGCGCTGGCCCCGTATCTCGAAGAGGGCAGCCCGGCGGGCGACCGGGAGCGAGCGCTCTATGCCCGGGCCGCTTGCCGCGCCCAGGTGGGCGACGCCGACGGCAGCCGGACTGACCTGCGGGCCTATCTGGGCGAGTTCCCGCAGGGCAGATTCGCCGCGAAAGTTCGAGCACAGCTTGGCCGACCGTAAGGTTTTGGCGTCCACCGGGCCTCTCCTGACCATGCGACTTCACCCAACGAGCCCGATTCGCGCAGCGCGCACGGCCGCCCTCGCGACTCTGTGCGGCCTCGCCGCCTGCAGCGGCTCCTTGACGGTCGGATTGATGGATGGGGGTACCGGAGCAACAGGAGGTTCGCCTGCCAGCAGCGGCAATTCGCCAACGGGAAGCTCAGCCACCAGCGCGAGCGGCGGCTCCGCGGGAGCAACGGGGCGGGCAGCGACCGCCACGGGGGGCACCGGGTCGAGCACGGCCACATCCAGCGGCGGCTCGACGACGGGCGGAAGCAGCACCGGCGCGCGCATCGCGTTGGACGACGGGGGCTACGTCTACTGCATGCAGCCCTCGGCGGCCGACGCCGGCCCGGACGGCGACGGCGGCCCGGCGGCGTGGATGTGCCGCCCCGGCACCTACTTCTGCGACTACGGCGGCGACATCGGAAACTGCTTCCAGTGCCAGTCCGACACCGACTGCGCCGACCAGAACCTGCCGACCTACGACCCGAACCGGCCGCACTGTGATGTTTCGTCGGGCGTCGACGGCTACCAGGGCTACTGCCAGCAATGCGCCGACAACACCGACTGCACCGGCAACGCCGCCGGCAGCTTCTGCGATCTGAGCCCGAGCTACCTCTTTGGAGCCCTGGAACCGCCAATCGTCACCACCGGCTTCGAAGCCTGCGGAACGCTGCAGAGCGATTGCCGCCTCCCAGGCGGACCGATCTGCAACGGGTACAACCAGTACTGCGATTCGAAGTCCGGCGTCTGCCTGACTCACAGCGGGGTTTGCAACACGGACCCAGACTGCGACGGGGTGCTCGGCCTCATCTATCTCTCGGCCAACACGCCGGCGCCCTTTTGCGTCAACGGCGCCTGCGCGTCGTGCGCCGCCGGATTCAACTGCCAGGCAACTTGCACCAGCAACGGACAATGCAGCTCTCCCTTCTACCCAGTCTGCGAGGGGATCGGAGACGGGGGCTCCGGAATCTGCGGCTGCGACACCAACGAACAATGCGGCGACGGCGGACTGGCGTGCCTGCCTCCTCCCGGCATAGGCATCTCCTACTGCGGAATCCCCTGCACCTCGCCGCAGGCCCCCGCTTGCTCAGCCCTCTGTGACCCTGCGACCGGCGCATGCAAGGCCTGCGCATCGGACCAGGATTGCCTCTCGGCCCCCGAAACCGCGGGCAATGCCTGTCTGTATGGCGGCAATTGTGGCTGCATGACCAACGCCGATTGTCCGGCCGGCAAGGTCTGCGACTTCACCCAGGAGGTCTGCATCCCGGCCCTCGCGCCGTGCACTCCGCTCTCCTGTGGCACGAGCTTCCCGGAGGCGACCGGGCGCGGAGCGCCGTTCTGCAACTGGGACAGCGGCGTCTGCCAGCAGTCTCCCAGCTGCCTGGAGGACACCGATTGCACCACCGGGGCTCCGTTTTGCAACGCGGATGCCGGCGCGTGCACCCAGTGCCGCACGCAGCTCGACTGCCGGCATCTCGGACTTGGCGGGCCGGGCTGCAGCCCCAGCGGCTCATGCCTGGGCGGTTGCGCCTCCGACCAGGACTGCGTGGGCTCCGCCTCGAAGTGCTTGGGCCTCGACTCGGGCTATCCGTCTTGTGGCTGCGGCACCGACCAGGATTGCGTCGGCAACAATCTCGGCGAGCGCTGCGACACCGACCCCAGCGACAACCGCTACGGTTCTTGCGTTTGCTATGTCGAGGGCGATTGTCTTGCCGGGCAGACCTGTCCCGCGAGCGGTGAGTCATCCTATTGCAGCGGCAGATGCACCGACGACAGCAGCTGCCCCGCCAATTACTTCTGCGACCCGACTCTCATCTGCCGGCCGAGATGCGACACCGGGCACAACTGCATGGGATTTGACCCCGCCTGCGACGTCAACAACATCGGACTCCAGAACGGCCAGACCGCGACCGGCTCATCGCCCGGCGTGACCTGGTGCGTCCCGTGTGTCACGGCCAGCGATTGCCCCGCCGGAATGGGCTGCGACAGCATGGGGCGAAGCTGCGTGCAGTGCTCCTTCGACGCCGAGTGCGGTGGCTCGAACGTCTGCACCTTCGACGAAACCTGCCGGCCGCGGTGCAACGCCGGTGCCTGCCCCAACGGCGAGGTGTGCGACACCCTGGGCGTGACCGGCTACCCGGACGTCTGCTTTGCGTGTGTCAGCGCCGCGGATTGCCCGGATGGCCAGGGGTGCAATCACTACACCCACGTCTGCGGAACCTGCCTCGGACCCGACAGCCGGTCGGGTTCGTTCGACGATTGTCCGCCCGACGCGGTGTGCTCCAGCTACTGGATCACGAACCCCTACGACATCAACCCCCAGGGCGTGTGCCTCGCCAACTGCGACCGAAGCTCATGCCCGACCAGCCAGCCGCTCTGCGAGGAGATCCCCTCCCTGACCCACGATCACAAGTACTGCGTCGGTTGCCTGCACGACTCGGATTGCGCTGACGCCGGAGCCGGCGCCTGGTGCGACGTTTCGGTCAACTTCACGTTCGCCTGTCAGCCCTGACGCTTGATCGGGAGCACCTCTCACGTGGCCCGTCGCTTGAGCGGGTGGACCGTCGCCATTCTCTGGGCCCTCGCCGGCTGCAACGGCACGCTCGTCGTCGGATTGGCCGACGGTGGCACGAGCGCCACGGGAGGCTCGGGCACGAGCAGTGGCGGCACCACCGGAGGGACCACCGGCGGCACGAGCACCGGCCGCCCTTTGAGCTGCGCAGCCGGCCTCGCCTGCTTCGACGGCAAGTGCCTGATCGCGAATTGCGTGGGGGCGCTGCACGATGCCGTCTGCGGTCTCCCCGACGGCGGCGCCGGCGTCTGCGCCGGCGGGACGTGCAGGCTTCCACTCGACGGCACCGACGACCAGAACTGCGGCGCGCTCGGGGCGGTGTGCCCTGACGACACGCATTGCGTGAAGGGCGTGTGCGACCTCGACGCCGGGGTCGTCGACCAGAGCTGCAACGGCAGCTGTCCGGCGGGAATGCAGTGCGAGGTGAACAGCCCCAACCTGGGCGTGGCCTGCCTCGATCCGACCTGCGTCGCAGGACGGGACGACGAGCTGTGCAGTCTCGTCACCCTGGCGGACGACCTGATCGACCCCCAGATCTGCTGCGGCTCGCGGTGCGTCGACACGGGCTCCGACCCCAGCAACTGCGGAGGGTGCGGGATTGCTTGTGGCGCAGGCGAGATCTGCCAGGCGGCGATCTTCAACCCCGCCCAGGGAACCTGCGTCCCCACCTCCTGCCAGGCCCAGTCGAACGACGCGGTCTGCGTGCTCGACGCCGGCCAAGGCAATTGCTGCGCCGACGCCGGCTGCACCGATTTACTCACCGACCCCTCCAACTGCGGACTTTGCGGGCAGTCTTGCCCCACCGACGCCGGCTTCGTGTGCTCGAACGGCTCGTGCCTGCTGTTCAACGATCTCGGGAACGAGGTCCTTTGCGACGGCGGCGTCTTCGATTGCCCGCCCGGCTGGGTGTGCAGCTCCCACAGCAGCACCTGTCAGCCCGACTGCTCAGCGTCCCCGGACGGCGTGGTGTGCGGCGCCTCGATCGCCAATACCCCCTTCGCCGACGCCCTCAGCATCTGCTGCAACCATCGCTGCGTCGACGTGGGCGCCGACCCCGCGAACTGCGGGAGCTGCGGATCGGCCTGCGCCCCCGGGCAGACCTGCTGGCTGAACGCCTGCGAGCAGGTGGACTGCAGTGAGACCGGCGGCCAGCTCACACCCTGTTTGGGCGATGCGGGCGAAGGCCTGTGCTGCAGCGGGCAATGCATCGTGGGCACCACCACCTGCATGCCCACCAGCTGCGGGCCAAACGACACCAATTTGTACTGCACTCTCCCCGGCGGAGCAGAGGGGGTGTGCTGCGACGGGAAGTGCTCGGACCTGAACGTCGAACCCGACAACTGCGCATTCTGCGGACTCGCCTGCTCGGTCGGCTCGACTTGCTCCGGGGGCTTCTGCAGCGGCCCTCTCAACGACACCTGCGGGAACGCCGGCGGCCCGCAATGCGCCCCGGGCCTCAGCTGCGTCGCCAACTACCGCTGCGCCCCCAATTCCTGCGAAGGGCGAAGCAACGGCGACATGTGCCTCTTCGGGAGCGACCCGCTCAACATCTCGATTGGGGGGTTCATCACGCTGGGAACGTGCTGCGGCGGACGCTGCGTCGACCCGGCCCAGGATCCCGGCAACTGCGGCGGCTGCGGGATCATGGCACCGTCAGGCCTCTGCTTCGCCACTGTGGAGACCCTGGACCCGACCGACTGCATCGACGCTGCCTGCGCCGACTTCTCGACCGACCCCCAGCATTGCGGCAACTGCTCTGTCGCCTGCCCGACCGGCCAGACCTGCTCGGGCGGCGCGTGCAGCGGATCGCCGAGCTGCGGACCGGGGCACTGGGGCGAGCTGTGCATGCCGGATGGGGGGCTCAACGCCGAGGGGGGCTTCGGACAGCTGTGCTGCCCCGGGTTCGGCTGTCGCGACGTCTCCAGCGATCAGCAGAACTGCGGGACTTGCGGAAATGCCTGCGGCGCGACTCAGAGCTGTCGCGACGGTCGCTGCCAGTAGCGGAGCTAGGGAGGGCCCAGATAGTCGTGGCAGTGCCAGAGCCAGAACTTGCGCAGCAGGCGCCCGTTCCGACGGACGAGGAGCGGTTCGAGCTGGGTGACCGACGCGAAGCGCGCCGCCAGGTCCCGCGGGGGCCTGAGCGCCGGTTCCTCGTCGCGCCACGCGGTCTCCGGATCGACGAAGATGGCATCTTTCCCGCGCAGCTTCGACAGGTCGTCGCCCAGATAGGGGTACTCGAATGCCGGCCGGCCGATCAGATCGCCGGCGTAGACCTTCTGGCCTCCATAGAATTCGAGCTCGGCCGCGGTCTTGTAACTCTCGCCCGAGAAGACGAACTCGTCTGGCGACCGCAATGGCGCCACCGCCGCGGCGAGCTCGCGCCAGCCAAAGCAAGTGTCGGCCGTACGAATCGGAAACGGCGCCAGCAAGAGCTCGACCGCCGCCAGCGCCTGCGCGAGCACTGACCACCCCAGCGTCGGCATCACCAGTCGCTCGGGCCTGGACCAGCTCAGCGCGACGAAGGGAATACCCGCCAGGTAGAAGGGCTCGAGCCAATTCGCTTTGATCAGGAGGAAGGCCGAGAGCAGCACGAGGATCAGAATCGGCGGCACCGAGAAGGCCGCGAAGAAGACGGTGGCGGCGCGGCGCTCGGCGGGAATCTTTCGCAGCCGCCAAGGAAGCCGCAGCGCTTCCCAGAGAAGGATCACGAAGAGGACGCCCAGCAGGAAGGTCTGCGTCGTGAGCAGCGATCCGAAGTGCCGAAAGCGAAAATGAGTCATCATCTCGGCGCGTGCCACGGTCTGAAAACGCAGCGAGACGAAGTCGTGACGGGCGTTCCAGATCCAGACCGGCGCGGTGACGGCCGCCGCCACCAGCGCCGCCAGGTAGGGCCAGGGCGAGCGCAGCTGGCGCCGATGCAGGGGATCGAGCAGCAGCAGGAAAGCCCCGGCCGGGAGAAAGAGCGCGGTGTACTTGGAGTCGAAGGCCAAGCCAGCCGCGACCCCCGCCGCGAGCCAGGCCAGAGGCCGGCTCTTCTCCGGGCCTTGAAAGGCCCGCCAGAGACCGAGCAGCGTCGCAGAGGAAAACAGCAGCAGCGGCACGTCGGGTGTCGAGATCAGGGACACCACGCTCATCAGGGGTGTGACGAGCAACAACAGCGCGGGCACCCGCCGCTCGGGAGCGACTGCCTCGTGGATCAATTTCCACAGCAGGAGCTGCGTGATGGCGCTCAGGCAAAAGGCGGAGAGCCTCAGCACCCAGGCGTGCTGGCCGAAGACCGCCGTGAAACACCACAGGAGCCAGCCGATCATCGGCGGGTGGTCGAAGTACGACAGCGCCAGGTGGCGCGCGTAGAGGTCGTAGTAGGCCTCCTGCGGAAACAGCTGGAACCCCGGCGCGACCGCCAACCGGAAGGCCGAGAAGCCAAGGATGATCGCGAGCAGCCGGCGCTCGTTCAATCCGTCACCGCGGGGGAGCTCGTCACCGAGCTTGCCTGGCTACCCGACTTCTTCGTCCGGGTCGAGCGGATTGATGAGCAGCCCCGACGGCAGCTTGGGATAGAAGAAGGTGCTCTTGGTGGGCATCAGCTCGCCGGCCTCGGCGACGGCCCGCACCTGCTCGACGCGCGTCGGATTCATCAGGAAGGCAGCCTGCACCTGGCCGGAGCTCACCGCCCGCACCGCTTCGCCGGCGTCCTTGATGTAGCTCACGTTCTCGAGGCTCCGCTGCGCGTCCTGCGAGAGACCCAGCAGACCCTCGAGGACCAGGCTGTGGAGGACGGTCACGTCCAGCTCACGCAAGCCCCCGAAGTTGGGGCGGCCGGGCAGCTTGCTCAGGTCGGTCTCCGAGCGCAGCTTGAAGATCCAGCTCTGCTTGTCGGCCACGAGCGTGAAGCTCGGCTGCTGCAACCCCTGCATCGTCTGCTCGGCCTGGGCCGAGGCCAGATTCTGCGTCGAGGTCAACGGCTCGTTCAGCGGGTCGATCGAGAACAGCTCGGCCGCCCGATGCACGAGCGCGCGCGAATCGAAGCCCGCCAGCCCGTGCAGCAGCCGATGGGTCGGCAGGATGACGACGCCCGGGTCTTCCATGGCGCAGAAGTAGACCAGCGCGAAGTGGTGCGCCCCGCCGGGCCGCGGCCCGCTCGGCTTGCCCTCCACCTCTTGCGCGTAGCTCAGACTGGTCTCGTAGCGATGGTGACCGTCGGCGATGTAGAGCGTGCGCGAGACCATGAACTGGACGACTCGCGCGCACAGGGCCGGGTCGGTCACGTTCCAGATGGCGTGGTCCACGCCCTCGTCGCTGAAGATCCCATGCGGCAGCAGGTCGGTCACCGGGGCCAGCAGGCCCGGGATCTGATTCTCGGCGTCTCCGTAGAGCATGAGGATCGGCGAGAGGTTGGCCTTGACCTCGCGCACCAGGTCGAGCCGATCGGCCTTCGGTCCCGGCAAGGTGGCCTCGTGGGGAAGCACCGTCCGGCGGGCGAAGTCCTCGAGCCGCAGCCGCGCCAGAAAGCCGCGGCGGACGTGGTGCTTCCCGCGGTGCTTGAACTCCTGGTGCAGCACGTACAGGGCGGGTTGCGCGTCGCGGACCAAGACCCCCTCGGAGAGCCATTGCCGGTAGGCCGCCCCGGCGCGCTGGTAACGGTTCAACGCCGCGCGGCCATCCGGAACACTCCTCGACGGCGGGTCCTGCGGCAGGATGAGGTGGACGATGTTGTGCGGATCCCGGGCGGCGTACCCCTCCCGCTGCGCGGGCGAGATCACGTCGTAGGGCGGGGCAATGTACTTCTCGATCGGCTGCCGGTTGTAGCGGACTGCACGAAATGGGGCGATCTCGGGCATGCCTCAGGGTAGCGCTCGGCGCGATCAAAAGGTAGGCGGGCCCAACCTCTCCACCAATCGTCAGTACCTCTGCACAGAGGTTTTGACCAACAAGGAGCCGAGCGCGTGGATCGTGCCCGTGCCCGTCTGCGTGGCCACTTTCAACTCTCG
>Ga0302324_100028696_pt1 | contig 10571 bp, 8 predicted proteins | sample Palsa_T0_1_FD_201949 | JGI IMG/M metagenome (GOLD analysis project Ga0302324, IMG submission 201949) | Peat permafrost microbial communities from Stordalen Mire near Abisko, Sweden - Palsa_T0_1 | ecosystem: Environmental > Terrestrial > Soil > Palsa > Peat permafrost | place: Sweden: Abisko... | reverse complement strand
AACGCCGGCGGCGTCTGGTTGGGAGATAGTCGTTGTGGTTGCCATGCCTTTTTGCCGAAAAAATCATGCCAGTTGGACGGGGGAGAAAATTTGGGCTGGGGGAGAAATGCAAGGGCTTTTCAGGCCAGATGATCCAGCGGGTCTGGAATCCCCAACTGAGGAATAACAGCCCCGCCGCGGGCGGCATATCCATCCGATTCGGCCGGCAGCTGGTCCTGGGCTGCCTTTACGCGGCGTTTCCTGCTATGCCCGTAAAAATCATGCTGTGTCCACAGTTCTTTTCCCATCCATTCCCTTAACAGGTAGATGCTGCCGCCGAGATATAAAAAACAGGAGGGTATCCACAAGATCAGCCCTGCGGCCAGTTGGTCCTTTCTGGAGATAACACTTATGCCGCCATAAAGTCCGGGGGTGGCGAATTCTACCAGGTATACCAGCAGGGTACAGCCAACCCAGGCTGTGCTCAGGTAAAGCAGGGATTCCGCTGGTGATAGCCGGTGCGAAAGATAGGGACCGGCCAGCGGCCAGGAGAAAAGGATTCCCGCAAGCAACAGGCTGCCGGAATGCAGAAAAGAAAGGATATGAAGGTGCCGGTGAAAGCCGGGGCCATCCCAAGCCAGCAAAGCGTTGAAAACGGTCGGCACCTGCCAGACCCACAGGACACCTACTCCGATGATCCAGTTCAACCAGGGCATTGCCGACAGCCGACGGGAAATGCGGAAGGCGAGGCCGCCTTTTGCCTCCGGTCTTTCTCTCATCGCCAGGACGAAAAAGGGCGCCGCAATCAGCAGGAGAATAACGTGACCGGCCATATGTGAGCTAAAGACGAATTTGCTTTCGGAAAAAAAAGAAAATTGAGCCAGGGCCATACCAGCAAGGCCTGAAACCAAACAAAAAAGACGGAGATAAGTATGTTTTTTCATGACGGGTTATGATAAAAGTCAGTATTGCTAATACAAAATTGTTGCCAACCTTGCGGAAAGGTTTTTGCCCGGGTCAAGACTAAAAGATTGTGAGCCATCAACCCATCGAGAATTATGGCATTATCGGCGATCTGAATACGATTGCCCTGGTTGGTCTCAATGGCTCCATCGACTTTATGTGTTTTCCCCGATTTGATTCCCCCAGTGTGTTTGCCGCCCTGCCGGACGACAAAAAGGGGGTAGTTTTTGCATTAGCCCTGAGTTTAAAGAAATGAAAACCAAACAGTTGTATTTACCCGATACCAATGTGCTGCTCACACGCTTCCTTTCTTCGGAGGGGGTAGGAGAGGTAACCGATTTTATGCCGGTCGATCCAAACGGCGAGAACAGGCTGATCCGCCGGGTAACAACGGTCAGGGGGGAAATGAAATACCAATTACGCTGCTGCCCCCGGTTTAAATACGCAGAAATTGTCCACACCGTTGTCCGGGTGAGTGATCGGGAGGTGATATTTCATGTCGATGGTCCTGATGAGTTATCGCTCCGCCTCAGGGGGACGGTGCCGCTACAGGCAGATAATCAGGATGTTGGGGCGGAATTTACCCTTAAAGCGGGTGAGATGATCGACTTTTTGCCGGAAAGCGACGCCAACCAGGAAGTCGTGGAGAATTATTATCTTCTTTTCAATATGGATCTATTGTTGCGGCCCCCACTTTTGGTCTTCCGGAAAGTATCGGCGGTCAGCGGAATTGGGACGAAGGAGGCCGGCGCTTTTATGAGGTGGATCGAAGATCTTTTCCGCAAAGTCAAAGGCGATGAACGGCTTGGTATCATGTATTCGATTGATGGTAACCGGCAGCTAAAAGAATATACGCCGGACATTTATGGCGAGCGGATCTCCTATGATTTCTGGAAGGACATCGAGAAAAAGAACGCATCTCCCATATGGGGCTAATCAGTGCTGCGTACAATCTCAATCAGCAATTCGACGATAACAGAAATAAAAACATTAACTTGGATCAACTATAATCAACTAACCGATTAATGCCAAAAGCCTTACGCCCGTCGGCTGCGCCCTCCGGCCCGAAAAAAAAATCGCCTTCCCGACTAAAAAAAATACTCTCGACATTGGGGCCCGGTCTTATCACCGGCGCCAGCGATGATGACCCATCGGGTATTGTCACCTATGCACAGGCAGGCGCTCAGTTCGGTCTCTCTACGCTGTGGACGGCCCTGCTGACTTTTCCGCTGATGGCGGCTGTCCAGGGCATGGCTGCCCGGATCGGGATGGTCACCTCTCAGGGGTTGACCGGTACGCTTAAAATGCATTATCCAAAAGTCGTGCTATATAGCATGATCGTGTTCTGTTTTCCGGCGGTGATCCTGAATATCGGGGCGGATATGCAGAGTATGGGGGCTGTGGCAAACCTCTTGCTGCCGGCCATTCCGACGTTCGCGTTTTGTATTGTTTTTACTTTGATCCTGTTAATCGTCATTATCCGGTATTCCTATCAGCGGATGGCTTCACTGCTGAAATGGCTTTGTCTGGGTCTGCTGCTTTATCTGATCATTCCCTTCCTTGTCCATCCGGACTGGGCGGCTGTGGCCAGGCATACTTTTATTCCTTCTATCCGTTTAAACAAGGAGTTTCTTAGTATCCTTGTCGCAATCCTGGGCACCACCATTTCGCCCTATCTTTTTTTCTGGCAGGCGACGATGGAGGCGGAGGATATGGAGCATGCAAAGAGCAAACGAATTTTTGTCGATAAAAGAATGCTGGATGACATGAAGACGGATGTGAACAGCGGGATGTTCTTTTCCAACCTGGTGATGTATTTTGTCATCCTTACTGCCGGCGTAGTGTTGTATGGCGCAGGGGTGAAGCAGATCGATACGGTCGAGCAGGCTGCTCATTCTCTCCGGCCGCTGGCGGGGCAGCTCAGCTACCTGCTGTTTGCCATCGGGGTTATCGGTACTGGTTTCCTGGCCATTCCCGTGCTGGCGGGCTGCTTGTCCTATATCCTGGCGGAGACTTTCAACTTTTCAAAAGGGCTCGACAAAAAATTCTACCAGGCCAAGCCCTTTTATGGGATGATCATCGTCAGTCTGCTGGCGGGGCTTTGTTTACAATTCCTCGGTATCACCCCGGTACAGGCCCTGTTATACACGGCTATTCTTTATGGGCTCACGGCGCCGGTGATGATTGCCGTCATCCTGCATATCGGCAACAACAAAAAGATCATGGGCAGTCATACGAACAGTGTGCTGTCCAATGTGCTTGGAATTTTTACCCTGCTGCTGATGACGGCTGCTGCGGTCGGGCTGGTCTGGTTTCAATTTTTTACCTGATGGATGGTTCTGTCTGGGCGGATCGCCGGCTACGGCTGAGCGGGCATTTTATTTGCATTGGAAAGGGATGAAATGCGCATTAACCTTTCTTCTGGCCCTGCTGTTTACGGGCATAACGCTGTCTGTTCAGGGGCAGCGGAAAAAGGAAGAGGGTAAGGAAGAATCAAAGGAACAGGCAAAGGAATCTCCCGAAAAGTATAATCCCCCGAAATCCCGGCTGGAATATTCGCTGGATACGATCACCAGCCGGCTGGACGACCTGCATCTTACCCTCAACCGGATCAACGATTTTACGAGTCTGGGATTCAATACCAGCGGCGTTGAGCGGCAGTTGCCGGAAATCGGGAACAATATCCGGTCCATCTCGGAATACCTTTCGCTGTCCGGAACGGTCCCGGATTTTAAAAGCCTGCAGTTATATACGGTGTTGCTGGGAAATATCAAACAGCAGCTCCAGGGCTGGCGCAATTCGTTGTTCCGGTACAATATCGATCTCATCAACATGAACAACGAGATCGACGCTTTTACCCATGACTCGGTCATCCATCGGCTGATCCGGGACACGGCTTTCCGCCGCATGTATCTCGACGAGATCACGGAGCTCGGCGCCAAATGGCGACAGGCGGATACGGCGACGCATAGTCACCTGGAACGCATCACTCAGCTTCAATCCGTTATCTCCCGATACTATTTTCAAACCATCGACCTGCAAAACCAGGTCGACGTTTTTCGAAATGAGCTTAGCGGGAAAATATTCAACAAGGAATACAGCTATATCTGGGAATTCCGGGATTCCGGCAGCACCAATACGGGAACGGGGGAACTGGCTGCCCGCTCGTATAAAGGACAGCGCCGGATCATGGGCTATTTCATCCGGGAAAACTGGGGCGACTATATCTATGTGCTGCTTCTGGGCTTGCTGTTCTTTTTCTGGGTCTGGAACAGTTTCCGGCTGATCGGCAAAAGTCCCGATCGGGCTAAGATACTGACCGCGGTATCTTTAAACTATCTTCGTCAGTACCCGCTGTCGGCTTCGCTGGTGGTCATGTTAAGCATTATCCCCTTCTTCGATATCGACGCACCTGCTTCTTATACCCATCTGGTCCAGCTGCCTTTGCTGATCACCTTATGTGTCATCTTTGGAGGCAGATGGCCAAGGCGGTTCTTCTATTACTGGCTATTTCTTATCTTATTATATGTGCTCTTCTCTGCTGCCAACCTTGTGCTGGTCCCCCGGATGAGCGTCCGGTTCTGGCTGCTGCTGTTGCAGCTGATATCGGTCAGCCTGGGGTATATCGCCATTAAACGGATCACGCACCGGATCTCGCTGACCCGGATCGGCCGTGTGGTCGTGATCCTTTATCAGGTCTGCAACGTGTTAGCCATCGTCTGTAATGCTTGTGGAAGGCTGAGCCTGTCGAAGCTGCTTAGCACCAGCGCCATCTTTGGCCTGGTGCAGGCCGTGGGTCTGTCGGTTTTTGTGAACTGCCTGATGGAGGCTTTTTCCCTCCAGTCTGCGGCAAGCAAGCTGGACACCAATGGTCCGACCGTCAGCCTGTTTTACGACAGAGCCCATAAGGGTATTTATCGTCTGTTGCTTGTGCTATCCGCCCTGACCTGGCTGATCATTTTCGCTACCAATATGGATCTGTTCGATCCTATCTATACGGCGGTGAGTCGTTGGCTCAGTATTACCCGATCGATCGGGAGCATCTCATTCCGGTTAGAGAATATATTGATCTTTATTGTCATCCTCTATATTTCTCATGTCCTGCAAAAATATATCGGCTATCTTTTCGGCCAGCAGGATGGCCATTCTGTGCCGCAGGAAGGAAAGAAAGGTTCACGGCTGGTCTTGATGCGGCTGATCTTTATTATTATCGGGTTTTTCCTGGCTGTCATTGCTTCCGGCCTGCCCATCGACAAGCTCACCATCGTGCTGGGCGCCCTGGGTGTGGGCGTGGGCCTGGGTCTTCAGAACATCGTCAACAACCTGGTATCCGGCATTATCCTGATCTTCGAGAGCCCGTTCCAGATCGGGGACTATATCGAGTTGAACGGGAAAAAAGGGATCGTGCGCGACATGGGTATCCGGTCCAGCCGGCTGATGACGGAAGAAGGGACGGAGATCATTATGCCGAATGGCGACTTGTTGTCCGGCGAAGTCATTAACTGGACCGTGCAGAACAGCAAGGTCCGGATCGAGGTGCCGATCACCGTGGAAACAGGGCCGACGTTAGAGCAGATTAACGAGATCGTTCAGGATACGTTGAAGGACCAGGCGGATCTGTCCCATGAAAATAAGCCGAAGGTCTTATTATCGACGGCCAACGATAAAACACTTAGCTTTACAATCGTGGCCTGGGTAGGCAATATCAGCCAGATACAAAATCTGAAAAGCGAGATCCTGCGGATGATGTATCTGAAGCTGAAGGAAAAGGGGATCAAAACCGTTTAATAAATCATCATGAAAGCTTCGTCTGTCGCCAAAGGCCATAGCGCCGATGTGATAAAACACCTGGAAGAGGGGTTGAATGGGAGTAGCGCCCATGCCTCCTTCGAAGATGCCATCCGGGATATTCCCTACGATCTGCTGGGGTCCATCCCTGCTCATCTGCCATATAGTATCTGGCAGCTGGTTGAACATATCCGGATCACGCAGTGGGATATCCTGGAATTTTCCCGCGACCCCCATCATACGAGCCCCCATTGGCCGGATGACTACTGGCCTGAACAGAAAGCTCCCGCCCGCTCCGGTGATTGGCAAAAATCGCTGGACCGGATAGCCGCGGACCGGAACGCATTTATCGCACTGCTGCATAAGGCAGGAGAGGAGATCTATATGCCTTTTCCACATGGCGACGGTCAGTCCCTCTTTCGGGAAGCCGTGCTGCTCATTGACCATACCAGCTATCATACCGGCGAGATCGTCGTGCTGCGGCGGTTGTTGAAGAACTGGAAATAGCGGCCGGGATCAGCTCTCTTAGCCTGACCAGATCGGTCAGGGCATCGCCAATCGTATTATTGAAGTACACATATACGTCTTTTCCCGTAAATAGCCATTCCCTGGCTCTTTGTGCCCTTCTTTCGAGGACGGCGCCGTCATACCCGCCTTTATAATCTCCCGCGGGACCATGAAATCGCAGGTAAACGAAATCTTCCGGCATGGCAGGAAGCTCCGTCATTGCCGAAGCAGGCATATCATGTAGTACATAAGCAACCCGGTACCATTGTAATAGTGTGTTCACTTCCGGGGTATACCAGGACCGGTTGCGGAATTCTACCGCTATTTTCCAGCTGTGGTCCGGATCGGAGAGGGATATTGTTTTTAATAGCCGCTCCAATTGACCGGCCGCGTCAACCTTTAGCCCCGGCGGTAGCTGGATCAGCAGGCATCCCTTCTTTTCCCAGAGGTGATCGGCGGCGTAGAGGCAGCGGTTGACATCCGCCGGGGAGAACCGCAGACCGGGCACATGGGTGATACCCCGCCACAGCTTTACGGTAAACCGGAAATGCACCGGCACTTCACCCGCCCATTTGGAAAAAGTAACGGGCATCGGCATCTTATAAAAGGTACTGTTGAGCTCTATGCTATTAAAGAGCGAGGCATAATAAGTAAGCCGGGTACCGGCGCGGAATTCCTCCGGGAATGCCTGTTTGTTGGCTACGGGCAATACCAATCCGCTGGTGCCGGCCCACAATGTCCCGCTAAATTTCACGCTTGTATCCATGCCTTTTGATTGTTGGATGCAAATACATGGCCACAATGTTGTCTGTGATGGCGCTGAAGAGGGTATATTTGTACGCGGACTCCAGTATGTAGCTGCGCAAAAAACCCTGGAAATAAATTGAAAAATATGACACCCGTTAACACGGCAATATGTTCCTTTGGCATGTCGGGACGTGTATTTCACGCTCCCTTTTTGCATGTTAGTCCCAACTTCCAGTTTTACTCGGTATGGGAGAGAGAAAAAAACCTGGCTTCGCAGATCTATCCTTCGGTGCATGTCTGCCGTACCCTGGAAGAGCTGCTGGCTGATCCGGCTGTCGAGCTGGTCATCGTCAATACGCCAAATTATACGCATTATGATTATGCCCGACAGGCGTTGCTGGCCGGCAAGCATGTGATCCTGGAGAAACCTTTTACCGTGACGGAAAAAGAAGGTCTCGAGTTGATCGGGCTTGCAAAAAAAGCCGGGAAAAAATTGACTTCTTTTCAGAGCCGTCGTTTCGACAGTGATTACCGGACGGTAAAAAAAATAGTGGATTCGGGGGTATTGGGGAAGATTGTGGAGGCGGAGTTCCATTATGACCGTTTCACTCCCGCGCTAAGCGCGAAAGTGCATAAGGAGACGCCCGGTCCCGGCAGGGGATTGCTTTACGATCTGGGTTCTCACCTGATCGATCAGGCGCTGCAATTATTCGGCGACCCGGACGCCGTGTTCGCCGATCTGTTTATTATCCGGGACCATTCCCAGGTGGATGACTATATGGAAGTCCTTCTTTTTTATCCCGGCCTCAGGGTCCGGATCAAATCGAGCTACCTGGTGCGGGAGCCGCTGCCTTCCTATAGTGTATTTGGGCATCTGGGCACTTTTCTCAAGTCGAGGACGGATGTGCAGGAGCGACATCTGCTGGCGGGGGAAATGCCTGGCGGCGCAGACTGGGGCGTCGAGCCGGAGACAGAGCGGGGGCTGCTCCATACGGAAAAAGATGGAAAGGTCATCCGCGAATATGTACCGACTGAACGGGGAAACTATATGGATTTTTTTACGGGTGTCTATGAAGCGATCCGTAATGACAAGCCGCTGCCCGTCACTGCGGAGGAAGCGGTCAGGATCATCCGCGTCATTGAAAAGGCCTATGAGAGCCGGAAAGAAAAAAAGATTGTGCCTTTCAGATAAATATGCGCACCTATATTATACATATACTATTTGTTTTGTTGAGTTGTCGGGTGGATGCGCAAGTGACCGGGGTTGTGGTCGATACGGCTGCCGGGCCCGCCGTCGGCCTTGCCGCTACGGCCATGGACGAATGGGTAGACTGCAGTACAATAAAGCCGGTACGTTGGACCTATGAGCAGGGTGTGGTCTGGCTGGGTCTTGCAAGGCTTTGGTATGCGACGGGTGACGCCCGCTATATAAACTATGTTCAACAGCAGATCGACCGGCTGGTAGACAAGGACGGGAATATCCAGGGTTACCGGCCGGAAGAATACAGCCTTGACAATATCCTGCCGGGCAGACTCCTGCTGCTGCTTTTTGAGACGACCTTGCAGGAGAAATATTATAAAGCGGCCCGGCGGCTCCGGCTGGATGGGCTCCATATGGCTCAGCCCTTTTTTGCGCAATATGCCGCTCTCTTCCACGAAGACAGCGTGTTTGACGATATCACCCGTCAGTTTGTAACGATCGAAGCGCATACGCGGGATGCGAGGACCGGTCTTCTTTATCATGGACGGGATGATTCGGGGCGGGCCATGGGCTGGTATGGTATGGCCCTGGTGGATGCACTGGACTATTTTCCTGCCGGTCATCCCGGCAGAAAGGCGCTGCTTGGGATCCTGCGGCGGTATGCCGATGCCATCGGGAAAGTGCAGGACCCTGCGACGGGTCTTTGGTGGGATATACCTGACCGGCCCGGCGAGGCGGGCAACTATCCGGAAGCGTCGGCCAGCGCCATGTTTGCCTATACGTTGACCCGCGGCGTTTGTCAGGGCTATTTACCGGATGATTACCGGTCCGTTGCTGAAAAGGGATACCGGGGTCTGGCGGATCGGTTTATCGGGACCAGCTTTAATGGCAGGGTAGAGCTGCAGGGCGCGAACGATCCGAAGGGCATCGGCGTTTTTTTGCTGGCGGCCGTGGAATACAAACGGATGACAACCTCCGCGAAAGGGGAAGGGAAGACGGTGATGCTGGACTATTATTTTAATAACGAACGTCGGAAGGATATAACCGGGGCGGCGGTCCGTTATCATTACACCTGGGAAGACAAGGCCAACAGCGGTTTTTCGCTGTTGGGACATCTTTTCCGGCAATATGGGGCGCACACGGATTCCCTGCCGGTGGCGCCTACGGCCGCTAATCTTGGGAAGGCTTCCGTCTATATTATTGTCGATCCCGACGATGACAGGGAAGTGCCGGCGCCCAACTATCCGGGACCGGCGGAGATACAAAGCATCTATGATTGGGTGAAGGCTGGCGGGGTGTTGGTGCTGATGAGCAATGACTCTGCGAATGCCGAATTTACGCATTTTAATGTGCTGGCGGCGAAGTTTGGTATTCAGTTCAATTACGACGATTATCATAAGGTCACGGGGAGTAATTTTGCCATGGGTGCGTTCACCATAGCGCCGCAGGACAAGATATTCGGAACGACGAGCAAAATTTATATCAAGGAATTAAGCACCCTGCAGCTGAGTCCCCCGGCATTGGCATACTTTACGGACAAGGGTCATGTGATCATGGCCGTTTCTCCGGTGGGCAAGGGGGCCGTGTTTGCTGTGGGCGATCCCTGGTTTTATAATGAATATACGGATGGAAGAAAGCTCCCGGCAGACTATGAAAATTATAATGCCGCCCGGGACTTCGTGCAATGGCTGCTATATAAAGCACAAAAAAATTAAAGGAATTCAGCATGAAACAATTTTTAGACAACGACTTTTTGCTGCACAGTGACGCTGCCAGGCAGCTCTATCATGAGTATGCCAAGGGAATGCCGGTGATCGATTATCATTGTCACCTGTCGACGCAGCAGATAGCTGCTGACCACCGCTTTGCCAATCTTACCCAGGCCTGGCTGTATGGGGATCATTATAAATGGCGGGCTATGCGCACCAATGGAGTGGAAGAAGGGTTTTGCGCCGGTGACAAGCCGGATTGGGAAAAGTTTCAAAAATGGGCAGAGACCGTTCCATACACGTTGCGGAATCCCCTGTACCATTGGACGCATCTGGAGTTGCAACGCTATTTTAACGTGGAGGATATCCTCAATGGCCGTACAGCCAGAAAGATCTATGATCTTTGCAGCGCCAGTTTGCAGACGAAAGAATATTCCGTCCGTAACTTACTGCGTAAGATGAATGTGCAGACGGTATGCACGACCGACGATCCGGTCGACACGCTGGAATTTCACCGGCAGCTGAAACAGGATGGCTTTGAAATACCTGTACTGCCTGCTTTCCGGCCGGATGGCGCCATGAATGTAGACCAGCCTGCGACCTTCAACGGGTATATCAAAAGACTGGAAGCGGTTACGAATGTGGCCGTCTCCAACTTTTCCGACTACCTTTTTGCG
>Ga0302324_100028693_pt1 | contig 10572 bp, 8 predicted proteins | sample Palsa_T0_1_FD_201949 | JGI IMG/M metagenome (GOLD analysis project Ga0302324, IMG submission 201949) | Peat permafrost microbial communities from Stordalen Mire near Abisko, Sweden - Palsa_T0_1 | ecosystem: Environmental > Terrestrial > Soil > Palsa > Peat permafrost | place: Sweden: Abisko... | reverse complement strand
CACTGAAGTGTTTCACGAAGCTGAATTTGAATATGCTATTCGAGGTAGGATTACCGAGGCGCTGACAGATGGCCTATGCCTGCATCCGCTTTTTTCAGGAACCTATCCCAAGCGATCCAACGGTACAAAGAAAAAGAGAGTCTACCCGACCGGGTGCGTGTCGATATTCCGTGAAATCGATAGTTAGTCCCTGATCCACGATGTAGGGGAGGATCTCATTTCCAGTTTGCATGCTTCGCTTCCAGGCCGCATCCTCTGTAGTTTGGATTAAGTTGGATGAGGACCCAATCAGGAGAAAAGCTACGAAGTTCTCGCCAAATGAATCAGATATGCTTCTGGTCATCGACCTCCAGCGCGACTTTTGCTCCGGCGGCGCATTGGCGGTTCCCGACGGAGACGCTGTCGTGCCCGTCATCAACCGCATCTCTTCAAGCTTCCAGCACATCATCCTCACCCAGGACTGGCACCCTGCAGGCCACACCTCGTTCGCTTCCAGCCACCCCGGCGCGAGGCCCTTCGACCGGATTCAGGTCGCTTATGGCCCGCAAACGCTCTGGCCCGATCATTGTGTCCAGCAGACTTCCGGCGCAGAGTTTCATCCCGGCCTGGAAGATCTCGTCTTCAAACGCACGGAACTCATCGTTCGCAAGGGGTTTGACCGGCAGATCGATTCTTACTCCGCTTTTATCGAAAACGACAAGCGAACCACGACCGGTCTGGCGAGATACCTGCGCGAGCGCGGATTCCGACGAATCTTCCTTGCCGGCCTCGCCTACGACTACTGCGTCCGTTACTCTGCCGTGGACGCCGTTTCGGCTGGCTTTGAGGCGCACGTTCTTCAGGATGCCTGCGGAGCCATCGGACAGATAGAGGAAACAGAAGAGGAGTTTGAACGTGTCGGCGTTCATTGCTTGACTGCAGCCGATCTGTCCGCGGTAGGCACGTAGAATCTTTTCTGCCCGAGCCGGGTCTAAAATGATAGAGAAGGTCGGCAATTCGGTAGCTTATTGAGATTCAGGTAATCGAATCCAGACCGGTAACAGGGAGAAAACAATGCCACTCATGAAGACTTCCAATCCCGCCTTGGGCGAACGAACATTCCAGGAGCTTTCCGGCAGCCAATACGGCGGCTTCATCGGTGCTTCGGCTCGAATGACGCTCAATGGCACGGTGAACAAGACCGGAATCCTGCTCGTCTGCGCCCTGGCGACTGCGGGCTGGACCTGGTTCCAATTCCTGCAATCGCGGGACTTATCCAGTGTTGCGCCCTGGATGATGGTCGGCGTCATCGGCGGCCTCATCTTCGCCATGATCACTATTTTCAAGAAAGAGTGGGCGCCGGTCACCGCTCCAGCCTATGCGCTTCTGGAGGGTTTGGCCCTCGGCGGAATCTCCGCGATGTTTGAACTACGCTATCCCGGCATCGCAATTCAGGCCGTCGGCCTGACCTTCGGAACGCTCTTTGTGCTCCTGTTTGCTTATCGCTCAGGCATTATCCGCGTTACCGACAAGTTCCGCCTGGGAGTTGTAGCCGCTACCGGAGGCATCGCAATCTTCTACCTGTTGGAGTTTGTACTCGGATTCTTCGGTATCAACTTCAATGGCGCTCATGGCGTCAACGGATCGGGCATCATCGGAATAGGCTTCAGCCTGATCGTCGTCGGAATCGCGGCCTTGAATCTCGTACTTGACTTCGACTTCATTGAAAAGGGCGTTCAGTACGGCGCTCCCAAGTACATGGAGTGGTACGGCGCCTTCGGCATCATGGTGACGCTGATCTGGCTCTACCTCGAAATGCTGCGACTGCTCTCCAAACTGAACCGGCGAAATTAAGCACCCGTTGTTCATGCGAATCAGAAGCCCTCGCCGTCACGGCAAGGGCTTTTGTTCTTTTCGACGGATTTCCCTGCTGTTCAGGCCCCGGCCTTCATCGGCCAACTGACCTGCCCGTTGTGGTGGTAGGCGAGGTTCCCGATGTGTCCCGCCCGCGCAGCGGCCACTCCTGCTTCGACCGGAGCATTCGGCTCCTTGCGCGACTTCACGCACTCGAAAAAGTTCTCCATGTGCGAAATCGTTCCGTCGCGGTAGCTTTGTTCTGACAGAATCGGGTTTTCCTTCCCTTGCACGCCTTCGCGATACACGCTCATTCCGCCCCGGGTAAGTTTCAGAGTCGCGTCCGTGCCGTGAAACTCCAGTCCGCCGTCGTCGATTGACGAAGCCATCATTCCCTCGTATACAACATCGAATCCCGGATACCGGAAGGCTGCCTGGATCGTGTCCGGGCAGTCCCATGCGTCAAAGAAATATTTGTCGCCCATCATCATCGCGTTACGGGGTTCGTCGGCCTTCATCGCCCAATGCACGACGTCGATCCAATGCGTGAAAAGGTCGGTCATGGCGCCGCCGCCAAAGTTCCAGAACCATCGCCAATGAAAGAACTTCTCTTTGCTGAACGGCTGATCAGGAGTTCCGCCCAGCCATTGCTTCCAATCAAGCTCATCGACGTTGACCGGTCTGTCCGACGAGGTCCATGATGGCTCTTTTGAAAAATGATTCTGGTAATTCTGCCACCAGTAAGTTCGTACTTGCAGCACCCTGCCCAGACTTCCACCCTGAATCAGATCGACCGCGTTGCGAAAGTGCGCCCAACTGCGCTGCTGCATGCCGCATTGAAGAATCTGCTTGCTCGACCGCACGGCATGAATGAGGGTTGTACCTTCTTCGAGGGTATGGGTAACCGGCTTTTCGAGATAAACGTCCTTGCCCGCAGCCAGCGCCTCTGTTGCTATTCGCACATGCCAGTGGTCAGGGGCAGCTATGATCACTGCATCGACGTCTTTCGCGAGCACCTCGCGGTAGTCGACGTGTGAGGTCGCCAGGCCATCGGATCGTTCTACCACGGCATCGCGGTGCGGCTTGTAAACATCACTTACGGCCACAAACTGGCATGGACCGACGCGCTCCGCGCAATCGAGCAGAGTTCGCATGCGTCCTCCCGCTCCGATGACTCCGATGCGAAGCGTGTCGTTTGCGCCAAAGGCTCTGGTTGAGGCAAGGGCAGTCAATCCGCTTGCGATGAGAAAGCTGCGGCGATTCGGTTGATAGGTCATCTCTCTCCTGTTCGTTCCCGCGGATCATTATCTACGCCAGCCATCCAGGCTGGCATTTTGAGTCTCAACTTTTTAAGTAAAGGCAGAAGCATCGCGACGACCTCGGCCGTGTACACGCGGAATGCAAAGCGCAGAAAAAGGCCCGGACTGTGCAGTCCGGGCCCTCTTTCCGTTGATTGCGCAAAAAGCGCGGTGATAGTTCGTTTAGCGTCGCACGGTGAATACGAGAGTCGTTGTATGAGAAACGCTGCCGCTCGTGGCCGTAATGGTGATCGTGCTGGTTCCGGTCGGTGCGTTCCTGGCCACTGTCAGGGTGAAGTCCGACGTTCCCGACCCCGGCGCAGCAATCGTAGCAGGGCTGAAGCTTCCTGTTACGCCTGATGGTATCCCGGACGCGGACAAAGTAACCGGGGCGTTAAACCCGCCGGAGACAGTTGTGGTCACAACCCCGTATCCGCTCTGGCCCTGGTCCAGGTATCCAGAAGTGGGCGAGATGGAGACAGTGAATGCTCCCGTTGTAGCCGCCGTTACCGTCAGCGAAACGGTCGTCGTATGCGTGAGTCCGCCACCCGTACCTGTCACGGTAATCGTGTAGGTCCCGGTCGCGGTGGTTGATGCCACGGCCAGCGACAATGTAGAAGTTCCAGAGCCCGGCGCGGCAATCGAAGTCGGGCTGAAGGTTGCAGTCACACCGGTCGGAGCACCGCTTGCCGTCAACGCGATTGCTGAGTTAAAGCCGCCGGAGACGGCGGTCGTGATCGTCGAGCTTCCGCTTTTGCCCTGCACCACCGAGACGGAGGTTGGCGAAGCACCAATCGTGAAAGCCGGAACAGGCGCTGAGGTTACCACTAGCGAAACTGACGCAGTATGAGTGATGCTCTCCCCGGTGCCTGTAATTGTGATCGGATAGGTGCCGGGTGTTGTGGTCGAAGCCACGACGAAAGATACCGTCGAGGAGCCCGAACCAGGCGCAGCAATTGAGGTCGGGCTGAAGCTGACAGTGACGCCAGTGGGCTGACCGCTTGCCGACAGGGCGACAGCAGAGTCAAATCCACCGGAAACGGTAGTCGTAATATTCGAAGTACCCGTGTTGCCCACGACCACAGAAACCGAAGTCGGCGAGGCTGCAAGCGTGAATGCCGGCGTCGTGCTGGACGGAGCCAGTGCATTGATCAGGTTTGCGCCATTCGGGCTGCCCCATCCAGTCACCAGGTCGTATCCGGTAACGGCCGAATAACTGCCGGAAGTTCCGCTGGTGATGTCGTGGAAGTTGGTGGTGTAGCTGGAGGTCACATTCTGTGCATAAATGGTCGGGTTAATGAAGCCCAGGAGCGTTCCGCCGTTATTCAGGGACTGCTCGTCGGCCAGCGCAATATAAGCCGCCCACATCGGTGCCGCAAAGCTGGTGCCACCGTATTCGTTCGCCAGGCAGGCTTCCTGGTCGGCGCAGGTGTAGAAAGTGAAATTCGCATTGGCTGAAACATCCGGGCCATTGCGCAAAGTTGTCGAACCCTTGTTGCTGGAATTGATCACACCTGAGAGCTGCTGCCACGAAGGAATCGCGATTTTATCGGGCGAGATACCGCCACCCGAGTCAACCCATGCCGTTTCCGATTTCCACGGGCCAGCTGCGCTTGCAGTGGTCAGGTCCGTGCCGCCGACCGAAATTACGTTTGCGTCATCGGCTGGCCACGCCTCGTTCTTTGAAGACCACGTTGAGCTGTCACCCGAAGCCGCAAAGAAGTTCTGCCCCTGAGACGCCATCTTCTGGAAATACGGATCGAGGGTGGAAGGATCAGCCGGCGTCCAGCCCCACGAACATCCAATTGTCGCTGGCAGCGGGCTGTGTGTCGTCATCTGGCTGATGATCGCCGTATCGGTGGATCCGATGTACACGACAAGACTCGACATTCCGGGCGCCATTCCCAGCGCCTGGGTCATATCCAGAGTCTGCTCCGTATCGTCGCAGCTTGGATATGTGCAGGCCGTGCTCGTGCCGTCCGTAGACAACAGAACAGGCGTAATCGGCAACGTCTGGTTGACATTCTTGTAATAGGTATTCAAGTCGGCGAGATCTGTGCCTTCGTATTCAAACAATCCAACATTCTGTCCGGCGCCGGTAAGTGCCGTTCCGCCGTAATAGGCTGCGCGCATATCGCTGCCGAGGAACGATGCTGAAGGTCCCGAGCCGGTCGTTGCGTGCTTCACAACCGCCTCCGGCGCAATGCCGTGCGCTGCGGCATAATCGCTCTTCTTGACATACATCGGATGTGGAAGGGAGAAATTGTCCAATCCTGAGACGTGCCAAAGTGCGATTGGAAGGCTCGTCGTGGGCTCTCGATCGGGCGCATAGAAAACCCTGTCTTCCGTCGGATGCTGGTACGTGTGCATCGCTACGTGGAAGGCATTCTCGACTGCCGAGACCGGTCCCTTGACCTGCACCTCCATGCCGTCGCGGCTGCCGCCTACGATCTCAAACCCGTTCGACTTCAGGAACGTAACCACGGTGTCGTAGTCCGCCTGCGTCGGACCAAAACGCTGCGTGAACTCTGTCGGAGTGAGGAAATGGTGAAACACGGGGCTCGACGGATCGTAGACTTCAGACAGGAACTTATCCAATCCAGCCTGGTCCCGAATCGGTAATACAACGTCCAACTGCATGATCTTGGTTGCGGGAAGCCGTCCCACAGACGGAGCCTGACCGTTGAGCGTCACTTCGCGCGTATGGCGCGTCAGCAGGCCTTGTGCCTGACCTGCAATGCTGACGGCCGATAAGACAGCAGCGAGTGCGAGCGAAAATCGACCAATTTTTCGAAACATGAATTCTCCTTTGGGCCAGCGGAGGTGCGAGTTCGTTTATAGGGGACCAGCGGGCATTGTGTTAACGAAAAGTATCATCCAAACACGAGAGTGGCAAGACAAAGATGTCGTATATATCGGCAAATTTACCCTTATCGGGAACGCGGCGACCAGAAAAATTTCGGCGAGATGACCTCTTTTGACATCAGAAGTGCATTGAACCATCGTCACGTCTCTTCCTGGTGAAACTTTCGCTTTTTCTTCTAGTCTAAGTGGTGCCAATCCTGCTACAATCCGATCGATAGAGCTTGCCAGGCGATCCCACTGTTGACCCGTCTTTGCCTTCAGAATTGAGGCCGAGAAGTCGGCTGGATTTATGGATGAGCGACAGGAGACAACACCCATGGGATATGCGGAAGACCGCGCCAGAGCAGTAGAAAGCGCACTCTCTCAGATTGAAAAGCAGTTCGGCAAAGGCTCCATCATGCGCCTCGGAGCCAAGGACGCCATCGTCCCCATCTCGGTGATCTCCACCGGTTCGATCAGCTTCGACGCTGCCCTTGGGGTTGGCGGCGTTCCGCGCGGCCGCGTCATCGAGATCTTCGGACCGGAATCCTCGGGCAAAACGACGATCACGCTCCAAATCATTGCCGAAGCCCAGCGCGCCGGCGGTCTGGCAGCATTCGTAGACGCCGAGCATGCGCTCGACCCTGTCTACGCCCGCAAACTCGGCGTGGACACCGACAACCTGCTCATCTCCCAGCCTGACTACGGCGAGCAGGCCCTCGAAATCACCGAAGCCCTGGTCCGTTCCGGCGCGATTGACGTGCTCGTCGTCGACTCGGTCGCCGCCCTCGTTCCCAAGGCTGAACTCGACGGCGAAATGGGAGACTCCCACGTCGGCCTGCAGGCGCGACTCATGTCCCAGGCGCTGCGCAAACTCACCGGAACGGTTTCCAAGTCCCGCACCTCGCTCATCTTCATCAACCAGATCCGCGAAAAGATCGGCGTCATGTTCGGAAATCCCGAAACTACGACCGGTGGCCGCGCTCTCAAGTTCTACTCCTCGGTTCGCGTCGATATTCGCCGCATTGCAGCCGTCAAAGAAGGGGATGTCGTCACCGGTTCCCGCACCAAGGTTAAGATCGTCAAGAACAAGGTTGCCGCACCTTTCCGCGAAGCAGAGTTCGACATCCTTTATGGGGAAGGCATCTCCCGCGAAGGCGACGTCCTCGATATCGCGGTACTCAATAATATCGTCGAGAAGTCCGGCGCATGGTACAGCTATGATGGCGAACGGATCGGCCAGGGCCGCGAAAATGTCCGCACCTTCCTCAAAGATCACAAGGACGTCTTTGCCAAGCTCGACGCTCAGGTCCGCCAGAAGCTTGGTATTGGCGCTGCATCCAAAGCAGTAGATATTCCGGAAATCCCCTCCGTTCCAGCCGACGGCCCAGTGGCCGCGCAGCAGGCAATTCGCGCCAAGCGATAAATTCTCATTCAACAGGAGCGGCTACCCCGGGGTAGTCGCTTTTTCGTGCCTGCTAGAATTCAGTGATTGTCGCGTAAGGGGCGAGTCTATTCATGGGCGTAAAAGCCATCTATCCCGGAACCTTCGATCCGCCCACCAATGGGCATCTTGACCTGATCGCGCGCGGGGCAAAGCTCTTCGAACATCTCACCGTTGCCATCCTCAACAATCCCGTCAAGAATCCGCTCTTCACTGTCGACGAACGCGTAGAGATGCTCAAGGAATCGACGCGGCAGTTGGAAAATGTTTCAGTCGCGACCTTCGAAGGCCTGATGGTCGACTTTGCCAAGAAGAACGGAGCGACAGCAGTACTTCGCGGTATTCGCGCTATTACCGATTATGAGTACGAATTCCAGATGGCGCTCATGAATCGCCGCCTTGCCCCGGACATCGAAACTGTCTTTCTGCAGCCCGCAGGACGCTATTCCTTCGTAAGCTCACGCCTTGTAAAGGAAGTCGTCAGCTTTGGCGGCAAGGTCGATGGCCTGGTTCCTGCCAACGTGGCCAAGCGGCTTGTCGGCCGCATGCGTAAGCCCTGAGCTTATTTGTCTTTCTCAATCTCTTCCATCCGAGCCTTCACCAGTTTCTTGACCAGGGAATCCGGTAGCGGCTTGTCGACAGGAAAGCGGATAGCACCGCTTGAAGTTTGATAGTCTTTCAATTCTGCTTTGAGTCGGGTGATCACCCGGCCGCTCATCGGGTAGTAGCTGCAAAAGCCAGCACGCGCGGCGCATCCGCCAATCGTGCCATCCTGAACCTTGAATGCAGGAAAGCCGTAACTGAATCCCTCAAACGCATCTTTGGGTGCCGCAGACCGGATCGCCGCGCGTACCGAAAGCAGCGTACTTCGAGCCGGCTCCGGAACGGAGGAAAAGTATGCTTCAACATCCTTCAAAGTTGATGATGAGTTTGTTTGCTTGCTCGGCTTCATGTTGTCACTCTCCAGTCGGTTCCTGATAAAGACTGAAAATATTGCCGTAGGGATCGCGAAATCTGGCTGTTATTTCCGGATAATCTGCGCCTATCGGGGTATGAACTTCGCCTCCGTTGGCCACTACGGCGTCGAGCGCAGATGCCACGCTATCCACCATGATCGAGACACGAAGGCCGTTTTCATTCGCAGGCGGCCGACCCAGAACCCACATGCCGCTGACTTCGCCCACTCCATCATCAAACGCAAGATGGCCATCGCCGCGTTGGCGAACAGTCCATCCAAAAACCGAAGAGTAAAAGCCAGCCAGACTCGCAATATTGCTCGCAGGAATCTCGATATAGCAGATTTTGCCATGCCCAATCGTAGGCCGCATATTGATCCCCTCTAAACCTGTGTCTTTCCGAATTTCACAAAGGCGTAACGTTTAGCATCTCTGAATGGAAAAGCGAAGGTGGATCGCTCAAGTTTCGAACATAGAAACCTCATGAATTTTTGCGGGAACACCCTTGGCGAATTCGATTACAAATGTTTTCAATTCCCACGGACTCAGGTCGATTGATGCATCCAGATCGAGAGCCGCGCTCTTGACAGTCGCCTTTGTCGCAACCCCGGATCGCTCCTGGATTCGGACAATGGTTTGATCCGGCGAGTCTTCAGCAACCTTAATCGCCAGCACCCAGATATTACTGGGCATAACTTCAAGGAATGACTGTTCCAGGGGCCCTGTCCCGTGGTGCGCTGAATCCATTACATATTCAGCAGGACTCTGCAACTCTTCCGCCCGCCGATCTAACTGAAGATCCGCATAACCTCCTCGTCCACCCAGCAGCCAGAATCGTCTCTCCTGACGTCCTTGATCCTGCCACGCATTGTTATCGTTGTACGGCACCTGGTTGGGGTTATGCCTCGCAAACGGAGCTGAGCGAATCAACACTGTGCGAAAGAGGCCACCCAGACAGTCATAACTGTAAGTAGAGTTATTCAAGAGCGCTACCGTGTATTCACCACTTCCGGCGTTGCCCTGAACCGCGCCCCAATCCTGATAAGGCTCCTCTTCGCCATTGGTATGCCGCTGAAGAACTTGTCCCGGAACCTTGGCAAAGAACTTCGGATCGCGAAGCGCAGTTGGGATTTCAAGCATCAAGATTTGTTCATGCTCTCGCCAATCGATGACAAATCGCAGCTCTACAAAGTCCATTCCGGCAAACTCCGCAATGTCCAGAACGATCTCCGACTCCTGCCATCGAGCGCGGTGCCTGGTGACCCGAGTGACCGGGCCATTCTCAATCTGCGCGGAAGATACAAGCGTCGGGCGTCCGATCTCCTGTCGAAACTGATTGATTCCATGCGCCCAGGTATCGCTTGTATCGGTAATAACCACCAACCCCAGCGATCCCGCAAGCAACTCCGTGCCGTCCTGGGCCTTCAGCGACGAGATGCCAAATCCAGTTTCGGAGATAGTTGCAAAGTCTTTGTATGCTTCCGCCACAGGCGCATCGCCATGCGCCAATTCAAAGACCTTGTAGCCGCAGGCGGGCAGTTCCACCCACGCAGAAAGTCGCGGAAACCAAAACGGTGTCATGCTCGCGGATTGCCTCCATTGCACCGGTACCGTGATCGACTTTCCGTCAGCTTCCTTCGCCAGCAGGTGCGTGATCGGAGCATGCCCCGAAGGATTGCTGCCTGTGTAGTACTCGACCAGCGCCTTTCGTTTCCAGGGCAAAGGATTGAAGAGAAAGACCGCTCCCTCTTGCACCTCACTCAGGTCGACCCGCTTAGCCATCGTCTCCAGCGCTTCCACTTTCGAAGTCTGCGCTACCTCACAGGCATACCCAACGCCATCCCGCACATCCTGATAGTCGGAATACAGTGAAGTACCGGCCATCATGTCGTGAAACTGGCAAAACAGCACCTTCCACCACGCCTCTGCATACTGTTCAGCCGGATAAGTACGCTCGGCACTTAAGCTGGCTACAAGCGAGATGGTCTCAGCCTCAACCAAAGACCTCTCCGCTCGGCGATTGAGATACTTGCCCTCCCCATTCGCGGAATAACATCCGCGCGCATGGTGCTGCAACTCACCCTTGACCACAGGCAGCGAAGCAAACGCATCCGCTCCTTCTACTTGTTTAAAAAAGTCTCGGAGAGTGCTGAATCGTAACTCCGGCAAACTCGGGTCCTTCTGCATCTCGATAACC
>Ga0302324_100028690_pt1 | contig 10573 bp, 9 predicted proteins | sample Palsa_T0_1_FD_201949 | JGI IMG/M metagenome (GOLD analysis project Ga0302324, IMG submission 201949) | Peat permafrost microbial communities from Stordalen Mire near Abisko, Sweden - Palsa_T0_1 | ecosystem: Environmental > Terrestrial > Soil > Palsa > Peat permafrost | place: Sweden: Abisko... | reverse complement strand
GCCCTTTCAGGTGACCCATTCGCCGTTTCACTGGAATATGTTTCTGCAGAACGTCGCAGACGGAAGCGCGAGCTGGTTTCTCTTCACCCTGTTCTTCTGTCTGCTCTTGGCGCTGTTTACCGTGCGCCTTCCGAACTGGCTGCGTTTTCTACTATCAGTACTCTTAGGCATAGCACCGCTCTACGGAACCTACATTACGGACCGAGTCATGCGTGAGTTCTGTTTTTTGGCAGCCGGAATGTGGGTTGGAACTCAAATCTTTCGGCTCGAACACGTCCAGAAATGGGTCGCTGCCGTTGGTTTTGTTCTATTAGCCACTCTGCAGTTTGCAGCGATCTATTTCTATGGATACGTCGTCCGATGGACGTACATCGAGCTGGGTCTTACTGGCACAGCGGCGCTGTTTCTCCTTGCACGGTTGCTTGAGAGTCACCGGATCGGCGACGCGCTCGTGTGGGTCGGGCGAGCATCGCTCGCGATCTTCCTCTTAAGTGCCTTCCCCCAGGGAGCGACCCGTGTCGTCTTATCCAACTTCTTCCACACCAACAATCTGTGGCTCCAATTATTGCTTCCAACGTTCTTCGCAACGCTGCTACCTGCTATCGTTTGGTATCAGCAGGACAGATGGCGGCTGGGATGGCTCTTCCACTGGCCGTTCTAGCCAACGCACCACCTTCGCGAAACCGAAAGGGACGGGCTATGTACTATTCGATTCGTCATCTGACAAAGTTCCTGTACAGCAACCAGGTCAGCGAAAGCATGATGGAGACGCGGATGCATCCGCGGAGCGATCAGAACCAACGCTGCCTCACCTTTCATCTCTCGGTCAGTCCCCGATGTAGAGTCTTCAGCTATCGCGACCACCTCGCCAACCACGTTCACCACTTCGACATCCCGGGAATGCACGGGCAGCTTGTCATCGTCGCAGAATCACTCGTCGAGGTACAGCCGGCAGCGCAGATTCCAGCCTTCCTCGCTCCCGATGCCTGGGCCGACCTCGATGCAATGGTAGAGAGCGGCGACTACTGGGAGATGTTGTTACCAAGCGAGTTCGTCGCACCCACTCCGGCACTCGACGCTCTCGCTGCCGAGTTGGACGTCAGACGCAGAGACGATCCCCTGATGGTCCTCCATCACTTGAATCAGCAGATCTACGAACACTTTGACTACAAGCCCAAATCCACGCAGGTCGACTCTCCCATTGATCTCGCGCTCAGCACAAAAACCGGCGTTTGCCAGGACTTCGCCCACATCATGATCACACTCGTGCGGTCGAAGCTGAGGATTCCCTGCCGCTACGTCAGCGGATATCTCTTTCACGGCGAAAGCGACATGGATCGTTCGGTAAGTTCCGCAACACACGCATGGATTGAGGCATTGATTCCGCACCTCGGCTGGGTTGGATTCGATCCCACCAACTGGCTCGTCGCGGGCGACCGGCACATCCGTACAGCGATTGGGCGAGACTACTCCGACGTCCCCCCAACCCACGGAATCTTCCGCGGCCGCGCCGCCAGCGAGCTCACCGTCGCCGTTCGCGTGACGCCAAGCCTTGGGACACCATCGCTCGATCAGGAGATGCCCGTCCCTGAAGACTGGTCGATCCTGGTCGAAAAAGCGACGCAGCTTCCCGAGCAGCCTCCGCCGCCCACACGCCAGCAGCAGATGGCGCAGCAACAGCAGGATAATGTTTAGGTCGAAACTCGCAAGCCCATTTGCATCCGCGAAGGCGAAGCAAACATGGCCGTCAAAAAGAAAGTTGCAACCTCTGAAGATCACACCCGCCGCGTAAGGCGGATCTGCATGGGCATGCCCGCATGCGAAGAGAAGCTATCGCATGGGGAGCCGACGTGGTTCGTCCGCAAACGAGTCTTCGTCATGTTCGCCAATAATCATCACAAGGATGGTCACGTCGCCGTCTGGCTGCCAACCCCACCCGGCATGCAGGAAAGCTTGATCGCAGCTTCGCCGGACACTTTCTTCCGGCCACCCTATGTGGGAGTTAAAGGTTGGGTCGGTATCGAGCTGGATCGAGTAGCAGAAGACGAGCTCACCGCACACATTCTGGAAGCCTGGAAGATGGTTGCACCGAAGAGCTTGATGAAGTGAGCCATCTATAAAAGATCTTAGAGATTCAGCTTCTTGAAGATCCCCTCCGGAATGTTGCGAATGATAAACATGATCGGCTGCCACTGAAACGGAACGTAGAGGACATCTTTGCGTTTGTTGATCGCGCTGACGATGGACTCTGCAACCGTGTCGACATCCGCAAACTTTTCGCTCTTCGGCATACCAGCTGTCATCGCGGTCTTCACGGGCCCTGGTTTGATTGTGAGCACAGTAACACCTTCACGATCTACACGATTACGCAGACCCCCAAGAAAAGCCGAAAGCCCCGCCTTCGACGAACCGTAAACATAGTTCGATTTCCGTCCGCGGTCGCCCGCTACCGAAGAGATTACCGCGAGCACACCCGCGTGACGCTGTACGCAAAAGTTCGCCAGCCACGTCAGCAGCGAAACCGGAGCCGTAAGGTTGGTGTGAAGAATCTGCGCGGCTGTGTTGAAGTCGCGCTCTGCCTCAACCTGATCGCCAAGGATGCCATGCGCAAGATAAGCAATATCCATGCCGGTAAGAGAGTTCACAGCATGGGCCAGCAAAGCCGGATGCTGATCCGTATCGTCGAGATCGGCAACGGCAGTGTCGATGTAACCGGCGCCGCGGGTCTTCAGATCAGCCGCCACGGCTGCGAGCTTTTCTGCGTTACGGGCAACAAGAAAAAGGCTCGCCCCTTGCGAAGCCCAGATGCGGCAAGTCGCCTCAGCAATGCCGGAGGTCGCACCGAGAACAAGGATCTTGCGTGGAGTCGTAGAAGTTGATTGCGGGGTCGTACTCATAAATTGCGATGTCCGGTCTTAAGAATTTGAAGTGACGCGCTCCCAGAAGCTGGAGGTGAGCATCGGGTCACGGTATTGAGCAAACTGCTCCCACTGTGGATAGAACGACTGAAACTGAGGTGCTGTCATGGCGGCGTCTTTAGCGGGATAAAGCCGTCCCCCGAACTCAAGCGTCATATCCGCGAGCCGCTGAAAGAGAGGAAAGCTCTTGTCCGGCTTGATCGGAAAGTCGAGAGCAAGCGTGATGCCAGGGCGAGGAAAGCTCATCATGCCAGGCGAGGGAACGTCGCCGAAGGCCTTGAGAACCGCCAAAAAGCTGGCAAGCCCTGACTTCGCTACCTCGCGCAGAACAGCGATCGTTCCTTCTTTGGCGTGATCCCAGGGAATAACGTATTGAAACTGCAGCAGACCGCGTTTACCGTACATCCGATTCCAATGAAGCACCTTGTCCAGTGGGTAAAAGAACGGCTCGTAGTCCTGCAGAGCGACGACCCGCTTGTGGATCTGCTTATGAAAGAAAGCCGCATTGAAGAGGCTCACGGAAACAGAATTAAGTGCGAAGCCCGGAGCTTCAAAAGGAAAGATCAGCTTCGGTTTGGGCGAAGGCTTCAGTTCGTCCTTTTTCTTCGAGTGATCGCCCTGCATAAAGACGCCGCGAGCGAAGTTACGGCCAGTCGACGTCACATCAACCCAGCTCACGGTGTATTCAATATCCTTTGCCTGATTCGTCAGATCCAGAAACTCGTCGATACCGTGGAACTGAATCCCCTCGTAGTCGATCTTGCGCGAGACAATCGGCTTGAGGCGCAACGTAGCCCACGTGATAACCCCCGTAAGGCCAAGTCCACCGATCGTCGCTGCATAAAACTCAGCATTTTCCGTCGGCGAGCAGAGCATACGAGAGCCATCCGATCGAACCAACTCGAATCGCGTGATGTGACAGCCGAAGGTTCCAGCGAAGTGATGGTTCTTTCCATGGATGTCATTCGCAATTGCTCCACCAAGCGTTACATATTTTGTCCCCGGCGTCACAGGAAGAAAAAACCCGCGAGGAACAGCGAAGTCCAGACCGGTCTCCGCGTCAAAATCCATAAAGCGATTCATCGCGGTCGTAACAAGAAGATTGCCGTCCTTCAGCAGGCAAACATCGCCATAGCTGCGGCCCATTCCAACCGGCAGTGCCCCATTGTGAACGTCTGCCGTAAGCGCCGGATAGTCGCCCTGCCAGTGGAGCGGAAGAAGCTTTGCACCATACGTCGGGTAGCGGCCCCAGGATTCGAAAGGAGCTTGCACCGTAGAGTTCGCTTCCTCTGTTGCGTTAGGGTCGGCCATAAGGACAGAATACTGGTTCGCGGCAGTAGCAGGTTAAAAAGGAAGAGGCACAGCGTGGGCCGTGCCTCTTTTTGAAACAGCTGCGCCCTTAGGCAGCAGCGGTGGCCCGATTTGCGGCGTGCTTGTCTGCTGCAATCTTCAGTGCTGCCTTCGCCTGCTCGGTAAGAGCGGCAAAGCCAGCTGCGTCGTTAGCGGCGATATCGGCGAGAACCTTGCGGTCCAGCTGATTGCCGGCAAGCTTGAGACCATTGATAAAGGTCGAGTAGCTCATGCCATTGATGCGGCAGCCTGCGTTAATACGGACGATCCACAGAGCGCGGTACTGACGCTTCTTTTGCTTACGGCCCGTATAGGCGAATTTCAGTCCGCGCTCAACAGCTTCCTGAGCGGCCTGGTACAGTTTGGACTTTGTGAGGAAGTATCCACTCGCGCGCTTGAGGATCTTTTTGCGGCGATAATTACGTTTTGTACTCCGTTTTACACGGGGCATCTTGCTTCTCCTTTTGCGTACTTCGTTTAAGCGGCTGGAGGTAAGGTGGCCTCTTCACTCGCTATGCAACTTCAAGTCTCGGTGGAATCACTAACGCGCTTCCAGGGGCCGGAACGCTTTGCTGGCCCTTTGCTCTTACGAGCGGCTTGACTTGAAAAACTCATGTTTCCCTGCCTGATACTCAGGCGTAAGGAAGCATCCGGGCAACCTTGTGGTGATCCGCATCCGAGATAAGCGCCGACCCGCCGAGCTTGCGCTTGGTCTTGGTGGCCTTCGAAGTGAGGATATGGCGCATCTTCGACTGGCCGCGCTTGAACTTGCCGGTGCCGGTCTTATGAAAGCGCTTGGCTGCGCCGCTGTGTGTCTTCAACTTTGGCATGGTGTTCCTGACGAAAACTGTGTTCTGGACAACTTACTAAGTATATACGAGCGTTGCGGCTACAGCCATCTATTTAGGCCCGACAGAAGTCGCGCCGCACCCAACCCCAAACATCTACAAAAAAAAGCTTACGAAGAGCCAGCCTCTGTACACAGGTCACGAAGCCAGAGCCTTCTCAAAAACCTCAAAATAAAGGTCATCCCGGCTCGGCACCCCAAAACGCTGATCCCCATACGGAAACGGCTCTGTCTCCCCCGTGCGCCGGTATCCGCGACGCTCATACCACTCAATAAGGCTATGCCGCAGCCAGATCACGGTAATTCTCACCCGCCGCGCACCCCGAGCTCTCACATAATCCTCCGCATAAGCCAGCAGCGTCCGTCCCAGCCCATCCGCCTGGCGCTGTGGATCGACCGCAAGCATCGACAGATACCACACCCCAGGTTCATCCGTAGGCTCTACCGACACACACCCAGCAAGAGGCGCCCCCTCGTCGTCCCGCATCAACAAAACCGTGGTCTTGCCGTTAGCGAGCGTCTCAGCAAGCATCGCCGAGTCGATCCGCTGGCCGCCCATCAACTTAGATTCGCTCGCCCACCCGGCTTCGGCACTCGGGCCCCGATAGGCATTGTTCACAAAAGCCGCAACTTCACCGACATCAACAGGAGTAGCAGAAACAAAGATCATTCCAACGATTATGCCCTCTTCCTCCCCAGCCGAAAAGAGCAGCCCATCCCGGAAGCCGGGCAACAAAATGACCCTCCAAAGAGGGTCATCGTTGGGCTCTCGCGAGCGTTTTATCAGACATCGTAGGATACAGCGATCGTTATCCCTTAGGACCAACACCAGAAGGAGGAGTGGAAGGCGGGGTTGTCGTGCTACCACCGCTACCGCTGCCACCATGGCCAGGGCAGTTACCGCCGCTACCGTTATTGCCTCCACCATCATGGTCATGATCATGATGGCACCAGCCGAACCAGGACGACGAGCCGCCACTCTCATGATCATGGTCACAAGCGAAGGCTGAGCTGGAGGTTGTAAGCAGTGAGAATCCAACGATCGATACAGCGATCAAACGGTTCAATTTCATTGGTTCACCTCGGGGAGTTACGAGCCGAAGCATAGCAAGTGACGCCGGTTACTACAGTACAACTTTCGGAGTACCAGACGGCGGTTACCTATGGGCCAGCGATTGCCTAAGGGGCAGTCTCAACCTCGGTCCCCGGCACCCTTCAGGACCCCCTCCAGCGTGCTATACTTAAGAGACTGAGACTCAGTCTAGAACGTGTCTAAAGCGCTGGAACGGCGCGGGTTTTCGCGAATTGCGCGAACACGGAAAAGGCTGAAAATCCTGCAACTTCAGCAACCGCTGAACGGAGATACATGGCATCGACTGCAATCCCCACCGAAGGTGCTCTTTTAGAGCTTGGAGCTGGCAAAATCAAGGACGAAACCGGAAAAGGAAAAGAAGGCGGCGGCTATTCAGCCGAAAACATCACCGTCCTTGAAGGTCTGGCAGCCGTCCGGCTCAGGCCGGCCATGTACATCGGCTCCACCGGCGAACAGGGCCTCCACCACCTCGTCTACGAGGTCGTCGACAACTCCGTCGACGAGGCACTCGGCGGCCACGCCACCAAGATCGACGTCACCATCCACGTCGACAACTCCATCACCGTAGTCGACGACGGCCGCGGTATCCCCGTCGACGACAAAGTCATCAACGGCGAGAAGATGCCCGCCGTCCAGGTTGTCCTCACCATGCTTCACGCTGGCGGCAAATTCGACGCCTCTAACTACAAAGTCTCAGGCGGTCTCCACGGCGTCGGCGTCAGCTGCGTCAACGCCCTCAGCGAAGAGTTCGACGTCGAGATCTGGCGCGACGGCCACGCCTGGGAGCAGGACTACTCCAAGGGCGCACCCATCAGCAAGCTCCGCAAGATGGGCGCCTCGACCCGCAAAGGCACCAAGGTTCACTTCCTCCCCGACAAATCCATCTTCACCGTCACTGAGTTCAACTACGACACCCTCGCCCAACGCCTGCGCGAACTCGCCTTCCTCAACAAAGGCCTCGAGATCCACCTCACCGACCAGCGCACCACCGACGCCAAGACCGGCGAGTACAAGCACCAGGAGTTCAAATACGTCGGCGGTATCGCCGAGTTCATCAAGCACCTCAACAAGGGCAAGTCCGTCCTCCACGACAAGCCCATCTACATGGAAGCCGAGCGCGACAACGTCGCCATGGAGATCGCCCTCCAGTACAACGACGCCTACTCCGAGACCGTCTTCACCTTCGCCAACAACATCAACACCGTCGACGGTGGAACCCACCTCTCCGGCTTCAAGACCGCACTGACCCGCACCATCAACGCCGCCGGCCAGTCCCTCGGCCTCTTCAAAGACGTAAAAGAAAACCTCAGCGGCGACGACGTCCGCGAAGGTCTGGTAGTCGTCATAAGCGTCAAGCTCTCGCAGCCTCAGTTTGAAGGCCAGACCAAGGGCAAGCTCAACTCAGACATCGCCGGCACCGTCCAGGCCTTCGTCAACGAGCGCCTCGGCGCCTTCCTCGAGCAGAATCCGCAAGTCGCAAAGAAGATCATCAATAAAGCCATCGACGCAGCCCGCGCCCGTGAAGCTGCCCGCAAGGCCCGCGACCTCACCCGTCGCAAAGGCGCACTAGACGGCGGCGGACTCCCTGGCAAGCTCGCCGACTGCTCCGAGCGCCAGCCCGACCGTTGCGAGCTCTACCTCGTCGAAGGAGAGAGCGCAGGCGGAACCGCCAAGCAGGGCCGCGACCGTAAGTTCCAGGCCATCCTCCCGTTGAAAGGTAAGATCCTCAACGTCGAAAAGGCCCGTTACGACAAGATGCTCGGCCACGAAGAAATTCGTGCCATGATCACAGCCCTCGGCTGCGGCATCGGCAAAGACGACTTCGACGCCAGCAAGCTCCGCTACGGCAAGCTCATCCTCATGACAGACGCAGACGTCGACGGATCGCACATCCGCACGCTCCTGCTCACCTTCTTCTTCCGCCACATGACCGAGCTCATCAAGCGCGGCCACGTCTACATCGCTCAACCACCCCTCTACCGCATCAAGAAGGGCAAGTTCGAGCAGTACATCAAAGACGATCGCGAGTACGTCAGCGTCATGGTCAAGCGCGCCTCCGACGGCATGGTCATCCGCTACGGCGCGGACGGCGGCAAACTCGAAGGTGCAGCCCTCACCAAATACATGGGTCAGCTCAACGACTACCTCGGCTTCTTCGACAAGGTACAGAAGCGTCTCCGCAACGACGACGTCACCCAGGCCTTCGCCGAGCTCTTCGCCCACGAAGGCAAAGACTCCGTTCGCCGCGTCGACTTCGAGACTCCCACCAAGGTCGAAGCCATGCGCCAGCGTCTGGTCGCCATGCAGAAGACCTACCAGTTCAAAAACGTCGGCGACGTCGTCATGGACGAAGAGCACCGCAGCTACTCCGTCAGCTACACCGACGCACAGGGCGCAGTTCGCAGCATCGATTGGGCACTGGCCTCCGCGCCTGAAAGCCGGCAGATGCTCGCCAAGCACGCTCAGATCAAAGAGCAGCTCGTAGCGCCATTCTTCATCGAGTACGCCGCAAAGACCAAGGCCGAAGCCGCCGCGGAAGAGGCAGAAGAGGTCGCCTCCGAAGAAGGTGTCGCCGAAACCGCCACAGCTCCCGGAACCGTAGCCGAGACCAAGCCAGCCAAGCGCTCCAGCAAAGCATCGCAGGATCCAGTCGAGAAGAAGACTGCGCGCGAGGTCTTCGAGTACGTCATCGAACAGGGCAAAAAAGAGTACCAGGTCCAGCGCTACAAGGGACTGGGAGAGATGACCGCTCCGCAGCTATGGGAGACGACCATGGATCCCGAACGCCGCACTCTGCTTCAGGTCAAGCTCGAAGACATCGCAGCCTGCGAAGAGATCTTCACCACGCTGATGGGCGAAGACGTCGAGAGCCGCCGCAAGTTCATCGAAGAGAACGCCCTCGACGTAAAGAACCTGGACATCTAAAGAAAAGACCGCTACGCGCGGAGCGGGCGCCCAAGCCTCCCGCTGGTCGGCAAAGAATCCTGATTGCGACCAACGGGAGCACCAACCGAAGGGATATACAAGTCACGAAGTGACCGCCGCCCGCGCAGGGCAAAAGGCCGTTTAACCAGCCGAATTGTGAGTGGTATAAGCTTCTCCTCTGGATCGGAGCTCATCGCATGGGAATATCCGTTTGGCGGAAGATGATATGCGTAGCGATGCTGACATGCCTGACGACGCTGACCGCAGATGCCGCAACCAAGAAAGACTCCTCGAATAAACAGACAGACAAACAGAACGTAGAGAGCGCCAATCTGCTCCAGCCTCCATCATTCGGTGGCCAGCCGGTCGAGGTTGCCGTTGCGCTGTATGTCACGGACTTTGTCGCTATCGACGAGACGAAAGAGACATTTGAGGTGAGCGGATATCTCACCGCGAGATGGAAAGACCTAAGGCTCGCTTTGCCTGTCAGTGCAACGGATCAGAAGAAGAGAGTTTATCGATTAGGTGAGATCTGGGCTCCATCCATCGAGTCGACAAATACGATCTCACATAAGTCGATGCAGTATTGGCTTACCTCCGACAAAGATGGTCTAGTCAACTATGTGGAGCGCTTCGATTCGATCGTGTCGAATAACTTCGACTTTCGAAGGTTTCCGTTCGATACACAATTACTTCGGCTCGAATTTCACACCTTCTACACTTCCGAGGAAGACGTTCGCTTTGCTCCTCAAGCTTTGCCTTCGACCGGGATAAGCCGCGACCGGGACACAGAGCTCTCAGGGTGGACTTCAGGAGAGATGAAGTACACGGTGGACAGGGTCAGAGGGGGACTCAACTTGCCGTCAACAAACGAGGCTGTGTTTCAGATTACGATGAAGCGGCGATCAGGCTTCTACATCTGGAAGTTTCTCGTGCCGCTCGTGATGCTGGCGCTAATTCCAAGCGTGGCGTTCTGGATCGATGTGGAGCTGTTTGACTGGACGCTGAAGATCCCGATGACCATGATGCTGTCGATGGTGGCATTCGAATTTACGATTGCGCGTGATCTGCCCCGGATCGGCTACGTCTCGTTTCTGGATGCGGTCTTCTTGGCCAGCTTTACACTTTGCTTTCTGTGCATCTTTGAGATTCTGGGTGTGTTTCTTCTGCAAAATCATGGGAAGCGAGCGCTAGCAATGAAGCTGCATGGAGTGGGACGATGGGCGTATCCGCTGATCTATCTCATTGTGATCTCCCTACTCGCACTCGGATTTTTGGCCTGATGCGAAGATAATCAGCGAGGCTGGATTACCACTGCTTCGATAGCAGCATGAGTGAATGCCCTCCAAAGGAGTGCATCGGCGAGTAGTTCTCCGAAGCCGCGCATTTCTATGGGCTTTCTGATTGGCGGCGATAGACCAAAACTCAAAGCGCTAAAAG
>Ga0302324_100028689_pt1 | contig 10573 bp, 8 predicted proteins | sample Palsa_T0_1_FD_201949 | JGI IMG/M metagenome (GOLD analysis project Ga0302324, IMG submission 201949) | Peat permafrost microbial communities from Stordalen Mire near Abisko, Sweden - Palsa_T0_1 | ecosystem: Environmental > Terrestrial > Soil > Palsa > Peat permafrost | place: Sweden: Abisko... | reverse complement strand
CCCCCGAGTGAACATCCGAGCGAGCCGCTAGACGATGGACATGCTGGTCGTGCTCGGAACTCTATTCGGCTGCGTCGCGCTCGGCGTGCCGATCGCCTATGCGCTCGGCCTGGCGGCGCTCGCCGGTGCCTGGTGGATCGACATCCCGCTCGAGGCCGTGATGCTGCAGGTCTCGAGCGGAGTCAGCAAGTTCGCCATGCTGACCATCCCGTTCTTCGTGCTCGCCGGCGCCATCATGGCGGAAGGCGGCATGGCGCGCCGGCTGGTCGCGCTCGCCAACGTGATGGTCGGCATCGCGCGCGTGCGCGGCGGCCTGTCGGCCGTCAACGTGATCGCCACCACCTTCCTGAGCGGCATCTCGGGCTCGGCGGTCGCCGACACCTCGGCGATCGGCTCGGTCATGATCCCGCAGATGGAGAAGGCCGGCTATCCGCGCGTGTTCGCCACCAACGTGACGATCACGGCCTCGGTCCAGGCGCTGCTGGTGCCGCCGAGCCACAACGCCGTGATCTATTCGCTCGCCACCGGCGGCACGATCTCGGTGATCGCGCTGTTCATGGCCGGCGTGTTCCCGGGCCTGCTGCTCGGCTTCTCGCTGATCGTGCTGTGCCTGGTGCTGGCCTATCGCAACCGCCATCCCAAGGGCGCCGTCGTGCCGCTGCGCGCCGCCCTCAAGATCGTCGGCGAGGCGCTGTGGGGCATGGTGACGTTGGGCATCATCCTGGGCGGCATCCTGGGCGGCGTGTTCACCGCGATCGAGGCCGGCGCGGTCGCGTGCGTATGGGCGTTCTTCGTCACCATGTTCATCTATCGCGACTATCGCTGGCGCGACCTGCCCGCGCTGGTTCACCGCACCCTGCGGACGGTCGCGATGGTCATGACGCTGATCGCGATGGCGGCGAGCGTCGGCTACGTGATGGCGCTGATGCAGGTGCCGGCCAAGATGACCGCTTTGTTCCTGACCGTGTCGCATGACAAGAACGTCATCCTCTTCATGGTCAATATCCTGCTGCTGGTGCTCGGCTGCCTGCTCGACATGGCGCCCTCGATCCTGATCTGCACGCCGATCCTGCTGCCCGTGATGGTGAATTTCGGCGTCGATCCGGTGCATTTCGGCATGATCATGCTGCTCAATCTGGGCATCGGGCTGTGCCACCCGCCGGTCGGCGCCATCCTGTTCGTCGGCTGCGCGGTCGGCCGGGTCAAGATGGAGCAGGTGATGCGCGAGATCTGGCCGTTCTACGGCGTCATGTTCTTCGTGCTGATGCTGGTCACCTATCTGCCGTCTCTGTCGCTCTGGCTGCCCCGGCTCATGAAGCTGTAGGGGTCTCGCGCCGGCTCAGCGGATTCGCTTCCGGGCCCCTCGACCGCTCGGGCTTAGGAATAAAAATCCTGTGCCGGGCCCGACAATGGCAGCGCTCGAGGCGCGGAAACCAAACAATTTTATTGTTTTTGGTATTTCGCTACCAATCACGAACCCGAATCCATCAATTTATGGCGCGCGAGGTATTTTCCTACCGGCCGCGAGCGCGTCGTTGGCGGTACAACATGAATCAGAATTTTCCGTGGTTGGGTGTGAAGCGATTCACACGGCCGACCATCGAGGCAACGTAGCGTAACGGACCGTGGGGCTGGCGATGACCGCGCTGTCCTTATCAAGAGCGCCCAGTCGAACCAGCGGACGGAGCGTTCGGACGGAGCCCGTCGCAATGCAAGGCGCCACCCGATATTTCGTGGTCAACACGGGGCGGTCTGGCTCGACATTGCTCAGCGTCATTCTGGCGGACGCCGGCGCCGCGTTCGGCCTGCCGATCCCGCGCAGCTGGGATCCGGGCGGCGGCGAGATGGAGCATCCGCTCGGCTTGCGCGCGACCGCTGCGTTCCGGCGCGCCTTTCGCGCCGGCTCGACCAAGCCCGAAGGCTGGCTGCGGCGCCGCGCCTGGCAGCTCCATCGGAGCAGCGGCCGGCGGGCCCTGCGCAAGCTGCTGGCGCAAGCCGAAATCGTGAAGTGCGAGGATCTCGACCTGGTCGTGGCTTCGGTCTTGAAGCTAGGCTTCTTTCCCAAGGTGGTCCTGTGTTACCGCCGATTCGAAGATTATGCGGTCAGCCGGGGGCTGCTCAAATCGTCCGCGAACCTCGACGCGCTGCTCGCGCAATATTGCCGGACCTATCGCAACGGCTGGCTGCTGCTCCAGACGTTCGGCGGCTGCGCCGTGGGCTTCGACGAGCTGACCGACCTGACTGCCACGTCATGGGCCGGCGCCCTGGCGCGCGTCACCGGATTTGATGCCGAAAGCCTGCTCGTCGCGCGCGCACGTCGTCTCGGCAAGGTCAGCCGTCCGGTCGCAAGGGCGACGTTCGATGAAGCGGCGAACCAGCTGTTCAGCTTGCTGGCGGCATCGCGGGGCCAAGAAATCCCGGCCAGCGACCAGGCGATCCGCAACTGGCAGGCGCGGCAGCGCCGCGAGCGCGCAGCCGCGCACGCGCCATCGCCCTTGAATGTTTTTCCCCTGTCGAACCATGACACCGGCGACTGAGCGCCATGATCGCCTTGCCAAGCGAGCGCTCCCGGGAATCGACCTGCGGGCGGTCAATCCCGTCTATGTGTTCCTGGTCGGGTTCGCGTTCGTCCTGGCGGTCTGGGCGCTCTTCCTGAACCGCTAGCGCACCGTCGGCTCTCAGGACGGCAGGCCGAACCGATCCTTGAGGCGATAATAGGCGATCGCGGCGCTCATCAGCGGTTGGCGCAGCCCGTGCCAGGGGATCGGCGCCAATCGCGTCACCGGGAGCTCGGTGTCGCGGCCGGCCACGCGGTCGGCCAGGATGCGGCCCATCAAGGTCGCCATCGCGATGCCGCGGCCATTATAGCCAAGCCCGACATGCAAGCCCGGCGCGGGTTCGTGCAGATGCGGCAGCTGGTCGGTGGTCAGCGCGATACGACCCGACCAGCGATAGTCCAGCTCGCCGAGGTCGATCTCGGGAAACAGCCGCGTCAGGCTGCGCTCGAGCGCGGCGAACATGGCGGGCGAGTCGACGTCGCGGGTCGGGCCGCGGCCGCCGATCAGGAAGCGTCCGGCCGGATCGCGCCGAAAATAGAAGGCGATCTTGCGCGTCTCCGACACGCATTCGCCGCCCGGCAGGATGCGGCTCGCCAGATTGTGGCCGAGCGGCCGGGTCGCGAGCTGGATGCTCTGCACCGTCAGGATCGTGCGCGCCAAGCCGGGCCACAGCGTCCCGGTATAGGCGTCGGTGCCGATCACGACATGCTCGGCGGCGAGCGCGCCGTGCGCGGTCGCGACGCGCCACTGCCCGCCGCTGCGCTGCAGCGTGCGGACGGCGGAGCCCGCGAACAGCCGCGCGCCGGCACCCTGCGCGGCGCGCGCCAAGCCGCGCACATAACTCAACGGCTGGATCGTGCCGGCGCGCTTGTCGATCAAGCCGCCGCAATAGACCGCCGCGCCGAGCCGCTCGCGCACCGCCTGCGCCGACAGGATCTCGACCGGGGCGCCGCGCCGCGCCCATTGCTCGGCGCGAAGCTGGATCGACGCGAACGCGCGCGGCGCGTGCGCGCCCTGGATCCAGCCGGCGCGCACCGGCTCGCATGCGATCGCGTGGCGCTCGATCAGGCCGAACACCAGGTCGGCGGCAGCGCCGGTGCTTTCCGTCAGACGCGCGCCGCGCTCGCGCCCGAAGGTCGCTTCGAGCGCGTCGGGATCGAGCTTTAGGCCGGGGATCACCTGGCCGCCATTGCGGCCCGAGGCGCCCCAGCCGATCTCGGCGGCCTCGAGCAACACGACGTCGGCGCCGCGCTCGGCCAGATGGAGCGCGGTCGACAGGCCCGTGAAGCCGCCGCCAATCACGACCACGTCGGCGCGCGTCTCGCCCGCGAGGCCGGGCAGCGCGGCCGCCCACAGCGATGAAGGCATGCCACCCGCCCCGCCGGTTTCAGCGCCCGCGCTCGTCATTATGCCAGGATCCCAGACAAGCGGCCGAATGCAATGCCGTCGCAGCCCGAGCTTGACCCGGCGCGGCCTTCATGGTCCCTCACCGCGGCGATGCTGCGCAACATCCTGTCGGTCGGCGGCCTGACCCTGGCGAGCCGGATCCTGGGCTTCGCCCGCGACGTCCTGACCGCGGCGCTGCTCGGCGCCGGGCCGGTGGCCGATGCCTTCTTCGTCGCCTTCCGCCTGCCCAACCATTTCCGCGCCCTGCTCGCCGAGGGCGCGTTCAACGCCGCCTTCGTGCCGGTGTTCTCGCGCCTGCTGGTGCAGGCCGGCCGGCCGCGCGCGCTCGCCTTCGCCGAGCAGGTGCTCGCCCTGATGGTGATCTCGCAGCTCGTGCTGCTGATCATCTTCGAGCTCATCATGCCCGGCTTCATGCGCGTGTTCGCGCCTGGGTTCGCCGAGCAGCCGGAAAAATTCGCGCTTGCCGTCTTGTTCACGCGCATTACCTTTCCCTATCTGCTCTTCATCGCGATCGTGTCGCTGACCGGGGCGCTGCTCAATGCGCTCGGCCGCTTCGCCGCGGCCGCTGCCGCGCCGATCCTGCTCAACTGCGTGCTGATCTTCGCCCAGCTGAGCTTGACGCATTTCGTGCCGACGGTCGGCCACGCGCTGGCCTGGGGCGTGCTGGGCGCCGGGCTGGCGCAGTTCCTCTATCTGCAATGGAGCTGCCACCGCGCGCACGTGCGGCTGCGGCTCGTCTGGCCGCGCCTGACGCCGGACGTCACCGCGTTCCTGCGCGTGCTCGGACCGGCGGCGCTGGGCGCCGGCGTGCTGCAGATCAACCTGTTCGTCGACACCCTGATCGCGTCGTTCCTGCCGACCGGCGCGATCTCCTACTTGTATTATGCCGACCGGCTGAACCAGCTGCCGCTGGGTGTGGTCGGCATCGCGATCGGCACCGTGCTGCTCCCCGAGATGGCACGCCATCTCAAACGCGGCGATGCGCGCGCCGCTGCGCACAGCCAGAATCGCGCCTTCGAGCTGTCGCTGCTCCTCACCCTGCCGGCGGCGGCCGCCTTCCTGGCGATCGCCGAACCGATCGTCAGCGTGCTGTTCCAGCGCCAATCGTTCGGCCCGGCCGACGCGGCGGCGACCGCGGCGACCTTGACGGCCTATGCGTTCGGCCTGCCCGCCTTCGTGCTGATCCGCAGCGTGCTGCCCGGCTTCTACGCCCGCGAGGATACCGCGACCCCGGTGCGCATCGCGGTGATCGCGGTCGCGGTCAATGTCGCGCTCAAGCTCGCCCTGATGGGACCGCTGCAGCAGGTCGGGCTGGCGCTCGCCACCGCGGTGTCGTCCTGGATCAATGTCGTGCTGCTGGCGCTGGCGCTGCGACGGCGCGGCTTTCTGACGCTCGACCGGCGCTTGAAGCGCAGCCTGTTGCCGCTTGCGGCCGCGACCGTCGGCATGGCGGCAGCGCTGCGGCTGGGGCTGCTCGGTCTGGCGCCGTGGCTCGAGGTCCCCGGCCTGACCGGGCGGGTCGCCGCGCTCGCCATCCTGCTCGCGCTCGGGCTCGGCGTATTCGCGCTGCTGGTGCTGGCGCTCGGCGCGGTCGACCGGACCGAGCTGCGACGGCTGCTGCGGCGCGGCGCCTCGGGCTAGCGGCATTGACATGCAACGCCGCCTAATGGCCTAGACGCGCGAGTTCTGCTATGACGCCGCCCTCCCGGCAGATTTCAAAAGAAGGTTGAGAATGGCCCAGCGCCTGCACCCGATGCTTTTCGCCACCGGCCGCTGATGTCGATCCGTCGGGACGCCTGAAGCCGCCCGCATGTTCATCGCGCTGCTGGTCCAGCTGGTCGATGTCTGCCGTCGCCGCGCGGCCGTGGTCGTGCTCGCCAGCCTCGCGCTGGCAACCGGCGCAGCGCTCTATGCGGCGGACCACCTGACCTTCGACACCGACACCACCAAGCTGATCGACGCGCGCGTGCCGTGGCGCCAGCGCGAGATCGCCTTCGACCACGCGTTTCCGCAGACCGTCAGCCTGCTTGCCATCGTGGTCGACGGCACGACCGCCGACCTCGCCGAGGACGCAACCGCGGCGCTGGCGCAGCGGCTCGCCGCGCAGCCCCGCCTGTTCAAGACCGTGCGCCGGCCCGACGGCGGAGAATTCTTCCGCAAGAACGGCCTGCTGTTCCTACCGGTCCACGAGGTGCAGGAGATCACCGAGCGCATCATCGCGGCACAGCCGCTAATCGGCTCGCTGGCCGCCGATCCGAGCCTGCGCGGCCTGCTCGGCGCGCTCTCGTTGGCGCTCGAAGGCGTGAGCCGCGGCGAAGCCAAGCTGCCCCAGTTCGACCGCCCATTCACCGCAATCGCCGAGTCGACCGAGACCGTGCTCGCTGGCGCGCCCAAGCCGCTCTCCTGGCAATATCTGTTCACCGGACACGCGCCCGAGCCGATCGAGCTGCGCCGCTTCATCCTGGCGCAGCCGGTGCTCGACTACAGCGCGCTGTCGCCCGGCGAGGCGGCACAGGATTTCGTGCGCACCACCGCGCGCGAGCTCGGCCTGACACCGGACCACGGCGTCCGAGTGCGCCAGACCGGCGACGTCGCGCTGAGCGACGAGGAATTCGCCTCGGTCGCCCAGGGCGCCGGGCTAGCGACCGCGCTGACCGTGGTGCTGATCGGCGTGATCCTGTTCGCCGCGCTGCGCTCGCTGCGCCTGATCGCCGCGATCCTCGCGACCCTGATGATCGGCCTGGTGATCACCGGCGGCTTCGCGGCGCTATCGGTCGGCAGCCTCAATCTGATCTCGATCGCATTCGCCGTGCTGTTCGTCGGCATCGCGGTCGATTTCAGCATCCAGTTCAGCATCCGCTATCGCGACGAGCGCCATCAGCTCGACGATCTGCCCGAGGCGATGCGGCGCGCCGCGCGCCGGGTCGGTGCCGCGCTGACCCTGGCCGCGGTGACGACCGCGCTCGGCTTCTTCTCCTTCCTGCCGACCGAATTCCGCGGCGTCTCCGAGCTCGGGCTGATCGCCGGCGCCGGCATGCTGATCGCGCTGGTCGCCAACCTGACCTTGCTGCCGGCGCTGCTCGCGCTGCTGCGTCCGCGCGGGGAGCGCGCCGCTGTCGGCTTCGCCTGGGCCGCGCCGATCGACGCCTGGCTGCTGCGTCGGCGCCGCGTCGTGATGGCAGCCGCCGCGGCGATCGCGGTGCTCGGCATCGCGCTGACGCCGCGCCTCACCTTCGACTTCAATCCGCTCAACCTGAAGGACCCCCACACCGAGTCGGTATCGACCCTGCTCGACCTGATGAGCGACCCCGACACGACCTTCTACACGATCGACGTGCTGACGCCGTCGGTCGCGGCGGCGCGCGCGCTGGCCGGCAAGCTCGCGCAGCTGCCCGAGGTCGAGCACGCCGTCACCATCGCGAGCTACGTGCCGGGGGACCAGGACGAGAAGTTGGCCGTGATCCAGGATGCCGCGATGCTGCTCGGCCCGACCTTGACGCCGGCGCGCATCGTGCCGCCGCCAAGCCCGGCCGACAACCGCCAGGCGCTGGCGGATTTTCTGGCCAAGCTCGGCCCGATCGCCGCGCCGGCGCCGGCCGACTCACCGGCACGCCGCCTCGAGCGGGCGCTAGCCGGCATCGCGGCGCAGAGCAACCCGACGGCGATCGCCGCCCTGTCCGACATGCTGACCGGCGGCCTCGACAACCGCCTGGCGGCGCTGCGTCTGTCGCTCGAGGCCGGGCCCGTGACCCTCGATTCCTTGCCGACCGAGCTGACGCAGGCCTGGGTCGCACGCGACGGCGAGGCGCGCATCGAGGTGTTCCCCAAAGGCGACACGCGACGCAACGACGTGATCGAGCGCTTCGTCGCCGCAGTGCGCGCGGTGGCGCCCGAGGCGACCGGCGCGCCGGTCTCGATCCAGGAATCGGCGCGCACCATCGTCAATTCCTTCGCGATCGCCGGCGCGACCGCGATCATCGTCATCGCGGCGCTGTTGTTCGCCACCCTGCGGCGGCTGCGCGACACCGCGCTGGTGCTCGCCCCGCTGCTGCTTGCCGGGCTGATGAGCCTCATCACCTGTATCGCGATCTCGCTGCCGCTGAATTTCGCCAACATTATCGCGCTGCCGCTGCTGCTCGGCATCGGCGTCGCGTTCGACATCTATTTCGTGATGAACTGGCGCGCCGGATTGACCGGACCGCTGCAGTCGAGCACCGCGCGTGCGGTGCTGTTCAGCGCGCTCACCACCACGACCGCGTTCGGCTCGCTGGCGCTGTCGCGCCATCCCGGCACCGCCAGCATGGGCGAGCTGCTGACCATCGGACTGTTCTACACCCTGGTCTGCACCTTGTTCGTGCTGCCGGCGCTGCTTGGTCCTCCGTGCGACCTGACGCGATGACGGCGCGCCGGTTGATCGCGGCAGCGCTGGTGCTGGCGAGCTTGCCCGCTGCCGCCCAGACCGCACCGCCCCGGCAGCCCGGCTGGATCGCCGACGCAAAAGGCTGCCGGGTCTGGGACGCGACGCCGAAGCCGAATCATTCGGTCACCTGGTCGGGCCCGTGCCAGAACCAGCTCGCCCAAGGGCGCGGCGTCCTGCAGTGGTACGTGAACGAGCATCCGTCCGACCGCTATGACGGCGATCTGGTCGCGGGCAAGCTGGATGGCCAGGGCACCTACGTCTCGGCCGACGGCTACCGCTACGCCGGCGATTGGCGCGACGGCAAGGCGAACGGCACGGGCGAGCTCTCGACCAAGACCGGCACGTTCAAGGGCACCTGGACCAATGGCTGTTTCCGGGAAGGTACCCGCCTGGCCTGGGTCGGCGTGGCAGCCGCATCCTGTCAGTAGACGAGCCCCAGCCAGTCAGCCAGGACCGGCAGATCGATGGGGCGATCCGCCATGCGCGACCGGCGCCTCCGCAGCGTCGCCGGCCTCGAGCCGGGCGAGCCAGGCGTCAGCCTCCGCGTCCGTGACATGGAGCCCCGTCGCGCGATGCTCGGCCCAGGCATCGAGCGCGTCTTGTCGCTCCTGATCGAGGCGTCTGATAGGCGAGGTCGGCAATCGGAAACCTGTTACGCGAGTCCGATGCGATCATGCCCCACGGTCTGCGTTATTCCTAGCGAAAGGCCGAAGCCGCGGAGCGCGCGGGTAGGTGCGGTTCCAGAACGGACCAGCATGACCGTTTCCATCCTGCCGAACATCCGGCCAGAGCGCGCGACGCGGGTGCCCTGCGTGACTCGGACGTCCCGCACGGGGTACAATGCACGAATGAAGCCGGTCATCTTCATCGTCACTGCCCAATGGGACGCCGACGCGGGGGTCTGGTCGGGCCGATCCGACGAGGTGCCGGTCGCGGTCGAGGCGCCGACGCTGGATGAACTCCTGCGCCAGGCGGCCGCGCAAGCCTTGGATTTGCTCCCGGACAATCACCCGGGCGTCGACCCAGCGGCCGTTCATCTTCAGCTGATCGTCCTCCGCGAAGCTGCCGCGATCTCCGCTGCGGCGTAGATGCCGCGATCCTTCGACCGGGAACTCCGGCAACTCCTCCAGGATGCCGGCTGCTTCTTTGTCCGTCCCGGCAAGGGCAGCCACGAGGTGTGGAACGCCCGATCACCAAGCGGCGTTTTCCGGTGCCGGCGAATATCGTGAGCCGCCATACGGCGAATGAGGTGCTGAAGCAAGCCGGCTTGCCGAAATCGTTCTGAGCACAGCCGCGATACTGGACCGATCATTCATTTAATGATTATAATTAATATATTTTAAAGCTAGCTGCCCCGGGAGGATCGAAGATGACTGTCTCCACCCCCGCGAAACCATCGACCAAGGCCGCCGGCCACGCCGTCGCGCCGCTTCGCTATCTGTCCGGGTTCGGCAACGAGCATGCGACCGAGGCGATCGCGGGGGCGCTGCCGGAGGGCCAGAACTCGCCCCAGAGCCACACGCTCGGGCTTTATACCGAGCAGATCAGCGGCACCGCCTTCACGGCGCCGCGCGCCGCCAACCGGCGGACCTGGCTCTATCGCATTCGGCCCTCGGCGATGCATCCGCCGTTCAAGCGCCTGCCCGACGGGCTGCTGCGCGGCGCGCCGTTCGACGAGGCAGTCCCGTCGCCCAACCGGCTGCGCTGGAACCCGCTGACCGTGCCGAGCACACCGACCGATTTCATCGACGGGTTGGTCACGATGGCGGGCAACGGCGACGCCCAAGCGCAGACCGGCATCGCGATCCATGTCTATCGCGCCACCCTGGCAATGACCGAGCGTGTGTTCGTCGATGCCGACGGCGAGCTCCTGATCGTGCCGCAGCAGGGTCGGTTGCTGCTGCGCACCGAGCTCGGCGCGCTCGAGGCGGCGCCCGGCGAGATTGCCGTGCTGCCGCGCGGCCTGCGCTTCCGGATCGAACTGCCCGATGGTGCTGCGCGCGGCTATGTCTGCGAGAATTACGGCGCGCCGCTGCGCCTGCCCGAGCTCGGCCCGATCGGCGCCAACGCGTTGGCCAATCCGCGCGACTTCCTGGCGCCGGTCGCCGCCTACGAGGATCGCGACGCGCCGATCCAGGTCGTGCAGAAGTTCGCCGGCCATCTGTGGGCTGCCGACTACGACCATTCA
>Ga0302324_100028688_pt1 | contig 10573 bp, 13 predicted proteins | sample Palsa_T0_1_FD_201949 | JGI IMG/M metagenome (GOLD analysis project Ga0302324, IMG submission 201949) | Peat permafrost microbial communities from Stordalen Mire near Abisko, Sweden - Palsa_T0_1 | ecosystem: Environmental > Terrestrial > Soil > Palsa > Peat permafrost | place: Sweden: Abisko... | reverse complement strand
GAGACGCCTTTGCACCTCGGTCACCTGCGCACGTTGACGCAACTGGCCGAGATCGGCGCCGTCATCCTACCGCCGGTGCCTGCGATGTACGCCAAGCCGCAAAGCGTGGACGATATCGTGCTGCATACCGTCGGCAAAGCGCTGGACCAATTCGGCATCGAGAACGATCTGTTCAAACGCTGGACGTGACGAGCGTCTCCGCGAGCGCGATGTCGCTCGGCCGGTCGACGTTCACCGCGATTTCGGGATACGTGCTGACGGCGGCGGCGACCGGAGCACCGATTAGCGCGCTCGCGCGGCGTTCCAGATCGGCGATGCGCAGTTGCCTGGTCGCGTACTTCGCGAGCACGTCGTAGCCGAAGATCGTCGCGAGACGGAGCGGGTTCTTGCGCGCCACGCCCAGGCGTCCGAGAAAGCGGTCGAGATTCTCGAGCGCGCGCGGGCGCAACGCGACGAGGCCTCCGCCGCAGTAGGTTCCGTCGCGGAGGTGCGCCCACGTATGCGGGATCCCGGGAAAGCGTGCTGCGTGGCACGCGCGCTCGACACACGCGTACACCACGTCGGCGCCGCTCTGCGTGGCCCGCTCGAGGAACTCTTCGATTGCGGCGCTCGAGAGGATCGGCAGATCCGAGGCGGCCACGAGCACGAGTTCGTTGCGCGGCAATCCGGCGAGACCCGAACGCAAGCTCAGCGACATCGTGGGCCCGTCGGCGCGCAGTTCGCGCGCGCCGGCCAGCTCGGTGCGCGCCGGTTCGCCGGGCGGCGCGACGGCGATGACGTCTCCGACGCCGGGCGACGAACGGAGCGCGTCGAGCGTCCGGCGTGCGAGCGTAACGCCCGCGATCCGGACGAAGGCCTTGTTCGGCGCATCCGGGCTTCCGGCACACACGTCGTCGCGCGGGCCGCCGGCGAGCAGCACCGCCGTGATCGGGCGCGTTAACGCCACGCAGCGTCGTGGTGCAGCGGAACCGTGAAGGCGCCCTCGATCGTCGTGGCGTCGAGCCGTGCGGCGCAGGCGCGAGCCGCTGCCTCGTCCTCGAAGAGCGCGAACAGACACGACCCCGACCCGGACAGCAACGCGCTCTGCGCGCCCGCCGCGCTCAGCGCCGCATGTGCCTGCGCGACGGCCGGATACGCCGCCAGTACCACGTCGTGAAAGTCGTTGATGAGTGCCGCGTGGAGCGCCGCGAAATCGGCCCGCTGGAGCGCATCGACGGCCGCGAGCGACGCGCTCGTGGAACGCGGCCGGCTCGGCCAACCGCCGTCGCTCGCGCGGCGCGCGTCGAGTTGCCGGTACGCGTCGGCAGTCTCGACGCTCGCGCGCGGCCGCACGACGACGGTCCACCAGGCCGGCAGCGCACCGATCGCGGTCACGCGGTCGCCCGTGCCCTCGACGAGGGCGCCCGTGCCGGCCAAAAAGAATGGAACGTCCGAACCCAAGCCACGCGCGATGCCGAACCAATCCGCGCCGCCGTGCGCCTCGAGGCGGCCGTCCATGGCGGCACGCAGCACGGCCGCGGCGTCGCTCGACCCGCCACCAAGGCCGCCGCCCACGGGGATCTGCTTGTGGAGTACGACCGACTGCGGTTGCCTCACGCCCGCGCCCGCCAGTGCGCGCACCACCAAGTTGTCCGTTCCAAGCGCCGGGTCTTCGACCGACAATCGCATCGTCTCACTCGGCTCCAGCTCGATGCGATCGTACAGCCCGATCGGCAGCATCACGCTGCGCAGCGTGTGGTATCCGTCGTCGCGCCGTCCGAGGATTTCGAGCGTCACATTTATTTTCGCCGGGGCGAGAAGCGTCGGCATCGCTCGCTTGAGTTCTCGACGGGGGCCGCTCCCCCCGCGAGAGAATGCGTGCTCCCTTGAAGCTAGGACCGCGCGTCGGAATATCGCTCGTACTGATCGCGGGGTCGATCGTGCTGCTCATTTCCATTGTGGTCGGCAACACGATGGGCAATCGGGTGCTGAGCCAAGTCTCGCACCGCGCCGACGCGTTCGTCCCGAGCCCGGCGCCCACGCCGAGCCTCGATCAAAGCCAGACTGGGGCCGCCGCAGTGCAGTGGAAGGGTCGCCACATCGTCAGCGTGGCGACCGATCCGGGCTTCCCCGATCCACGCGTCACGCCCGAGCCGCCGCCTCCGCCGGCGACCCCACCCGCACCGAAGCGGACGCCGGTGCCGACGGCGAGCCCCCGCGACGAGGGCACGGAGTCTCACTACACCTCGCCGCCGCTTCCGCTGCCGATCGTCAGCCACGATCCGAACGAACAGTCGGATCCCGACGGCCAGCCGATCCCGACCGGTTCCCAAACACCGCCCGGGCCGGACGATCCCCGTCCTGCCTCGGCCGTTCCCGGCCGCGCGGGCATGCCGACCCCGTAGCTCCGGTGCGTCCCTAGTATCCTGGTTGTTGCGCCTGTTAAAATAGGGACAATGGAGGCAAGCGTGACGAACGGAGATAGTACGGGCGGCTCGAGCCAGACCGGCACGATGACGGTCAAGCGCGGGCTCGCGCAGATGCTCAAGGGCGGCGTCATCATGGACGTCGTCACCCCGGAGCAAGCCTCCGTCGCCCAAGAAGCCGGGGCGGTCGCGGTGATGGCGCTGGAACGGATTCCGGCCGACATCCGCGCCTCGGGCGGCGTCGCCCGCATGAGCGACCTGTCGCTCGTCCAGCGCATCATGGACGCGGTGACGATTCCGGTTATGGCCAAAGCGCGGATCGGCCACTTTGCCGAAGCCCAGTGCTTGGAGGCCCTCGGCGTCGACTACATCGACGAGTCCGAAGTGCTCACGCCGGCCGACGACAAGTATCACATCGACAAGCGTAAGTTTTCGGTGCCGTTCGTGTGCGGCGCGCGCGATCTGGGCGAGGCGCTCCGCCGCATCGCTGAGGGCGCGGCCATGATTCGCAGCAAGGGTGAAGCCGGTAGCGGAAACATTGTCGAGGCCGTGCGCCACATGCGCGCGATTCGCGACGCGATTGCGGAATTGCACGTGATGCCGGAAGAAGAACTGGTGTCCCGGGCGCGCGACATCGGTGCGCCGCTGGAACTCGTGGCCGCAGTCGCGGCCGCGAAGAAGCTCCCGGTCGTGCTTTTCTGCGCGGGCGGCGTCTCGACACCGGCCGATGCGGCGCTCATGATGCAGCTCGGCGCGGAAGGCCTCTTCGTCGGCAGCGGCATCTTCAAAGCCGCGGCTATCTGTAATAAGAACGGCGTTCCGAAGTACGATGACAACGGGTTCCCGAGAGTGGATCCGGAGATCGCGCTGCGCTACGCGAAAGCGATCGTCGCGGCAACCACGCATTTCGAGGATCCGCAAGCCGTGGTCGAGGCTTCGAAGTCGCTAGGGGGCGCGCGGCCGATGCACGGCATCGACGTGCGCCAGCTCGACGAGAAGCAGCTGCTGAGCGCTCGCGGTACCTGATGGCCGCCGCGCCGCTGGTCGGCGTGCTCGCGCTTCAGGGCGACGTCGACGAGCATTGCGCCGCGCTCGAACGCTGCGGCGCTCGCGCCCTACGCGTGAAGACCGCAGCGGAACTCGCGCGCGTCGACGGCCTGGTCGTTCCCGGCGGCGAATCGACCACGGTCATCCGGTTGCTCGATCGCTTCGCGATGACTGAGCCGCTCGTGGCGCGGGTCCGTTCCGGCTTGCCCTTCTGGGGCACGTGCATGGGGTTGATCGTGGCCGCGCACGACGTCGCGGGAACGGACCAAAAAACGCTCGATCTGATCGACGTCAGCGTGCGGCGCAACGCGTTCGGGCGCCAGCTCGCTTCGGAGGAGGTCGCGCTCGACGTCCCGGTTTTGGGCGAGGTGCCCTTTCCGGCCGTGTTCATCCGTGCACCCTGGATCGAACGGTGCGGCGCCGGCGTCGAACTGCTGGCCTCGCATCGCGGGCACGGCGTGTTCGTGCGCTCGGGCAACGTGATGGGCACGTCCTTCCACCCCGAGTTGACCGGCGACGCGCGCGTCCACGGCTATTTCTTGAACCTCGTTCGCGAGGTCGCGCGCGCCGCTTAGCCCCCTTACGTCGCGGCCGGCACCGGCGGCGGCCCGCCGTAGAACGGACGGACCACTTGGCCGTCTCCGAACTGCGCGGTTAGCACGCGGCAGATGTTCGGATTCGGACCGGCGTAGGCCAGCGAATCCAAGAGCGGGCTATCGAATTTGTGATCGATCGGCGCGTTGTACGAAAACGTGCCGGTATCGGTCACGTCGATTTTCACAAGATTGTAGTTGACCCGAAACGTGACCGAGCTCAGATGGCGGGTCGGTACGTTTTGAAAGTACTTGATCTCGATGCTGCCTTTGGCGACGTTCGTTCCCGATTGGCCGAGCGAGCACGACGTGATCGTGACCGGGCCGGATTTGAACGGGTACACCTGCACTGGCGTTTGCGCGGACGCGGCCGTCCCGAGCGCCAACGCAGCGACGAAAGAAAGTCCCAGGGTCGTTCTCACCATGGTGCCCTCCGAATTCGACGAGTTGTGCACCTCTTTGGGACTCGCCACCGCCTTGCCTGGCGCGGCGGGGAAGAGGCAGGGGCCCGGCGTATGAACCTCCCCGAATGGCGAACCCTGCGAACGCGCCGGAAATGCCGCCGGTCGAGGTGATCCTCAGTGAGGTCGTCGCGAGCCTTACGATAGCGGCGCACGCCTATCTCGAGCCGCCGGCGGAGCCCGCGACTGAGGGCGCGGGCAGCGATCTCGACGCGGCCGACATCGCCATCGACGTCGCGGGCAAGGCCTTCGAACGAATACAGCCGAGGTTGCAACCGGAGGAGCGAGCGGCGCTGGCCAGGTCGCTCACGAGTTTGCGGCTGGCGTATGTGAAGAAGCGGGGCCTATGAGTCTCGCTTCTTGCGTGTTGGCGGTCCGAGCGTGACCGACGTTCTCGTTTTGAACTTCACCTATGAAGCGTTGAACATCACGAGTTTTCAGCGCGCGGTGAAGCTGCTCTTCGCGGGAAAAGCCGAGGTGGTCCACGGCCGCTCTCAACTGGTCTCGTCGCCGAGCTACGAGATGCGAATGCCCTCGATCATCCGCATGCTCTACTACATCCGGCGCCCGATGCAGAAGGTCGCGCTCACGAAAAAGAACATCCTCTTGCGCGACGACTACACCTGCCAATACTGCAACCTCAAGGGCGAGCGTTTGATGACGGTCGATCACGTGATTCCCAAGAGCAAGGGCGGCCCGTCGACCTGGGAAAACCTCGCTTGCGCCTGCATGCGCTGCAACAACCGCAAGAACAACCGCTCGCCCGAACACGCGAACATGCAGCTGCGCCGCAAGCCGAAGGCGCCCAAATACATTCCGTGGATTCGCGTCAAGCGCAACACGCTGCCCGGCGAGTGGCACAAGTTCTTGTTCCTCTACAACGTCTCCATCGACGAGCGGGTGGAATAGCCGGCACGAACCGGAATCGCGCCGTCGCGTGCGGAACCGTAGCGTACGTGGATCAAACCCGGACTCCGTACTTCGATGTCTTGCTCGACTATGTGGACTCCGGCGTCATCCCGTTCCACACTCCCGGCCACATGCAAGGGCACGGTATGGACCGTGCCTTGCGCGACTTTCTCGGCGACAACGTGCTCGCGATCGATCTGACGCAGATCCGAGGGCTCGACGATCTGCTGCAACCCGAGGAGGCCATCGACGAAGCGCAGCGCCTCGCGGCGGATGCGTACGGTGCCGATCACTCGTTCTTCTTGATCAACGGGTCGACCAGCGGCAACCAGATCATGATGATGACCGCGCTCAATCCCGGCGAAAAAATTGCCTTACCGCGCAACGCGCACAAAAGCGCGATGGGCGGCCTCATCATGAGCGGGGTCGAGCCGATCTGGATGCGCCCCGAGGTCGACGTCGGCTTGCACATGGATCACACGGTCACGCCGGAGACCGTGCGCGCGACGCTCGCCGCGCACCCGGACGTCCGTGCGGTCTACGTGGTAAGCCCGACGTACTACGGCGCGGCCGCCGATCTGCAAGGGATCGCCGCCGTCGCGCACGAGCACGGCCTGCCGCTGCTCGTGGACGAAGCCTGGGGTCCGCATTTCCGGTTTCACCCGGCGCTGCCGCTCGATGCGATCGCGGCGGGGGCCGACATGTGTATCAACTCAACGCATAAGATGCTCGGCAGCCTTTCGCAGACCGCGATGTTGCACCAGAAGGGTGACCGCATCCGCGTCGACCGGCTCAAATCGGTCGTCAAGTTGTTTCTCTCGACCTCGCCGAACCTCGTGCTCGTCGCCTCGCTCGACGTGGCGCGTAAACAGATGGCGACCGAGGGGCGCGCGCTGCTCTCGCGGACGATCGAACTCGCGAACGATACGCGCCGGCGCCTGAACGAAATCCCTGGGGTCTTCTGCTTCGGGCAAGAGCAAGTCGGCAAACCGGGCGTCTTCGACCTGGATCCGACGAAGATCACGATTACCGTCAAAGAGCTGGGATACACGGGGTACGAAGCGGAAGAGATTTTGCGACGGCGCTACAACGTACAATGCGAACTCGCGGACCTCTTCAATTGTTTGGCGCTGTTCACGATCGGAACGACGCAAGAGGCCGCCGACCGTTTGGTCTACGGCGTCAAGGAACTGTCGCGCGAAGACCGGCCGATCGACGTTTTCTCGCCCTCCGGCGTGCTCGAGCGGCGTTTGAAAACCGGGACGTACAATCTTCCCTCGATCCCGCCGATCCGTATGAGCCCGCGGGCCGCGTTTCTTGCGGATACGGAATTCATGCGCTTCAAGGACAGCGTGGGCCGGATTTGCGCAGAGGTCATCACGCCGTATCCACCCGGTATCCCGGTGATTTCTCCGGGGGAGGAAATCACGCGGGAGATCGTCGCCTACTTGGAACTCGAAAAGAAGGCCGGCGTTCGTATGCAGGGCCCCTACGATTCGGAACTTCGCACGATTCGGGTGGTACGATAGGCGGATGGGGGAATTTATCCGATGGGGCTCAAACATCGATTCAACGGTTACCGACGGAGCTAGACAACCGGCTTTGACCGAATTTCAGACGAGGATGTGCATTGGCCGTTAACGCCGAGACCGTCTCATCGCATCACTGGGAATTGGCCCGACTCCTCGACATCTTTCCACTTCCGATCCGTCAAGCGCTCGTTCGGCTTCCGAATTTGGAAGCGCTGGTGGAAGTGGTGCTCGACCTGGGCCGGCCGCCGGAAGCGCGCTTCCCGGACGATTTCGTATTTCTCTCCGAGGTCGCGGTGTCGCACGAAGACCTTGCGCACGTCAGCTCCCGGCTCTCACCGTTCGGCTCCGACAATCGCGCCGGGATCGAGCAGACGTTGCATCGCATTTCGGCGATTCGTAACCGCGCCGGCAAGATCGTCGGGTTGACGTGCCGAGTCGGCCGTGCCGTGAGCGGCACGATCGATATCGTGTTAGACGTGGTGCGTTCAGGAAAGTCGATCTGTCTGCTCGGACCGCCCGGGGTCGGGAAGACCACGTTGCTGAGGGAGTGCGCGCGCGTGCTTTCGGAGGATCGCAAGCGCGTCGTCGTGGTCGATACGTCGAACGAGATCGGCGGCGACGGCGACGTTCCGCACGCCGGTATCGGCCAAGCGCGCCGGATGCAAGTTGCCGATCCGGCATTGCAGCACGACGTGATGGTAGAAGCCGTCGAGAACCACATGCCGCAGGTCGTCGTCATCGACGAGATCGGGACCGCGGCGGAAGCGCTCGCGGCACGGACGATCGCCGAACGGGGCGTCCAACTGATCGGCACCGCGCACGGCAAGACGCTCGAAAACCTGCTCATGAACCCGACGCTATCCGATCTCGTCGGCGGCATCAGCACGGTGACGCTTTCCGACGAAGAAGCGCGCCGGCGTGGAACGCGCAAGACGGTGCTCGAACGAAAGGCTCCGCCGACGTTCGAGGTGCTCATCGAGATCAACGATCGGAACCGGCTCTCGATCTATCAGAGCGTCGCCGAAACCGTGGACGGCCTGTTGCGCGGTTACCATCCGCAGCCCGAGGTGCGTCAACGGCTTGCCGGCGGAGCCGTTTCGATCGTTCGTGAAGCGAGCGCGGTCCCGGTTCCGCGGCGCGCCGGACAAGCGGCACCGCCCGCTTCGAAGAACGCGCCCGAGACGGATTTCGCTATCGCAATGCGGGAGGCGGATTTCGACGAACGCGAAGATCGGGAGCAGCACGTGCTGCTCTTCCCGTACGGCGTTTCCCGCAACAAGATCGAGCGCGCCATCCACAACCTGAGCGTGAACGCGTCGATCGCCCGCAAGTGGGACGATGCCGACGTCGTGCTGACCCTCAAGTCGCTCGAACGCAAGGAATCGGAAAAGCTGAAGTCGATCGCGGCGGAAAACGTGCCGATCTACTCGATCAAGACGAACACGACGGCGCAGATCATGCACGCGCTCAAGGATATCTTCGCGCTGCCGTCCATCGATGCCGAGGAAATCGCCTTACGCGAGGCGAGCGAAGCGATCTACAAAGTCTTGCTCGATAGCAAGCCGGTCGAATTGACGCCCCAAACGTCGTACGTCCGCCGCATGCAGCACCAACTGGCCGAGCAACACCGCGTCATGTCGCGCAGCACCGGTATGGAGCCCAATCGGCGCGTGTTGTTCTTTCGCAGCAACGATCTGCCGTATGCCGGAGCGTCGGCGTAGCGCTGCGCGCTTTCGTTACCGTCGAGGGGATCGAGGGCAGCGGCAAGTCGACGCTGCTCTCGGGACTGGGGACGTGGCTCGCATCGCGCGGAGTTGAGGTCGTCCTGACGCGCGAGCCGGGTGGCACGGCAGTCGGTAACCGGTTGCGCGCCCTCTTCGTCGAGCCGGGCCTCCAGATCCGGCCGCTCGCGGAGGCCTTCATTCTGAACGCATCGCGGGCGCAGCACGTCGACGAAGTGATCGAGCCGGCGCTGCGCGACGGGCGCTTCGTGCTCTGCGACCGTTTCAGCGACGCCACGCTCGCGTATCAGGGCTACGGCCGCGGCGTCGAGCTCGCGCTGCTGCGTTCGCTCGCACACGTCGCGACGCGCGGTTTGGAACCCGACCTGACGCTGCTCATCGACGTGAGCGTGGCGCTGTCGCAGGCGCGCGTCGCGGCGCGCACGGATGCGGGCGGCGCCGGAGCGGACCGCTTGGAACGGGAAGACGCGGCGTTTCACGAGCGCGTGCGCGCCGGCTACTTAACGCTCGCCCGGGCCGAGCCGCGCATCGTGACGATCAACGGTTCGCAACCGCCGGACGCCGTGCTGCTGGCGGCGTCTCGAGCGCTCGCGTCGAAGTTCGGTCTGTGAAGGGAATCGAGGGGACGTTCGACGTGCTCGGCGCGCGCGCTCCGCTCGCGTTTTTTACCTCGCTCGACGCTGCGCGTTTGGGTCACGGCTACTTGTTCACCGGGCCCGCCGGCGTGGGCAAGAAGACCTTCGCGCGGCGCATCGCGCAGTCGCTGCTCTGCGAGACGCCGAAGGAAACATTGCTCGGATACTGCGGCCGGTGCACGGGGTGCACCCTGTTCGTGGCGGGGACGCATCCGGACTTCGTCTCGGCCGAAGGCACGATCAAGATCGGGACCGAGCCCGGCAGCGCGCTCCACGACGCCGAGGTTTCGGCGCGTGATTTGGTGCGCGAACTGTCGCTCCGCGGCTACCGAAGCCGCTACCGCGTCGTCCTGTTGGGCGATGTGGCGTTCGCTACCCACGAATCCGCGAACGCGCTGCTACGCTTTTTCGAAGAGCCGCCGCAGGGCGTCGTCGTCCTGCTGACCACGGACGCGCCCGGTTCGCTCCTCGCGACGATCCGTTCGCGCTTCGTCGAGATTGCGTTTTCGCCGCTGCCGGCCGCCGACGTCGAGGCGGCGCTGATCGCAGCCGGGGTCGAACCCGCGCGCGCCCGGCTCGCCGCGGCCGTGTCGCTCGGGAGCGTCACGCGCGCGCGCTCCGTGCTCGACGAGGACGAGTCCGGGATTCGCGACGCATCGTTCGCCTGGTTCGAGAACGCCATGCTCGGGCGGCCGGCGGATGCCGGCTTTCTGGGCTTGGACGACCGGAGCCTGAGCGGCGCCGAGAAACGGGCGCTCGTCGGGGAGCTCGTGGAACTCGTGCGCGTCGCGGCTCGCGACTGGGCCGCCGCGGCGCTCGCCGGCGAATCGGTGGCCCGCCTCGCGGGCGATCAGCGGGCTCGTCTGGCTCGCATTCCGGCCCGTGACCCCGAATCGATCGCCGCGTTGCTGGCCGCCATCGGGGATGCCGGGCGCATCGCGAGCACGAACGTCTCAGCGGGCCTCGTGGTCGACTATTTGCGCGTCCAGTTGGCTCCAAGAGCCGCCTCCGGCTCGCGGACGTAGAGCAGCAAGCGCGTTCTCGAAGAAAACCCGAGCTTGCGGTAGATCGAACTCAAATGCTTTTCGATCGCCTTGACCGTTACGTCGAGCCGGGCGGCGATTTCGGCGTTGGTCAAGCCGCAGGCGACCAAGCCTGCCACCTGAGTTTCGCGGACTGATAGCGGCATGTCCGCCATCGTACGCCTCGGCGCGGCCGATGCGTAGTAGTGTTTCCCCCACCCTGATGC
>Ga0302324_100028687_pt1 | contig 10573 bp, 11 predicted proteins | sample Palsa_T0_1_FD_201949 | JGI IMG/M metagenome (GOLD analysis project Ga0302324, IMG submission 201949) | Peat permafrost microbial communities from Stordalen Mire near Abisko, Sweden - Palsa_T0_1 | ecosystem: Environmental > Terrestrial > Soil > Palsa > Peat permafrost | place: Sweden: Abisko... | reverse complement strand
GCCAGCGACATGAAGGGTGGACTGGCGGTCGCGCTGGCGCTCCTCAAAGAGCTTCCGGCGGAGCGGCGGCCCCATCTGATCCTCTACGACCGCGAGGAAGGCCCCTACGTCGAGAACGGCCTCGAGCCGCTCTTCGAGAAAAGGCTTCTCCCAAAGCTCTCGCTGGCGGTGTGCCTGGAGCCGACCAGCAACGCCCTGCAGCTCGGTTGCGTGGGCAGCCTGCATGCGACGGTGCGCTTTCGCGGCCAGGCGGCGCACAGCGCCCGGCCCTGGGAGGGAGCGAACGCGATTCACAAGGCAGGCCAGCTCCTCGCCCGGCTTGCGAGCACCGAGCGGCGACCGGTGCGGCACGGTGACCTCACCTACTACGAAGTTGCCCAGGTGACCCGCGCCCAAGGGGGACGCGCCAGGAACGTGGTGCCCGATCTCTTCGAGCTCAACCTGAACTACCGCTTCGCGCCGGGGACCTCCCTCGAGCAGGCCAAGGCTCGCGTGGTCGAGCTGGTGGGAGAGGGGGAGATCGAATTCACCGATCTCTCACCCAGCGGTCCGAGCTGCGAGGGCAACCCCGAGCTCCAACGTCTGCGCGCCGCGGGGGTTCCGGTGGAGGCCAAGCAGGCTTGGACGGATGTCGCGCGTTTCGGAGTCCACGGGATCGACGCCGTGAACTTTGGACCGGGGAACCCGGCCCAGGCGCATCAGGTCGACGAATGGTGCGAGAGCCCGGCGCTGGCCAGGGCCTTCGAGTTGCTGCAGGCATGGCTGCTGGCTTGAGCCGGGCCTACGTGGCGCTGGGGAGCAACCTCGGTGATTCGCGAGCCGTGATCGCGCAGGCTTTCGCGGGCCTCGGCCGTTTTGGAGAGTTGGCGCTGCAGAGCTCGGTCTACCGAACCCCACCCGTCGGCCCCCCGCAGCCCTGGTACCTGAACGCCGCGGCGGCCATCGACACCCGGCTGGATCCCGGGGCCCTTCTTCTCTCGCTGAAGGACCTCGAGCGAGAGCTGGGGCGGGGGCCCGGTGAACGCTGGGGGCCCCGACTGATTGACCTCGATCTGCTGTTGGTCGACGACCTGATTCTCAAGACGGATCGGCTGACGCTTCCGCATCCGGAGCTCGAGGCCAGACCGTTCGTTCTCGTTCCGCTCGCGGAGATTGCTCCCGCGGTCCGCCATCCGGTGCTGGGCCGAACGATGGCCGCGCTGCGCGATGCATTGCCAGCCGCCAGCCTGGCCGCGATTGAACGATTGGACAGCCTGGCGGGCGGCGGCTAGGTTTCGCGCGTGATCGGTCTAGGATTCCTGGCGTGCCTGCTGGGCCAGGCGGCGCCACTGCCCCCCGGCCATCCCGACATTCCACCGATGGCTCACGCGAATCCCAGCGAGCCAGGTCCAGGCGAATTCAATCCCGACCAACCGCTCCCCCCGGGCCATCCCGCGGTGCCGGCGGCGGACGGTGGGGGAATGATGGAACCCGCCATGTCCGCCAAGGAGATCCTAGACCGTCTCGACAAGATGAAGGAGCAGCTCAAGGGGCGCCCCAAGACCGCCGAGATCGAGTTCGCTCTCGGGAACCTCTACTACGAAAACAGCCGCTGGCCGGAGGCCATCGATTCCTACCGGCAGCTGCTGGAGCGGGCCGAGGCTCCGCTCGACCGCTATCTCAAGCTCCGGGAACGGACGCACCCAGCGAATGAGCCGGGCCCGTGCGAAGTCCACGGACAACCGAGCTTCGACGCGCTGATCGCAAGTGCCGATCAGCTGGCGCAGGAGGGCCAAGCCTTGAAAGCCTTGGCCTGTTACGAAGCCGCGCTCGATCCCATGACCGTGGCGCTCACCCGGCAGGGAAATGCCTGGTATCTGATCGGCAACGAGGACAAAGCCATCGAGGATCACGAGCGCGCTCTCCAGATCACACCCAACTCTTCCGACAACCTGTTCTTTCTCGGCGCCATCCTTTTCGAGGGCGGCGATGGCGACCTACCGCGGCTCAAGCGGGCCAAGGAATACTGGCAGCGATTTCTCAGGGCCAAGCCTGACCCCGACCGAGAAAAGCTCGTCTCGAAGGACATCCTCCGGCTGCAGATGGCCATCGACAACCACGGGCATCTGCCTGCCGAGATGCCGCCGCAGATGCGGGCCATGGCCGTCGGACCGATTCAGCCGCCGCCACCGGCTCCGCGCCTCGGTCAACCGCAGCAAAGGGCCCTCGACGAGGCCATCGCTCGCGGAGAAGCCGCCCTTTCAGCCAAACGCTGGCAGGAGGCCCACGAGGCCTTCGTTGAGGGGCGCAAGCTGGATGCCGGAAACCTCAAGGCCGCCCGCGGCGATGGCATCGCGCTCCTGAGTCTGGGGAAGCTCTCCGACGCGGAAGCCGCGCTGAGGGATGCGCTCGGGCGCGACCCCGACGACAGCCTCGCCCTGTACGAGCTCGGAGAAGTGTTCTTCAAGGGCGAGCACTACACCGGGGCGGCCCGCTTCTGGTCCCAGGTGCTCGAGCAGGACCCCAAGCTGGCCCAGCAGATGGGAGTCCAGGGGAAACTTCAGGCTGCGCAACAGGCGCAGTAGGGGCGCGCTTCGCGCGAGTGATCACGAGCGCGCGGTGGAGAGTGGGGGATGGCTTGGGTGGATCGGTGGGCCGACCGAGGGAGCGGCCCGCCGACGCACCCAACCCAGTCGCGACTCTCCACAGCACTCCATGCGGGGATTGGGGTGAGCAGGAAGACGTAGAGTTTTATGGAAAGATAGTGGCCGCCGAAGGCCGACGTGCGCCGGGCTTCTTGCTGGTACCAGTTGCAGAGAGGACAACAAGAAGCCGAGCGCGTGGATCGTGCCCGTGCCCGTCCGCATGGCTACTTTCAGCTCTCATGGTCACGGGTCGGACGCGATGCCCACGGAATTCCGAGGGCTTGCGGGCGGCGTCGGACGGTCCGCTGATGCGGCGCGCACGCCGGTCGCAAGCTCACGGAATCTGAGGTCGTAGCGATTCCGACCCTTTAGTTAGGTCGTGCGCAAAGCCTGCACGGGCACGCCCACGACTCTCCCGAGGCCGTCCCTTTGACCACCGCTTGAGCCTCGCGTCGAGTCCGCCGGCAGGGCCGCTGGCGCCACTTCGCCAGCACGGTGGCCGGCGCGACTTCTTTTCCTTCAATCTTTACGTATTCCTATTCAACCAATCTCCGCACGGAGTGCTGTGGAGAGTCGCGACTGCGGTTGGGTGCGTCGGCGGGCCGAGAGCGAGGGAGATGGCTCGACGAGGCCCTTAAGCCGCGGGAGGCCGGGACCCGCCACGAGATGCCGCAGGGCCGTCAGAGACTCGTGAATCTGCTCCGGCTTGTTCTGGATGGGCCCCGACCACGATGCAAAATGGCAGTGCCATACGTAACCCGGGGGCCCGGAGACATCTCGTTTGGCGGGTAAGCCGGAGCGGCCCGGGCCCGGCGAGCCGCTCCCTCGGTCGGCCCACCGATCCACCCAACCCATCACCACTCTCCACCGCACGCTCGTGCTCACTCGCGCGTAGCGCGCCCCGACTCCGGCAGGGACGCCGACGCTACTAGATCTTCGCCGCGAACAGATCCTGAATATCCACCAGGCCTACCGGCCGCCCGTCGTGATCGACGACCGGCAGCTGGTCGACCTTCGCCGCCCGAAGCAGGTCGGCGGCGTCGCGAACCTGCTGATCAATGGTCACGGTCTTGGGGCTGTGGCCGCATACGCTGCCAACCGAGACCGTGAAGTCGGTCTGTCCCGCTTCCACCAATCTCCTCAGATCGCCGTCGGTGAAGATGCCTACCAGCCGGCCATCCGAGCCCACCACCGAGGTCGCGCCCGGGCGCCCGGGTGTGCGGGTCATCACCGCGACGGCCCGCGCGAGGGGGGCGTCTTCCGCCACCACCGGATTGCATTCGTCGCGGCGCATCACCTCGACGATGCTCCGCACGCGCTTTCCGAGAATACCGGCCGGGTGTAAGCGCGCATACTGCTCGCTCGAAAAGGTACGATTGTTGAGAACCGTCATCGCCAGGGCGTCCCCCAGACCGAGCAAGGCCAGGCTGGAGGCCGTGGGCGCCAGACCCATGGGGCAGGCTTCGTCGATGGGGCCGATGTCGAGCACCAGGTCCGCTCGCAGCGCCAAGGGCGACTTGACGTCACCGGTGATGGCGATCACCTGCGCCCCGATGGTGCGAACCGCCGGCAAGAGTCTCAGCAACTCGTCGGTGGCCCCGCTGTTGGAGAGCGCCACCACCAAGTCGCCGGAGACCACGCGGCCGAGGTCGCCATGCAGCGCTTCAGCCGGATGCAGGTAGAGCGAAGGGGTACCGGTGGACGCGAAGGTGGCCGACAGTTTCTGCGCGATGAAGCCGCTCTTACCCATCCCGGTGACAACCACCCGACCGCTGCACGAGAGCACCCAGTCGACGGCACGCGAGAAACTGGGGCCCAGCCGCGCGGCGACCCCCTCCAACCCGGCCCGCTCGGCCTCGATGACCTGCTTGCCGTAGGCGACGTGCGGCGCGTCCCCCGCTCGACGGGGACGTGCCACCAGCTTCGTAACCTTGGCCCGGGTTGGCATTCCTGACTGTGGCTTCTAACAAAGCCGGTGTCGCCAGTCGACAAGGCCGTGCTAAGAAGCCATTGAATCACAGGAGAGACCATGCCCAAGTCGAACCGAACGAAGCGCAAGGTAAAGAACCGCAGCAAGGCCCGCCGAGCCCAGGTCAAGCGCAAGCGTGCCCGGCACAACAAAACGACGCGCCGCGGCATGCGGGCGAAGTAAGAGGCTGAGACACGGGCGTCACCCAGCCGTCACCTATCTTTCACCTGGCTTTGGGGCCTGGCGGCCTAATCTCCGGTCCTGACTTCGGGTCGGACCAGGTGTTGCAAATGCCGTTCCTCCATTCGGTGAGTGTATGAGCCCAAACAGCGCCCCAGAACCCGTCCGCGGAAAGCTCAGCGTGACGGGATTCTCGGCCGGCTACAGCAAGGGGAACGTTGGAGTGCATGACATCCAGATGGAGATTGAACCGCGGGCGGTGACCGCCATCATTGGCCCGTCGGGGTGCGGAAAATCCACCCTCCTCCGCTCGATGAATCGCATGCACGAGCTGACCGCCGAGGCCTGGGTCAAGGGCTCGATCGAGCTCGACGGGAGCAACCTGTACGGAACCAACGTCGACCCGGTCGCGGTGCGCCGGCGGGTGGGAATGGTCTTCCAGAGGCCGAACCCCTTTCCGACGCTTTCGATTCAGGACAATGTGGCCGCAGGACTCAAGCTCAATGGCATCCGGCGATCGGACCGCGATGAGATCGTCGAGAGCAGCCTGAAGCAGGCGGCGCTCTGGGACGAGGTCAAGGATCGGCTCAAGCAGAGCGCCATGGGACTGTCGGGAGGCCAGCAGCAGAGGCTCTGCATCGCGCGGGCCTTGGCGGTCAATCCAGAGGTGCTGCTCATGGACGAGCCAGCCAGCGCCTTGGATCCCATCGCCACCGCACGCATCGAGGAGCTCATCCACGAGCTGAAGGCCGATCTCACGGTGGTGGTGGTGACCCACAGCATGCAGCAGGCGGCCCGCGTCTCCTCCCACACGGCCTTCCTCTACATGGGCGAGCTGATCGAGTACGATAAGACCGAAATCATCTTCACGAATCCAAAGGTGCGTCGCACCGAGGATTACGTGACCGGAAAGTTCGGGTGAGGTCACCATGACGCTCCACACCGACCGCGAGTACGAGGCCGATCTGCAAACGCTGCGACAGCACTTCCTCCGCATCGGGGGATTGGTGGAGCAGATGATCGGCAACGCCCTGCAGGCCACCTTCGACCGCAACGAGCAGCTCGCCCTGTCGGTTGCCGAGAGCGACAAGGAAGTCAATCGCAGCGAGCTCGAGGTCGACGAGCTGTGCCTCAAGGTGCTGGCGCTGCGCCAGCCGGCTGCCTCCGACCTGCGCTTCGTCACCTTCGCCTTGAAGGCCATCACCGACCTCGAGCGCATCGGAGACCTGGCGGTGAACGTCGCCGACCGGGCCGCCGAGCTCTCGCGCGAGCCACCGCTGCAGATGTATCCCGAGCTGGGGCGAATGGCGGAGCTCGCCAAGGCCATGCTCCACGACGCCCTGGACGCCTTCGTCAACCGCGACGCGGTGGCAGCCGACGACATCCTGACGCGCGACGACCAGGTGGACGAGCTGTACTGGAGATTCTTCCGCCAGCTCCTGGTGGTGATGCAAAATGACCGCACCGCCGTCGAGCGCGCCATTCGACTGCTGTTCGTGGCCAAGCACATCGAACGGCTGGCCGATCACGTCACCAACCTCGCCGAGCTGGTGGTCTTCATGGTGCGCGGCGAGGACATCCGGCATCCCCGGAGCCGCCTCTCCGAGGAAGCGACGGGCTGACGATGCCGCGCGTCTTGGTGGTGGACGACGAGAAGGATCTTCGTTCGCTGCTGGAATACAACCTCCTCCAATCGGGGTTCACGGTCGTCACGGCCGAGGACGGCACAACCGCCCTCGAGCGGGTGCGCGAGTCGCCGCCGGATCTGGTGCTGCTCGACGTCCTCTTGCCCGACATGCCGGGCACCGAGGTCTTGAAGGCGCTGCGGCGGCAGCACCCACGATCGCTGCCGGTTCTGATGCTGACCGCGAAGGGGGAGGAGATCGACCGCGTGCTGGGCTTCGAGCTCGGCGCCGATGACTATCTCGTCAAGCCCTTCAGCGTGCGCGAGCTGATCCTGCGGGTCCGGGCGCTGCTGCGGCGCGCCGAGCCGGCCGAGGCCGGGCAGCCGCGATTCGCCTTCAAGGCCATCAGCGTCGACATCGAGCGCCACCAGGTCACCGTCGACGGAAAGCTCATCGACCTGACCGCGCTCGAGTTCCGACTGCTGACCACGCTGCTCTCGCGCAAGGGTCGCGTCCAGACCAGGCAAGCCTTGCTGACCGACGTTTGGGGCCTCTCGGCCGACCTGGCCACGCGGACCGTCGATACCCACATCAAGCGGCTGCGCGAGAAGCTCGGCGTCGCCGGCCCCTACATCGAGACCATCCGTGGCGTGGGTTACCGCTTCGTGGAAATGGACGAGAGCTAACCAGGCGTTGCCGTGCTGACGCCCCCCCACAAAATCTTCGGAGCCGCCCTGCTGGGTGTGGCAATCACCGGCTCGGTGGCCATCGCGGTCGCACCCGGGAGCTGGTTCCTGATCCTGGTGGCGGCCTTCGTCGGAAGCGCCGTGACCGCGTGGCTGATCCGTGTTCTGGAGAAGGACGCGACCAACGTCGCTCGGACCCAGGAAGTCGCGAATCGGCAGCACGAGTCCGAGCGCCTGGCTCTCGAGCGCGAGCGCGACCGGCTGCAATCCATCCTGGGCGCGATGTCCGAGGGCGTGGTCCTGCTCGATCAAAACCGGAGAATTCGGCTCGCCAACCCCTCGGCGCGCGCTCTCTTGAGCCTGGCGACGGCGAGCGATGCCGATGCCACCCCCTTGGCTCCCAGCCACAGGATCAGCACCGAGCTGCCGCCGACACTCCTGGACATCAATCGGCTGCCTGGCTTGCAGGAGCTTTCCGATCGGGGTCTCTCCGGGGAGCGGGCCGCCGTCGAGCTGACGCTGCAGAACGGGCGTCAGGTCTTGGTGCGGACCGCGCCCCTCACGGAGGCCGACTCCGAGAGCGCGGTGCTGGTGTTCAACGAGGTGACTGACCTGCGCCGCCTCGAGGCAGTCCGGCGAGACCTGGTGGCGAATGTCTCGCACGAGCTCCGCACGCCCCTCACCGCAATACGGGGGTATGCCGAGACCCTCCAGGCCGGGGGCCTCGAGTCGGAGCGCGCCTCCGAGTTCATCGGGATCATCCACCGCCATGCCGAGCGTCTTTCGCGACTCTTGGATGACCTCCTCGAGCTGTCGCGCCTGGAGGCCGGCCGCCGACCTCTCAAGCGGGAAGCGCTTCCCCTGCGTCCCCTGGTGCAGCGATCGCTCGACCTGGTGCGCCCGAAGGCCAGCCACCGCCGTGTCGACCTCAGCATCGACGTTCCCGAGGGCCCCAATCTCATCGGAGACTCCGAGGCTCTGGAACAGGTGCTGGTGAATCTTCTCGACAACGCCGTGAAATACACCCAGCAGACCGGCAGGGTGATGCTGCGGGCCCGGACCGAGGGGGTCGGCAGCGCGGCCCGCTGGCGAATCGCGGTGAGCGATGACGGAATCGGAATCGAGAGCGTGCACCTGCCCCGCGTCTTCGAGCGCTTTTACCGGGTCGATCCAGGGCGATCGAGAGACATGGGAGGCACCGGGCTAGGACTCGCGATCGTCAAGCATCTCACCCAGGCAATGAGCGGCCGGGTCGGCGTGGAGAGCGAGCCCGGAAAGGGCTCGACCTTCTGGATCGAAATGCCGATCGCATCGCAAGGGGGATTGCCGTTCGCTTGACCACGGACATGCTCGGGCGCTAGATGAACACGCCCCATGGCCAAGACCAGCCCGCCTAAGACCCCGCGATTTAAGCGGATTTTGTTGAAGGTCTCCGGTGAAGCCCTCATGGGCGACGGGAAGTATGGCATTCATCCGCCGACCCTCACCCAGATCGCGACCGAGATCGCCGATGTCCATCGGCTGGGCGTCGAGATCGCCATCGTCATCGGAGGCGGCAACATCTTCCGGGGGATCGCCGCCAGCGCAAGCGGGATGGACCGCGCATCGGCCGACTACATGGGAATGCTGGCGACGGTGATCAACGGATTGGCGCTCCAGGATGCCACCGAGAAGCTCGGAGTTGCGACCCGCGTCCAGACGGCCATCGAGATGTCACAGCTGGCCGAGCCCTACATCCGGCGACGCGCGGTCAGGCACCTCGAAAAGGGACGCATCGTCATCTTCGCGGCCGGGACCGGCAATCCGTACTTCACCACCGACACCGCCGCCTCGCTCCGGGCAATGGAGATCCATGCCGAGGTGATCCTGAAGGCAACCAAGGTCGACGGGGTCTACTCCGCCGATCCGGCGAAGGACCCCAGCGCGGTCCGGTTCCGGACAGTCTCCTACCTTGACGTCCTCAAGAAGAACCTCCAGGTCATGGACTCGACCGCGATTTCTCTCTGCATGGACAACGAGCTTCCGATCGTGGTCTTCAACCTCCACACCCCCGGCAACATCCAGCGCGTCGTCATGGGGGATGAGATCGGAACCCGAGTAGGTCGGGTCAAAACGGAACGGGCTCCGCGACCCGCGGTCACCGCTGGAGGAGGCAAGCATGGCTGAAGACGTCGTCAAGGATCTCCATGGGCGCATCGAGAAAGCGCTCGGGGACCTCCAACGCGAGCTCGCCAAGATCCGTACCGGGCGGGCCAACACGGCGATCCTCGAAGGCATTCGGGTCGACTTCTACGGAACGTTGACCCCCTTGTCCGGGGTTGGCACCATCAACGTGCCGGATGCCCGTCTGATCACCATCAAGCCCTGGGATCGCAGTGTCATCCCGGCCATCGAGAAAGCCATCAACGAGGCGGGCATCGGCATCAACCCCTCGAACGACGGCGAGACGGTGCGCCTGCCAATTCCTTCGCTCACCGAGGAGCGGCGCCGCGAGATCGTCAAGATGGTCAAGAACAAGGGCGAGGAGCACAAGGTCGCGGTCCGCAACCTCCGCCGCGAGGCCAACGAGCGACTCAAGCAGATGGAGAAGGACAAGACCGCCTCGGCCGACGACGCCAAACGAAGCGTGGAAAAGGTTCAGAAGGAAACCGACGCGGGGATCGTAAAGGTCGACGAGATGCTGGTCCGCAAAGAAAAAGAAGTGATGGAAGTCTAGCGGCCGCGCCATGTCCTCTTCGATCCGCCCGATGGATCTCGCGCTCAAGCAAGTGGCGCGCGAGACCTCCGATACCGTCACCCTGTTCCTGGAAGGGCCGGAGAGGTTCGTCTACAAGGCGGGGCAGTTCTGCACGATCGACCCGCACCAATTCAAGCAACTGGAGAGCATGGTCGCCTACTTCGAGCACGCCAAGGGCAAGAAGGAGCCGCCGCGCGCCTACTCGATGAGCTCCGCCCCCGGCGAGCACGAGCTGGCCATCACCATCAAGGAAGAGGTCTACCAAGCCGAACAGACGCCCTATCCTCCGCTGCTCTCGGGCTTGCTGGTCCATGGCCTGGCCGTCGGCACCCCCATCCACATCGTGGGGTTCACCGGCCCCTACGTCCTGCCGGAGGACGTCGAGACCAGGACCGGCCACATCGTGCACATCTCCGCCGGAAGCGGCATCGTACCCAACTTCTCGATCGTGAAGGACGCGCTGGCCCGCGGCCTACCGCAGCGGCATACGCTGATCTATGCCAACCGGACCACCCAGGACATCATCTTCCGCGATCACATCGACGCCTTGCGGGCACGCCACCCCGACAAGCTGCGCGTGATTCATTCGCTCAGCCGTGAACCGGAGGCCGAGAAACTGGGGCCAGACTACCGGCAGGGACGCGTCAGCCGGAACCTGCTCGAGGAAGTTCTCGCGAGCGACCCAAGCACCCTGGTGTACCTGTGCGGTCCGGGCATCACGCCCCACGAGGCCCGGGCGGCGCGCCGAGAGG
>Ga0302324_100028686_pt1 | contig 10573 bp, 6 predicted proteins | sample Palsa_T0_1_FD_201949 | JGI IMG/M metagenome (GOLD analysis project Ga0302324, IMG submission 201949) | Peat permafrost microbial communities from Stordalen Mire near Abisko, Sweden - Palsa_T0_1 | ecosystem: Environmental > Terrestrial > Soil > Palsa > Peat permafrost | place: Sweden: Abisko... | reverse complement strand
TATTCCTTCGCCACCAGATTCATGCCGTCGCGCATGGGAGTCACGAGGCCGACGCGCGCGGAGCGATAGAGGCCCGCCAGCGCGGTGCGGCTGTAGGTGTGGTTGGTGTAGCGCACGGGCGTCCAGGACACGTCGCCGTAAGTGCCGTTGATGCGTCCCGCGGTCGTATCGATCTCTCGCTCCATTTCGGCATATTCGGGAATCTCGGAGCGGCTCTTCGGCGTGATCTGAAGATAGGTCACCTTGCCCCGCCAATCCGGGTTGGCGATCAGAAACCGCTCATAGGCTTCGAGCCGGATTGCAATTCCCTTGGAATAGTCGAGGCGATCGACGCCGATCATCGCGACGCCGTGCACGCTCTCGAGCATGCGCCGCACCAATGACGAGCGCACGGCGCGGCGCGCGCGCCGGTTGAACGCCAGCGTCTCGACCCCCACGGGGAATGTTCCGATGCGCATGCTGCGGTTCTCGGAGCTGATCGTGCGTGGGATATGCGAAGGCATACCGCATTCGGTCGCCAGATAACGCGCGAAATTGGCCGCGTCGCCGTCCGTCTGGAAGCCCACGAGATCGTAGTCGCACAAGAGCGGTATCAGCCGCTCGTGATTCGGCATGGCGGTGAGGATTTCCGGGGGCGGCAAAGGGATGTGGAGAAAGAACCCGATCCTGTTGTCGCGACCGCGTTCGCGCAACGCCTTGGCGAGCGGTATCAGGTGATAGTCGTGCACCCACACCAAATCGTCCGGTTCTAGCACCTTGTCGAGCTCGTCGGCGAAATGATCGTTGACTCTCAGATAGCCGGTGAGATCGCGGCGCAGAAATTCCGCGAGGTCGAGACGATAATGCAGGATCGGCCACAGCACCCGGTTCGCAAAGCCGCTGTAATATTCCTGGTAATCCTCGTCGCTCAGATCGGTGACGATATAAGTTATGCGACCCTGGTGTATCGTTCGCGTCTGAATCTCGCTGGCTGGTTTGACGTCGCCGCTCCAGCCGAGCCAGACACAGGAATGGCGCTTGAGCGTCGCACGCAACGCGACTTCAAGACCGCCCGCATGAACGCCGCGGGCCGGATTGGGGACTGCGACGCGATTGGAAATTATGAAGACGCGTGCCAATAGCGATCCTCCCAGCTCCGCGACAGGCGCATGGCGCTGGTGATCAGGCCCGCCATCGAATAAGTCTGCGGAAAATTGCCCCACAGTGCGCCGGTCTGCGGATGGATGTCTTCGGATAGTAACCCGTAACGGTTTCGATGACGTAACGCGTCCTGAAACATGTCACGTGCCTCTGCGACGCGCCCCAACGATGCCCATGCATCGATCAGCCAAAAACGACAAATCAGAAACGCGGTTTCCGGAAGCCCGAAATCGTCCTTATCCGCATAACGCATAACGTGCTTGTCGCGCAGGAGTTCCTTGTCGATCGCGGTCACCGTCGACACGAAGCGCGGGTCTCTGGCATCGATCAAACCCAGTTCCGGCAGGAGCAAGACGCTCGCGTCGAGATCGTCGACGTCCGGTGCGGCCGTGAACGCGCCGCGCCCGGGATTCCACGCGCGGTCGAGCAACGCGCCCTGGATCATGTCCGCGATTTTGTTCCAATGCGCCGCGCGATCGTCGAAGCCGAGACGCATGGCGATCGCGCCGACCCTGCTGCAGCCGGCCCAGCACATCGCCGCGGAATGCGTATGCACGCGTTTGCGGCCGCGATATTCCCAGATTCCCGCATCCGGCTCGAGCGCGAGATTCGCAGCCTTTCCCGCCAATGCTTCGAGGAGATGAAATTGCGGTTCGCCGGCGGGACGCGGCAATCTCTTGTCGAAAAACATGGGCATCGCCGCGAGAATGACGCTGCCATAAGCGTCGTGCTGGACCTGCTCGACGGCAGCATTGCCCACGCGCACAGGGCCATGGCCCTGATAGCCTTTGAGGTCGGGCGCGATGCGCTCGGTCAGACTGTCGGAAGGAACGATGCCGTAAACGGGCCGCAGATCCGCGGCGTCGTCGGCCGCAATGCCGAGCGTGTAGTTGATGAAGTTTTCCATCGTGCGCGTGGCGCCGATACGGTTAAGCGCCTTGACGACAAAATAGGCATCTCGCAGCCAGCAATAGCGATAGTCCCAGTTGCGTCCCGATCCGGGCGCCTCGGGGATGGATGTCGTGAGCGCCGCCACGATCGCGCCCGTTTCCTCGAAATTGCAGAGCTTCAGTGTGATCGCGGCGCGGATGACGGCGTCCTGCCAGTCGTAACCGATGGAAAGCCGGCGTACCCATTCGAGCCAGTAGTCCCGCGTGCGTTCGGCAAACTCGCGACAGGTGGATTCCAGATCGTCTGCGAACGGCTCATCGGGACCGAACACAAGATGGATCGGATGCGTGAGGACAAACGGCGCTTCGCGCTCGATGTTGGACGGCGACGCGTCGGTTGTCAGGCGTACCGCCGTGTCGCCGCCCCAGTACCGCAGATGATTGCTGCCCAGCGAACGATTCGGCATGGGAGCGCCATAGTTGCAGGTGGGGCGAAAACGAATCGTGATGCGCGGCAGCCCTGCCACCGGCTCGATGATGCGCACGAGTTGCGGCGCGCGCAGCATGCGTCCCGCGTTGCGGAAACGCGGGGCAAAATCGGTGATCCGGACTGCCGAGCCGTCCTGGGCGGTCAACACGGTCGTCACGATGGCGGTGTTGCGCACATATTCCGATTGCGCATCGGCGAGGCCATCGAGCACGACGTCGGAAAATCCCTTTTCCTCATCATGCGCGAGAAGACGGCAGAAAACGGGATCGCCATCGAAGCGGGGAACGCACCACCAGACGAGCCGCGCAGAGGAATCCACGAGCGCAGCCGTGCGGCCATTGCCGATCACGGCGAGGTCGAGCCCCTGCGATCCCGTCACGCTGCGCCTCCGTTTCGAGCGGCGATGCCCGCGAGCCAATTTCGGATATCGGCCGGGGCCGGAACGGTAAAAGCCGCACCCGCCATCCTGTGCCCTACGGAAACGCCCACGCCGCCAAAATCGGACAACGCAACGAAAGCGTCTTCGTCGGTCGTGTCGTCGCCGCAATAGATGGGTCGTCGACCCTTGAACGGCGAGGCGGCAAGAAGCTTGCGCAACGCGGTGCCCTTGCTGAAGGCCGCCGACTTCACTTCGACAATGTCCTTGCCGCACAGCATGACGAATTCGGGCTGGAAGGGCTTCAACCTTTCGCCGGCGAGCTGCACCAATTCGGCGCAACGGTCGCGTGCGGCACGACAATGGAACGCCAGCGTATAGGTCTTGTCTTCCACGACGATGCGCGGATCGAGATCACCCAGACCGGCGAAAGCCTTGCGGACGCGCTCGGCAAGCGGCGGCGCGCATTGTTCGACCGGGCCGCCCGGTGTGCGCTGCAACTCCGCGCCGTGCGCACCGATGGTTGTCAGGCTGAGAGGCAGGAAAAGCCTGTCGATAATCGCGAGTTTCCGGCCGCTGACGAGCGCAACGGCTCCGCCGCAAAGCAAATCCAGACGCGCCAGGTTTTCGCGCAGCGTGGCCGGAACGCAAACGTCCTCCGGTCTCGGCGCGAGATCGAGAAGCGTTCCGTCCACGTCGAACAGAAGCGTATCGCGGGCAAGATCGATTTGGGGCAAATGTAGGCTTGACGGACGCGTAGCGGGGCAAGGACTCATTCGGCACTTGTCCCGCGGAGTGCGCGATGCTTGCGATTTTCCGCTTTTCGTCCGAGCGCAAGGCGCCAGAGTGCGGCGCCACCCTCGATACCGGCATCGTTCGAGACCAGCGTGACGGACTCCGGCGGATCGAAATCGATCTTCGTCGCGTTGCCTCCGCCGACGAACAGATGGTCGTAGTGGAGCAATGCCTCGAGTATTCCAATGACTTTGCGCACCCGCCTGTTCCACTTCTTGTGCCTGACCGCCTTCAAGGCGTCGTCGCCGACATAGTCGTTGTAGGTTTTGCTCTTGTGAACAGGATGATGCGCCAACTCCATATGAGGCATGATCTCGCCGTTGCGAAATAGTCCGGTGCCGGCTCCCGTCCCCAATGTGAGCATAAGTTCGAGCCCGTTGCCCCTGATGACGGCCAGTCCCTGCATCTCGGCGTCGTTGATCATGAGTGCCGGGCCGCCCAGGCGCTCGGAGAGCACGTCGGCGAGCTTGAATCCGGCCCAGTGCCCGTTGCCGAAATGAGGTGCGGTAAGCACCACATTGTCGCGCACGACGCCCGGAAATCCTATGGCGATCCTGTCGTGAGGCGGCAGCGGGGCCACCAGCGCGGCAAGAGCGCCGACCATCGCATGGGGCGGGCAGGGATCCGGCGTCGGGATACGCATCCGCTCCGCAAGAAGAGTGCCGCGATCGTCGATCACGGAGGCCTTGAGCCCGGTGCCGCCGATATCGATCGACAGCACGCGCATCGTGCTGCTTTTTTTCAATGCTTTGGGCGAACGCGACGGCATGAGTTCGATCCGTTCTAGCTCTTGTTTCGTGCAACGTGCTTGCGCGGGGATTTCTTGCCGCGCGATGTCATGGAACGGCGTATTCGCGCCCCGTGCATCAAATTAAGCGCCGAGTTCACCAGCGCCACATGGGAGAACGCCTGCGGAAAATTGCCCAGCATACGCTTCGCGCGCGGGTCGTATTCTTCCGCGAGGAGCCCTACGTCGTTCGTCAGCTTGATGAGCTTGTTGAACAGGCGCGTCGCATCGGTTCGGCGTCCCTGCAGGATGTAATTGTCCACCAGCCAGAAACTGCAGGCGAGAAATGCGCCTTCTCCAACCGGCAGCCCGTCGACACCAGAGCCGGTTTCATAGCGCAGGACAAAACCATCCGCCATCAGCCGGCGCTCGATCTCGCGGACCGTCTTGCGGATGCGCGGGTCCTTCGGCGGCAAGAACCCGACGATGGCGAGCAACAGCAGGCTCGCATCGAGATGCCTGGAGCCATAGGCCTGCACGAAGCAGCCGCGCTCGCGATCCACGCCGTTGCGGCACACGTCGGCATGGATTTCGTCGGCAATTTTCTTCCATTTCCTGTGTGCGCGCTTTTCGCCGCGCTCCTGCGCGCCGCGCCAGGCGCGGTCGAAGGCGACCCAGGCCATCGCCTTGGAGTGGGTGAAATGCTGCGGAGCGCCGCGAATCTCCCAGATGCCTTCGTCGGGTCGGCGCCAGATTTCTGCGAGATGATCGAGGAATACGGCCCGGATTTCTTTCCGGCGCGGTGCGGCGGGCAATCCGCCCTTGCGGGACTGGGTCATCACATCGGCGAGTTCGCCGTAGATATCCAATTGATTTTGCACCGCGGCGGCATTGCCCACGCGCACCGGCGCGGATTGCTCGTAACCCGGCAGCCAGGGAAGCTGCCATTCGTCCAGGCGGCGCTCGCCGCCGACGCCATACAATGTCTGAAACTGATCGGGGCTTCCCGCGATGGCCCGCATCAACCAATTCTGCCAGGCGGTGGCTTCGTCGGTGTAACCGGCATTGAGAAAGGCGAGCAAGGTGAACGTGGCATCGCGCAGCCAGCAATAGCGATAGTCCCAATTGCGCGCGCCGCCGATCTGCTCCGGCAGGGAGGTCGTCACGGCGGCCACGATGCCGCCCGTTGCGCGATAGCTGAGCGCTTTCAATGTCACGAGCGAGCGGCGGATTATTTCCGCGGCCGGCCCAGTCAATTTGCAGCGGCCGGACCATTCCCGCCAGAACGCTTCCGTAGCGGCGAGGCTCGGTTCGACGCTCAGGGGCAGCGGCAGGGGCAGATGCGAGCGCGAGTAGGACATGACAAACGGTACCGTTTCGCCGGCGCGAATCGTGAATTCACCGGTTGTATGCATATCCTCGCCTTTGAGCGGCGCGGGCGTGCGCAAGGTCAGCATGTGGGGTCCTGCCACCATGGACAGAGTTTTCTCATCCACGCGGGCGACCCAGGGAATGGAAATCCCGTAGTCGAAACGGACGACGAGATCGGTTCGCATGCGCACAGCGCCCTCGCGTCCGATCACCAACCTCACGATCGAACTGTGATCTGCCCCGGTCGGCATGAAATCGACGACGCAGACCTTTCCCTCTTTGGTCGAAAACGTCGTTTCGAGGATCATGGTGGTGTCGCGATAGGCGCGGCGCATTTTGGCGTTGCCTTTCGGCGCGATGAGCCAGCGGCCGTGCTCGGGAGCGCCCAGCAGCGCGGCAAAACAGGACGCCGAATCGAAGCGCGGCCAGCACAGCCAGTCGATGGAGCCATCGCGACAGACAAGCGCGGCCGTGCGCATGTCGCCGATCATGGCGTAGTCCTCGATCAATCCCGCCACGACCGGAATCCCATTAACGGATTGCGCGCCAGGCGCGGCCGTCGCGCTTCAGGAGTTCGTCGGCGCTTGCCGGCCCTGCGCTGCCGGGCGCGTAGTTGGGGAGCGTCTCGGCTGGCTTTTGCTTCCATGCGTCGAGAACCGGCTCCACCACCGCCCAAGCCGCCTCGACCTGATCGGCGCGCTGGAACAGAGTCGCGTCGCCCGTGAAGCAATCGTAGAGGAGAGTTTCGTAGCCGACGGCGGGCGCCTGCTTGAACCAGTCCGTGTAGCGGAAATCCATTGCGACATTTTCAAGCGCGAGTTCGGGTCCGGGACGCTTGGCGTTGAATCGCAACCTGATACCTTCGTCCGGTTGAATTTGCAGCACCAGCCAGTTGGCGCCGAGCTCGTCGACGGGCGTATCGCGGAACAGCATGAAAGGCGCTTCGCGGAAGCGAATGGCGATTTCAGTCGTCCGCTTGGCCAACCGCTTGCCCGTGCGCAAATAGAATGGCACGCCTGCCCAGCGCCAGTTGTCGATCGATAGCCGAATTGCAGCGAATGTCTCGACAAAGGAATCTTTCGCGACATTGTCTTCTTGGCGGTAGCCGCCCACCGGCTTGCCGTCCACTGTGCCCGGGCCATATTGGCCACGCACGGCATCTTCGATCGTGAGCGGATGTGCGGCCTTGAACACTTCCGCTTTCTTGGCCCGTACGGCATCGGGATCGAAAGACGAGGGTGGCTCCATCGCGGTCATCGCAACGAGCTGAAACAGGTGGTTGGGCATCATGTCCCGCAACGCACCTGTCGATTCGTAAAATTTGCCGCGGGTTTCGATTCCGAGCGTCTCAGCGACGGTGATCTGCACGTGATCGATGCGATCGCGATTCCAGATCGGCTCGAACATTCCATTGGCAAAGCGCAGCGCCATGATGTTCTGAACGGTTTCCTTGCCCAGGAAATGGTCGATGCGATAGATCTGGTCCTCGCGCAGGCTCTTGAGGATGCGCACGTTCAACGCCTTTGCGGATTCCAGATCGTGGCCGAACGGCTTCTCGATCACGACCCGGCGCCAGCCCTTGTCGGATTTCACCAGATCAGCCTGCGCCAACGCATCGACCAGCGGACCGAAGAACCGATCGGCGGTCGCGAAATAGAACAGCACGTTCCCGTCAAGCTGTTCCTTGCCGTTCAACTCTTCCAGATGCTCTCGCAGCTTCTGGAACGTCGCCGGGTCCGTGAAGTCTCCCTGCAGATAGGACATCGCAGAAGCGAGCCGGTCCCAGGGTTTAGAATCGATTGCCGAAGCATCGCCTTCGCCGCCGCCGCCCGCGAGGCCCGTCAGAAAATCGTGCAGGTCGCTGCGCCAAGTCTGGTCGGTCTTGGCATTGTGGTCGACGCCCACGAGCGCGAAATGCGGCGGCAGCAGGTTCGATTTCGAAAGATTGTAAAGCGCCGGCACGACCAGGCGCTTTGTCAGATCGCCATTGGCGCCGAAGATCACCATGGCGCAGGAGGGAGGCGGCTTCGGCGAGGAGGGCGGCGTGGTCATTTCTTCGGCGCGTCCGTCGCCTTGAGCCCGCCTTCGAGTTGACCTTCGATATGGCCGCCGAATTTGTTGCGCATCGCGGATAGAAGCTTTTCGCTGAAAGTGTGCTCTTGGCGCGAGCGGAAGCGCGCATAAAGCGCGGCCGAAAGGACATTTGCTGGCACGGCTTCTTCGAGCGCGGCGTCGATGGTCCAGCGCCCTTCGCCGGAATCGTCGACGAAACCGGAAAATTTGTCGAGCGAAGGGTTTTCGGCGAGCGACATTGCCGTGAGGTCGAGCAGCCAGGAGGAGATCACGCTGCCGCGCCGCCACACTTCGGAGACATCCGTAAGATTGAGATCGAAGCGTTCGTCCGGCGGCAGGTTGTCGTTCGCTTTGCCGCGCAAAATGTCGAACCCCTCCGCATAGGCCTGCATGAGGCCGTATTCGATGCCGTTATGAACCATCTTGACGAAATGGCCCGCGCCGGCAGGGCCGGCATGGATGTAACCCTGCTCCGCACGCGGATCGCAGTTTTCGCGATGTGGCGTGCGCGGGATGATGCCGAGACCGGGGGCCAGCGCGGAAAAAATAGGGTCGAGCCGGTCGACAACTTCTTTTTCGCCGCCGATCATCATGCAGTAGCCGCGCTCCTCGCCCCAGACGCCTCCGGAGGTACCGCAATCGACATAGTGAATGCCCGACGCGCGCAATTCGTCGGCACGGCGGATGTCGTCTTTGTAGAATGTGTTTCCGCCGTCGATGATCGTGTCGTCCCTGCCGAGAAGCTGGCTTAACTGCGCGATGGTGCCTTCCGTCGGCGTGCCGGACGGCAACATGATCCACACCGTCCGCGGCGCAGAAAGCTGCTTCGTCAAATCGTCAAGCGACTTCGCCGGTTTGGCATCGGCTTTGCCAAGTTCCGCGACCGTCTCCGGATTGCGGTCGAAGACGACGACGTCGTGTCCATGCTTCAACAGACGGCGCGAAATATTACCGCCCATGCGCCCCAATCCAACGACACCAATCTGCATGACGGTCTACTCCAGTGCGAAATCGATGGCTTCGCTCAAGGCGGTCATGCCTTTGTCGAGGTCGCTCAAATGAATGCGCAATGCGCGCCGTCCGCGTTCGGCCAACACCGCAAAGTCGCCAAGTGCCTGCGAGACCTCAACCGTCCCAAAGCTCGCCTTGCGGCCCGGGATCTCCAAGTCCGATGCGTGATCGCAGGTGATGGTGAGGAACACGCCCGAATTGGGACCGCCTTTATAGGCCTGACCCGTCGAATGGAGATAACGCGGCCCGAAGCCGAGGCAAGTCGCAACGTGCTTCGCATTGCGAATCTTCATTCGCAGGACATTCAACGTCGCATGATGCGCGGCCGAATTCTCGATATAGGCGAGCAATGCGAAATAATCGCCCGCGACGACGCGACCGAGATGAAAGCGCAGCACGTCGCCCAATGTGCGCGCCTTGAGCAGAGATTCCCGATCGCGCGCATCGCCATAGACGGCGATGCCGTTCTGCCGAAACATGGGCGCGTCCTCGGGCAACGCACCGGTCGTTTCATATTGCTTCGTCAGCTCGCGTGTCTTGTTCTTGCTCGCTTCGACATCGGGCTGGTCGAACGGATTGATCCCGATCACGGCGCCGGCAGCGGCGATCGCCATTTCCCATAAGTAACAGATCTGGCCGAGCTGGTAGGAATCCCCGATCGTGATGAGAACGACCGGGTAGCCTTGTTTTTTGAGGGCCTGCAATTCTGCGCTGCGGTCGTCGCTGCCGGACAAACGGACATGCACGAAGACTCGGTCTTTGCCGTAGACGCCCGGATCGCCGAGCGGCTCGCCGTCGACGGGAACGAGTCCCTTTCCGTGCTTGCCCGTCGACTCCGCGATCAGTTGCTCGAGCCACGCGCCGATGGAGGCGAGTGCCGGCGAAGCAATGATGGTGACTTTGTCGCGGCCGCATTTCGTCGCGAGCACACCCAATGTCACGCCAAGTCGAATGCCGGGATTGGCCGCCGGCGGAACCATGGCATGGCAGGCCGTGACCATGCGCTGCGTCTCCGTCAGCAGCCGCCCGACGTTGAGACCGATTGCGGCCGCGGCCACGAGGCCGAATTTCGACAGCACCGAAAAGCGTCCTCCGATCGCGGGATCGCCGAAGAACAGATGCGCAAATCCGAATTGGCTCGCGACCTTTTCCAGTTCCGAGCCGGGATCGGTGATCGCGACGAACTGCTTGCCGGCGCCCGCGGCGCCAAGCTCGTCAGAAACGAGCTTGTAGAAATAGTCCTTCAGGATGTTCGGCTCGAGGGTGGTGCCGGATTTCGACGAGACGAGAAACAGCGTCGTGGCAAGCGAAATCGCGTCTTTCACGGTCCGGATCTGATCGGGGTCCGTCGAGTCGAGCACATGCAGCGCCGGCCAGCCCTCCTTGCTGCCGAATGTCAGCCCGAGAACGTCCGCGCCAAGGCTGGAGCCCCCCATTCCAAGCAGCACGACATCGCTTAGTTTTTGTTGCTTGACGATCGCGGCGAAGTTTTTCAGACCGGTAATATCTGCAAGCTCGCGGCCGGCGATGTCCAGCCAGCCCAGCCACTTGGCTTCGTCTGCACCCGTCCAGAGCGACGCGTCCCTGTTCCACAATCTTCGCACATTGCCGCGCGCGGTCCATGCATCGAGTTCGTCCTGAACCGTCTTTGACGTCTCGGTATCGAGAGAAATTTCCTGGCGCAGCAACGAACCGTCGAG
>Ga0302324_100028682_pt1 | contig 10574 bp, 7 predicted proteins | sample Palsa_T0_1_FD_201949 | JGI IMG/M metagenome (GOLD analysis project Ga0302324, IMG submission 201949) | Peat permafrost microbial communities from Stordalen Mire near Abisko, Sweden - Palsa_T0_1 | ecosystem: Environmental > Terrestrial > Soil > Palsa > Peat permafrost | place: Sweden: Abisko... | reverse complement strand
ACGTCTATTGGGTCGACGACAAGGGAAGCGAGATTGATCTCGGCGCGGACGGCCTTCGGCGCGACGCCGAGAAGCAAGCCGAACTCCACAAGCTGATGGCGAGCTGACAACTTCCGAGGCCTACATGCCCACTTACGATCTCACCGTCATCGGTTCCGGCCCCGGGGGCTATGTCTGCGCTATTCGCGCGGCGCAGCTCGGCATGAAGGTGGCGGTGGTCGAGAAGGAAAACACCTTCGGCGGCACCTGCCTCAATATCGGGTGCATCCCCTCGAAAGCTTTGCTCCATGCCTCCGAGCTGTTCGACGAGGCCGGCCATGCCTTCGCCAAGATGGGGATCGGCGTCGGCAAGCCGGTGCTCGACCTCGCCGCCATGCAGAAGTTCAAGGACGAGGGCGTCGACGGCAACGTCAAGGGCGTCGCGTTCCTGTTCAAGAAGAACAAGATCGATCCTCATATCGGCGTCGGCCGCATCCTCGCCCCCGGCAAGATCGAGGTGAAAGCGGCTGACGGCACCACCAGCATCATCGAGACCAAGGCGATGGTGATCGCCACCGGCTCCGACGTGACGCGGCTCAAGGGGATCGTGATCGACGAGAAGCGCATCGTCTCCTCGACCGGCGCGCTGGTGTTCGACAAGGTACCGCAGCGGCTCCTGGTGGTCGGCGCCGGAGTGATCGGGCTCGAGCTCGGCTCGGTGTGGCGGCGGCTCGGCGCCGAGGTCGAAGTGGTCGAGTTCCTCGACCGCATCCTGCCCGGAATGGACAACGAGGTCGCCCGGCAATTCCAACGTATCCTGGAAAAGCAGGGCCTGAGCTTCAAGCTCTCCTTCAAGGTCACCGCGATCGATTCCTCGGGCAAGCGCCTCAAGGCGAGCGTCGAGCCGGCCGCCGGCGGCCCCGCCCAGGAGATCGAAGCCGACGCCGCCCTGATCGCGATCGGGCGGGTGCCCTATACCGAAGGGCTCGGCCTAGATGCCGCCGGGGTCGCGCGCGACAACCGCGGCCGTATCGCCGTCGATCGGCATTTCGCCACCAATGTCCCCGGCATCTACGCGATCGGCGACGTGATCGCCGGCCCGATGCTCGCCCACAAGGCGGAGGACGAAGGCGTGGCCGTGGCCGAGATCATCGCCGGCAAAGCCGGGCACGTGAACTACGACGTCATCCCCAACGTCATCTACACGTTCCCGGAAGTCGCCTCGGTGGGCAAGACGGAAGAGGAATTGAAGGCCGCCGGCATCGCCTACGCGACCGGCAAGTTTCCGTTCTCCGCGAACGGCCGCGCCAAGGTCAACCACCAGACCGACGGTTTCGTGAAGATCCTCGCCGACGCCAAGACCGACCGCGTGCTCGGCGTGCATATCATCGGCGCCGACGCCGGCAACATGATTGCGGAGGCCGCGGTCGCCATGGAGTTCGGCGGCGCCGCGGAAGACATCGCGCGCACCTGCCACGCCCATCCAACCCTGAGCGAGGCGATCAAGGAAGCCGCTTTGGCGGTCGACAAGCGCGCCATCAGCATGTAGCGCGCAACGGCGCTCCGAATTCGGGCAAATCTCAGCCTAAGTGGAGCGCGTGGGGTGCCAACAGCCCGAGTCCCATGAACGCGACGCCGATGATTGCGACCCCGCCGGCAAGCCAGGCCAGCAGCACCATGCTGGTAATGACCGCGGCCGAGCACAGCACGATCCCGATCTGGAACGCGGCGGAGGCCAGCTCGTAATTGTGATACCGCGCCAGCTTGGTGTCGCGTTCGTGCTCGGCGTCCTTGGCGCGTTCGGCAAGCTCGGTGGTGCCTTCCCCGGTCTCCGGCTCCGAGCGGTAACGCGCGGCAGTCTTCTGCCAGTCCGCGATCTGCTTTGCGATCGGCTGACTGGCGGTGGTTTCGTTTGTGGCCACCGATTCGGCGATCTTCGCTTCGGTGGCGGTGAGCACCACCGTCCTGCGGATGGTTTTGGCCTGAAAGAAATTCCACAGGTCGGACGCCTTGATGTTGAGGTTCATCGCCTCGGTCTGCGCGCTCTTGCCCAGCGTCTCGGAGAACGCCAGGAACAGCGCCATCACGGCGATGACAAGGGCGATCTTCTTGTTCGATCCGGCGGCATGCTCGATGTGCTCGGCATGTTCGACCTGCTCGTGGGCTTCGGCCATCGCGCTCTCCCCGCTGATTGATGACGAACGCGGACCATGCCGCGAACGGCGCCCGGGGCGCAAGTGGGCACGTCACGCGCGCGGGTGGGCGCCGCGGTAGACCTCGAGCAGGCGCTCGGTGTCGATGGCGGTGTAGATCTGGGTCGTCGACAGCGACGCATGTCCCAAGAGCTCCTGGATCGCGCGCAAATCCCCGCCGCGGCCCAGCAGGTGGGTCGCGAAGGAATGCCGCAGCGCGTGCGGGGTCGCGGTTTCCGGCAGGTTGAGCGCGCCGCGCAACCGCTCCATGACCAGTTGGATGATACGCGGCGACAGCGGCCCGCCTTTGGCACCGACGAACACCGGCTGGTCCGGCGCGAGCCCATAAGGGCAGAGCGCGACATAGTCGGCGATGAGCTGCAGCACTTGCTGCAGCACCGGCACCATGCGCGGCTTCCTGCCCTTGCCGATCACGGTAATCGAGTCGCCGGCGCCGGGCGCGGGAATATCCCCCGCCTTGAGGCCGAGCGCCTCGGAGATGCGCAGGCCCGAGCCGTAGAGCAGCGCCAGCACCGCGGCGTCGCGTGCCAGTACCCAGGGCTCGCGGTCCTCTCCCGCCCGCAGTGCGGTGTCGGTGAGGCGCTTGGCCGGCCCCACCGCGAGCGGCTTGGGCAGGCTCCTCTCGATTTTCGGCGCCCGGACCGTAGACAGTGCGCCGACCTTGCCCATGCCCTGGCGTTCCAGGAAGCGGGCGAAGGAGCGCGCGCCGGCGAGCCCACGCATCAACGAGCGCCCGCCGATGCCGTCGCCGCGGCGGTGCGCCATGAAGGCGCGCACATCCCGCGTCGCGAGATCGCGCAGCGTGGCGAGGGTGACGCGGCGGCCGAAATGGGCCGCGAGGAATTCCAGGAACTGGCGAACGTCGCGCCCATAGGCCTCGACGGTTTCCGGCGACATCCGTCGCTCGGCGCCGAGATAAGAGAGCCAGTGGCCGATTTCGCGGGCAGTCTCGGGGGCCGCATGGGCAAGCTCGGCCCGCTCCTTTTCGACCCGCCCCGGCTTGGCCTTGCTCATCCTGCCCCCACGATCCTGTCGCTATCCGATTCGACCTGAAACCATGGCGCTCCAGTCACCATATCGGTTATCTCACCCCTTCGTGTGAGCTTCCTTAAACCCGGGATACCGGCGGTCCCATGGCAAACCGCATCGTCGACGTGCTCGTGCCGGTCGCGCTCGATCATCCCTATTCCTATCGGGTGCCGCCGGAGCTCGAGCTCGCCCCCGGCGATTTCGTGCGCGTGCCGCTGGGGCCGCGCGAATGCACCGCCGTGGTCTGGGCCGAAAACGCGACGCCCAATCCGCGCCTCGACAACCGCATGAAGGACATCGCCGACAAGCTCGACATCCCTCCGCTCAAGCCGGAGCTGCGCAAGTTCGTCGAATGGGTATCGGGCTACACTTTGAGTCCGCGCGGCATGGTGCTGCGCATGGCGCTGCGGATGGGCGAGCATCTCGGGCCGGAGCGTGTGCGGGTCGGCGTGCGGATGGCCGGTCCGCCGCCGCAGCGGATGACCCCGGCCCGCGCACGGGTGCTGGCACTCCTCGCCGATGGCCTCGCCCGTGCCAAGGGCGACGCGGCGCGCGAAGCCGGCGTATCGGCCGGCGTCGTCGACGGGCTGATCGACGAGGGGACCCTGGAGGCGCTGCCGCTGCCGGCGGAACCGGCCGCACGGCCGCCCGACCCCCTATACGCGGTTCCAGATTTCTCGCCGGCCCAGGCCGAGGCGGGCGCGGCGCTGCGCGAGCGTGTCCGCACCGGCGGCTACTCGGTGACGCTGCTCGACGGCGTCACCGGCTCCGGCAAGACCGAGGTCTATTTCGAGGCGGTGGCGGAAGCGGTATCACGGGGCCGCCAGAGCCTGATCTTGATGCCGGAAATCGCGCTCACCGCGCAATCCCTCGATCGCTTCGCGGCGCGGTTCGGCGTGCGCCCGGCGGAGTGGCATTCCGAGCTGAGCCCGCGCAACCGCGCGCGCACTTGGCATGGCGTCGCCGCGGGCGAAGTCAGCGTCGTCGCCGGCGCGCGCTCGGCGCTGTTCCTGCCCTATGCCGATCTCGGCCTCATCATCGTCGATGAAGAGCACGACGCGGTCTACAAGCAGGAAGACGGCGTGCACTACCACGCCCGCGACATGGCGGTGGTACGCGGGCACATCGCCAAGTTTCCGGTCGTGCTGGCGTCGGCGACTCCTTCGATCGAGACCGAGGTCAATGCGCGGCGCGGACGTTATCGCCGCCTGCAGCTGCCGGAGCGGTTCGGCGGCCAGCACTTGCCCGGCGTCGAGGCGATCGATCTCACCCGCGAGGGTCCCCCGCGCGGCCGTTACATCGCGCCGCGGCTCGCCGCGGCGGTCAAGACCGCGCTCGAACGCGGGCAGCAGGCATTGCTGTTCCTCAACCGCCGCGGCTACGCGCCGCTCACTTTGTGCCGCGCCTGCGGCTTCCGCTTCGCCTGCCCGAACTGCGATGCCTGGCTGGTCGATCACCGTTTCAAGCGCCAATTGGTGTGCCATCACTGCGGCTTCTTCACCCCGCGGCCGGCGGTGTGTCCGAAATGCCAGGCGAGCGAATCCTTCGTCGCCTGCGGTCCCGGGGTCGAGCGGCTGGAGGAGGAGGCGGCCGCGCTGTTTCCGCAGGCGCGGATCATGGTGCTCTCCAGCGACCTGATCGCGACCGCGGAGCGCATGCGCGAGGAATTCAAGGAGATCGAGGACGGCCATGTGGACATCGTCATCGGCACCCAGCTGGTGGCGAAGGGGCATCATTTCCCCAAGCTCAACCTGGTCGGGATCATCGATGCCGACCTCGGCCTGAGCAACGGCGATCCGCGCGCATCCGAGCGCACCTTCCAGCTGCTGCACCAGGTCGCCGGCCGTGCCGGGCGCGAATCCGGCCGCGGCTACGCCTTCCTGCAGACCCATCAGCCGGACCATCCGGTGATGCGGGCGCTCATCGCCTGCGACCGCGAAGCGTTTTATGCAAGCGAGATCGCCGCGCGCGAGCGCAGCCATTATCCCCCGTTCGGACGGCTCGCCAGTATCGTGATATCAGGGCCGGACCGCCCCACGACCGAGGGTTTCGGGCGGCGCCTGTGCGCGGCGGCGCCCCACGGCGAGACCGTGCGGGTTCTCGGCCCCGCGGAAGCGCCGATCGCGGTGGTGCGCGGCCGGCATCGGTTTCGGGTCCTGATCAAGGCGCCGCGCGCCTATGATCTCTCCGCCTATCTGCGCGACTGGCTCAGGCAAGCGCCCAAGCCCGCGACCGGTATCAAGCTCGAAGCCGACATCGATCCCATGAGTTTCCTGTGAAGGATCAGCTTCCTGTGAAGAATGCAGTCCGATCGGACGGCGCCCTTCCTTTCCCTCCCCGACTTCGGGGAGGGCAGCAGGGTGGGGTCCTTGCGACCCACAAACATCGTGCCGGCGTCCCCCACTCCGGCCCTTCCCGAAGCAGCGGAGGGAGAAGGTAGTGACCGATCTCGCCGCCGCCAGTCACCTGCTTCGCAGCGTGTTCGGCTTTGCGTCGTTCCGCGACGGCCAGGCGGAGATCATCGAGACCATCCTCGCCGGCCGCGACGTGCTGGCGATCATGCCGACCGGCAGCGGCAAGTCGCTGTGCTACCAGCTTCCGGCGCTGATGTGCGACGGGGTCGCCATCGTGGTCTCGCCGCTGATCGCATTGATGCGCAACCAGGTGGCGCAATTGCGCAGCTACGGCATCGCCGCGGCGGCGCTCAACTCGGCCAACGGCTTCAACGAGAATCGCGCCATCATCGAGCAGATCGGGCGCGGCGAATTGCGGCTCGCCTACATCGCGCCGGAACGCCTCGCCAATCCCGAAATCATCGCCATGCTCAAGACCGCGAAAGTCGGCCTGCTGGCAGTCGACGAGGCCCATTGCATTTCCCAATGGGGCCATGATTTCCGCCCCGAATACATGAACCTCGCCGCGCTCCATAGCGCGCTCGGCGCCCCGCAGACGGTGGCATTCACCGCGACCGCCGATGCCGCGACCCGCGCCGATATCTTGAAACGGCTGTTCCCGGCGCCGCCGCAGGTGTTCGTCCACGGCTTCGACCGCCCCAATCTGCGCCTCGCCATGAGCCCGCGCAGCAGCGGCCGCGGCCAGCTTCTGCACTTCGTCGGCGCCCATCGCGGCGACAGCGGCATCGTCTATTGCAGCTCGCGAAAGGCGACCGAGGAGATCGCGGCGTTCTTTCGCGGCGAAGGCGTCAACGCGCTGCCCTACCACGCCGGCATGGAGCCCACGCAGCGTTCGCGCAACCAGGACGTGTTCCTGCAGGAGGACGGCGTGGTGATGGTGGCGACCATCGCCTTCGGCATGGGCATCGACAAGCCCGATGTCCGCTTCGTCTGCCACGCCAACATGCCGAGCACCATCGAGAGCTACTACCAGGAGATCGGCCGCGCCGGGCGGGACGGCCTGCCGGCGGACACGCTGACGCTGTTCGGCATCGGCGACATCACGCTGCGCCGGCGCCAGATCGAGGAGAGCAACTCATCGGACGAGCAGAAGCGGGTCGACCGGATGAGGCTCAACGCCCTGGTCTCGCTGTGCGAGTCCCCGGGGTGCCGGCGCCAGACCCTGCTGCGCTATTTCGGCGAGACCGTCGGTCCCTGCGGCAACTGCGATGTGTGCAGCGGCGGCGTCGCGGTGATCGACGGCACCATCGCCGCGCAGAAGGCGATGTCGGCGATCCTGCGCACTGGCGAGCGGTTCGGCAGCGAGCACCTGATCGACCTCCTGCTGGGCGAGGAGACCGAGGCGATCCGCAAGTTCGGCCATGACCGGCTGCCGACCTTCGGCGTCGGCAAGGAGAACAACCGCAACCAATGGCGCTCGATCTTCCGCCAGCTCTACGCCGCCGGCATCCTCTCCCTCGACATCACCGGCTACGGTCGCTGGACGGTCTTGCCGGCCGGGAGGGCCGTGCTCACCGGCAAGGCCAAGATCGAATTGCGCCGCGATGCCGTGGCCGAGGGCAAGAAGGCCGGACGGAAGGAAAAGGCCGCGCCGCAGCCCGAAGCCGGCGATGCCGACCAGGCGCTGTTCCAGGCGCTCCGTGCCCGGCGCACCGCGCTCGCCAAGGCCCAGGCCGTCCCCGCCTATGTGATCCTGCCCGACCGCAGCCTCCTCGACATGGCCCGCCGCAAGCCGGCGACCGCGGCTGAGATGGCGCAGATTCACGGCGTCGGCGAGGCGAAGCTCGCGCGCTTTGGCGAGGCGTTTTTGGAGGTGATCCGGCGGCATCGGGGCGGTGGGTGAGGAAGTAGCCCGGATTGAGCGCAGCGAAATCCGGATCACCAGCGACGCTCGCCGAAGCTTGCTCGATCCCGGCTGAAATCTCCGCCCCAGTCCTGCGGCAACAGCCCACGTCGCATATAAGCGTGAAACGAGGAATGCGGCCAATCGTGAACGCGGGCGACCAACCCGTGCCTCACCGGATTGAAATGAACGTAGTCGACATGTCTCTCGAAATCCCTGTCGTCCCGAACGGTATGCTCCCAAAAACGACGCTGCCAAAGCGCAGGCTCTCCATTTGGGTGACGTGCGACCGGAGTCCCTGATTTCATGACGGCGTCTGTGAATCGGCGTTTGATAAGGCGCCATCGGTTCGGGTAGTCCGCATCTCCCTCCGGCGCGTCTCCCTCATGGCTGTGCGCAAGGCGTCGACATGAGTGACCAGCGCTCGGGAGGTTCGATCTACGAGCGTCAGGGTGAAGAAAAACGTGCCGCCCGAAATGAAATTTCGACGGTATCGGACCATGCTTCGATGCTAACCCGGATTTCGCTGCGCTCAATCCGGGCTACGACTCTTTCCGACCCGGGATCAACAAGGGGTGGCTGAGGAGGCCGTCGCCGCTTACGGCTTTCGGCCGTATTGCACCGCAACCGCCGCTATGTTAGCACACCTGCGGTTTTGCCGGGCCGGGCTAAATCGTACAGTGCCTGCTGGATCCAAGTCCTCCATCAATTCCAAGGGCTTGCGTCTCTCCTCGCCACGCCTGCCGTGGCGGGAATGAGCCAAGCCTAATATGAGCGCGAGTGTGGCTGGGGAAAATCCGAATGTTTCCGGAGTGGCGGGACGCTATGCGACCGCTTTGTTCGAGCTTGCGCTCGAGTCCGGTGCCATCGACACCGTGCGGGCGGACCTCGCCAGATTCCAGGCCTTGCTGGTGGAGAGCCCGGATCTGAGCCGGCTGGTGCGCAGCCCCGTGTTCACCGCCGACGTCCAGGAAAAGGCGCTTTCCGCGGTGCTCCAATCCGCCGGGATCGGCGGGATCGCGGCGAATTTCCTCAAGGTCGTCGCCGGCAACCGGCGGCTGTTCGCGGTCGGCGACATCATCAAGGGCTTTAGCGCGCTGGTGGCCCGCCACAAGGGCGAGGTGAGCGCCGAGGTCACGGTGGCCGAGCCGCTGTCGGATGCGCGCCTCGCCGAGGTGAAGGAAGCGCTCAACACGGTGACCGGAAAGGACGTCATGGTCGACGTCAAGGTCGATCCGTCGATCATCGGCGGGCTGATCGTCAAGCTCGGCAGCCGCATGGTCGACAGCTCGCTCCGCACCAAGCTCTATGCACTCAAGCACGCGATGAAAGAGGTCGGCTGATGGACATCCGCGCCGCAGAAATCTCCTCGATCCTCAAGGAGCAGATCAAGAATTTCGGCCAGGAGGCTGAGGTCTCCGAAGTCGGCCAGGTGCTGTCGGTCGGCGACGGCATCGCCCGCGTCTACGGCCTCGATAACGTTCAGGCCGGCGAGATGGTGGAGTTCGAGAACGGCGTGCGCGGCATGGCGCTCAATCTCGAAGTCGACAATGTCGGCATCGTGATCTTCGGCAATGACCGCGAGATCAAGGAAGGCCAGACCGTCAAGCGCACCGGCGCCATCGTCGACGTTCCCGTCGGCAAGGGGCTGCTCGGCCGCGTGGTCGACGCGCTCGGCAATCCGATCGACGACAAGGGCCCGATCCCCGGCGAGCGCAAGCGGGTCGACGTCAAGGCGCCCGGCATCATTCCGCGCAAGTCGGTGCATGAGCCGATGGCGACCGGCCTCAAGGCGATCGACGCGCTGATCCCGATCGGCCGCGGCCAGCGCGAGCTGATCATCGGCGACCGCCAGACCGGCAAGACCGCGATCGCGCTCGACACCATCCTCAACCAGAAGCCGCTCAACGCGACCGGCAACGAGAAGATCAAGCTCTACTGCGTCTATGTCGCGGTCGGGCAGAAGCGCTCCACGGTGGCGCAGTTCGTCAAGGTGCTGGAGGAGCAGGGCGCGCTCGAATATTCCATCATCGTCGCCGCGACCGCGTCCGACCCGGCACCGATGCAGTTCCTGGCGCCGTTCGCCGGCTGCACCATGGGCGAGTATTTCCGAGACAACGGCATGCACGCGGTCATCATCTACGACGATCTGTCCAAGCAGGCGGTGGCGTACCGCCAGATGTCGCTCCTGCTGCGCCGACCGCCCGGCCGCGAGGCCTATCCCGGCGACGTGTTCTACCTGCATTCGCGCCTGCTCGAGCGCGCCGCCAAGATGAACGACGAGCGCGGCGCCGGCTCGCTCACGGCGCTGCCGGTGATCGAGACCCAGGCCAACGACGTGTCGGCCTATATCCCGACCAACGTGATTTCGATTACCGACGGCCAGATCTTCCTGGAGACCGACCTGTTCTACCAGGGCATCCGCCCGGCGGTGAACGTCGGCCTGTCGGTGTCGCGGGTCGGCTCCGCGGCGCAGACCAAGGCGATGAAGAAGGTCGCCGGCCGCATCAAGGGCGAGCTCGCGCAATACCGGGAAATGGCGGCCTTCGCCCAGTTCGGCTCCGACCTCGACGCCACCACCCAGCGCCTGCTCAACCGCGGCGCGCGCCTGACCGAGCTGCTCAAGCAGTCGCAGTTCTCGCCGCTCAAGATGGAGGAGCAGGTCTGCGTGATCTATGCCGGGGTCAACGGCTATCTCGATCCGCTCCCGGTGGCGCGGGTGAAGGCGTTCGAGGAAGGGCTGTTGACGCTGATGCGCAGCCAGCAGGGCGATATCCTCAAGACGATCCGCGACACCGGCGATCTCAACGATGCCACCGCCGCCAAGCTCAAGGGCGTGGTCGACGCCTATGCCAAGACCTTCGCGTAACGAGGTTTGTGTAACAAAATGCCCGCCCGCTTCCCGCCGACGTTTGGACCCACCTTTCCCCTCCCCCTGAAAGGGGGAGGGCCGGGGAGGGGGTCGCAGGCCACGGGTGCGGCGGTTGCGGCGAGTCAGCGGGGGCCCCCCCCAAAACCCCCCCCAGTCCGGGGGGGGGGGCGCCCCCGCCCCCGGCCCGCCCGACGTAGCGACAATGGTAGGCCGCAATGCAAAGG
>Ga0302324_100028680_pt1 | contig 10574 bp, 9 predicted proteins | sample Palsa_T0_1_FD_201949 | JGI IMG/M metagenome (GOLD analysis project Ga0302324, IMG submission 201949) | Peat permafrost microbial communities from Stordalen Mire near Abisko, Sweden - Palsa_T0_1 | ecosystem: Environmental > Terrestrial > Soil > Palsa > Peat permafrost | place: Sweden: Abisko... | reverse complement strand
CACGGCGAGCGCGGCCGCCGAGGCGGTCATCAGCGCAGCGAGCCGATATCCACTCACGGCATCAGTATGCCGCCCCCGGCGTCGGCCAGACCCGCGCGCCCGTCGCGGCACCTGCGGGTTTCCACGGATCCGGGTCCGTAGGACTACGGGCTGCATGGATCCGCCGGATAGCCGATGACGAGGCAATGGCTTTGTTTTCGAAGGCTTGGTCTCGGCTGCGCGACTCTTGGCTCGTGCTGGTCCCGGTCGTCGTCGTTGCGGTGACCGTGCTTCTGACGTCATCGATCCAAAGGTCCGCCGAGCAGCGGGCGTTCGATCGGATCCAGAACTCACAGCGGCTGCTATCAGTCTGGCTTGATCGGAGTAACGACCTGCGGGTGTTCCTGCAGACCGGCGATGCCTCGACGTTCAACGCGTTCAATCGTCTGACGGTGACCTTCCAGGCCGGGTTGCAGACCGAGCGGGCTGATGTCCGCGGTGTCGCGGGGACGCAGCCAATCCTTGCGCTTGAGGTGCAGAACGCGCAGCGCTGGCACAGCTTGGGTCTGATCGCTGCGGCGGAGATCCGCCAGCACGGCGTGCGGCCGCAACCAATCGAGGTCGCAAAGCCCCGCAACAACGCGTCTGCCGCGTTCCTTGCCGCGAACCAGCGCTTCACCGCCGTCATGGCCGCTGCCCGACGGCAGGACATTGAGTGGGCGTCCGAGATCGCGAACGTGATCGTCGTAGTAGCCGTCTTGATGCTGGCGATCGTTGCCTTGGCGATCGCCCGAGCGAGCCGCGGTCGCGACAAGCGGCTGATGGAGGCCAGGTTGCGCGATGAGCGGGCTCGTTCTGCGCGCGAGCACAGCTACGTCGAGAGCCGCGGGCACCTCTCGCGGCTCCTGCTGGCCGCCGACACCGAGGACGAGGCGTGTGAGCTGACCAAGACGGCGATCGAGTCTCATGTGCCGGGGTCCTCAGTCGTGGTGCTGCAGGCCAATAACGGCGCCGACCGGTTAGAGCCGGTAACCCGGGTCCCGGAGGCACTCACGCTGGCCCTGGCGCTTGATGGTGCCAAGCTCCGGTCGTGTCTGGCTGTTCGCCTCGGCAGAGCTCAAACAGGCGATCCGAGCGAGTCGTCGCTCGCGCCTTGCGAGGCGTGTGGCCAGACAAACGGGTACGCGACGTGCGAACCGCTGATCGTCGGTGGCCTGGTGATGGGATCTGTCCTCATCACCCATCCGCAACAGCTGAGTATTGTTGAGCGCCGCGTGGTCGACGACACGATCGCCGTCTTCATCCCGGTGCTCGCGAACCTGCGAAACCTCGCGTTAGCCGAGCAGCGGGCCCGCACCGATTCGTTGACCAGACTGCCCAACCGGCGCGCACTGGACGACATGCTGAAGCTGATGCTCACCCAAGCAATGCGAACCGACGCGCCACTGGCGATCGTGCTGGTCGACGTCGACGGATTCAAGGAAGCGAACGACACGTTCGGGCACGACCGCGGCGACGAGTTGCTCTCAAACGTTGCGCGTGCGTTGGCGCAGTCGGTACGCGCCAGCGACTTCGTCGCCCGACTCGGCGGTGACGAGTTCGTCGCGCTGCTACCCGCCACGGACCTGGACGGTGCGTACACCATCACGGAGAAGTTGGCTGCCGCGACGCGCGAGACCCGCCTCGCCGGCTTCAACCGCGCGGTCACTGCCAGCTTCGGCATCGCCGGCTTCCCCGACCACGGCAAGGACATCGACGCGGTGATGCGCAGCGCCGACGGCGCTCTCTATCAAGCCAAGAAGGACGGGCGCGATCGCGTCCGCCTCGCTCCCGCGACCCAGCCTGCAGCCTCCGCCGCAAGGTAGATCCGGGCCTGCGCCGGCGACAGCGCGCTTTGCCCGCCGGCCCTCACACCCCAGCCAGGTCCGCCACGCGATCCCGATGCCATCGTGCGTCCCCGAACGCGTGGGCGTTGGCCGTCGCGCGCTTGAGGAAGAAATGCAGGTCGTGCTCCCAGGTGAAGCCGATCCCGCCGTGCACTTGGAGGGACGACGTGGTGACGCGAAAGCCGGCGTCGCTGGCGTATGCCTTCGCCATCGATGCCGCCCGAGCCGCGTCGTCCGGCTGGTGGTCCAGTGCCCATGCCGCCCAGTAGGAGAGCGAGCGGGCGCCCTCGACCTCGAGCAGCATCTGCGCGCAGCGGTGGGACACGGCCTGGTAGGCGCCGATCGGGCGGTCGAACTGCTTGCGGTCCTTGGCGTAGGACACCGCCATCTCCATCGCGCGCTGGGCCACCCCGACGTTCTCGGCAGCCAGCGCGGTGACGATCGTGTGGTAGGCGTGGGCGATCCGGGCCGGTTCGAGCGCGAGCGGATCAGCAGCCGCCTGCGAGAGCGCGACCGTGAACAGCTTGCGGGTCGGGTCGAGCGAGCGCTCGGGCTCGATCCGCACGCCGCGATCCGACGCGTCGACCAGATAGTGGCGGCCGTCGGCGGCCGCGACGATCAGGATGTCGGCGGTGGCCGCCTCCGGCACCGCGATCTTCGTTGCCGTCAGCGCACCCCCCGACGCCTCTACCTCGGAGACATCAGGCGACCAGCCGGCATGCTCGTCCCACAGCGCGATCGTCGCGCGGGCCTCACCCTTCGCAAGCGGTCCGAGCCACCGTTCGCGCTGGGACTCGGTGCCCGCGGCGACCAGCAGCAGCGTTGCACCCAGATTGGAGAAGAACGGCGTCGGGGCGAGCGAGTAGCCGAGCTCCTCCTGGATCACGACCAGCTCGACGGCGCCGAGGCCGAGCCCGCCGTCGGCTTCAGGAACCACCAGGCCGGTCCAGCCGAGCTCTGCCAGCTCGCGCCACTGCTCGTCCGTGAATCCGCGCTCGTCGGCCGCCAGGGCGCGGACCGTGTCGGCCGGGTAGCGCGCGGTCAGGAAGTCGTGTGCGGTTCGCTTGATCGCCCGCTGGTCGTCGGTGAAATCGAAGTTCACGCCGGCCTCACCGCATCCGCGGTAGCCCGAGCACACGCTCGGCGACGATGTTCTTCAGGATCTCGGTGGTGCCGCCCTCGATCGAGTTCGCGCGGGCACGGAGGAAGCGGTAGGTCCATTCGTCGTCGGCGAACATTGCGTGCGGCCCCGCGATCTCCATTGCGAGCTCGGTAAGCGACTGGTTTACGTCGGACCATTGCCACTTCCCGAGCGAGCCTTCGGGGCCGGGAACACCTTGGCGCATGATTGCGGTAAGGCCGCGGTAGGCGTTCAGCCGCAGCACCTCGGCCTCGATCAGGAGCTGCGCGAGGCGCTGGCGGATTACCGGATCCTCGCTCGCCTGCCCCACGCCCGCGCGGGTCCCCCGGGCCTTCTCGATCAGCTCGCCGAGCACGATCTGAACCGATACCTGGAGTCCGAACGCCAGGGTGGCGCGCTCGTGCATCAGCGTCGTGATCGCCACCGCCCAGCCGTTGCCCTCGCCGCCGACGATGTTCTCGTTCGGGATCCTGGCCTCCTCGATGAACAGCTCGTTGAACTCTGCCTCACCAGTGATCTGCACCAGCGGCCTGATCTGCACGGCGTCCTGCTCCATGTCCATGAGGAAGTAGGTGAGGCCCTTGTGCTTGGGGGCATCGGCGTCGGTTCGCGCGACGAGCATGCACCACTTGGCGTGGTGGGCGAATGTCGTCCACACCTTCTGCCCGGTTACCACCCACTCGTCGCCATACCGCCTCGCGCGGGTCTTCACCGAGGCGAGGTCCGATCCGGAATCCGGCTCCGAGAATCCCTGGCACCAGATCTCGTCCGCCGACAGGATCGGCGGCAGGTAGCGGCGCCGCTGCTCCTCGCTGCCATGCGCGATCACTGTCGGCCCGCCCATCGCGAGGCCGAGCACGTTCGCGGCCTGGGGCGCTTTCGCGCGCACGACCTCCTCGTTGTAGATCGCCTGCTCGATCAGTGTCGCGCCGCGGCCGCCGTATTCGGTCGGCCATGACACGCCGGCCCAGCCGCCCGCGTGCAGCAGCCGCTGCCAGTCGCGGCGGAACGCGAACGCGGCCTCGTCGCCGGCCGGCTCGCGTCCGGGATGGTTCTCCTGCAGCCAGGAGCGCAGCGCGTCCCTGAACGCAAGCTCGTTCGGCGACAGGGTCAGGTCCATCCGGCCGGATCCTAGTCGCCGGCCGGCGCACTAGTCGCGGTCGCCGCTCACGATCTCGACCTCGAAGGTGCAGCCGCGAGTCTCGAGCTCCGCGAACAGCAGCTCGGGCTCGATGCAGCGCTCCGGCGGCTGCACGCCGGTCGCGCTCAGCTCACCGCGCGCGAGCAGCCGCACCACCGCTGCCGCCGGTGCAGCCGTCGAGACGACCGAGCCGCCGAGTCCGAAGTGCGGGTGGCTGACGGCGCGCACCTTCACCATGCGGTCCATCCCGCGGGCGATCACGAGATGCACGGAGACCGTCTCGCCCGACGGCGGGACCGCCTCGCGCGTCGCCCGCTCGACCTCCTCCGGCGGCGCCGAGCTCAGCTCGCGCAGGCGGCTCAGCAATGCGGGCGCGAGCGAGAGCCGGAAGCTCGCCTCCCGGCAGCCAAAGCTCTCGCCGAAGGTAGCGAGCTCCGAATGCAGCGTGTAGATAGTCTCCACGTCCCCGATCGGCGGGCCGTAGTTGAGCCTGCCGCCGTCTGTCAGCGGCTCGATCTCCACCGGCCGGCGGTCACGCAGGACAACAGGCGCGAGCGTAAGCTCGTCGATCAGCGTCCTGACCGCGTACGGCGGGCTGAAGCCACCGGATGCGTGCGGGTCGCGGCCGGCCGCGGCGACGTCGATCGAATCGACGGACTCGATCTCGCGCATCGCCCGAGCGGCCATCACGTTCGTCTTGCCGGGGCTAGAGCCGATTCCCAGCAGCGCGAGCAGCCCGGCGCGCTTGAACTCCTCGTCGAGTTCGAGCTGCCGGCCCGTCATCCAATACAGCCCGCCGAGATCGAGGTAGTGGCACCCGGCCGCCAGGCAGGCGCGCATCGCGTCGAGGTTGATCCGGTAGCTCGCGGAGTTGATCAGGACCGCGACGCCTTCCAGCTCGGCCGCGAGTGCCACAGCATCGCGGGCGTCCGCGGCCTGCGCACGAGCCTTGCCGCCACCGTGCTCGGATGCGACCGCGCCGGCGCGGCCGACGTCGATGTCGAGCAGGACCATGCTCGACACCTCGTCCGATTCGGCGAGGTCGCGCACGATCGCCGGCGCGATCGTCCCGCCGGCGCCGAGGACGGCGACCGAGATCCGGGGGGCAGAAGGTGGTGGCATCAATGGCTACGGTAACGGCCGGCGCTACTCGCCCGGTCGCCCACTGCACCTGTCGAGGGCCTGCGCCAGATCCGCCCAGAGGTCCTCGACGTCTTCGAGACCGACGCTCAGGCGGAGCAGGCCGGGCGGGACGCGCTCACCCTCCCAACGCGCGCGGGCTTCGAGCGTTGAGGCGACGCCGCCGAGGCTGGTGGCGTTCTCGATCAGCCCCAGAGCGCGCTCCACGCATGCTGCTCGCTCGCCGTCGGCGACATCGAACGAGAGCAGTGGCCCGAAGGCGTCCACGTATCTCCGCGCGACCGGGTCGTCGATGCCCGGGTAGCGCACGCGCTCGACAGCCGGGTGCGCAGCGAGACGGCGGGCGAGGTCGAGCGCGCTCGCCGACTGCCGCTCGACACGGACGGCGAGCGTCTTCATGCCGCGTAGCATCAGCCACGCCGGATCAGGCGCCGCGACGATCCCGGACAGGGTGCGGAAGGCCGCCAACCGTGCGGCATCCTCCGATCGCGCACACACGACCACGCCGATCAGGGCGTCGTGGTGGCCGGCGAGGATCTTCGACGCGCTGTGCAACACGAAGTCGGCGCCATGCTCGAGCGGGCGCAGGAGCAGCGGACTCAGCACCGTGTTATCTACGACCACGCGGGTGCCCTGAGCGTGGGCGTCAGCGATCGCTCCGCCCAGATCCGGAAAGCTCAGCAGCGGATTCGAACATGGCTCCAGCCACACGAGATCCGCACGTGGCGGCGGGCCGGTCTGGTCGAACTCGACGACGTCGAGTCCCCAACGGCCGAGCTCGCGCAGCAGCGCGACCGTTCCCCAATAGCCGCCTCCGGCGACCGCGACCGTCGATCCAGGCTCGAGCATCGCGAGCGCGAGCGCCGTCGTGGCACCCGCCCCGGACGGGAACAGGAGCGCGTCGCCGCCCTCGAGCTCACCGAGCAGCCGCTCCGCCTGCAGTCCGACCGGGTGCGCGATCCGCTGGTAATAGACCGGCCCAGGGGTGCCGTCCTCGTAGGGGTGGACCGTGGCCCGCTCGAGCGCGGGAAGGCGAGCCTGCGCAAGCTGCGTCGCCCTTTCCATCCGCGTGAGCTTATCCGCGCAGACCACAATCCGCCCGCGCGGAGCGCAATCCGCCCGCGCGCAGCGCAATCCGCCCGCGCAGACCACAATCCGCCCGCGCGGAGCGCAATCCGCCCGCGCGCAGCGCAATCCGCCCGCGGAGCGCGATCCGCCCGCGCGGAGCGCGATCCGCCATAAAGGTCTGGCCATTTGGCCACTTGCACTTCGGCCGCTGACGGCGGAAAATGGCCGCTCGGCGGTGGGCATGAGGAAGAGCGCCGTGCTCCATCTTCCCGCACACAGCGCGAGATCAGCCAAGAGAGGGGCCGACGCTTTGGAGAGCGCATCGATCACAAAGCCGGGTCTCGGCATCACCGTCGAGGACAAGGGTCTGAAGAAGAACGCGATCTCGTTCCTCTCGAACATCGTGATCGGCGTCGCGTCGACGGCGCCCGGCTACAGCATGGCGGCCACGCTCGGCTTCATCGCCGCGGTCGTCGGCCTGGGATACGAATCGCCGGCGGTCATCCTGATCTGCTTCTTCCCGATGGCGGCGATCGCGGCGGCGTACTACTACATGAACCGCGCCGACCCCGACTGCGGCACGACGTTCACGTGGATGACCCGGGCGATGGGGCCGTGGCTTGGCTGGCAGGGCGGGTGGGCGATCGTCGTCGCGGACGTGCTGGTGATGCCGAGCCTGGCATCCGTGGCAGGCGCGTACTCATGCTCGCTGGTCGGCATCAACCACCCCAGCAATCTGGCGGTGACCATCATCGGAATCGTGTGGATCGTGATCATGACCGCGATCTGCTACATCGGCATCGAGCTGTCCGCGCGGACTCAGCAGGGGCTGCTCGCGCTTGAGTTCGCGACGCTCGTGATCTTCTCCGTGGTGGCGCTGATCAAGGTCTACGCCGACCACCCGGTGCACTCGGTGGAGCCGACGCTGTCGTGGTTCAACCCGTTCGCGATTTCGAGTATCAGCGCCCTGAACGGCGGCATCCTGCTGGCGGTGTTCATCTACTGGGGCTGGGACTCCGGCGTAACCGTCAACGAGGAGACCGAGGATGCGAGCACCGCGCCCGGCCGCGCCGCGATCATCTCGACCTTCGTGCTCGTCGGCATCTACCTGCTCGTCGCCACCGCGGCACAGGCCTACGGCGGCCTCAGCTTCCTCCAGAACAACCCGAACGACGTTCTCTCCCCGCTCGGCCACGGCGTGCTCGGGTCGCCGCTGGACAAGCTGCTGATCATTGCTGTGCTGTCATCGGCGTCCGCATCGACGCAGACAACGATCCTGCCGACGGCGCGGACGACACTGTCGATGGCGCGGATGAAGGCGATCCCGAAGCAGTTCGGCACGATCCACCCGAAGTACCTGAGCCCGGGATTCTCGACGATCTGGATGGGCGTCGTGTCGACGATCGTGTACGTGTTCCTTTCGGCCACCAGTCATGTGGTCGACGGCACGCAGGACCTGATCGGTGACGCCTTCACCTCACTGGCCCTGACGATCGCCTTCTACTACGGGTTCACCGGGTTCGCGTGCGTGATCTTCTACCGGCGCGAGCTGTTCAAGAGCGCGAAGAACTTCCTCTACATCGGCGTCCTGCCGATGTTCGGCGGACTCGTGCTGACCTGGGTTCTGATCAAGGCGGTGATCGACTACTCGAAGCCCCACTCCGGGTACTCCTCGCCGTTGTTCGGCATCGGCGCGCCGATCGTGATCGCGCTGTTCATGATCATCCTCGGGATCGTGCTGATGATCGTTCAGCGAATCACGATGCCGGAGTACTTCCGTCGTAAGCTCGAGGTAGTCGATCCCTCGGTGCTCGCCAACGCTCCGGCCGGGATCAAATCATGAGCGCGGGCATCGTCGTTGGCTACGACGGGTCGCCGTGCTCGCAGGAGGCGGTGCGCGTCGCGGTCGAGGTCGGCAAGGCGTACGGAGAGCACGTGATCATCGCCTTCGGCTACGAGGTCAACCCGCTGATGGGCGAGGTCCACGACTACCACGAAGCGCTCAAGGAGCTGGCGACCAAGCGCCTGACCGAGGCGACAGCGCTCGTCGCCGACACCACCGCTGATGTCGAGGCCGTGATCGTCGAGCGGGAGCCCGCCGAAGGGCTCGTAGCACTCGCCGATGAGCGCGACGCCCGGGTGATCGTCGTCGGAACGCACGGCGAGAGTCCGATCAAGGCGGTCCTGCTCGGGTCCACCCCGCACAAGCTGCTCCAGCTCTCAGACCGGCCGGTCCTCGTCGTGCCGTATCCCAAAGCCTGAGCCGCAAAGCCTGAGCCGCCAGCCTGAGCCGCCCGCCTGAGCCGCCCGCCTGAGCCGCCCGCCTGAGCCGCCCGCCTGAGCCGCGAGCCTGAGCCGCGAGCCTGAGCCGCGAGCCTGAGCCGCGGGGGGCCAAGGCCACGGAGGCTTAAGCTCCGGGGCATGGACAGGCTCGCGACCGCGCTCGCCTTCGATCGGTCGCTGCGAATCCGCGCCGCGCGCCAGACCGTCACCCTGCCGCAAGGTGTCGTGATCCTGCACGACGGGCTGTCGTCCGTCTACCACCTGAACTCGGTGATGCTCGACGCCCCGCTCGCCCCCGGGCTCGACGCGGATGGCCTATTGGGGCTGGCCGAGCGCCGGCTCGGCCACCTTCGCCACCGCCACGTCGTCCTCGACGACGCCGCCGCGGCCGAGACGCTCGCGCCGAGCTTCGCGCGCGCAGGCTGGTCGGTGCAACGCACCGTGTTCATGGCGCTCGACGCCGACGCCGACCGCGCTGCCCGCCCCGGCGTCGCGCGCGAGGTCAACGAGGCGACACTCCGCAAGCTCGAGCTGCTACTGAGCGACGAGGATCCACCATTCGGCGCCGGTCTCGGCTTCGGCGAGCGGATGGTGCAGTCGATGGACGCCCTCCGCGAAGGCACGCGAGCTCGATGCTTCGCTGCGGGAGAGAACGGCGATCTCGCCGCCGCCTGCACCCTCTTCCTCGAGCGCGACCGTGGCGGAACCGCCCTGCTCGACAACGTCGGCACGCTCAGAGCCTGGCGCCGCCGTGGTCTCGCCCGCGCGGCGGTGATGGCGGCGGTCGACCACGCGCGGGCGAACCGGTGCGACCCGATCGTGATCCCGGCCGACCTCGACGACTGGCCGAAGGAGCTCTACGAGCGCATCGGCTTCCGGCCTCTGGGGATCCAGGTCGCGTTCACGCTCGCGCGCGCGGGGTAGGACTTCGCGATCAGCGGGACGCGGCGAGACGCAGCCGGCGCAGCCGCGGTGGGCGGCGCTCGGCCTTTGCCAGCTGCTTCGCGCGGAGGTGAAGGAGCGCGACAGCCTCGCTGGTGGGGATGAACGGGTTCGCAACGACCCGCTGGTCGTCCAGCGACAGCGCCGCTACGGCCTGACCACCGATGAGTGCGATCAAGACCTGCCCGCCGAGCTCGGGGGCATCATCCAGTTGCGCGAGCCGGCCGACGAGATAGGCCTCGTGGGCGCAAAGGAGCCGAAGCTCGATGGCGGACGCATAGAGATCGGCGGAGTCGCTCGCGGGACGCCGCCGATCGGCGGCGCGACGCAGGTCCGCTATGTGTTCGTTTGCCAGCAGGGTGTCGATCGTGGTGCTCATGATGCGGTCCTCTCTTTCGGCGTACACGCATCATGGAGCTAAGGCCCCTATTTCACATCGGGCAGAAGGAGCCGCCCCACGGGCTTCACCCCTTACCGGGATAGCGGCGACCACTTAGCACTGCTTTGTGAGGTGTGTTGTGGGGGTTCGGTGGGTTTTGGCAGCGGGCGGCCGGGGGTCGCGGGGTGTGCGATTGTCACGCGCAGGTCGCCCCTATGTCTCATGCGTGTGACTTTTAGCCCGATTCGGTCCACACCGGAATCTGGCGTGATGAGGAATGAACAATAGTTGTGCACAACTCATCACGACTCCAGCGAAACCGCCCTCGGATGCCGCCGGAGGCGATCGAGATCGATTGGGTTGACCGGCTTGGCAGCGGCCGGTCCAGCAGTCATTCTCCGCAGGGCTCCCCGGTCGCGCCGTTGCCCCATTTCCTCAGCGCTCCCACGCGCGTGAAGGCGAACCGCGCAAAGGCGAACCGGGAGCTCACGGGCGTGCCGTCACGCCCGCTGAGCCGTCGGGTAGCCTCGCAGCAGGAGATGACCGAACCCGCCCCCACCCCCGCGAGTTCGCCGCCAGGCGAACTCGCAATGGAGCCGGCGCCAGCCGGCTCCA
>Ga0302324_100028678_pt1 | contig 10575 bp, 11 predicted proteins | sample Palsa_T0_1_FD_201949 | JGI IMG/M metagenome (GOLD analysis project Ga0302324, IMG submission 201949) | Peat permafrost microbial communities from Stordalen Mire near Abisko, Sweden - Palsa_T0_1 | ecosystem: Environmental > Terrestrial > Soil > Palsa > Peat permafrost | place: Sweden: Abisko... | reverse complement strand
TATGCCGGTGACGCCATTCGTGCCCTGGGCGAGGGTTTAGATGGCGATTTCTCCCGCGCCGTCGATCTGCTCTTCGCGGTCAAGGGCAGGGTGATTGTGAGCGGCATGGGCAAATCCGGACATGTGGCCCGCAAGATCGCTGCAACGCTTGCCTCGACCGGCACGCCGGCACAGTTCGTCCATCCCGCTGAGGCGAGCCATGGCGATCTTGGGGCCGTCACGCGTGCCGACGCATTGCTCATGCTTTCGAATTCGGGCGAAACGCGCGAGCTTTCCGATCTGATCACGTTCGCGAAACGGTTTGGAATTCCCATGATCGGGATCGCGAGCCGTAATGACTCGGCGCTCCTGCGGGCGTCGGACGTGGCGCTTGTCCTGCCGAAGGCGCGCGAGGCCTGCCCCATGGGCCTGGCGCCTACGACATCCACCACGCTCATGCTCGTGCTCGGCGACGCGCTTGCAGTTGCGCTGATGGAACGCCGCGGCTTCACGCCGGACCAATACCGCGACCTTCATCCGGGCGGCTCCCTCGGGAAATCGCTGATCCGGGTTTGCGATATCATGCATCAGGGTGACGAGATGCCGGTCGTGCGGGAAGACGCGCGCATGCCCGAAGTGCTGGCCCTCATGTCCGAGAAAAGGTTCGGCTGCGTGGGCATCGTCAACGGCCAGGGTGGCCTGGTCGGAATCTTTACCCATGGCGACCTGTCGCGGCGCGTGGATCGCGACCTGCTTGACCGTTGCGCAGCCGAAGTGATGACCGGCGCACCCAAGATCGTTGCGCCGGCACAGTTGGCCGCGCAGGCGTTGGCGATCATGAACGAAAAGAAAATTACGGTACTCTTCGTGGTTGATGGAGACGATTCGTTGAGGAGACCTATCGGAATCCTGCACATGCACGATTGTTTGCGCGCGGGGTTGCAGTGAGCCTGCCGCGCAGCGACGCGCCCCGCGCCATTGCCGAAACGCTGCCGGCGCTTGGTCTTTCGCGTGTGCGCCGCGACTGGTCATCCAGGGTGCGCCTGGACGTCCGCGAGACCGAGCGCTACACGCGATTCGTGGTGATTGCAAAGCGCGGATTGCTTGTTGCTGCGGCGGTTCTGCTCGCTGCGGTTCTTGCCTATTCACTGCAGCCACGCCAGCAGAACGCCAATCGCCTCGCGATGAGCTTTACGCGGCTCAGCATCGTCAACAACGATCTGGCGATGATCGAGCCGCGTCTTACAGGTGTCGATGAGGAGGGGGATCCGTATATCGTCACGGCAGAAGAGGCCATTCAGGACAGGCTCGATGCGAAACATGCGCGGCTCAAGAATGTCCAGGGTGACGTCACGCTCAAGGATGGCGCCTGGGTCAGCGGGACCGCGCCGGCAGGCGTCCTCGACGCTGGCAGGAAATTGCTCACGCTGACCGGAGCGATCTCGACGTTCACGGACAGTGGAAATGAAGCCCACACAACGGCAGCAAGCATCAATATGGCCAATGGCATGATTACCGGAACGCACACCGTGACGGGGCAGGGGCCGCTCGGTACCTTCCGCGCCGACCGGTTCAGGATCGATCGCGATAGGAAGCTGATCTATCTATATGGAAACGTGCACATGACGATCTACGCGCACGTGAAGAGGGGCACATGAGTCTGAACGCATTACGCGGACTCGCCTGTTTGGGCCTCATGCTGCTGGCCGGCCCTGTGGCGGCCGAGGCCACCGCACAGCCGGCACAGCAGGATTCCGATCCTGCCAAGAGTGACGCCAACACCGCGCCACAAGGCGGACTCAATCTCGGCAAGCACGACACCAATGCGCCGATCAATGTCACGTCGGATAATTTCGTCGGCGATTTCACGACCAAAGTCGGCACCTATATCGGCAATGTCATTGTCGTGCAGGCGGACTACAGGCTGAAGGCCGACAAGGTGAAGGTCGAGACTGTCAAGGGCGACCCGAGCAAGTTTTATGCGGATGGAAACGTGGTGTTCGTGTCGTCCTCCGGCACCGCCACAGGCGACAACGGCGTTTACGACTTAAGCCCGCCGCGCACGCTCACCCTGACGGGGAAAGTGGTCCTCACCAAGCAGAAGGACGTGATGAGGGGCTCGGTTCTCGTCGTCAATCTGGTGACGGGCGAATCCCATCTCACCGCGCACAACATGCCGGGCGGACGGGTTCAGAGCCTGTTCATCCCGAAACCCAGGACTGCCACGGAAAAATCCTCTCAATCCCCGTCGAAATAGACTTCACGCTTCCTTAAAGCCCAACAGGCACAGTTCTTGCCATGAGTATAAAACAGGACATTCCGCCGGGCACGAAGCCGGATACCGACCGGCCCCTGCCGCGCGTTGTCGAAGGCAGCCAGGGCCTGGTGGTGACGCGTATCGGCAAGAGCTTCCGCAAGCGACCGGTGGTGCGGGCGGTCAGCCTTTCCCTCAGGCGGGGCGAGGTCGTGGGCCTGCTGGGCCCGAACGGCGCCGGCAAGACGACCTGCTTCTACATGATCACCGGACTCATTGCTGCCGACTACGGCACCATCGAGCTCGACGGCTATGACGTCACGCGCCTGCCCATGTATCGCCGCGCGCGCCTGGGCATCGGCTATCTGCCCCAGGAAGCCTCGATCTTTCGCGGCCTGACGGCGGAGGAAAACATTCGCGCCACCGCCGAGCTCGTCGAATCCGACGCGGGCCATCTGGAAGCCATGGTGGAAGATCTGATGGCGGAGTTCGGCATCACCCATGTGCGCAACACGCCCGCGATCGCGCTCTCGGGCGGCGAGCGCCGGCGTGTGGAAATCGCCCGGGCGCTCGCCACGCATCCGTCCTATATTCTTCTCGACGAGCCGCTGGCCGGTATCGACCCGATCGCGGTCGGAGAAATCCGCGATCTCGTCAGGCATCTGAAGGACCGGGGCATCGGCGTTCTCATCACCGATCACAATGTGCGCGATGCGCTGGAGATCATCGATCGCGCCTACATCATCCATGAAGGCCAGGTGCTGAAGGAAGGCTTGCCCGGCGAGATCGTGGGCGATCGCGACGTGCGCCGGGTGTATCTCGGCGAACGGTTCTCGCTTTGACGGAGCGCGAACGCTCATGGCGCTGACGCAACGTCTCGAGATCAGGCAGGGCCAGGCGCTCGTCATGACGCCGCAGCTGCAGCAGGCGATCAAGCTGCTGCAGCTGTCCAATCTCGAGCTTGCCGGCTATGTCGAGCAGGAGCTCGAGCGCAACCCGCTCTTGGAGCGCGACGAAAGCGAATCCCAGCCCACGGAAGAGCGCGAGCAACAGGGTGAGGAGCTGGCAACGCAGGAGCCGCTCGAAGGTGCCCTGGCGCGCGAGGATTTCACCAAGGCCGAAGACATCGATGCGGAACGCTGCGATGTTTATGCTGAAGATTCCAATCCCTTCTCGGCGAGCGCAACCGACTGGAGCAAAGTGTCCTCCGGGCCGGCCGTCGACATGGACGAGAACGCGCTCGAACGCACGCTGGCGCGGAGCGCGACGCTCAAGGATCACCTGATCGAACAGCTCTCGATCGCCGCCCTGGATGCGGAACGGCGCCTGATCGCCGTCGCGCTCATCGACGCCATCGACGAGGCGGGATATTTGCGCGTCGATCTGGGCGAGCTCGCAGGCCGCCTGGGCGCGCCGGGGGAGACCGTAGACGATGTTCTGAGGGTGGTGCAGGGATTCGGTCCCACCGGCGTGGGCGCGCGCGACCTCGCGGAATGTCTGTCGTTGCAGCTTCGCGAGAAGGACCGCCTCGATCCGGCCATGCAGGTGCTGGTTGCCAATCTCGAGCTCGTGGCGCGGCGCGACATCGCGGGATTGCGCGCAGCCTGCGGCGTGGATGCCGAAGACATCGCCGACATGATCGCCGAAATTCGTGCGCTCACGCCCAGGCCCGGCCTCGAGTTCGGGCTGGAGCCGGTGCAGTCGGTCGTGCCGGACGTCTTCGTGCGCGAAGGCCCCGATGGCGCCTGGCATGTCGAGCTGAATTCCGACACCTTGCCCCGCGTTCTCGTGAATTCGCGCTACTACACCCGCGTGGCAGGCTCGGCCCGCGAGAAGGATGCGAAGAATTATCTCGTCGAATGCCTCAACAACGCAAACTGGCTGGTCAAGAGCCTCGACCAGCGTGCGCGGACGATTCTCAAGGTCGCCAGCGAGATCGTGCGGCAGCAGGACAATTTTCTCACCTATGGCGTCCGCCACCTGCGGCCGCTCAATCTGCGCACGATCGCCGATTCGATCGGCATGCACGAATCGACGGTCAGCCGGGTGACGTCGAACAAATATGTCGCGACGCCGCGCGGCGTGTTCGAGCTCAAATATTTTTTCACCGCCTCCATTCAGGCGATGGACGGCGGCGAGAACCACTCGGCCGAGGCCGTGCGCGACCGCATCCGGGAGATGATCCAGCGCGAGGGAATCCGCGACGTCCTGTCCGACGACCGAATCGTATCCCTGCTGACCGCGGACGGTGTCAATATTGCGCGCAGGACCGTTGCGAAGTATCGCGAAGCCATGCGCATCCCGTCTTCGGTGGAGCGGCGCAGGCAAAAACTGTCGGAACTTTCCGTCGGGGTCAGCGTATGATTGTCATGATTGACACCGCTTGGACCGCGACATATGGTCCGCCGCCTTTTTCGAACTGGCATGCTGGGAAAGCGGCATCAGACCGCGCAGTTGGCAACTGATGGTGCGCGTGTGGGGCCCATGAAGGTTCGGGTTTCAGGCAAGCAGATCGAAATCGGCGAAGCGCTGCCAGAGCAGGTCCGCGCGCGCATCGAAAGCGTGATCGGCAAATATTTCGACGGCGGGGCGGACTCTCATGTCGTCTTCGCCCATGAAGGCACGGGGTTTCGCTGCGACTGCGCCACGCATCTGGATTCAGGCGTGGTGCTCAAGGCACAGGGCAATGGCACCGACGCGTACAAGGCTTTCGATGCGGCACTTGATCGTTTGGAAAAACAGGTCCGCCGCTATAAACGCCGCCTGAAGAACCATCACGAAAAGCCAGCCTCAGGCCGCGACGCCGGCACCTGATCGTCATACAGAAAGGTCATCATGGAAATCGTCGATTTGCTTGTGCCGGAGGCCGTTCTCCCGACGCTGAAGCCCCAGGGCAAGAAACAGCTCCTGCAGGAGCTGGCGGAGCAGGCGGCGAAGCTCACGGGAATTCCAGAGCGGCGGATCTTCGAGACCCTGAACGAGCGCGAGCGGCTCGGCAGCACCGGCATGGGGCAGGGCATCGCCATTCCGCATGGCCGCATCGCGGGACTTGCAAAAATCACGGGTGTCTTTGCGCGTCTGGACACGCCGATTGCCTATGACGCGGTCGACAACCAGCCGGTTGATCTTGTTTTCCTGCTGCTCGCGCCGGACGGCTCGGGTGCGGACCATCTGAAGGCGCTTGCGCGCGTGTCGCGCCTGCTGCGCAACCAGGCGACCTGCGAAAAGCTCCGCGCCACGTCGAAGCCGGAAGTTCTCTACGCTCTGTTGACGGAGCCCACGAACGGCGGAGCGAGCTCGCAGGCGGCGTGAATGACCGGGCGTGCTGCAGACAGATCGCCTGCAGCACGCGAATGACCTTTCAGTGGACGCTCATCGGCGTCAGCTCGTTCTGCAACGCGGCGCCATAGGCCGATTCCCACGCATCGGTGAACCCGAGCACGCGTCCGTCGCTGCCATGCAGCACATAGAGCTTCATGTCGTCCGGAATCTTGATGCCGGCCGGCAAAATGCCAAGACGCTTCGCCTCCTGGGCCTGCGTCGGCTTGATGTAGGCCATGCGGGCCGGATCGAACGGATCGCCGAATGACTCCTCTACATCGAAAATCTCATCGTTCTTGTTCATGTCATTCACTCCTTGTCCGGTCACGTCACACGCTTGGGCCCGCTCCGGTCTGCTCTGATCTCGATCGTACGAACCTCCGAGTCCGCCCGGGGGCGCGCAAGCTCAATGGCCAGCAATCCGTTTCTTAACTCTGCGCCGGCCACTTCGATGCCCTCGGCCAGCACGAACGCGCGCTGGAACTGCCTGGTGGCAATTCCCTTATGAAGAAACGTTCGATCCGCCGTTTCGGACTGCCGCCCGCGAATAATGAGCTGGTTGTCCTCGATTGTGACGGCAAGCTCATTGGCCTCGAACCCTGCCACCGCAAGGGTGATGCGAAGCCGGTCGGCCCCGGTTTCCTCAATGTTGTAAGGGGGATAGGCATCGCCCGCGCTCTTGGCAGTGCGCTCGAGCAGCTTCTCCAGATGTTCGAAGCCCAGAAGGAAAGGGCTTCCAAACGCACCGTTTCTCATCGCAAAGCCCTCCTTGAGCGGCTTTGTCGGCTCCGCACTGTGCGGCCGCCGGTCTGTTCTGACTCTGCGGCCCCAAAGGGCACCGCCTACAGGTAGAATGTGGTGCGTTTGGGCAACCGATCAAGACGGGAATGCCCGCAGGAGCACAAGCCGTTGGATTTCCAGTCCTTATCGCCGCCCTTTGTGCTCCTAGAGGACGCGAGGAGCGGGCGCGAATCAGCACGGCTCTTCCGCCGGCCGGCCGCAATGCTCTGCGCCTCCGCGCCGGGCGAAGTGCTGTCCGCCCTGGACGCAGCGGAGCGCGCGCTTCAGTCCGGCCATCATGTCGCAGGCTATTTCGCCTATGAGCTCGGCTACCTGCTGGAGCCGCGGCTGGCGCCGCTTCTATGGCCCCACCGGGCCGTCCCGCTTCTCTGGCTCGGCGTGTTCGATGCGTGCGAGACCGTTGACGGCGCCCATGTCGAACACATTTCGGCGAGCGGACGAAGCGCCTACGCAGGGCCGCTCGCGCTGGAATGGACCGAAGCGGAGTATGGGAGGCGTTTTTCCCGACTGCACGCACTGATCGCCGCCGGCGATCTCTATCAGGCCAATCTGACGTTTCGGGCGCGCTTCGCCTTCGCGGGCGATGCGCGTCAGCTCTATCGCGATCTTCGCAGCCATGCGCGCGCCGGCCATTGCGCGTTTGTCGCCGACGGCGAGCGGCAGATCCTGAGCCTTTCGCCGGAGCTGTTTTTCGACATGTCTGCCGGCGGCGCGATCACGGCAAAGCCGATGAAGGGCACCGCCGCGCGCGGTGAAGATGCCGCCGCCGATGCGCGTGCCCGCGAAGCGCTCGCGGCAAGCCAAAAGGATCGCGCCGAAAATCTGATGATCGTCGACCTGCTCCGGAACGATCTGTCGCGCATCGCCGAGATCGGCAGCGTGGGCGTCGAAAAGCTCTTCGATGTGGAGACCTATCCCACCGTTCACCATCTCGTCTCGTCGGTCACGGCCCGCCGCAAGCCGCATACGCGCGTGACCGACATGATCCGGGCCCTGTTCCCGTGCGGCTCGGTCACCGGGGCGCCGAAAATCCGCGCCATGGAAGTGATCCGCGCGCTCGAGGAGAGCCCGCGCGGCGTCTATTGCGGCGCCATCGGCGCCTTCTCGCCCGACGGGTCGGCGGCGTTCAACGTTGCAATCCGTACACTGACGATCACCGGCCATCATGGCGAGCTCGGGATCGGCGGCGGCATCGTCCATGATTCCGAATGCGGCCGCGAATATGAGGAGTGCCTGCTCAAGGCGCGCTATTACGAAGCCGCGCGCGTGCCGCTCACCCTTATCGAGACGCTGCGCTGGTCGGCTTCAGAAGGCTTCCTGCGCATGGACAGGCATCTCGCCCGCATGGAGCGTTCTGCGGCCGTCTTCGGAATCACCTTCGATCGCGCATCGATTCTGCGCGCGCTTGACGACGCGATCGCCGGGGCGAGCGGCCCGATGCGTGTGCGCGTAACGCTCGCCGACGACGGCGCGATTGCGGCAACTGCGGTGCCGCTTGCACCGGCGCCCGCGGAGCCTTGGACGTATTCGGTTTCATCCGATCGGGTCGACAGCGCCGACATCTTCTTGTTCCACAAAACAAGCCGGCGCGCGCTCTACGATACGGAGCTCGCGCGCGCGGCAACGGACGAAGTGCTGTTCCTGAACGAGCGCGGCGAGATCACCGAAGGCAGCCGCACGAATGTGTTCGCCGAGATCGACGGCGCCCTCGTCACACCGCCCGTCGCCTGCGGCCTCCTCGACGGCTGCCTCCGCCGCGAGCTGCTCGACGAAGGCCGCTGCAGCGAAGCGGTTCTCACACCCAACGATCTGCAACGCGCCGGCGCGCTCTACGTCGGCAATTCGCTGCGCGGACTTATCCGGGCGCAGCTTTTCCTCCCCCGCGCGCAGCGTCGCTCCACGGGGGAGGAGCCTCGTGGTTAGCGTGATGAGGCTCCTCCTCCACGTAGCGAAGCGAAGTGGGGGAGGGGGACCGCACTTGCGGTGGAGGGGGCGGCCACACGCTCGATGTTTGGTGTCGCCCCCTTCGTCTTGCACGGACTTGCGTCCGTGCAATCCACCTCCCCCACGCTTCGCGCGGGGAAGGAAAGACCGCGCGCGCGCTGCGTTTCCTCTACCCCGCCTTCGCCGCCAGCGCGCAGAGCGACGTCAGCGTCTCGGGCAGCACCCAGCCGTGGACTTCGGTGAGCCGTCCCTGCCCGAGATCCGCCGTCATCGCATCGCCGAGCGAATCGCTGCCCATGCGTGTGCGCAGCTGCGTCGCCGTTGCGCGCGCATCGAAGGATTTCCGCGTCTCGAGAGCGGCCTTGCCCAGGCGCTTTGCATTGTCGCGATCGGGCAGGCGGGACAGCAGGTCGTCGTATGGCGTGGGCGCAGTGCGCGGCGACATCAGGGCGGGCGCCTGCCAGGCGACCAGCGCGGCGGCGCCGAGCCCGATGACGGCAAGCCCGCCTGCAATCAGCGTGCGGCGCGAGACGGGCGCGTCCGAAGCGGCGGTCATGTGCGCAGCGCCTTCAGGTGATCGGCGAGCCTGAGCGTGAGCGCGAGCATGTTCAATGTCGGGTTCGAAGCGCCATAGGTCGGGAACACCGAACTGCCGGCGATGAAAAGATTGTGGACGCCATGCACCTGGGAATTCGCATCGACCACGCCCTGCTTCGGATCGGCATGCATGCGTGTCGTGCCCATGTGGTGATTGCCCCAGTCCATCACGCTCAGCCATTCCTCCCGCGTCTTGTGCAGGATGCGTACCATGCCCGTGCGCGCGGCGAGCATCTGGCGGCCGAGCTCGGTGAGCGTGGTGCGGTACCGCGCGAAATCCTCGTCGGACACGCGCATGTCGAGCCTGAGCCGCGGCATGCCGAGCGCATCGGTGTCCTGCGAGAGCGTGAGCCGCCTGTCGGGATCGGGCGCGAGCTCGATGCCGCAACCCAGCGTGAAGGCGCGCATGCTGCCGGCGTCGATGCCGAGCGCGGCTGCCGTCTCCAGCATCGTGGCCTGGCCCAGTCCGTCGAGCTGAACCTCGCCTTCGACGGTGGCGAGCGAGCAGAGAACCTCGCGCGCGCGCTGAAAGGATTCGCGCGGCGTCAGCGCGGCGCGGACATTGCTGCCGTTCGCTGCGAGGATCGACTGGTAATAGGGAGAAATCTTTCCGTCGAACAACACCATGATGGCGGTGTTGCCGGGAATGGGATGATCGGCAAAGAACCGTCCCACCATGTCGCTGCCGTTGCCGACCCCGTTCGGCATTACGTCGCGCGACGCGAGCAGCAGGCGCGGTGTTTCGACGCCGCCGACGGCGACAACGGTCTGTCGGGGCTTCACCGTGAAATGCACGCCCGACAGGGTGGCGACGTCGAGATGATCGACGCTGCGTGCGTCGCCCGCGAGCCGCAGGCCCGTCACATTGGCGTTGAGCATGACGGTGAGGTTCGGCACGCGTTTCAGATCGCCCTGATAGCGTTCGCCGAAATGGGTGGGCAGGATGTTGTCGCGCGTCTTGCTGAACTGGAAATAGGTCGTGGTGACCCCGCCGTCGCCGAGCGCGATGGGCGGCCCGAGCGCGGCCGTCCATTGTGCGGGCTGGTCGTAGATGAACGGGCCTGCCTCGACGAGCGATTGCGCGCGGTCGAAATAGGGCTCGAGCGTGGTTCTGGAGAACGGCCAGCCGGAATGGGGGAGCCAGCTGCGCGCCTCGAAATCGATCGCGTTGAGCGGCCTGCACCAGCCGCCCCAGTGATTGCTGCTGCCGCCCAGAAAGCGCAGGCGGCAGGCCTCGAGCGGAAGGTAGCGCACGCCCGTCTCGCTGCCGGTGTAGAGCGCCTGCGTCGCGCCGTCGAACTCCATGCCGCCGCTTTCCAGCAGCAGGACCCGGAATTGGGCGTCGGCGAGCGCGAGCGCGAGCGAAATCCCGGCGGGTCCGCCGCCGATGATGGCGAGGTCGGTGTCAAGGTTCGTGCCCGCGGGGACGGAACGGGCATCCAGAAACGCGCGCAAGAGAAAACCTTTTTCCATTCCCGTCCGCGCGCCCGCCGCGGTGGGGTTATGCTAGCAGAATGAACCTGCCGGTTGGTACCATACTGGCGTCGTCGAAACGTATATCGCGAAAAAGATTCATCACGAAGGTCACGAAAAACACAAAGACGATTTTGGACGCGAGGCACCGGTCATCTGGGCACTGTCTCAGGTCGGAGGCATAGTGCCTCACGTGGGTGTCGGAG
>Ga0302324_100028677_pt1 | contig 10575 bp, 8 predicted proteins | sample Palsa_T0_1_FD_201949 | JGI IMG/M metagenome (GOLD analysis project Ga0302324, IMG submission 201949) | Peat permafrost microbial communities from Stordalen Mire near Abisko, Sweden - Palsa_T0_1 | ecosystem: Environmental > Terrestrial > Soil > Palsa > Peat permafrost | place: Sweden: Abisko... | reverse complement strand
GCCAGCACAAGGTGCAGATCGCGTTGCATCCCGATATCGAGACCGCGATCACCATCATCGTTGCACGCAACAACGAGGAAGCGGCGCGTATCGAGCGCGGCGAAGATGTTAAGCAATTGCGCGAAGACCTGGCGCCAGAGGAAGCCGCCGTGCTTGCCGCCGAAGCGTTTTTTGAGCCGGAGGCCGCGCAGGCGCTCGACAAAAGTGAAAGCGCCGAATCCGACACTGTCCCCGCTGCCGAGAAGGATTAAACCGACTGGTCTTAATCGGGAACTTGGTCGCGCGGGGCTGCTGAATTTTCGCCGGTCGCAGCGGGCGCGGGTTCGGCCGGTGCGGCCTGCGTCGGTGCGGCCGAAGTGGCGGGCGAACTCTGCTCCCGGCCTGATTCGCGATTTGACGGCTCGCCGGAGCCGGCCGGCTCCACGACCGCTGCGGCCGGGGCTTGCAGCCCATCGGGTTCGCTTGGCGTTGGCGCGGCGGGAACTCTTTGGTCTTTGCGGCGGTTGTGTGCGGTCGCGGCCGGCGCCACGACGGGCCTCATAATTGAAGGCTGCTCGTTGGGACTTGCTAGCTCGCCGGGCCGGGTTGTTGGCACCGGGGGGTTCCGCGTCGAGCGCTCTTCGGGCTTGCCTGAAAATCGGCCTTGCCGGTTCGGCTTGGGTTCCTCAACCGACGCACGCTCCGGGACCGGCTTCGGTCCGTGTCCTTGCGTCGCGGGTGGCGGGGTGTCGGCACTGCGACCGCCCAGGACGTAAGCGGCAAGCGAAGCCGCCTGTTGGCCGTTTGTCGTGTAATGCTCGCGCAGAAATTCGGTGAGCGCTGAAGCGCTCCTACCCTTGGCAAGGCCACGTGGCTCCTTGTGGCACTCGACACAAGCGTTTGCAAAAATCTGCGACGGCGTTTTGCCCTGGTCGAGATTGGTTTGCGCTTTGGCCACGACGGGACAAAGCAACGCAACCAACCCGATGATGGGGGCGAGACGCCAGGTCACCGTAAACTCCTCGATTCCTTGCAAAAGGCCGCCCCTCTTTAGCCCAAAAACCAGCCAAAGGTGAGGGGGGACATGTCGGCATAGGACATGTTCGCCTGCATTGCTGGTCCACGATGATTTTGTTTTAATGACGGCAACCCGAAAAGCCCATTGCGCGAAGCGATTGCGGGGAACGCTTGCGTCAATGAATTCGACGGCCCCGTCGGCCGATACACTTCGCGGCAGCGGCCCTGGACTAGGTGGAGACACTTGTGGATTGGTTGCTCTGTGTTTTTTTGCGGCGGTTCATCCGCCACGGTTCCTTCACTGTAACCTCGGCGAGCGGGAAGCAGTACAGGTTCGGCGACGGCAGCGGACCGCCGATCGCTGTGCGCTTCACCAGCGCGAAAGCCCAGCGCTCGGTATTGCTGAATCCCGAGCTCCGTCTGGGTGAAGCGTATATGGACGGCGATTTTGTCGTCGAGCAAGGCTCGATCGCCGATGTGCTTGCCCTTCTGCTTCGGCAAGAGCGAGTAGCGGTGCCGCGGTGGGCCCTCCCTTTGCGGGCCGTGCGCTATCTGTTTCGGCGTTTGCAGCAGTTCAATCCGCGTTCGCGCTCCATCCGTAACGTCGCTCATCATTATGATCTCGACGGCCGGCTCTACGCGCTCTTCCTCGACGCCGACCAGCAATATAGCTGCGCCTATTTTGATACGCCGGACACCTCGCTCGACGACGCGCAGCTCGCCAAGAAGCGTCACCTTGCCGCCAAGCTTCTCATTAAGCCCGGCGCCAATGTGCTCGACATCGGCTGTGGTTGGGGTGGAATGGCGCTATATCTGGCCGGCGTGGCCGGCGCGCACGCGACCGGCATCACCCTTTCGCGTGAGCAGCACGCCCGCGCCAGCCAGCGGGCGCTGGAACAAGGGCGATCCGACGATGCCATCTTTCGTCTTGAGGACTATCGCGACGTCGCCGGCCACTTCGATCGCATTGTTTCGGTCGGCATGTTCGAGCACGTCGGCGTCGGATTTTACGATACGTACTTTCGCAAGTGCGCGGACATTCTCGGTGACGATGGCGTCTTTCTTCTGCACACCATTGGCCGAAGCGGGCCGCCGAGCGTCACCAATCCCTGGATAGCGAAATACATTTTCCCCGGCGGCTACATTCCCGCCCTTTCCGAAATTCTGCCGCCGGTCCAGCGCGCGGGACTGATGGTCACCGACGTCGAAGTGCTGCAACTCCACTACGCCGATACGCTGAAGGCCTGGCGCGAGCGTTTTCTTGCGCATCGTGAGGAGGTGGAACGGCTTTACGACGCGCGCTTTGTGCGGATGTGGGAGTTCTACCTAGCGTCGTCGGAAATGGCCTTCCGCGAGAGCGATATGGTGGTCTTCCAGCTGCAAATGACCAAGCGCAAGGGCGTGGTGCCGCAGACGCGCGATTATATCGGGCGTGAAGAGGCGCGCCTGCGCGCCGCTGAGCAAGCTTTGCCGGCCCCATTGCGCCTTGCCGGCGAGTAGTGCCGATTGCGCAGCGCCGGAAAGGCGGCGGTCAAGTAATATCGGTCAGCCGCCAAGAGCCCGGTGGTTATCGGGGAAAGCAGTAACGAGTGTTTCCCATTGCCCGGCCGGTCGACTATCGACGGTCTCCACGTTGAGTAGGCAGTCGCCGATATTCGGGCGTTAAACAGTGTTGAGTATTTCGCGATGTTAAGTGACCGCAAAACGGCCACAGGCAAATTCCCTGATCGGGACCATGGCAGTATTCGATTCGACCGCACGCAAGCAGCTTCCGGCGGAGCCCGTTTACCGCACGCCGCCGCACAACATCGAGGCGGAGCAGGCACTGCTCGGCGCCATCCTCGTTAATAACGAGGCGTTTTATCGCGTTTCCGACTTCCTCGAGCCGAAGCACTTCCTCGAAACCATTCACCAACGCGTTTTTGAGCTGGCAGGAAGCCTGATCCGGGCCGGGAAATTAGCGACGCCGGTGACGCTGAAGACTTTTCTGCCGGCGGAACTCGATATCGCCGGGCTTTCGCTCAACCAGTATCTCGCGCGGCTCGCCGCCGAAGCGACGACCATCATCAACGCCGAGGACTACGGGCGCACCGTCTACGATCTGTCCATTCGCCGCGATCTCATCACCATCGGCGAGGACATGGTCAACCTCGCCTACGACGCGCCGGTCGATGCCACGCCGCAGAGCCACATCGAAAACGCCGAACGCAAACTCTACGAACTCGCCGAAGCGGGGCGCTACGAAAGCGGCTTTCAGCGCTTTGCGCAGGCGCTGACCACCGCCGTCGATTTGGCGGCCCTGGCCTACCAGCGGGACGGCAACCTGTCCGGATTGGCCACCGGCCTGACCGATCTCGACTCGAGGATGGGCGGCTTGCAGTCCTCTGACTTGATCATCCTTGCCGGGCGGCCCGGCATGGGCAAAACCGCGCTGGCGACGAATATCGCCTACAACGTCGCCAAGACTTGGTCGGGCGAGGTTCGTACCGACGGGCACATGGCGACGGTCAACGGCGGCATTGTCGGCTTTTTCTCACTGGAAATGTCGGCCGAACAGCTCGCCACCCGCATCATCTCCGAGCAGACCGGGATACCGTCGAACAAGATCCGCCGCGGCGCGATCGACGAAGCCGACTTTGAAAAAATCAAAGACGTCTCGATCGAACTGCAAAACCTGCCGTTCTATGTCGACGAAACCGGCGGCCTTTCAATCGGGCAATTGGCGGCCCGCGCGCGGCGGCTCAAGCGTCAGCGCGGCTTGGACCTGCTGGTGATCGATTACATCCAGCTCCTCCAGGGCACGACCCGCCGCTCCAGCGAAAATCGGGTGCAGGAAGTCACGGAAATTACCACCCGGCTCAAAGCGTTGGCCAAGGAGCTCAACGTTCCCATCGTTGCACTCTCGCAATTGTCGCGCCAAGTGGAAGCCCGCGAAGATAAACGTCCGCAGCTTTCCGACTTGCGCGAGTCGGGCTCCATTGAACAAGACGCGGACGTGGTGTTGTTCGTCTTCCGCGAGGAATATTATCACCAGATGCGCAAGCCGACCGAAGCTAGTCGGGAAAAATTCGCCGAATGGCTGGCTGAGGGCGAGCGCGTGGGCGGCAAAGCTGAAGTTATTATCGGTAAGCAGCGCCACGGCCCCACAGGCACTATTGAACTGCAGTTCGAGGCCGCGGTGACACGCTTTGCCAACCTGGATTCCGCGCACGGGCCAAGCTTTTAGGCCGGCAAAATCTCCGCGCTTTACCGCCGCCCCGCTGCCGGTTCATAAGGCGGCATGACCCTGAGCGAGACTGCCCCAGAGCGGCAGAGCCAATTGGGCGACCCCGAGACCGGGGGCACGCTGGTTATCGAGCTGAATGCCATAGAAGAGAATTTCCGCGTGCTGACGCGACTCCTTCCGGCCTCCGAGTGCGCCGCTGTCGTCAAAGCCAATGCCTACGGGCTCGGTCTAGAGCCGGTCACCGCCAAGCTTGCCAACGCCGGCTGCCGGACTTTTTTTGTTGCGGACCTCGCCGAGGCGCGGCGTGTCCGGGCCTGCGCGCCTGACGCCGCCGTCTACGTGCTGAACGGATTTTCCGCGGCGGCGGCCGCAGCGTTCGCCGAGATCAACGTTCAGCCGGTCATCAATACGCTTCCGGAATTGGCCGAGTGGGACGCCTTTGTTGCCGCCAGCGGCTGGCGCGGCGGCGCGGCCATCCATGTGGATACCGGCATGAACCGGCTGGGCATTTCGGTTGCAGAGGCCGCGGCTCTGGCGTCACGCCTCCACAACGAAACCCACGGCTTTACGCTATTGATGAGTCATCTGGCCTGCGCTGAACTTCCCGACCATCCGCTGAACGCGAGTCAAATCCGGCAATTTCGCGAGTTGCGCCTTCTGTATCACGGCCTTCCCGCTTCGCTCGCGAACTCGTCGGGAATTTTTCTGGGCGAACACGCGCATTTCGACATGGCCCGCGCTGGCGCCGCGCTCTACGGCATCAATCCCACGCCCGGACGCGCCAATCCGATGCGCTCCACCATCGAACTCAGCGGCCGTATCCTGCAGTTGCGCCAGGTACGGCAAGGCGAGACCGTTGGATATGGCGGCGCCTGGACGGCCCGGCGCGCATCGCGCATCGCGGTGGCTTCGATCGGCTACGCCGACGGACTGTTGCGCGCTGGCAGCGGTTCGGACGACAAACGCGGCACGTCGGCGGTTATCGCCGGGAAACGATGTCCGATCGCCGGCAACATTTCGATGGACCTGGCGTGCATCGACGTGACCGAGCTTACCGACGACGAGGTTCGCCGCGGCGATTTCGCGATTTTCATCGGCGAGCAAATTACATTGGACGAAGTCGCCGAATCAGCCGGTACAATCGGCTACGAAATTCTCACCCGCCTCGCGCCGCGTTGTCATCTCGTCTATCGCGGGATTTAGGGGCAGGATGGTGGCGCGCGCAAAAACATTTGTTTGTCAGAACTGCGGGGCCGCGTCTGCGCGCTGGAGCGGCCGCTGCGACGCTTGCGGCGAATGGAATTCAATCGCCGAGGAGGGCTTTGCCGCGTCCGGCCGAGCATCGCGCAAAGGCCGCCTGTTCGTCATCGAACCGCTCAAAGGCGAACCGTTGCACACGCCCCGGCTCGCTGCCGGCATAACCGAATTCGACCGGGTGACCGGAGGCGGCCTGGTGCGCGGCTCGGTGCTGCTCCTGGGCGGCGACCCGGGGATCGGCAAGTCGACGCTCTTGATCGAGGTCGCCGCCGCCTATGCACGCAACGGCCATCGCGCGGTTTATATTTCGGGCGAGGAAGCGGTGGCGCAGGTCCGGCTGCGTGCCGAACGCCTTGGCCTCGGCGAAGCCGCCGTCGAACTTGCGGCCGAGACCTCCGTCGAGGATATCGTCGCCACGCTCTCGCACGGCAAGGCGCCGCAGCTCACGGTGATCGATTCGATTCAGACGATGTGGACGCAAACCGTTGAAGCCGCGCCGGGAACCGTGACGCAAGTGCGCGGATCGGCGGCCGAGCTCATACGCTTTGCCAAGCGCACCGGCGGCGTGGTGATTCTCGTTGGCCACGTGACCAAGGACGGGCAGATCGCCGGACCCCGCGTCGTCGAGCACATGGTCGACGCCGTCATGTCCTTCGAGGGCGAAGGCTCGCAACACTTCCGCATCCTGCGCGCGATGAAGAACCGCTTCGGACCGACCGACGAAATCGGCGTGTTCGAGATGACCGGCACCGGACTGCGCGAAGTGCCAAACCCGTCCGAATTATTTCTTTCCGAGCGCGATCTCGGCAGCGCCGGCACCGCCGTCTTTGCCGGCATCGAAGGAACCCGGCCGTTGCTCGTTGAAATCCAGGCGCTGGTCGCCCCTACCTCATTCGGCACGCCGCGGCGCGCCGTCGTCGGCTGGGATTCCAATCGCTTGTCCATGGTGCTTGCAGTGCTCGAAGCCCATTGCGGCGTCCGCCTGTCCGGTCATGACGTGTACCTCAACGTCGCCGGCGGCCTGCGTATTACCGAGCCGGCAGCCGACCTTGCGGCCGCTGCGGCCTTGCTGTCGTCGCTGGCGCACGCGCCATTGCCGGCGGATGCGGTCTATTTCGGCGAAGTGTCGCTGTCCGGGGCGGTGCGGCCGGTGGGGCAGACCGCGGCGCGACTCAAGGAGGCGCAAAAGCTCGGCTTTACCAAAGCGATCGCGCCGGAGGCGGCGCGCAAGGAAGCTGCCGAAGGCTTCGCAATCGCGCCGATCTCAAATGTTTCGAGCCTTGTCGCCGATATCGCGCAAGGGGGGTCGCCACCCCGACAGCGATCCGGTGGACGCGAGCGCTGATCGCCCCGTCATTTGCTGTCGACAGCCCCGATTGAAGTCCAAAACGCGCCGTCCCAGCGGCGAAAAGGCGGATGACGGCGCATCGCGGCCCGGCTATATACGCCGCGGCCTAGTGTCCCGATTCCGAAGTTCGCATGATGGTGCGGTGCCGTGGTTTGCGAACTTCGGAATCAAAGGGACACTAGCAAAGTATTGATCTAGTGTGGCTTTGGTTCAGAAGTCCGCATGACGAGTGCGCGGCAAAAATAATGCGGACTTCTGAACCGCCACACTTGGCCGGATTGGCGGGCGGTTTAGCCGAAAATGCCGATAACGCTGCTCGATATCGTCCTGATCGCGGTCATGCTGGTATCCGGCTTCCTCGCCATGGTGCGCGGCTTCATGCGCGAGGTGCTTTCCATCATCGCCTGGATTCTTGCCGCCGTGGCGACGCTTTATTCGTATTCCAAGCTCCTGCCCTATGCGCGGCAATACTTTAACAATGACGTCGTGGCCACCGTCGCCGTGGTTGGCGGCATCTTTCTGCTCACCCTCATCGTCGTCTCAATCTTAACGGTCCGAATTTCCGACATGGTGCTTGATAGCCGGGTTGGCGCGCTCGACCGGACACTCGGGTTTCTTTTCGGGCTTGCCCGCGGATTGGTCATTGTCGTGATTGCGTTTTTGTTTTTCACCTGGCTCGTGCCCGACCGCAGCCAGCCTGAATGGGTCAAAAGCGCAAAATCCCGGGTCGTCCTGGCCGGAACAGGGCAATGGCTAATGTCCATGTTGCCGGAGGACCCCGAAAGCACCATCTTAAAACGGTTGAAGCGGCCGAAACCGGAAGATACCGAAACGCCGGACAATGCGCCTGAACAGCACGGCGAGCTGGGCATCACTCCTAACCCCGGCACGGAACCGGGTTATGACCGGTCAACCCGGGTGGGAATGCAGCAATTGCTCGGCGCCAAAGTAACGCCGCGCTGAGATGATCGAAGGCCTGTGAGCATGACAATAACTGGCAGCTTCGATCTTGAAGACGACCGGCTGCGCGAAGAATGCGGGGTGTTCGGCATTTTCGGTCATCCGGATGCCGCCGCCATCACCGCGCTCGGCTTGCATGCGCTGCAACACCGCGGCCAGGAGGCCGCCGGCATCGTCAGCTTCGACGGCACGCGATTTCATTCCGAGCGCCGCCTCGGCCTAGTCGGCGACGCGTTCTCGAAGCGCGAGGTGATCGACCGGTTGCCCGGCAACGCCGCCGTCGGACACGTGCGTTACTCGACGACCGGCGAAACGATTTTGCGCAACGTGCAGCCGTTGTTCGCCGAACTCAACGCCGGCGGTTTCGCCATTGGCCACAACGGCAACCTGACTAACGGCCGGACGTTGCGTCGCCAACTGGTGCGGGAAGGCGCCATGATGCAATCGACGACCGACACCGAGGTCATTCTGCATCTGGTCGCGCGGTCGCACCGTAACCGTTTCGTCGACCGCTTCATTGAGGGACTGCGTCTGCTCGAAGGCTCTTATGCATTCGTCGGATTGACCAACAAGAAATTGATAGGCGCCCGCGATCCTTTGGGCATCCGGCCGCTGGTGCTCGGCACGTTGGATGGTTGTCCGATCCTCGCCTCCGAGACTTGCGCGCTCGACATCATCGGCGCGCAATATGTGCGCGACGTCGAGAACGGCGAAGTGCTGGTCATCGACGAAGACGGCGCGCATTCGCAAAAGCCGTTTCCGGCGATGGCGCCGCGGCCTTGCATCTTCGAATATATCTATTTTTCGCGGCCAGACTCGATTATCGGCGGCCGCAGCGTCTACGACGTGCGCAAGACCTGCGGCGCGGAGCTTGCCCGCGAGGCGCCGGCAAGCGCCGACGTTGTCATTCCCGTGCCGGATTCGGGCGTGCCGGCGGCAATCGGCTACGCGCAAGCCTCCGGCATCCCCTATGAGCTCGGCATTATCCGCAACCACTATGTCGGCCGCACCTTCATCGAGCCGACGCAACAAATCCGCCAGCTTGGCGTCCGCCTGAAACACAGCGCCAACCGCGCCGTTGTCAACGGCAAGCGCATCGTCCTGATCGACGATTCGATCGTGCGCGGCACGACCTCGGTCAAGATCGTGCAGATGATGCGCGATGCCGGCGCGCGCGAGGTTCATTTCCGCATTGCATCGCCGCCGATCACCCACCCCGATTATTACGGCATCGACACGCCGGAGCAGGACAAGCTGCTGGCTGCGACCCACGATCTGGAAGGCATGCGCAAATTCATCGGCGCCGATTCGCTGGCGTTTTTATCGGTCGATGGCATCTATCGCGCCATGGGCGAGAAGGGCCGCGATCCGGCGCGCCCGCAATTCACCGACCACTGCTTCACCGGTGAATATCCGACGCCGCTGACCGACCGCACGGCGCACGACGCCCCGTCCCGCCAACTCTCATTGCTCGCCGAGGCGAGCTGAATAATGCTGCAACCGTTTGCCGATCGGATCGCGCTCGTCACCGGCGCCTCGCGCGGCATCGGCTACGCGACCGCGTTGTCGCTCGCGCGCGGCGGCGCGCATGTGGTGGCTCTGGCGCGGACTATCGGCGGGCTTGAGGAGCTTGACGATGCGGTGCGCGCCGCCGGCGGTTCGGCCACGCTCACCCCGCTCGACATACGCGATTATCCCGCGCTCTACCGGCTCGCCGCCGCGCTCAACGAACGCTACGGGCGGCTTGATGTGCTGGTCGGCAACGCCGCCATCGCCGGCGTACCCTCGCCGCTCGATCACATCGAGCCCAAAGCCTGGGATGAGTCGCTTGCGATCAATGTCACCGCCAACTGGCACCTCATCCGCGCGATGAACCCGTTGCTCAGGCTTTCCGACACAGGGCGTGCGGTGTTCATCACATCCGGCGTCGCCACCTCCGCGCGGGCCTATTGGGCGCCGTATTCGGTTTCAAAAGCCGCGCTTGATGTGTTGGTACGCACCTACGCGGAGGAGACGAGCTCGACCAACGTTCGGGTCAATTTGTTCAATCCCGGTCCCACCCGCACCCGCATGCGCGCATTGGCCATGCCCGGCGAAGACCCGGCGACACTGCCGGCACCGGACGAGGTAGCGGCAAAGATCGTCAATTTATGCCTTGCGGATTTTACCGAGACCGGAAAGCTCTACGATTTCCCTGCCGGCAAACTATTGGACTTCATGCGTCCGGCCTGACTGCCAGCGCTCCCGGTAGCGAAACCGAACTCATTCGCGCGTTGCGAGCCACGCCGCGACGGCGGCCGCGGCGAGCAGCAATGAGGCGATCAAGAACGGTGCGCCGGGGAGATTGAATTCCCGGCCGCCGCCAATGGCGAACGCGAAGGTGAGCGTGAAAAGCCCAGGGCCGAAGAGATTGGCAATTCCGGTGACACTCGCGTTTGCGCCCTGCAATTGACCCTGCTCGGAGGCGCCGACCAAACGGCTCATCAGCGCCATGCACGCCGGCCCCTCCAATCCCCAGAGCGCCATAACCGGGATGGCGAGCCAGAAGATCAGACCATTCGGCGCGAGAGCAAAGATAAGAAATCCCCCGACCCCGAAGACGAGGCCGAGCATCAACGCTGCACGCTCGCCGACCCATCGCGTCACCGGCCCAACCACGAGGCCCCGAACAATGATGGAAGCGGCGCCGACGGCCGCGAGCGTCAAGCCGACGATGCTCTCGTTCCAGCCGTAGCGGTACATCATGTACAGCACGCCAATGCTCGGCAGCACCGCGTGCGCCAAATTG
>Ga0302324_100028675_pt1 | contig 10576 bp, 6 predicted proteins | sample Palsa_T0_1_FD_201949 | JGI IMG/M metagenome (GOLD analysis project Ga0302324, IMG submission 201949) | Peat permafrost microbial communities from Stordalen Mire near Abisko, Sweden - Palsa_T0_1 | ecosystem: Environmental > Terrestrial > Soil > Palsa > Peat permafrost | place: Sweden: Abisko... | reverse complement strand
CGGCGATGTATGGCGGATTCCAGTCGGCTACCCTGGTTTCCGTCATTTCCGCCGCCTGCTTGAACTATTTCTTTGTTCCCCCGATATTCAGTTTTGCTAATAGTCCCGCAAACTGGGTTGCCCTTGGCGCCTTTGAATTCACGGCTTTGGTGATTAGCCGGTTATCCGACCGGGCTCATCGCCGAACCGTGGAAGTTGAGCGTCTCTACGAGGAAATGGAGCGGCTGTACCAAACCTCCCGAAGAATTCTCCTTCTCGCAAGCTCCGCGGAGCCCGGCAATCTGATCGCATCGTCGATTTGTGAAACCTTCGGGCTCAAGGCGGTTCAACTGTTCGACGCTGTGACAACCACCATGTATAGCAGCGGCGAGTGTCCAGCCGACACCGACCGTCAGACCCGCGACGCGTACCTTCTTGGTTCGGACGCCTTCGATCCGCCCACACGGAGTTGGTTTTGTGTTCTGAGTTTCGGCGGACGGCCTGTGGGAGGACTGGCACTGGTCGGAACTGCTATGACCAAGTCCACTGCTACCGCACTGGCATCCCTCAGCGCGATCGCCTTCGACCGCGCCCGGGTTCTTCAAAAAGAGTTTCGCGCGCAAGCCGATCGGCAGACCGAGCAACTGCGAGCATCGGTTCTCGACGCGCTGGCGCATCAATTCAAGACTCCGCTGGCCGTAGCGCGGACCGCCAGTTCCGGTCTTCTCGCACTTGGCGGTCTGTCGGAATTGCAAACTGGATTTGTCACAAGGATTGACCAGCAGGCAAGACGATTGGACGATCTCGCTTCGCAATTGCTGAAAGCCGCCCGTCTGGAGGCTACTGAGTTCAGGCCGCAGCGAAAGGCGCTTCTCTTATCGACTCTTGCACACGCCGCTGTCCGGGACATTGGGTCGGCGTTGGACCGGGAGCGAGTTCGCGTGGCCGTTCCCAGCGGTGAGACTCCGGTTTTCGCCGATCATGAGTTGATCCTGACATCCATTACTCAGCTGATCGATAACGCCGTCAAATACTCCGACCCGGGTTCCCCCATTGACGTGGGAATTGCCATCAAGGAGGGCCGAGTAGTACTAAGCGTAAGGAGTAAAGGACTTGTGGTAGCTCGCGCCGACCGCGAACGCATCTTCGAGCGATTCTATCGAGCTATCGACACTCGTCATTCACCCTCAGGTACGGGTTTAGGCCTCTCAATCGTCAAGAAGATCGTCGAAGCTCACCAGGGAAACGTCTGGGCTTCGGGAGAAGAGGGCTATGGCACGACGGTTTCGATCTCTCTTCCCACCGTGCCTGCGCCCGTTCACGAATATGCCTTCGCCTAATGGACGCATTCTTATTACAGACGACGATTCGGACCTACGCTGGGTGCTCGGAACAACACTCGGCGCGTTGGGCTTCGGCGTGGTCACCCACGCCAACGGGGAGCAGGCTCTCCTTGAACTGGGGACACGCCCGTTCGACGCTGTCCTGCTCGATGTCAATATGCCCGGTATAGGTGGAATCGAGACGTGTCGGCGGATGCGAAAGAAAGCTCCTCTCCTTCCTATCCTGATGCTTACGGTGCGGGAAAACGAATTGGACAAAATCGAGGCGTTCGATGCCGGAGCGGACGATTACATTACAAAACCCTTTTCCGTTCCTGAGTTGGCGGCCCGGCTGCGCTCCGCCGTCCGCCGTTCGCGCATGGACAGCGGCGATAGCGCCACGGGACGCACGCCCGCGCCGATAATCGTTGGAGAAATTGAACTGGATCCATCCCTCCGGACCGTGCAGAAAAATGGTTCGCTGCTGCGCTTGACGCCGAAGGAATTCGAGCTTTTGCATTATCTGATGAGAAACCTCGGAAAGCCTGTCGCGCACACTGCTCTTTTGCAAGCAGTGTGGGGTGACGAGTTTACGCTCCAGACCGAATATCTGCGCACGTTTGTACACCAATTGCGCAAGAAACTCGAAGACGATCCATCCGAGCCGAGGTACCTCATTACCGAACTTAGTTTTGGGTATCGGTTTCAACACTGTCTCGCCGGCCCGAGAGAGGCATCAATTAACTCTATATGAGCTATAGCAATTTTTTCTTCCAGCCTTACACGCACCTTATACATTGGGCTCTATTCTGGGACGAATGACAGAAGTCCTATGAAACACAATCGTCCGGCGAGTGTTCTGCTTCTTCTCTCTATCCCTTTAGTCTTAACAGTAACGAGCTGTAATGGCGTTCGTGCCCAAGACGGCACCGCCGGAGCGCCTCCCGCAGCCGTGGTCGTTCCGTTTGCGGACGCTGCCCTTTTCTCGGTAGATCATCCGGAACAGTTTCCGTTAGCTGCAACGACTGCGCACCCCACCACCTCCGAGCTGGTCGTCACCGGAACAGTTACGCCGAACGTCTCGCTGCAAGTGCCCGTACCGTCACTGGCCACGGGACGAATCGTCGAGATCGACGCGAAGCTTGGCGACGAAGTTAAGAAGGGCAAGCTTCTATTCAAAGTTCGAAGCACGGACATCGCGGGCGCGTTTTCCAATTATCGCCAGGCTGTTAAGAACGAACAATTAACCAAGATACAGCTCGACCGCGCCAACATCTTGTTTGAGCATGGGGTGATTCCGAAAAGCGGTCAGGAGATAGCCCAGAATGCTGAGGACGACAACCTTGTCGTACTCGAGACCGCGAAGGAACAACTCGGGCTTCTCGGGGTGGACCCCAACCATCCCACAGGTATCGTTCAGGTGTTTGCTCCCGTATCGGGAACAATCACGGACCAGGAAATCACCGACCAATCGGCTGTGCAGTCTTATTCAACGCCGAGTCCGTTCACGATTTCCGATCTCTCGTCCATTTGGGTAGTCTGCGACGTGTATGAGAACGATCTCGCCGGCGTGCACCTCGGCGATACCGCGGAGATCACCTTAAATGCCTATCCCGACCGTATCTTCAAGGGAAGGGTCAGCAACATCGGCACGATTCTCGATCCCAGTATCCGAACAGCCAAGGTCCGGATAGAAGTTAAGAATCCAGGGATCATGCGGCTGGGGATGTTCGTAAGGGCGACGTTCCGCGGTCAATCCAGTGAAATGCATACTCTTATCCCTGCAACCGCGGTCCTGCACATGCATGATCGCGATTTTGTCTACGTTCCAGCACCAGGCAACAAGTTTCGCCGGGTAGAAGTCGTAAGTGGAGATCTCTTGCCCGACAACAACAATTTGCAGGAGATCAAGTCGGGAATCGGACCAGGACAACAAGTAGTTACAAATGCGCTGGTTCTGGACCACGTGCTCGGTCAGTGATTGAGGTTCGGACAGAACACCCGGCACAATAACAAGACTGAAACATGATTCGCACTCTAGTAGATTTCGCGCTCAATAACAAGTTTGTAGTCATCGCTTTCGCAATCCTGTTAATCGGTTGGGGGGCTATTTCGTTTCACAACCTGCCGGTGGAAGCCTATCCCGATATCGCCGACAACTACGTTACGGTCATTACCCAATGGCCGGGACGTTCGGCTGAGGAAGTGGAACAGCAGGTCACGATTCCTATCGAAATTCAAATGGCCGGAATGCCGCACATGACCTTTTTGCGCTCCGAATCCATTTTCGGCCTCTCGTTCGTGATCATGATTTTTGACGATAGCTCCGTCAACGATTGGAACCGTCAAAAAGTATTGGAGAGGCTCACCCAGGTCGATCTTCCGGATGGACAGAACCTTGTACCTCAAATTGGTACGGACTGGAGCACTACGGGTCAGATTTATTGGTACACGATAAGAAGCTCGAATCCGCGCTACGACCTGATGGAGCAACGGTCGCTCGAAGACTGGGTTCTCCTCAAGCAATTCAAATCGGTTCCCAACGTGGTGGATGTCTCCGACTTCGGCGGCACAGTGCGTGAGTACCAGGTTCGGGTGGACCCGGCCAAGCTGGTCTCCTACGGATTGAGCATCGGTGAGATGGAGCAGCAGCTTTCGAACAACAACATTAATGCCGGCGGCAGCTTCGTCGAGATCGGCATGCAGCAGATGAACGTTCGCGCGCTCGGGCTGTTCCATACGGTTCACGACATCGAGCAGACAATGATGACGACAAAGTCCGGGACTCCTCTCAGGATCAAGGATCTCGCCGACGTCGTCCAGGGTCCGAAGATCCGCTTGGGCCACATGGCCAGAGCTAACCACCTGGAGGACGGGCGTATTCTCGACGAGCCCGATATCATTCAGGGTGGCGTCCTTATGCGCAAAGGCGCCGAGGAGCAACCCACTCTCGACGCCATTCACAGAAAAGTGGACGAACTCAATAATGGCATTCTGCCTCCTGGGGTGAAGGTGGTGCCCATGCTGGATCGCAGCGATCTGCTTCGTTTCACCTTGAACACGGTGATGCATAACCTGGTCGAAGGAATGATTCTGGTCACGGTTATCCTTTTCCTGTTTCTTCTAAATGCCCGGGCCGCACTAATCGTCGCGCTCACGATTCCGTTTTCTCTGCTCTTCGCATCGATCTGGCTGGATTTGAGCCACATTCCCGCCAATCTTCTCTCGCTGGGCGCCCTCGATTTCGGAATGGTGGTGGATGGAACAGTGGTGATGGTGGAAAACATTGTCCGCCATCTGAGCCGTGGCCGGCGCCAAACGCTAAATGGAGCCATAAAAACCACGGAGGAGATCATCCGCGACGCTTGCCATGAGGTCCAGCGGCCGGTTTTTTACGCCATCGCCATCATCATCACCGCCTATTTGCCCATTTTTACGCTGCAACGCGTCGAGGGCCGATTGTTCCGCCCCATGGCTTGGACGGTGGCCTTCGCTCTCCTCGGCGCGATGACCTTTTCCATCCTCATCGCCCCCGTGCTGGCAGCCACGTTTTTCCACCGGGGGATTCGTGAAAAACGCAATCTGGCGATGGATTTCTTGGCCAGACGGTACCGCGGGGCATTGCGCTGGGCCGTTAAACATCGTTGGGTGGTCGCCACCGTTGCTCTCGTCTCCGCGGCGGGAACGATTTATTTGGGCTTTGGAGGCGTCATTGGCGCCGAATTCCTGCCGCACTTAGATGAGGGCGCTATCTGGGCGCGTGGCACTCTCGCAAATAGTACAAGTCTTTCGGAAGGCGAAAAATTCACCACCAACGAACGCTATGTTTTGGCGTCGTTCCCGGAGGTGAAAACAGTCGTGTCGCAAGTTGGCCGGCCGGATGATGGAACCGACACGGGGGGATTCGGCAACACCGAATACTTCGTAGACCTGAAGCCGCACGAGCAATGGCGCCCCATATTTCATAAGAATAAGGAAGAGCTGATCGCAGCCATGAATGCGGCGGTGCAAAAATATCCTGGCGCGATTTGGAACTTCTCGCAACCCATCGAAGACAACGTTGGAGAGACACTCACCGGCACCAAAGGTTCGCTTGCGCTCAAGATTTTCGGGGATGACTTGAAGACGCTTGAGGAGAAGGGCGAAGAAGTCACCACTGTCATGGCGGCCATCGCCGGCATGCATGACGTCAAGCTGTTGCGGGATTTCGGCCAGCCGAATCTCGATTTGACGATTGACCGCCGTCAGGCCGCTCGTTTCGGAATCAACGTGGCGGATATCCAGGACGCCGTCCAGACGGCCGTGGGCGGCAACGCTGTGAGCCAAGTACTCATCGGCGAACAGCGCTACGACGTGGTGATGCGCTACCAGGAGGCCTATCGCAACACCGCGCAGGCCATTTCAAAAGTTCGCCTGCTTTCCCCTACCGGAGAGCGTGTCGCTCTGGCGCAATTAACCAACGTAGAGGTGAAAGATGGCGCCTATGACATCTACCGCGAACAAAATACCCGCTACGTGGCTGTAACCTTTAACGTGAGGGGCCGGGATTTGGGGACGACCGTCGAAGATGCCATCAAACAGATCGGCGCAAAGGTGAAATTGCCACCGGGCTATAGCCTGGGCTGGTCGGGTGAATACGAGAGCGAAAAGCGGGCTGAAGCGCGGCTGGCCGTCATTGTCCCGCTGACGGTCCTCGTCATTTTCATCATTCTTTACACCATGTTCCGCTCGTACAAATGGGCGCTGCTCATCCTTCTGAACGTGGGGATGGCTCGCATCGGCGGCCTGCTGGCGCTCGTGATTACGGGTACATACCTAAGCGTGTCGTCGGGCGTAGGCATGCTGGCGCTCTTTGGAGTTTCGGTGCAAACCGGAGTCATCATGGTGGAATACATTAACCAGCTGCGGGCGAGAGGCCACTCGATTGTCGAAGCCGCCGTCGAGGGCGCGGTTCTGAGGCTTCGTCCCATCATGATGACCATGCTTGTGGCAACGCTCGGGCTCCTCCCGGCAGCGCTGTCTCACGATATTGGGTCCGATTCGCAGCGACCGTTCGCCATCGTTATTGTAGGAGGACTCATCTCCGATTTGGTGCTGAGCATTTTTCTGTTGCCAACGTTTTATGTTTGGATCGGACGAGAGACAGACTCGCTCCCCAAGGCAGAGTTGTCATTTGAGAATTAGATTCAAGGTGCGGCTAGGTTCCTTCGCTGCGGTTATCTCCCCGGTACGCTTTATGAGCCAGAAACTAACAACGGCGGTAATGCCGCTTAACAACCGGCGGGCCGCCAATGCAATTCTGGTCGCCCTGTTGCTGCCGGCCGCTGCCTTTGGCCAGACGGCTTTCACTTGGCAGCAGATACAAGAAAGGTTCGTAGCCAGAAACCCAACGCTAAAAGCCGCTCAACTCAACATCGATGAGTCGCGCGCCGCTGAGATCACAGCTTTTCTCCGCCCCAATCCAGACTTCAACATAGGGGCGGACGGCTTTCAAGTCAGCCGCAATGAGGGCATCTGGCGTCCTTTATCCGGTGTTGTGGAAACACCCAGTATCAGTTACCTGCATGAACGCCGGCATAAGCGTGAATTGCGTCGCGACCAAGCCAAGCAATCCACCAGCATCACCGAATCGACTTATCTGGATCAGGAGCGCGGTCTCGTGTTTAACCTGAGGAATGCCTTCGTGCAAACGTTGCTAGCGAAGGCCGTCCTTCAGAACGCGAAGGAAAACCTGGAGTACTGGGATCGGGAATTGGACGTCAATCGAACGCGATTAAAGGCGGGCGACATAGCTCAAGTGGATCTGGATCGTCTGGAGTTGCAGCGCGTCCAGTTTGAATCCGATTTCGAAACCGCGATGGTAAATCTTCGAACGGCCAAGATCCAGCTTCTGATGCTTCTAAACGACCGTACACCAATTGAGAAGTTCGACGTTGTAGGACCGTTTGATTTTTCCGAAGGACTCAGACCACTCGAGGAATTTCGGAATATGGCGCTCGAAGCGCGGCCGGACCTCAAGGTTGCTTCGAAGAACGTGGAATTAGCAAAGATCACCTACAAGCTGGCCGTTGCCAATGGCTCCACCGATCCGACATTCAGCGTCTGGTACTCGCATAATTCTTCGTTCGCCAATCCGTTTGCCAACCAAACCATGGGCGGGAGTATCGACATTCCTTTGCGAATCTTCGATCGAAATCAGGGCGAGAAAGCGCGGACCAAGATCGACATCGGACTCAATGAACGCTTGCGGGATGCCGCCGAAGCGCAGGTATTCAACGACGTCGACTCGGCTTATTGGACTTTGATCCAGGCGGGAAATCTTCTCCGGCCCTATAAGGCGAGGTATCTGAAGCTGGCGAGCGATACCCGCGACAGAATCTCCTTTTCCTACCAAAATGGGGCCTCATCTTTGCTGGATTACTTGGATGCCGAAAAAGCAAATCGGGATACTCGATTGGCTTACCTGAACCTGATTGGTTCCTATTTGACGGCAGCCGCCCAGATGAATATGGCTGTTGGCCGTGAAGTCTTACCATGAATCGGTATTACTTTCGAAGCCTTCATGGGTTGAGTAGCTCGAAAGAGCCGGAATATCGGCCAGTAAGCGTACGGGCGATCATGAACCAAGTGTACAACCCAAGTCCATTCAATGGTTTACATGGTGGGCGGTGCAGGGATCGAACCTGCGACCTCCTGCTTGTAAGGCAGGCGCTCTAACCGGCTGAGCTAACCGCCCACACTTTCATCATTATACTTGGCCGAGGGGAACAACCATTCTCCGTGCTAAACTTTTAGTTTGCGCGTCTTCTTGTGCGCGCGGGAGTATTGTTTCATGTCTAAAGTCTGTGATGTGTGCGGTCGTGGACCGCAATTTGGCAATAAGATCAGTCACGCGCATAACGTTACGAAACGGCGCTGGAATCTGAACCTGCAGAATGTTCACGCCGTGGTAAAGGGCGCGAATAAACGCATTCGCGTTTGCACGTCATGCATTCGCAATGGCAAAGTTCAAAAAGCCGCGTAACGGGCTTCAGGCGCTTCGAACCGCGATAATGTTTAGGTGATGTCTGCCCTTCGCCAGGTGTTGCGGCGTCTTGGCAAGTCCGGCCTCGCGTTCCTGCTAGTCCTGGCGCTCTATCTGGCGTTTTATTTAGCGGGCCGCTTGTTCCCGGCTTTCGTAACTCTGTTCTTACTGGCGCCCCTTGGCGCTATTGTCACTTTCCGCGCTTTACGTTTCATCCAGCGGCATTCCTTGTGGAGTGTGCGCAATCGCCTGCTGTTCGTGTATGGCTTAATGGGCGTGTTGCCTCTCTTGCTGTTGCTCGTGCTGGTAGGGCTGAGCTTTTGGGGCCTGACGAACGACCTCGCCATTTATCTCGCCAACACCGCTTTGGAGCGCAAGCTCGATCCCATCGTCGGCGCCATCGATAGCCTCTCGCGAATGCCAGCCGCTGAGCGCGGCGCGGTCGCGGCCGAAATGCAGGATGCCTTCAGCAAGACGTTTCGAGGCATAGCCTTCTACGTGCGCGATGAGAATGGCGCGCACCGTTATCCACTGGACAGCCCGGAGCTGAAGCTCGATCCCGCCTGGAAAGACGCCAACGGCCTGCTGTTTTGGCGCGAGCGCTTCTACGGCTGGGCGCTCCGTGCCAACGGTCCGAAACAAGTCTTCGCGCTTGCCCCGCTCTCAAGCGAACTCGTTGAGAACCTCGTGCCGAATTTGGGCGTCATCGCCCTCATTGAAGTCAAGCGTTCGCATGGCCATCCGCAACTGTCGCTGAGCCTGGAAAATCCGGAAGGCCAGTCCGAAGAGCCTCGGCTACAGCTTCACTTGCCGCCGGCCGTGAGCACCTTTGACATTCCGGTTTTCCTGCCTTCCACGGTTCAGCACTATCACGTGGATGCTCCCAACAAAACTCATGAGGGAGTGCTGTGGGTCTACTCGCGTCCTTCGGCAGTTTTGTCGTCGTTCTTTTCCAAGTCGGAAGCTTTACGCGGCACGCTCGCCGTTCTTTTTGTCGTCGTGGTGATCCTCTTTTTGATTGTCGAAGCCGTCGCCGTATCCATCGGCATCTCCCTCTCTCATCGCCTCACTGCGGCTGTCAACCAGCTCTATGAAGGGACGCGGCGCGTTTTGTTGGGCGATTTTCAACACCGCATTCCAGTACGTGACCACGACCAACTCGGCGATCTCAGCGAATCTTTCAACCAAATGACCGGCAACCTCGAGCGCCTTTTCTCGGTAGAAAAAGAGAAGGAGCGTTTGCAGACAGAACTCGAAATCGCCAGAGAAGTGCAGAGCCAACTCTACCCGAAGGAAGCGCCGCCCATGCGTGGCTTAAAGCTTACCGTGTGCTGCGATCCGGCGCGCATGGTTTCGGGCGATTACTACGATTACCAGGAGATCGCCGGCGGCAAAATGGCATTTGCGATTGGCGATGTCGCCGGCAAGGGAATCTCGGCGGCGCTGCTTATGGCCACCATTCAAGCCGCTTTGCGTGCTCAGATCAACCTGAACCAGCCCAATACCATCCTGCAATCCTCATTGGTGGTTTCACGTCTGAATCAGCAGATCTGGGCCAATACCGCGCCCGAAAAATACGCCACCTTTTTCTTTGCTACGTTTGATGAATTAACCCGCAATCTTATTTACACGAACGCTGGTCATCTCTCGCCGCTGCTCTTCCGCAATGGGGATGTGAGCTCTCTGGATTCGAACGGCACAGTGGTCGGAGCTTTCCCCGGCGCTATCTACGACGAGAGCACGCTCACCCTCAAGCCTGGCGATCTGCTCTTGTGTTACACCGATGGCATCACCGAGCCCGAAAACCCCTACGGCGAAATGTTCGGCGAGGAACGGCTCATTGATCTGGTGAAGAAACACGTACAACGCGATGACCGCGAACTTTTGCAAATTATTCTAGAAGCGGTTCGAAGCTGGACTGGAACTCCTGAGTTGCAAGACGATATGACGCTCCTGCTAGCCCGCGAGGTCCGAACGGCGTGAAGATCCTGACGGCGGCGGAGATGCGCGAGGTCGACCGGCTCACTATCGAGCGCGGCATCCCGGGCTTGATCCTAATGGAGAGTGCCGCTAGCCGCGTTGTTGATGTTCTACGTGAAACATTCTCTCCCTTAAATGTTCAACGCGTTGTGGTGGTTTGCGGTAAAGGAAACAACGGAGGCGATGGATTTGCCGTCGCCCGGCAGCTCTTCATCAGGAATCTATGTGGTCAGCTAACGGTTTGGGAGTTGTTTGATCGGGAACACCTATC
>Ga0302324_100028674_pt1 | contig 10576 bp, 12 predicted proteins | sample Palsa_T0_1_FD_201949 | JGI IMG/M metagenome (GOLD analysis project Ga0302324, IMG submission 201949) | Peat permafrost microbial communities from Stordalen Mire near Abisko, Sweden - Palsa_T0_1 | ecosystem: Environmental > Terrestrial > Soil > Palsa > Peat permafrost | place: Sweden: Abisko... | reverse complement strand
AAACCCTCCCACGATCAACGGTTGGCGTGGTCAACGGTTTTTGTCGCGAGGATGGTGGAACCTCTCGGGCGTTCGGCCTGCACGCAAGATGTTCGCAGAGCGGTCACTCGCCTGGCAAAACTCGGTGGCTCGGCAGTACCGGTAGCGCCGGTCGTACCTCGACCTCGCTGTCGCCAGGCCCCGTTTGGTTCGGCGCTGTCGTGGGCGCTCGATCTCGTGGCGCAGGCGGGCAGCCCGACTTCGAGCCGCTTGCGCCGGCTACGGCGCCCCTACAACCTTGCGGAACGCCGCCATCACCGGACGCTCGACCGAATGGAACACCGAGATGAACGGCGCCTGCCAGAGCTGCGCGCGCGTGTACCCCTCGTCGAGATCCCACAGCGTGATGTATGTCGCGTACCGCTGCGGAAAACTCGCGGACCAGCCGCGGACCGATGCCTCGTCGAATCCGCGCGCGCGCAAGGCGGCGAGCACTGCGGCGTCGTCGGGGTTTTCGGAGACGATCCGCACGAAGTCTTCGGTGCCAATGCCGAGGCGCTTGAGCAACGCCTTATCCACCGGTGAGTGCCCCATGAGGTACGCGCCCAGCGTCCCGCGCAGGCGCATGCGCGCCTTTTCGATCATCCGCGGTAGCCAGCGAATGCCGTCCACCTCGACGTCCCAGTGCGGCGGGATCCCGGATGGCTTCGGGGTGGTCGCCGATGCGTCCACGTGACCTCCTTCGGGTCGTGCGATGTTTCGGGGACGTTCGGCGGTCCAGATGCTTGCCCCGCCTCCTCGGCGCTCATCACAACGGTAGGCGGCAGCGCGGCGGCGAAAGCTCGCATGTACGGCGACGCGGCGCACGCAGGCACGCACAGCGAAGCGGCGCTCGCACGCACGCACAGCGGAGCACGCCTCCGACGAGTCACGCGAGGAGTCTGCCATGGGAACCGACGAGCATCAGCACGAGCACCGGCACGAGGACGGCACGAAGCACGCGCACCAGCACGGCCACGACGACCGCGAACACGAGCACGAGCACCACGAGCACGATCACGTGCACGCCGATGGAACGAAGCACGCGCATCCGCACGAGCACGGCGGCGAGCACGAGCACGGCCACTGATCGCGACGATACCGTCCGCGTACCCGGTTAGCGTCATCGGCCGCGCGGGAGGTACGACTCTCAACGCAAGCTGCGAGTATTCCAAAGTTGCCTGCTTCGAAATGCGCTGAGATCTGCGCACCCGCGACACATGGGCCGATCCGCTTCCATGCCGGACGAGCATCCGCGGGACAGTACAAGGGGAACCGGCCGGGGTAGGCAATGATCGTGGCCTATGGCCACGATCCGAGCCGAAGGTGTAGGGACGCTGCGCCGCGCCCGCGGCCTCTCGCAGCGGGCGCTGGCCGACGCGGCGGGCGTGAGCCGTCAGGCGATCGGCGCGATCGAGGGCGGCCGCGTCCAACCCAGCGTCGCCATCGCCCTGAGCATCGCGCGGGCGCTCGGCACCTCGGTGGAGGCAGCGTTCGCCCCGCCGGGCGATCTGCCGCCGAAACCGCGCCGCATCGCGTATGCGACGATACGCGGGCGGCTCGTCAGCCATCGCCTCGACCGCGAGCACCTCGCCATCGAGCCGGCCGAAAGCTCCGCCAGGACGGTCTTCGTCGCAGGGTGCGATCTTGCGGCCGGCTTGCTCGCGCGTCATGCGACGGCGCGGTCTCGTGACGTGCGCGTGCTGTGGATCCCGATGACCAATCGCGCGGCGCTCGATGCGCTGGCGCGGGGGACGATCCACGCTGCGATGGTGCACGATACCGCCGTCAGAAGGCGCCAGGCGGGCGACGATCATTGCGTCTGCTTTGACGTCGCGACCACGGAGGAAGGCTGGCTCGTCGAGCGTGGGAATCCGCTGCGGTTGCGCGGCGCGTCCGACGTCGTCCGCGCGTCTGCCCGCGTCGTCAACCGGCCACGCGGAGCGGGAGCCCGTGCGCTGCTCGACGAGCAACTGCGGCGCGCGCACATCGATCCGCGCTCGGTTTCGGGATACGGCCACGAAGTGGCGGGTCAGCTCGACGCCGGAAGAGCCGTCGCGCAGGGCTTTGCGGATGCAGCCGTCGGTATGGCGAGCGTCGCGTGCGTGTGCGCTCTGGATTTCATAGCGCTGCGCGAGGAGCGGTGTTCCCTCCTCGTCCGGAGCGACGAGGTGCACGGTGCCGACGCCCGGGCGCTGCTCGATGCCCTGCGTTGCACGCAGTACGCGCGCGACTTGGAAGCGTTTGGATCGTACGACGTCTCGAAGACGGGAGAGAAGATAGCATGATTCGTCAACGCTGGCTTACGGGTGTGGCAGCAGTCGCCGCGTCCGGCTCCGTCGCCGGGCGAGCGTTCGCGCAGGACGCAACCATACTCGATGTCGCCTATGCGGGCTCCATGGGATCGATGATGGAGGGGCCGATCAAGAGCGGCGCCGCCGATACGCTGAAGGTCACGATGCATGGACGGGGCCAGGGTTCCGATGCGCTCGCCGCACTCATCGCCGGCGGTAGCATTGCGCCGGACGTGTTCGTACCGGTGACGCCGCGGCCGATGCGCACGGTTCTGGCGGCCGGAAAGGCCCAAAGCGCCACGCCGATCGCGCGAACGGAGATGGTCATCGCCTACAGCCCCAAGAGCAAGTACGCGCAACAGTTCGCGGACGCTGCGGCAGGAAAGGCGGGGGCGGCCCCCTGGTGGCACGTCCTCGAGCAGCCGGATATCCGCTTCGGGCGGACGGACCCAGCCACCGATCCACAGGGGCGCAACATCATCTTCACGATGCAGCTGGCAGAAACGTATTACAAGCGGCCGGGGCTCGTGCAGAAGATCCTCGGTTCGACGGTCAATGCGTCGCAGATCTTCGACGAGCCGACCGTTCAAGCACGCCTCCAGAGTGGGGAGCTCGATGCAGCGTCCGCCTACCGAATCCAGCCGGGGCCGTTCGATCTGCCGTACATCCGGCTGCCGCAGGACATCAATCTCGGCAACGCCACGCTGCACGACACGTATGCGCGCGCGACGCTGGAGTTGGACGGGAAGACGTACGGCCCAGAGCCGCTCGTCTACTACGCCGCCGTCCTCACCAGTTCAAGCCATCCCGAGCGAGCGGCGGCGTTCGTCGACTGGCTGGCGCACGGCGCGCAGCCGATTTTTCAGAAGTATTTCTACGACTCGCCTGCCGGGGCGGCACCACTCCACGCGTAGTCTCCCGGAGCGCCCACCGTTCCACCGCCCATTCCACCGCTCTCCGTCCCACCGCTCACATCCCGTCGCAGGCAAACGCCGCATGCTGCAGGAGGACCACCGTCATGAAGCTCAGTGCACGCAATCAGCTCCCGGGAAAAATTACGTCAACCACGCTGGGCGCCGTCATGGCCGAGGTCGTCGTCGAAGTCGATGCCGGCGCCATCGTCGCTGCGATCACGCGTCATTCCGCGGAATCACTCGATCTCAAGGCGGGCGATTCGGTGACCGTCGTGATCAAGGCGACGGAAGTCATCATCGCCAAGTAGATGTGGAAGCGGGTAGGCGCGTCTGCGTTCGCGCTCGCGCTGCTGTACCCGCTCGCCGGTTTGCTCGTGCCCATCGGTCCGTGGCGCTGGGGCAACGGCAGCGCGACGCTCGACGCCGTGCGCGTCTCGCTCGTACTGACCGCAGTTGCGATGGCGGTCGTCGTCGCCGCCGGCACGCCGATGGCACTGTACGTCACGCGCGCGACCCCACGCGAGCGGATCGTGTGGCAGGGAATACTGTTGCTCTCCGTGCTGCTGCCGCCGCTCGCGCTCGGCATCCTCATCTCGCTCGCATTCGGTCCCCACGCGCTCGGCGCGCTGCTGGATCGCGCCGGCCTCAAGATGGCCAACACGCCGCTTGCGTTCGTCGTGACCCAGGTGTACGTCAGCATCGGATACTACGTGCTCGGCGCGATCGCCGCGCTCGGCACGGTACCGCGTTCGCTGGAGGCCCAGGCCGCTCTGCTCGGAGCCGATTCGTGGGCAGTGTTTCGACGCGTGACGTTTCCGCTCGCGCGCCTCGGCCTCGCGGTTGCGCTGAGCCTCGCGTGGGTGCGGGCCCTCACGGAGTTCGGCGCGGTCATCGTCACCGCATACTACCCGGCGGGGATGCCGGTCGCGATCTGGACGAGCCTAGAGAACTTCGGGCTACCGGCGGTGATGCCGCTCCTGGTCGTCTTCCTGGCGGCGGCGCTCCCGTTGCCGTGGCTCGCGCATATCGCTGCCGCGCGCAGAGCAACGGATGCTTGACGCTCACATCGTCAAACGGCGCGCGCGGTTCGTCGTGGACGCGGAGATTCGCATCGCGGCAGGTGAGGCGTGCGCGCTGTTCGGAGCGTCGGGCGCCGGGAAGAGCACGATACTTGCCTGCATCGCGGGCGTCGAAGCCCCGGACGCCGGCCACGTCACGCTCGACCACCGCACCCTGTTCCCGCCACAACTCGCGCTCCACCGGCGATCGATCGGCTACCTCACGCAGGTGGCGAACCTGTTCCCTCACCTTCGCGTCGGGGAGAACGTCCGGTTTGGGCTGAGCAACGGTGCCGTCGCGACGAGCGATGCGTGGGTTGCGCAGCTGCAGGACCGCCTCGAGCTGCGCGCGATCTGGGACGCTCCGGCCCACGCCATCTCCGGCGGACAGGCGCGTCGCGTCGCGCTCGCGCGCATGCTGGCTCGAAGGCCGCAGCTCGTGCTGCTGGACGAGCCGTTTGCGGGACTCGACCGCCATCTCGTGCGAGCGCTGCTCCTCGCAATCGCCGAGTGGCAACGCGCACTCGGCTTCACGATGCTCATCGTGGACCACGAGGCCGACGTGCTGGAGCGCTTGTGCCCGCGAGCGATCGCGATCGAGGACGGGCACATCGTGCAGGATGGACCGTGGCGCGCGCTCTACGAGTCGCCCGCGACGCCGCTCCTGGCCGGCCTGCTCGCTCCGCTGTGAGCTAGAGCAGCGCTTCGACCGCGGCGACGATGCGCGGGTCGTCGGGCGCGACGTCGGGTGCGAACCGTGCGACGACGCTGCCGCTGCGGTCGACGAGGAACTTCTCGAAGTTCCACGCGATGTCGGAGTGCTGCCCTGACGCGGCGATCAGGTGCCGGTAGAGGGGATGCTGCGCCTCACCCTTGACGGCGATCTTCGCGAACATCGGAAACTGCACGCCGAACGACGTCTCGCAAAAGGCTTTGATCTCATGGTTTGTCCCGGGCTCCTGCGCGCCGAAGTCGTTTGCCGGAAAGCCCAGGACGGCGAACCCACGGTCATGGTACTGCTCGTAGATGTGCTGCAGCGGCGCGTACTGCGGTGTGAGCCCGCACTGCGACGCGACGTTCACGATCAGCAGCACGTCCCCGCGGTGCTCGGCGAGCGTCGCGTCTGCGCCGTCGATGCGGCGTACCGGGATATCGTAGAGCGAATTCGTCACGATACCAGCTCCTTTCTGCGAGGGCGTCCGCGAACGGTTATGCCAGTGCGTCCGTGAACGGCAGCGAGCGGATGCGCTTCCCCGTCAGCGCGAAGATGGCGTTTGCGACCGCCGGAGCGACGGCCGGCACGCCCAACTCTCCGACGCCGGTGGGTTCGGCGCCGGAGTCGATCACTGCGGTCTGGACGCTTGGCGCGTCGGCCATGCGCAGTACGGCGTAGTCGGCGAAGTTGCTCTGTTGGACGCGTCCGTCCGCAAGCGTGATCTTCCCAGCCTGCGCCATCGACAGCCCGAACAGCGCACCGCCTTCGAGCTGCGCGGCGATGTTATCGGGATTGATCGCGCGGCCCACGTCGGCCGCGATCCACAGGCGATGCACCCGCGGCGTCGTGCCCGCGACCGAGACATCCGCGACGATCGCGCTCATGCTACCCATCCAGGTCGCGAAGGCGAGGCCCAAGGCGTGTCCGGGCGGTGCGGGGTGCGTGGCGTATCCGGAGAGCACGACGACTCGTTCGAGCACCGCGCTCGAACGCGGCGAGGCAGCGAGCAGTTCGCGCCGCAGGGCGAGACCGTCGCGTCCGCCCGCATGCGCGCACTCGTCGAGGAACGTCTCGAGCACGAACGAGTTCCAGTTGGAACCGGGCGCGCGCAGGTCGCCGACGGGAACGCCGGCGTCGTGCTCGACGTACGAGACGAGCAGGTTCCGAATGTCGTACGGGGAGTCGTCTGCGCCCTGCACGTTTTCCCCATCGAATCCGCGCAGGTACAGGCTCGACACGAGGCCCCAGTTGGCGCGCACGCCGGCGATGAACTCGCCGTCGACCTTGCCCCCGCTAAATTCTGGAACGGAAATCCGCAGGGCGGAGGGAGCGACGACCGTTTGGTCGAGCGCGATGAGGCGCCCTGCGCCGTCCAGCTCCCCCCGAACGTCACTGTGAAACATCGGCCGGTAGTAGTCGTGCTGGAAATCTTCCTCGCGCGTCCAGGTCAGCTTGACGGGCGTGCCGTGGTGCTTCGCGATCTCGACGGCCTCACGCACGAAGTCGCTGTGCAGCCGCCGCCCGAAACCACCGCCGATGTACGTCGTGTGCAATTCCACGGCATCGATGGACACACCGGCCGCCTTCGCGGCCATCGCGCGGGCGGCCGACTGTGCCTGCATCGGTGCGTGCACGACGCACGTCCCGTTCGCGACGCTAGCGGTCGCGTTCATCGGTTCCATCGCCGCGTGGGCGACGAACGGACCCGTATACGAAGCCGCGATGCTTTTCGCGCCGCGGATGCTCGCGTCGCCGACCGACTTCGCGGTCTTGCGGCGTTTCGGGTCCGCAGCCAGCGCTGCCGCATCGGCCGCCAGAGTGGCCGACGATGGTTTGCGGGCGGGTTCGTCCCACGCGATCGTGAGCGCTCGGGCGCCCTGAAACGCAGACCACGTGTTGTCGGCGACGACGGCGACCGCGCCGGTGATCGCAAATACGTCGCGCACGCCCGGGACCTCGCGCGCCGCGGCCGCGTCGAACGACCCGAGCTTTGCCCCCATGCACGGCGGATGGATGACGGTTGCATAGCGCATGCCCGGCAGCACGGCATCGATGCCGAAGGCTGCGGATCCATCGACCTTGGCGGGGATATCGAGGCGTGGCAGATGCTTCCCGACGTAGGTGTAGTGTGCCGGGTCCTTGTACGCGACGCTGTTCGGCACGGGGAGCTTCGCTGCCGCGCCCGCGAGCGATCCGTACGTGGCGCTGCGTCCGCCGGGAGCGCGCACCATGCCACCGTCGGCGGTGCAGCGATCAGCGCCGACCCCCCATTGCTGCGCCGCCGCGGCGATCAGCGTCGCGCGCGCGGCCGCGCCCGCGAGCCGGAGCGACGGATACATGTTATGCATGCTGAAGCTGCCGCCCGTCAGCAGCGTGTGCGCCACCGGGTCGTCGAAGCTCTCGTCGGCCACCGGGAACACGACGTCGATCTGGTCGAGGCGCGCGCCCAGCTCCTCCGCGACGACGGTGGCGAAGCCGGTGGCGATCCCCTGCCCCATCTCGGACTTCGAAACGAGCACTTCCACGCGATCGGCGGGCGTGACCCGTAGCCACGCGAGCGGTGCGAGGGTGCCGTCGGGAGCGACCGCGCCGGGCGCATGCGGGTTCGCGCAGCCGGTGGCGCCGGCAACGACGACCAGGGCTCCGGCGCCGGCCAGGAACGCGCTACGCGTCGCGATCGTCGTGGCCTCGTGCCGCGGCGTGAATTGCCGCCCGGATGCGACCGTACGTCGCGCAGCGGCAGATGTTCGTCATGGTCTCGTCGATCTGTGCATCGGTCGGGTGCGGCGTTTGGCGCAGGAGCGACGCCGCCGCCATGATCTGGCCCGACTGACAATACCCGCACTGCGGCACCTGATGCTCGATCCACGCCCGCTGTACGGGATGCCCGCGATCGCTGGACAGTCCCTCGATCGTGATGACGTGTTTCCCCGCGACCGCGGCGACCGGCAAGATGCACGAGCGCGTTGCGGCCCCGTCGACGTGAACGGTGCACGCGCCGCACTGGGCGATGCCGCAACCGTATTTCGTTCCCGTCATCCGGAGCACGTCGCGAATGACCCAGAGGAGCGGCATATTCGCCGGCACGTCGACCCGATGGTCGACGCCGTTGACGTTGACGGTGATCACGCCGCGTCCGTTCGACGCCGCATCCGGCCGCCTCTCTTCGAGCGGGCGGCGGGCGACGAGCGGAGGGCGGCGTCCCCTGCCGCCCTCCGCTAGTCAGCGTTTTCGCGCGCCGGCTAGGAAACGAAGCTCTTGTACGGCTCCGTGCCCTGCTTGAGCGTGTATGCGAGTATTGCGACGTGCGTCGTCTCGACGCCGAGGATCGATCCGGCGACCTTGGCGAGCTGGCGATCTTTGAACGACGGGATCACCGAGAGGTACGTCGACGCCGCTTGGCGCTCGACGGTCTGCGCGAACGCCAGGATGTCGGCCTGCGTCTTGAGCGACGGATACGTCAGCTTCGTCGTCTCTTCGGTCGGGGTCGCACCGGCCGCCTTGACGGCTCCGATCAGCGCATCGCGATGTGCGATGTGATCGGCCATGAAGCCCTTCGCGACGTCCAGCACGGCGGGCTGGAGGAGGTTGGTCCCCGCGGCGTCCTGATAGGCTTTGATGCCGGCTCGCTCGAGCGCTATCGCGACTTGCAGGATCTTGACGTCGCCTTCGTCGGCCGCTTCTGCGGCCGCGATGAACGGTCCGAGCAGTGCCGGTCCGAACGCGGCCAAAGCCGTTCCGGTCCCGAGCAGTTTTGAACGGGAAATAGTCACAATGTGTGGCTCCTTCGATCGAGTACGAGTCGGCCAACTCTGCAGCCCTAACGGGGAGGCACGGGGTTCGGATTCCTTACGGAATGTCGGAGCCGCTCCGTTGACCGCGCAGCAGCTCCGAGAGCAGGGCCGACATCGTCGCTTCGGTTGCCTCCTCACCGAAGAGCGTGGGCGACCAGCGTTTGAGCACTCCGAAGCCGAGCGCGGCGCACATCGCAAACTCCGTGAGCAGCGCGACCTCGCGACGGTGCGTGGTTTTCGGCGCGGCGCCATTCGCTTGCCGCGAGACGATCACGTCGCACAGTTCGCGAATGCTCGCGCCGAGCGTCTCGAGGTCGGCGTCGTCGGAATAGAGCAGGGTCCACCACAGCACCCGCGCCGTCTCGCCGTCGCTGACCACCTCGAAGAGGCGGTCGTTCGCGGCTTCGAGCGGACGCTCGCCGGCGGGCCGGCGTGCGTAGATCTCGGCGATCTCGCGCGCGAGCCGCAGTGCAATACGCTCTCCGAGCCGTGCCTCGAGTTCCCGCATGCCGTCGAAATGATAGAGCACGTTCGAGTGTGAGAGGCCGGCGCGGGCGGCGATCTCGCCGAGCCGGAGCGAGCCGGGACCGTCTGCGCGCAAGATCGTCTCGGCGGCCGCGAGCACGCGATCGCGGGCTTCGGCGGGGTCGAGCCGCCGGCGACGCGTCCGCGGCGGCTTCGCAGGTCGTGCGTCAGCCATAGGCGCACGATAGCAGGCTTATTGACAGATTGTCAACAAAGGGCTAGACTCGCCGGGTAAACGGCGTCCTGTGGGCGCCGCCCCATCTTGGAGGAGTCGATGCTCGAGACCGAAGCGCGCCCGCTCGTGGAGGCCACCACCCGCGACGGCGTGCGCATCCTGACCCTCGTCAATCCGCCCGTGAACGCGATGTCATTTGCCCTGACGGCCGCGCTGTTGCGCGAGATCGAGACGGCCGAGGCCGACGATGGCGTCCTTGCCGTCGTGCTGACTGGAGCGAACGGTGCGTTCAGCGGCGGCTTCGACATCCAAGGGTTCCTCAGCGAGCCACCGCCCGACGCAAAGTCGGCGCGCGACGTCGTGGCAGCGCTCGAAGCTGCGAAGAAGACGTACGTCGCGGCGCTGGATGGGAACGCGCTTGGTGGCGGCCTGGAAGTGGCGCTCGCCTGCGACTACCGGCTCGCGAGCGAGCACGCGAAGGTCGGCCTTCCGGAGATTCTGCTCGGGCTGATCCCGGGTGCCGGCGGTACGCAGCGGCTGCCGCGCCTGCTCGCGACGAAGAACCCGATGAACGGTGGTCTGGCGGGCGTGCAGATGGCGCTCGACATGATGCTCAAAGGCGAGAGCAAAGCGGCAAAACCGGCCAAGGGCATGGGGATCGTCGACGAGATCGTCGAGGGTGATCTGCTCGCGCGCGCCGTCGAGTTCGCGCGTGCGAACGCCGGGTCGAAGAAGCGCATCAGTCACCTGAAATTCTTCGTGCCGCCCCCGATGGTCGCGATGGCCCACGGCATGGTGCCGCCTGAGAATCGCGGCGGGCTCGCCGCGCATGCGCTGATCGACGCCGTCGAGGCCGCATCGCAGCTCGAGTACCGGTTCGGCATCGCGCGCGAAGCGCGGCTCTTCGACGAGCTCGTGCGCAGCGATCCGGCGCAGGCGGCGATCCACATCTTTTTCGCGGAGCGCGAGCTCGGCAAGATCCCGGGGCTCTCGCGGGACGTCCGTCCCAAGGAGATCGCGACGGCGGCGGTCGTCGGCGCCGGTACCATGGGCACCGGGATCGCGATGGTGTTCGCCAACGCG